>Ga0136631_10000040_pt1 | contig 32455 bp, 25 predicted proteins | sample AntDrymUQ6012206_2_FD_104655 | JGI IMG/M metagenome (GOLD analysis project Ga0136631, IMG submission 104655) | Polar desert sand microbial communities from Dry Valleys, Antarctica - metaG UQ601 (22.06) | ecosystem: Environmental > Terrestrial > Soil > Desert | place: Antarctica: Dry Valley... | reverse complement strand
CGCCAGGAGCTTCGGATCGGCCCATCGAGCAGCCGACTCTGACGGCTGGTAAAGGAAGGCCACGGCGCTCGATCCTGGGCCGGGTGGACACGCGCGAGCCGCAGCGCGCGAACATCCGGATGGATGCGAACGCGCGGGGCCGGAAGCCCGAGCGCCTCCACGTAGGCGTGGAGCCGGTCGACCACGCGCTCCTCGTCGACGTGCGGTCGCTCGAGGTCGATGTCGCCCAGGAGCTCGAGCACCTGCTCGCCGATTCCGCTACGGCCGAGCATCAGTCAGCCACCCACCGGAACGACTCGCTCCTGCGCGGCGCAGGCGGCGTGTACTCACGCTGGCGCCGAACCTCGTACGCTCCGGGCGCGAGCCCGATCGCATCGTGCTCGTCGTGGACGAGGCTCGACGGCTCCTCGACGACGAGGAACGATCCCTCCGTGCCGCGATCGAGACGTGGCGCATAGAGCTGGCCGCGCCCGAGTACGACGTGTGCATGGCCGGTTGCCTCGCCCTCGGCGAGGACAAAGCGCGAACCCTCTTCGCAGGCCCGTTCGTCCCGGTCGGGGACCTCGTCGACCGGAATCAGTAGGACGTCCCCCTGGCGGACGATGCCACGTGCCCGCCCTGTTGCGCTGCGCTCGATACTCATGCCTCCTCCTTCTGGAGAGCTCGCGCGATCGCCCACCGTCTCGTTCGCCGTTGCCCGGATCCCGAGCCTCATCACATGACCACCTTGCGGCGACGCAGGTTGGTGGACGATCGGGTCTCGCCCTCACGTCTCTCTCGATGTCGCAATGGAGTCAGCCGCCCGCTCGGGCGTTCTTACGTACTCCGCGCTCGTGTAACTCCGGTCTCCGTCCGATGCGACGTGTGACCGTGGAGCTCCGCCAGTACACCGAGGACGACAGCTGGATCAGCCCCTGGGGGCGCTACAGCGAGATCGAGCCCGGGCTGTGGATGGGCGGCTGCCCTCCCGAGCGCGCGCCCGACTTCGCCGATGCGATCCTCGATGTGTACGCCCGCCGTGACTACGTGCACAGCGACACACCGCGCCGCGCGGAGCCGCTGCTCGACTTCGCAGGTCTCCCCGACCCCGAGCTTCTCGACTCCCTCGTCCGCTGGGTTCATGAGCACCGAGTCGAAGGTCGGACGGTGCTCGTCCACTGCGAGGCCGGCCAGAACCGCTCGGGGCTCGTCACCGGCCTCTATCTCATCCGCTTCCGCGGTTACAGCGCAGACGCGGCGATCGAGATCATCCGCGAGCGCCGCGGCCCGAACGCGCTCTGGAACGGATCGTTCTTGGCTCTTCTGCGAGGCACGCCCTAGGAGTACTGCGTCCGCTCGAGGCTCTCGAGCCGGTCGGGCACGCGGCGCAGCAGATCCGTCTGACGCGCGGACTCCTCGCGCAGCGCTCGCGGCTCCTTGAGCTGGCGCTCGGCTGGAACGCCAACGACTCAGTCCTCCGAGGCGAACGCCTCGGCGACCGAGTGCGGGCCGTCGTCGCGCGCCTCCGCGAGCTCGCGGATATAGGCGAGCACCGTCGCCGCCTGCGTGGCCTCCCCGCCGTCGCCCGAGTCGATCGAAGACAGGGCTTCCACCGCTTCGTCGTAACGGCCCGCTCGGCGGAGCATGTCGGCGCGGACCCCGTGCACGACCGGGCTCTCAGATGGGACGTCGCCCCACTCGATCGCCTTCGCGAGCATCTCAGCGGCTCGATTTCGGCAGATCCGCGCCTGCTCGGTGGCGCCCGAGTCGTCACATGCCCACGCGGCGGAGAGGAAGTGCGAGGACGCTTGGTCGCGTAGCTCCGCCGCCTCGGCGACGAGGGCGGCGCAGAAATACTGTCGAGCGAGCTCCGGCATGCGCGCGTTCTCGAGCACGTCGCGGTACACGATCGACTCGATGGCGCGTCGGGCGCCACGCGGGCGCTGGCCGATCTGCTCGGCGCAGTAGCCGCAGCTCGGGCAGCACTGGATCTGGAATGAAGTGCCCAGCGCGCAGGGCCGTTCGGGCGCAAGTCGAGGTCGGGCGGTCCGAAGGTGGACGTCGAGGAGAGGATGTGTTGGGCGGAGTCGGCGCCGCATACGGCACAGCGGGTCATCACGGGCCTCGAAGTCGTCATGACCTCGAGTCACGGCGCCAGTGCTCGCTTCTTATGTTGGACGTGCCAGCTCGGCGAAGCGGCAGACGGCGTTCACGAGCCGCATGTCCGCCACCGTCTTGCAGTCGGCATCGAGGAGTCGCGGCGCGCACACGAGGACAACGCGGCACTGCGCGCGCGACGTGGCGACGTTCACGCGGTGGCTGTCAAAGGCAAAGCCGATCCCGCGCGGCGCGTCCTCCGCGGTCGAGCTCGCCATCGAGATCAGCACCACAGGCGCCTCTTGCCCCTGGAACTTGTCCACCGTCCCCACGCGCACTCCGGCAGGGACCCGCTGGCGGAGCCGACGCACTTGCGCGTTGTAGGGGGCGACCACGAGGAAGTCACCCAGCCCGAGCTCGCGTACGACGCCGTCGTCCGTGAACGACGTGCCGAGCAGCGCCCGAATCGCACCGGCAACCGCATCTGCCTCCTCCCACGACGACTGGCTCCGACCCGCGTGGTCCGGCTGATCGAGCACGAGACCGTCGCCGGCGGCGAGCGTACGCCGCGCGCTGACCGCCGCGGGCAGCAACCGCCCCTCGTAATAAGCCTCTGAGGTGAACGCGCAGATCTCCGGACGCAGTCGCCATGTGTGCTCGAGGAATATGCCGCGGTCGGGCGGCACCGTCTCATGGTCACCGAGCAAGTGCTGCAGTACGGACACCTTCACGGCATCGGGCTGAGCACCCTGTGAGACCTGCGGAAGCTGGTTCGGATCGCCGAGGAACACGAGGTTGCGCGCGACCGAGCCGACCGCGAGCGCATCGGCGAGCCCGACCTGCCCGGCCTCGTCGATGAACAGGGTCTCGAGGCAGCCTTCGAACTCCGCACGCGCGAAGAGCCAGGCCGTACCGGCCAGGAGCTGCAGCTCGTCGTCGAGCATGTCCTTCCACCCATCGGCGCTGTCGATGCACTGTCCTTGGAAGCGCGACTCCTCGTTGCCGGCCGTCGACTTCTTGCGGCCCCGGAACGTGAAGCCCTGTTCGCGCGCCTCACGCTCGATCTCCTCGAGGAGCTTGTTGATCGCCTTGTGGCTGAGCGTGGTCACCCCGACGCGCTTCCCGGCGCGCATGAGCGCCATCGCCATCTTCGCTCCCTGCCACGTCTTGCCGGAGCCAGGCGGGCCTTGCACGAAGAGGTAACTGCCTTCCACCGTCGCCACGGCGTCGACCGGTGGCAGGTCGAGCCGGACCCGCGGGAGCTCGCTTGCGAGGACGGCGCGCACGGCTGATGAACCGCCGCCGTCGAGGTACGCACGTGCGAGCCGAGATAGCGCCTCGCGCTGCTCTCGGTCGTGGATAGGCGGTGGTGGGATCAGCGCGCGTGGAAGCGGCTCGTCGGCGCGATCCTTCGCCCTCCTCATCGTGAGACACCCCTGCTCGTCGTCGACGGTGACGGAGTAAGACTTCTCAGTCGAAGGATCGACCGCATCACCGCCGATCTTGTGCTCCTGCTCGGGGAACGAGAACGTGTAGACGAGCGAGCCCTTGTCGGGCTCCGGCTCGCCGGCGAGCACGAGCCCGCCGATCGTGTCGGTATCGGCGATCAGCTCCTCCTCGTCGAGTGTTAGGTGAAGGAACCACTCCCACCACTGTGGCTTCGCCTCGCGGCGGTGGTAGTCGAGGAGCCGGGCGAGGAGCCAGGGCGCGTCACCTTCTGTCGCCGAGCGCTCGAGCAGCGCGTCACGCAGCACGGCCCGCTCGTGGGGCATTTCCTCCTCTGGCACCTCGGGTACGACGGTCGGGCGCCAGGGCAGGCCGGGAAGCCGGCTCTGCAGGAGCCACTCATGGAGCGCGACCGTCGAGCGGCAGTCCTCCTCGTTGTAGGCCTCGATCTCGCGCAGGAGCGAGTCGTCGCCCGACTCGAGCCACTCCTCGAAGCGGACAGTTGAGTCGTCTCCGCCCTTCACCTCTGCCGTGCGCTCGAACGCGTAGAGCGCCTCGATCGCCTTGATCGAGTAGCTCTCGACGGAGGCGCGCAGGGACTGCTTGACGACGCGGTATAGGTCGACGAGCACGTCATGGCGCAGGAAGACGTCGACTTCCTGCTCGCGCGTCGCGTGCTCGCCCATGAGGCGGCGCAGCGCCGAGCGCTCGTAGGAGGCGTAGTGGTAGACGTGCGCGCTTGGGTACCGGCGGCGGCGCTCGGCCATCCAGTCCACGAAGCGCTCGAAGATTTCGCGCTCGCCGTCGCGGTCGCGCGCCCAGGCGGCCTCGTAGCGGACGACGCCGTCGGCATCGCGGTAGCACCAGCCGAAGAGGTACTCAAGCCCCCGCGCCGGCTCGTAGAACGGATGCCCCTCGAGGTCGAGCCAGACATCGCCGAAGTCGGGCTTCGGGAGGAGCCGAAACCCGCGCCCCTCCTCGTCGGGGAGGTGGTCGACGCGGTGCTCGCCCGTCTCGCGGAAGTGGCGCTGGAGCTCGGCCTGGTGTCGAATCCCCTCGAGCGTCTCGGTGCGCATCCCGTCGACCTCGAGCCCGGACGGCTGGAGCCCGAGCGCGTCGAGCGTCGGGATGCCGTGCTCGGTCAGGTGGTCCGCCTGACTCCGCCGCAGCCCGGCGACGAGCACGAGGTTGTCGTCGTCTCGGAGCTGTTGCTTGCAGAGATGGCGGAAGTCGCAGAGTCCGCAGTGGTCGCAGGGCCACGGGTACGTCTCAGGCTCGGTCTCGAGCGCCGCGAGAAACCGCCCCCGTGCGCGGCGGAAGTACGCCATGTGATCGGCGGTGCGGAAGGTCTCGCGCAGCCCGGTGCCGAGCTCGACGTGGAAGTGCTCCGGCAGGCGCCCCTGGATCCGCGCGAGCTGCTCGGAGTAGAAGCAGAGCTGGAGCACGTGCGCCGGCTTGGCCGAGCGCGCGAGCTTCGTGTCGACGGCCTCGTAGGTGCCGTCCGGCTGGCGCTCGAGGAAGTCTGCGAACCCTCGCCAGATGCCGTCCGAGAGGTAGGGCTGGTAGATGACCTCCGCCTCGCCCGCGCGTACCGCCTCTTCGGTGAGCCTGCGAGCCTCGTCGGCGTCGAACCCCTCATGGTCGTAGGTCGGGATCCGCACGATCGATCGACCCTCCGCCTCGAGCCGCGCCAGGTACACCCTCTCGTGCTCGTCGCCCTTGCTGCGAATGAGGTCGCCGTGCGTGTCGTCCACGTGTGGCCGCTCGATCTCCTTTCGCTGCACCTTCAGGTTCATGGTCGTCAGGTGCGGACAGGCGAGGTGGCCCGAGAGGTCGGAGGGTGAGAGCAGCAGGGAGCCGTCGGACGTGAGACGCATCACCCGGAGTATCAGCGCTGACGCGGCGCCATCTTACGAGCCACGCTTGGGCAAAAGGTTGAGGCGAACTCGAGGTGCGCGCCTTACTCTCAGTGCTCCTCAGAACCGTCGAGCTGAGCCTGCAGCTCACGTTGTTCGGGCTCGTCTCGCACGCCAGCCAGCACAGGCTCCAGAGACTGTCGAGTCTGCCACGTGCTCACTATGCTGAAGCGGTCGAGAAGAACCAGGTCCGACTGCTTCCACTCAACGCTAACGTCGTTCAGGAACGAGACCTTCTGGGTGCGATCGACTGCTCCGTCGATGTCGACCCACTGGCGAATCGTCCGATCGACGCTGGCCTTGATCTGACCGGAGCCCCTCGGCGATAGCGCAGAGACGAGAAGAGGAGCCTTATCCGCCCGGATCACCTTTGCGGTGACGCGGTAGGGGTGCCCGCTCAGACCCTTCACAGTGACTCGTGGCTGAACCTCGGCTGCATGGTCCGCCACGAACTCCACCACACGGGCATCGAAGTCTCTCGGCTCCTGACTTCGATGAAGATAAATGAGGTCGGCGACTCCACGAACGGCGGCTGCGACGTCCAGGAGCAGAACCCCCGCCTGGTCTGCGGGACCCTGCTTCCGAAGCTCACCGTTATCGACAGTGACATCAGTTAGACGGACGGCACGGTCGAGGAGCCACTTGCGCTTCTCGGACGCATGTGGATCGAAACCCTGAACACCGAGCATCGCGGTCGTCTCGCCGAGGTCGCGAACAAGCACTTGGCCACCGGAAAGAAGCTCCACGACTAGCTCCACCAGATCCCCGTCGGGCAGCTGGTACGGCGTGACGACCAGGGTGCTTCCGTCCGGCAGCGCTCGGCACGCAAAGCCATCCTCAACGTGTCGTAGGTGCGCCGCTATCAGGTCTTGACAGTTCATGCCACCTCTAGCTCGGTTTGCAGATGAAGAGGGGCGTCATTCCACTTCCCGGTGAAGCCGATACGACACTCAGTGCAGAACTCATTGAAGACGCGCTCGTGTTCTCCGGACTCCATCTCTTCCGGTGTCGCGACGTCCGGGGGTTCGTACGCGACTTGGTCGGCGTGCGTGTCTGTCCAGCGATGCTTATGCGTCGCGACCACCCATGTCGCACCCGAAGCCGTAGTCGGGTTCCGATGGCTACCCCGAACGTCGAGGCGTCGGAGCATCTGCTCTCCGCGGAGGTAGGCAATCGTGTACTTCTCCGGTCTCCGCACGCTGACGGCCATGTTGATTCGTAGACCGGGGTCGAGGGGTGAGTCGACGAATCCTCCAAACTGCACCCAGTAGATGTTCTGGTATCGCGCCGCCCATCGAGGGCTGTCCGAGAACGTCGCGCCGGCATCCAGGATTCGCTGAATCTCACTCTCTGGCAGAAACGCGAACACGTGTTCTTACCGTAGCGGACCTAAGCGCCGTGTTCGCGTGACCCGAATGACCCGGTTCGGCCGGCCGCCGGTAAGCATCCGAGCGGTGTCTCCTGCAAGCGTCTGAAGGTGGGTGCAGGCATCAGTCGACATCTCCCGGATCAGACTTCCTTCGGCGAGCACCAGATTGATCTCGCCCTCCCGGCCAGAACGGCTCCGCGCTCGCGGATGGTCTCTTCGTCCCACTCCCGATCGGCATAGCCGTTGAACAGCTCCTTGTTGAGATGAAGCACGGCGTGTTCCGAGAGCAATTTCTGCTTCGTCGGCCATGCCGCGTTTGACAGCGTCGGATTGAGCTTGCCGTTGACGAGCGTCAAATTCCCGAGGCTGTGTAAGACGCGCTCACGATGGCCCACCGCCTCGACGTCCCCGTTTGCGAGTGGCCAGTGTGCTTGCCACTTCTGGGGCAGTACATGCTCAATGGTCAGTGTCCCGCGTGCCACATGTCCCTCTTCGGCGAGTGCCGATCGCGCAGAATCCTCCATCGCCTCGAGCACCATCCGAAGCCTGCCGCGGGTCAGTAGCCGGTAGAGAGGCATATCGAGAATCGCGAACTCGAAAGCGGCGTCGTCGGGCCAGAGGCGCGACTCGGCCGTCTGACCTCCGAGGTAGCCCACGAGCACGTCGTCGGCCAACCCGGATTCTGACTTCGAGAGCTGGGAAAGGAGCTCAAGGAACAGGTCGTTGTAGTTCTTGGTCGTCATGCGGCACACCATGCGCCGCACCAGGAAGCTCTCGAGCGCCGTGAGGCACCTATCCCGTCGCCATGGCTCGAGCTCGTCGGAAGGTCGCGAGAACAGCCAGAGGAGGAGTGGGGTCGTAACGCCTGCCTCGATCACGCTCCACCGGTGCATGAAGATCTCCGCCGTCGAGTACAACTCGAAGTCGTCGAAAGCGCGATACGTCGAACCGATGGCCCGGAGATCTCGCCCGACGTCATCGATCGACAGACCGCTCGCTTCCACGAAAGACTTGAACTCGGGGAAGACCTCCGATGACGTAACCTCAGCGGCCTTGCGCATCATGAGCCAGTAGTTCAGGAAGACGTCCAAGCGCGGGCGAACAATCCTGCCCTGCTGCACCTCGGTACGCCACCAGGGATCCTCGAACGGCTTCCACTCACTCGCATACAGCTCCTCGGCTGGGACACCACGCGCCGTAGCCGTCTGGAGAACGTAGTTCTTTACGAGATCCGAGGCGAGAAGGGGCGTCCCGCGAGCGTTGAGCGTCTCAAAAATCACGAACGGGTCGTCAGCCGTCGTCAAGTCGATGACCACGATCTCCAGGAGGGCGAACAGCGCAGTCTCGAGTCCGTGAGCCCGCTTGCGCGCCGTCTCATCGTCAGGAGCACTTTCAATCCACTCCCTGATCTGGAGCCTGAAGAAGTCATGCGCTTGCACGACGAGCGACTCCTCAAATCCTTCCGGCGTCACCGCACTGTTGGTCATCGCGGCCCGGAAGGCGTCCTGATCGAGGCTCGTCGGCCAAAGCTTGAGTCGTTCATCCCCCTGACTGAACGCGTTCTCCACCAGACGAGCCATCCTGGACGCCTCCCCGAACTCCGAGTCCTCCATGACCTCCTGTGCCGCATCGAGAACGAGCTGCATGGTCGTCAGCCTTTGCTGCCCGTCGATCACCGTGCGTGTCTCGAGCTCCGCCGTAGGCATCAGAGTCTGCTGGAGTACGACAGCGCCCATGAAGTGTGAGTGCGCTTTCTCCTCGGCGACCGCGCCGCTCCCGTTCGCGGCATCGAGCTCGTCGAGGTAGCGCTCGGCGACGTTGCGCAGGTCGTCCCATAGAGCCTCCCATTGGCCCTCCTGGTCCCACACGTATGGGCGCTGGAACATCGGGATGACATATCGAACGTCCTTCTGAAACAACTCCTTCAGTGTGCGCGTGTTGGCATCCACTACGTGTTCCTCTCCACTGATGTGACGAACGCGTCCGGCCAGCCGCCGTGCTCCTCGATGGCCTCGTCGATCTCGGCCATCAGACGGATCGTCTCGGAGATCGCGACGACGATCTTCTCGTAGTGAGCAATGTCATCCTCCGACAAGGTCCGACCCTGGCGATCCTTGAGCCACTTGTGGCACACCTGGTAACCGCCGACATCAAAGCTCCAGACATCCTCGGTAACACCCACAAAGCCGCAAGCGCCGGCCCTGTTCGCCCGTGTCCCAGATGTCGCACCGGCGTCAAGCCACACTACGTTCTCCATCCACCCGACTCGTTCAACCACGGGCTCTCGTGCACCCTTATAGCTGACGCTGTTTCGCGCTAGTCGATCCTCTCGAAGGAGGTGCAGTGCCACTAGATCAGCGCCGAGACGGACAAGAGCGGAGAACAACTCGGTGTTCGTCGTTAGCGGAATGCGTGGGAACTCAGCTTTGAGAAACTCCGCATAGCGACCTCTATACCCCGGCGCGTGGAGAACCGCGTACACGTAGTCGAAGACGTCGCGCGGACCAATCGACGATCGAAGGTCGCCTCGCCCACCACAACCTGCCCCAAGATCGGCATCGATAGAAGTCTCGACTACATCGAAACCGACCATCTGACCGAAGCGACTGAGGATCCCGCCTGAGAGATTTGCCGCTCGAGGAGCGCCGGACACCCCGGGATCGAGCCACAAGGGGAATACGTAACTCCCGTCAAAACGGCTCGCACTCTTGTGAGCGCAGATTGTGCTGCAGACAAGCGCCGAGAACCTGTCCTTTGTCTGACGCGTAGTGATCACGGCAATATTCCCCTCCCGGATGAGGTGCCGGCTCACGCGTTCACGGCCATGAACGGCTACATGCCGGTTGAAGACCGTCCAGCGAAGGTCGAAGGGTCGATAGAGGACCGGCACGAGCTGGTCGCGCCATTCCCCAGAGCGAAGCGAGCTCTTGGCATTGGCATAGTTCCACTGGCTTTGAGAGCACAGGCGGAAGCTCGCTCTCGCCTCAACCTCAGAAGATGTCGCGAGAAGTGCCTCGACCTTCTGAATCTGTTCCTCGCGAGTAAACGAGATCGCGAACTCGTCGTGCGTCGTGACGATGCCTATCGCGGGATCTCCATTTTGATCCATCAGAGTCGGAAGCGAGACAAAGACTTCGTATTCAGCCTTGCGATCCGCATCAATTGGAGCGAAGACCAACTCTGGGTGCAACGGGGTGAACATCGTCATCGAAATTGCGCCAGCGAGGAGCGCCTCCCTCTTGACAGCCTCGGGCCCGAAAAGATCGCCTCGCTCAACTCTTGGTTCGGCGTCCGGGACACGGCTCAGGAGTGAGATTGCCACACCCTGCTTGATTTCGAAGACGTTCTCGTCGGAGGTCCCGTCCGGTGCCTTCTCCTTTTTGTTGGCGTTACCGTGCAGGTCGATGACGCGTAGCCTCGGGAACGTAGAAACGAAGTGGCTTCGCATCCCCTTGAACGTCGGATTGTCGAGCCAGGCGTGGTTAGTGATGAATCCAACGCCGCCCACGCCGCTCTCCTCGATCTTGCACTCGGCGAAGCGCAGGAACTTGACGTAGTCGTCCTGAAGCCACTTAGCCTGCCCCGGTTTCTGCAGCTCCGGGTACCCGCGCTTGTAGTCGTAGACCTTGTCCACGATCCACGCAATCTGGTTGTTAACGCTGTGCCCCGAGTAGGGCGGGTTTCCGATTACCACTGTGAACCGTTGATGGCCCTTGACCTCGTTGACTACCTCGGCCTCGTGTGCGAGTGCGGGAATCAGCCCTTCGAGCTGCAGCTGTCCGACGTCGCTAGCCGGCTCCAATGCGTTCGCGAGAAACACTCGGGCCCGCTCGTCGCTATGAAACCGATATCCGCTCTCGAAGAGCTTCAGCCCGATCTTGAGATGAGCGATCGCGTACGGCGCCATCATCAGCTCGTAGCCATGAAGCCGCGGCAGCAGCTGAGTCGGTACGTACTCGTTCCAGAGGTCGTGGATCTCGTCGACTCTCTCCTCACGCGTCCACTTCGCGACGAGCGTGCGATGGATGACCTCAATTGCCTCGACGAGGAATGTCCCCGTTCCGGTGGCCGGGTCGAGGATCGTTACGAAGCGATCGTCTCGGTCCACTCCGTCCGGAATCGCGACGCCGAGACGATCGGCGACCTCGCCCCACGTCGCCGCGTCCGCGAGCCCGTCCTCGAGGCCAAACTCGCTCCGCAGCAGCTCGTGAACCGAGCGCACGATGTACGACACGACAGGCCGTGGCGTGTAGAAGACGCCGCGCTGCATCCGCTTCTTCGCGTCGTACTCCTTGAGGAAGAGCTCGTAGAAGTGGATGACGGGATCCTCGAGCGGATTCGCATCCCCGAAGTCGCGGACGACCGCCTCCATGTTCGCCCGGTCGAGGAGCTCGACGACCTCGCTCACGCCGAGCTCGTCGAAGTCGATGCCATTCGTGCCACCTCGCTCTCCGTCCCCGATGTGGAGGAACGTCGCCATGAGCTCCTTCAGGAACGGGTTCGTCACCGGGAGGCGCTCGGCGGACTTCTCGCCGGTCGGGTTCGCGATCCTGGCCGAGAGCAGCCCGTAGGCGATCGTCTGGGCGTACATGTCCGCGAAGTCGTCGGGCTCGAGGTCGTGGACCAGGGCTTCGCGAAACGCCTCCATGAGCCTCGTGACCGGACCGCTCTCGCTCTCGATCTCGAGCACGGCGTTGATGCGCTCACGCACCGCCCGCGCCAGGTCGGCAAGCTCGAGCGCAAGCTCCCTCGAGGTAGTGACGACCTCGCGATGCTTGAGCTCGAAGGCCGAGCTCCACCGCTCTCGCCAAGTCTCGTCGTCCCACTCGTCCGGCTCGTCCGGCCACGACAGATGCTCGACGAGGCGACGAGCCACGTCGTCGAGGTGCAGACCGGTATCCCGCTCGTCCCACGCGAGCACCTTGAGCGTCGGGAGGGTTCCCTCGGACGGATCCTGCGAGAAGTGCGCGAAGTTGATACGGCGCTCGTCGTCGTCCCCGTAGGCAGAGATGAAGAGGAGGTCGTCGGTAGCCCACTTCTGCTGCTCTGCGGCAGTGCCAGTGGCGCGCTTCTTCACCACGACGCGGTTGAGAATGCGGCGCAGGGCTACGACCGGGAGCTGCTTGGGCTCGAACTTGACGAAGAAGATCCCCCAGGGCTGGTTGGCCGCCAAAGGCCGCAGCCGCTTGATCTCCTCGATCTTGGCGGCACTCGCCGCGTCAATCCCGAGCTCCTCGGGGGTGTAATCGAACGTGAGCTCCTCGAAGTCGTCCGTCGAGTCGATCGGCCAATCGAGCTCGTCGCGTAGGAACTTGACGAGTGACGGGAAGGTCCGGATCGACTTGAGTTGGTCCCGCAGCTCGGTCATCCGTCGTTGAGCTCCATCCAGCACCGAAGCCGCGGACCGACGCCGACTGGTGCGTCGACGCGCTTGAGATAGGTGTCCTTGATGTGCTTGAGCACGGCCGCTCTCATCTTCAGGAGGTCGGGCTCGTCCATCGCGCGCAGGCGCGGCGTGTCGGGGGCCGAACGAATGGTGTCGAGGATCGCCGCGGGCTCCTCGAGGATCGCGTCGCGCTCGGCGTCGTACAAGTACCAGCGGGTGGTCCGGGCCTCTTCCGTGAACGTGTCCGCCTCGATGTCGAAGGCGGGGAGCGCGAAGCAGAAGAAGACGCCTCGCAGTCCCTTCTTCGGGCGCTGCTTTCCACTGAATACCGCACCGGGCAGACGCTCGAGCGTTTCCACAAGGCCCGGGATCTCGTCGAGGAGCCGCTGATATTCGAGGTGCATCTCCTCGACGGCGCTCGTGGTTCCCTCGAATGCCTGGTTGAACTCCTTGAGCGCCTCATAGTCGTCGTCTGGGCGGAGGAGCTTTCGACCCTCGATCCCGAACGCGCGTGAAATGAGGAGCGTCTTCTGAGTCACCCGCGTGTACAGCGTGAGGATCGCGTTGAGCTCGTCCGGAGGTAGGAAGTTCCAGTAGACGACGGTTCCCCGGTCTTCCGCGACCTCGGGATGGTCGGATGTCAGCGCCGCTTCGACTTCTGGCCCCATTCGCCGGTCGACTCGACCGATCCGCTGCATCAGGCGAACCGGGTTCCAGTGGATGTCGTAGTTGATCATTCGAGTTGCGTCCTGGAGGTTGAGACCTTCGGAGAGAACGTCCGTCGAGATGAGCACACGGATCTCGTGCTGCCCCGCTTCTGCGAGCTCGGCCGAGCTCGAGCCGTTGTAGTACGGCGAGAAGCGCTTGATGACGTCGGCTCGGTTCTTCTTGCTCCCGCTGTCGAGCTGCTCGAGACCCTCGATCCCGGCATCGGAGAGGTGCTTGGCGATGTACCGCGCGGTATCGGCGAACTCGCTGAAGATCAACACCTTCCGACTAGCAAGCTCCTTCGACTTCAGAAGTCGGACGAGCTTTTGGAGCTTGTCGTCGTGCTTCGCGTCGAACTTCCGTGTCTCCTCGAGGAACTTCACGATCTGCGCGAGGTCGAGGAAGGTCTCATCGAGAATCTCGTCGACCTTGTAATCCTTTCGGTCGAGCTTGACGACCTTGTCGAGGAGCTCTTGTGGAACGACGTCCTCGTCGGGGTCTTCGTCGGGGTCGTCTACGAAGCTCAGCGTCAGCTGCGAGGTGTAGCCGAGGATCTCGGCATTTTGATGCTTCCAGCGCTCCAACCTCTTCGTCTCGGCGTCCGTTTCGCTATGGATCTCGACGAACGCGAGAAGTTTCTTCAGCAGCCTGTCGCAGGACTGCTCGAATGCCCATACGGAACTCTCGAAGCGCTTGAGGAAGTTCGTACGGATCAGCCCGACGACCTGGTACTGGCGGTTCTTCTCGATCGGGTCGATGGACTCGTCTGAGCCTTGGTAGTACGCGAGCGGGTAGTAGATCGCCAGGGTAAAGAGGGGCTTGTCCTTTGAGAACGCTCCCTCGACATCATCGAGCAGCTGGCCGTACGTCTTCTTGATCGAGTACTCGGCCACCCGTGGCGGCTGACGCTCCGGGAATACGGCGGCTGAACCCGTCTCTTGAAGCTGGCTGGCGACAGCGTAGGCGCGGCTCCGCTGAACGACGAGCCCCTGGAACGCTGGGCTCGTCGAAAGGATCTCTTCCGCCTCGATCACAGTGCCGGCTTCGGCTATGTCGTGGCCTTCGAACTCTTGGCGGAGGGTCTTCTCGAGACTCGTGAAGTGAGCGCGAAGGTTGTTGATGCCGAGCGTTCGGGCGAAATACCGGTCATCGCCTCGCGAGAAGAGCTCGGTCATGTGGCGGAAGTCGGTCAGCCGGTTGTTGATCGGAGTGGCTGTGAGGAGGTACAGCGACTTGGGGCGGGGTTCCGGGTCGAGGAGGTTGAAGAGCTTCCGGTAACGCGACTCCTTGTCCTCGTCACCCGCGCGACCGGGATTTCGGAAGTGATGCGCCTCGTCGATGACCACGGCATCTGCGAGGTCCGTGATGCGCGCAAACCGGGACGGGAAGCTGCCACCGCGTCCGAGATCGGTATGGCTGAAGACCGCAAGGTTGCTGAAGTCGCCGCCGTCGATGCCGCCGATGTGTGGCAGGTACTGGCGGATCAAAGGTTCCCAGACGGCTTCCTTGGTCGCCTTGGGCGCGAAGAGAACGACCCGCTTGTTCTCGTGGATCACGAGTCGCTCAATGAGCATGAGCCCGACAAAGGTCTTGCCGAGACCGACGCCGTCGCAGAGGAAGGCGCCCCCGTGCTGGCGCGCGATCTTCATCAGCGACCAATACGCCTCCTGTTGGTAGCGATCGAGCATCGGGAACATCTCGGAACGCGACTGATCCCACTCGCCGGCGGTGATCTCGTGTCCTCGGAAGAACTCGTGGAGCGCCTTCGCGTAGACCTGGAACGGCGAGTACTCGCGGACGTGACGCTCGACGACCTCGAGGATCTCGGGAGTGACGTCCTGCGCCTGCTTCCAGTGGTCGTCGAACCATCGCTGGAGAAGCGCGACGTTCGGTCCGGTCTGCACCTGGATGTTGAGCTCGACGTTCTGTGTCAGGCCGGGGCGCGTGAAATTGGACGAGCCCACGAGTGCTCTCGGACCGACGACATCCAGCTTGGCGTGCGTGATGTACGCCTTGGCGTGGAACTTGTCCTTCGTATAGACGCGACACTCAATTTGCTTAGTTCGAAGCGCCTCGACGATCGCCGGCACGCCGTGGAGAAACGGCTCGGTGCGCTTCTCGTCCTCGAGGCTTGCGTCGAGACGGTCCTCCGCACGCCCCTTCGTCGCCTTCAGGAACGCCGCGCGTGTGGAGTGGGTGACCTCGGCACCCATGAGGATCCGGATCTTGTCGAGCTGCTGCCACTTGCCGTCGAGCCCCAGGAGCGACCCGATCTCGAAGAAACCGGTCGCGATGTCGAAGCTCGTTGCGATCTCGGTCCAGTCCTGCAGGTAGCGGATGCCTGTCCAGCCTTCGTCGCTGTTGTCGACGATGAAGAGCTCGCCACCTTCGGGACTCATCCGCTGCCCTCCTTGGTAGTCATTGACTTCACGAGGGGCCTAAAGACCAGGCTCGTGCTGCCCCATTCGATGTCGAACGTTCATTCACTCGCCGACGAGCGCCTTTCGAGCGGCCCGTCGTCGCAGCCGGACGACCTCGGTCCGTCGAATGTCTGCGATCTCTGCGATCGCGGCATCGCTGAGCTCGTGCACAGCGTGAAGATCGGTGACCAGCCGCTCCTGGGATCGAACGTTCTCAACGGTTGTCGAGATCGCTTGCGAACGTTCAAACGCCTCTTGGGAGGTCTCGTCACTCATTACGAATGCGCGCACATCGTCGAAGCGTTGCTTCGGATCCGGAGAGAGCGCCCGCTCAATGGTCTCTTTCAGCTGTTTGGGAACATCGCGTGCATACGCCGCGAGCGGAACGGGTAGGTCTCGAATCTCATCGTCGTCATCGAATGGCATGCGTCCGGTCAACAGCTCGAACGCCACGACCGCGAGCGCGTACTGATCGCATGCGGGTGTTGGGGGAAGCCCTTCGAGTACCTCAGGCGCCATGTAGCCGGGAGTCCCCAACACACCGACTCGCGTGATGGTTTGGACATCACCGAGAGCCCTTGCGATCCCGAAGTCTGTTAGGAACGCGTGCTCGTCAGGCTCACCTGGGTTCCAGATCAGAACGTTCTGAGGCTTGATGTCGCGATGGACGACGCCCTTGGCGTGTACCGCATAGAGGGCGCTGGCCACCTGACCGATCAGCCGAAGTACTCGCTTGTACATCAGCTGGCTCTCGCCATGGAGAAGGTCGCCGAGATCGCGCCCCTCGACGTAGCGCATCGCAATGAAGAAGTGGCCATCCTCGAGACCTGCTGCGTAGACCGGAACCACGTGGGGATGCTCGATCGCAACGGTGGTCTGGATTTCGCGCTGGAAACGAGTCCTCGCAGTCGCGTCATCGAGCAAGTGTGGAAGTAGAACCTTGAGTGCGACAGGCCGGCGAAGTGCAAGATCCTCTGCTCGGTAGACGACTCCCATGCCGCCGCGCCCAAGCTCGGCCTCCACTGCATAGGCGCCGAACTGACTTCCGATCAGCGAGTCAGTCATGCTCGATAGAGATGCCTTGAATGACGCCCAGCCTCTCCCTGAGCGCGCTCTGAATATTTGCGCCGAGGCGCTCAAAGCCGAGCACCTTCGCTACGTCCGAGAAGACGTGCTTTCCGGCTGAACCGCCACCGGCCTCGATGAGTCGTACCAGCGCGAGATCGATCTCCTCGGGCGCGATGTGCGCGATCGATCGCTGCGTACGCGGATCGGATGGATCCGGCGTCCGAACCACTACGAGTTCCTGGCGTGGTCGCCACAGAAATGCCTCCCGCTGCTCGACGAGACCGGAGCGAACCGCCATCTTGACCGCCTGGAGTGCCGCAGATCGAACCCGATGTCCAGCGCGTTTCAAGCCCCAGGCCTGAGCAAGGCGCTCCGTGACGTAGTCGACATGGACTGGCCCCTCGACCTCGACGAGCGCCGCAACGAGATCGCGCTGCGGCGTGCGATTCACACTCTCATGAAACTCATAGAACGTCACCTGCGTCGCCAGCTCGGCTCGCACATACGTTTCGGTCCAAGGAAGTGCAGCGGCGTCCGTTGAGCTGCCGAGCTCCGGAACCACCCGTTCGGTCCGCTCGCGGTCTTCGGGCGGCTCATCAAGTACAAGAGCGGCAGACTCGTCATCCACGGAGCCTTGCTCGATCGCGTGCCGCAGCCGCTCAACTTCGGCCTGCCGATTTCGAACCCAGTCCAAGGCCCATACCCGGTGGATCCTCCAACCGAGGATCTTGGTGAGCACCTCTTCTCGCAAGCGATCGCGATCGCGGGCTGTGGGTATTGAGCTGTAGTAGAGGCTGTCTGTGAGGACCCCGAGCACAAACCTCTCGGACGCGGATGGATTGCGGATGGCGACATCGATTCGGAATGAGCCAGCGCCGACTTGTGGCACGGCCTCATAGCCGAGGTCGCGAATAGCCTCGGCAATCGCATCCTCGACAGGAGATCCGTATTCGTCGTCTGTAGTGCCAGCCCCGCCCTCTCCCGACGAGCCGTGTGTTTCTGCGTACCGCAGATACTCCCGAAGCAGCGTCGCACCGCGACTCGCCGTCTCTGGGAGCGTGAAGTCGGCTGCCCTGACTGAGCTCACAACCTCGACGAGTTCGCGTGCTCGGGTGACGGCGACGTTGAGACGGCGATATCCACCGTCCTTGTTCAGCGGCCCGAAGGTCATCGTGAACTTTCCATCGCGGTCGCGCCCGTAGCCGATGCTGAAAATCACGACGTCCCGCTCATCACCCTGAACGGACTCAAGATGCTTCACAAAAACCGCGTCGAGCCGGTCGCCAGCGAAGTGGCGCTCAAGTTCAGGGTGCTCGATGCGGAGTCGATCGAGCTCTTCGGACACTGCGTTCGCCTGCGCCAGGTTGAACGTGATGACGCCAACTGAATGCCGCCCCGATTTCAGATGCGTTACGACCCGCTCCGCAACTGCGCGGGCTTCAATTCGGTTCGTGCTCGTCTTTCCACGGTCGTAGATGCCGTCAGGGATGTAGCGAAAGCGGATCCCCTTATGCTCGGAGAGGTGATCGGCCGAAGGGAACGTCACCAGTGAGCCGTCATACACATGTTGGTTGGAAAACGCGATGAGCTGCTCGTGACGACTGCGGTAGTGCCAACGAAGCGAGTGCTCGGGCAGGAGCGCCTCGCTCGAATCGAGCACGCTCTCCATATCTTCCGTCGTCTCATCAGCATCGTCTCGCCAGGAGTCGTCCAGCTCTGAGACCTGGAAGAACGGAGTCGGAGGAAGCTGGCGACCGTCGCCAGCCACGATCAGCTGTCGCCCGCGGTAGATGCAGTTGATCGCGTCCTGTGGCGGCACCTGTGAGGCCTCATCAAAGATCACCACGTCGAACTCGTGACCTGGCGCAAGGAAGTGGCTGACGGTAAGCGGGCTCATCATCAGGCAAGGCTTTAGGTCCGAGAGAAGGGAGGGCATCGCTGCCAGCAGCGTTCGCACTGGTCTGTGGCGTCGCTTCTTGGCCGCCTCGTTTCGAAGAAGCGCAACCTCGGAACCGGCAACGGAGACGTGGGCTGTCCGGTTCTTGTTCCTGAGTTGGATCACACGGTCGGCGCCGGTCGCCACGAGTCGACGGTCGAGGCTGCAAAACTCTTCAATCCACCTCGCATATGTGCTCCCGCGGTCCGCGAGGTCTGGATCAACATCGAAGAGGGCTTCGAGCCGGCTGTGCCAGTAAGCACGACGGAAGGCGTCGACGACGCCTGAAGCAGGGACACCCCGTTCAGCAAGCTCTCCGACGAAGTCACCCCAGCCACTGGCGACGGCGCGAGAGCGCGACACACGAAACTCCACCCAGTCAAAGAGGTCGTCGACGTGACTCTGCAGCTCGTCACACCAAGCTTCGACTTCAGCGAACGATGCTTGTCCGGTCCACACCGCTAGCTCTTGTGCCCGCCCCTCTTCGAATCGGTGAATGAGGCGATCTCGACTCGCGACATAGGCCCCACGCGACTCCGCCAGGCCACGGAAGTCCGGCCACCGTCGGGTGTCCGCTGTGAGCGTTGCTTTCAGCGCAGGTGGAACGACAGGACCGGTCAGCTCGCGCAGATGTCGAAGCCACTCAAGCGCGCTCTGTAGTCGTCCCCAGTCCGTCGGTTCTGCCTCGAAGTACGGCGACAAGGCAGCCTGCCAGTGATCACGTTGCGCAGAGACGTGCGCACGGAGATCATGGATCTCCGTGATGAGATGGGTGGTCTCATGAAGGTCATCGAGCGTTCGGATGGGCATGCTCGTGTTCAGCGCTACGTTCGTAACATGCTCGGCCAGTTCACCCAACCGTTCGCGAAGCGTCATCAGGCGCTCTCGTTCGATCTCAAGTGAGTCCCGCGTTGAGAGCATGTCTGGCCTGCCAACGAAAGGCCGAAGGAGCTCATACCCCGCCAGCAGACGCGCTGCGTTGGCGCGAACACGGTCGGCGAGCTGCCCCATTACCGGATCTGGGAGCGAACCAACGCATATCGCGGACGCGAGAGTATGTAGGTCCGAGTTCGGAGCGCTCAAACGAATCGCCTTTTGGGCGACCCAAATCGCCTCCTCGATGTCACTTGTCTGGGTTTCCCGACCTTTGAAATGCGAGCCAAACGCTCGTTCGATACTCGGGGCCTGCTGGTCGATTTGCAGACCGAGCACCTGCGCGTCCAAGAGGTCAGAGAGATCGCCGACGACCTCGCGGGGCATCTTGCCGTCCTTGCGAACGGCCTTGATGACTTTGGCATCGCGTCGATACGAGCCGCGCAGCTTGGAGAGCCCAGACGTGTACTCAGTGGAAAACCGCGAGTGCAGTTCGCGCGCATCGATTTCCAACGCTTGCGGATGCCACGCCTCCAACAAACGCAGCTCTCGAGCCTGATAGTCGTCCAGACTCGGCCCGAACTCTCGCAGCCCACCCTCTACGCGCTCAAGACCGGCGCTGACGAGCCAGTCGGCTTCCGGCCGACTGCGTCCGGTGAAAGCCATCGTCGCGAGGCTGGCGATCTCCTCTGCTCGATCCAGCGTCAGCGCCCCCGCGGGCTGGCCCAGTCGCGCCGCTGCATCCAGTGCCGCGGCAGAGAGTTCATCGAGAACGGCAGGAGCTGCCTCAAGGAAGCGGCGCAGCTCACCGAGCGACGACAGCAGACCTTCGTTCCACTGATCTGTGCGTCCTGCTGCGTCGCCCAACCTGCGCACGCTCGCATCAACGACTTTCTCGAGATCCGCGTCGAAGCCCTCGACGCCACGTTGCGGGTACATCGCGCGATAGGTGCCTTCGCCGGCGGCCAAGCGCTCGAGCGTCGACTGCGCCTCAGCGGCCGCGGCAGCCAGCTCGTCAGGAGGAGAGTCAAGCCAGCGCTCACCAACTATGGGCGCGAGCTCGAGGTGGGCGCCGAGAGCGATAAGTGCGTCCGCCGCGCGCAAGTTGATCGGCACCGACCATCCGAGCAGGCGACCACATCCATCGGCATCGGACGCAAGACGACGAGTCGTCTCACGAAGTCGGCCAACATCGGTCAAGACCTGGCCGCGCTTATCCGACGAGAACTTGTCCGACTCATAGTCGCGCCACACGAAGTCGGAGGAACTAACGGACCAGCGCTCGGCGATGCGTTGAAACGTCTCATCGAGTTTCTGAAACTCGGCCCGGACCGCGTCACCCTCCTGGTCACTCGCACCCGGGGCGTTTGGAACTGAGGGCGCCACGTGTAATTGCGCGAGGTCGCTCAGCACATCTCGCATCGACCTCCCGCCAAGCGTGGGGATAGGCAGATGCGTCAGGTCGGCGCTGCTGTTGAGGAGATCGCGAAGGTGGCTAAGGCGACTTAGGTCGTCGGTCTTCATGCCAGTCCGCGGGACGATCTCGCTCGTCAAACTTCGTTGAAGTGACTCCACAACCTCGCGCCGGGCGGCGTGCTCACCGTGAAGCATGAGGCAGTACTCGTCGAGCCCGGTTGACATGAGTCGCCTGTGCACGACGTCAAGCGCGGCCGCCTTCTCGCTGACGAACAGGACCCTCTTGCCGGCGCCGATCAACTCGGCAATAACGTTCGCAATCGTCTGGCTCTTGCCGGTGCCTGGCGGACCGTGCATGACGAAGGACTGGCCTCTCTTCGCGGCCTCGATCGCCCTCCGCTGCGTTGCGTCCGCGTCGAGGACAAGTAGGTCGTCGTGAGTTGGCTGCGCCTCGTCAAGCTCAGCAGGCGGCGGGATCTCGATGTTCTCACCCGACACTTCGTCTGAGAGCCGCTTGAGTGCGAATGACCGGATGATCGGGTGTCGCGAGATCTGCTCCTCGTTGTCGAGCAGGTCGCGATACATCACGAACTTCTGGAATGAGAAGAGCCCAAGAACCGCGTCCGGACGAACGGACCAACCCGTACCGGCAACTGCCGCTTCGATCTCCGAGAGCTCATCCATGATGGGCTTGTCTTCGAACGCCCAGTCCAGTGGTAAGTCGCGCCCCAGATCCCGCCGCAACTTCTCAGTGAGCGAGGGGTTGACTACCGGCTCCTCGTCGTCGACAAAAAACATCGCGTACGGATGCTTCGCCGAATCACGGCGTAGCTCCACGGGCACGAGAATCAGCGGCGAGCTGAGCTCCTCGTCCCTGCTTGGGTCGGTCCAGTCGAGGAACCCCGTCGCGATATAGAGGATTCGCAGGGCCTTGTCCTGAAACTCGGCGTTTGACTTGCGCGCGAGGTTCTCGAGGACTCGATTGATTTGCTTGGGGTGTCGCTCGGTCACCACGACCTCATCCGGTCGCGGCGATCTGTTGATTCGCTGGGCCCCGGTGACGACCACCGAATCGACAAAGGAAGCCGCGTCGCCGTCGTCCAGTGACTCCTCTTCCTGTTCGGGTGGGAAGAAGAAGCGCCAGGGAGCCGTTCGGTCAAGATCCGCGAGCAGGACATCGAGGTCTGGCGACTCGACTTCAAGAGTCGTCGCGCGCGTCGGTTTGTATCGGATCAGGCGGTTTCTGTAGGACAGGTCAATCAGCCGTCGACGCCAGTCTTCGATCCGATCTGCGACAACGCGGTCGTCGTCAATGGGCATCAAGATGCTGGCCCCTCAGCGAGCAGTCCGAATCCGTAGAGCCGCCAGTGCATCGCCGTCGGCGAAACATCGAAGCGACTTGCGCAAGATGCGATGTCCCCAAACTGCGCCCACGAATCGCGCAAAGCTTGCTCAGGCATCAGAAGCTCAGCGGCGAACACATTCGCCTCGCGCTCGAGCGTTCGGTCCGCGGCGTCACTCAAGTCCACCGGCCGGCAGTACGACGGCTCGGGGTTGGACGCTCGCCCCTCGAGGCAGTGGCAAACCCAGTGGCCGATCTCGTGCGCGATCGTGAAGCGGAAGCGGCGGAGCGGCGGGTCGTTACGGCTGCCGACGCGCTCATGCGCGTTCAGGACGATGCGGCGCTCGGCGGGAAACAGCATCCCGGAGCAGTCGATGTCGAAGCGTTCCTCGATGCGCAGGCCAAGCAGATCCTCCGCAATCGCCTCGACCGGAACCGGCACCCCCTCGCCGCCGTAGAGGCCGAGGTAGCGCTCGCGGACGGCATGCGCGCGCGGATCCTCGTATGTGGTTGCCACAGGCACGCGCATCCTCTCTGGTCAGGCGTTGCCTGTAAAGAGCCTGTCCACCTCATCCAGCTCATCGCCAGGCTCGGACACGAGGTCAGGTGCAATCTCGAGCTTGTCCGGCACTCCTTCGTCCCAGCTGGCGAGGTACCTTGCTGACTCGGTCGCGAGCCGTCTGTAGGCGATAGCGGGCGCCGCGGGCGGCGGAGGTCGTAGACCGGCGAGGATCCGAACGTTCGCGTTCAGGATGCTGGTCAGCGCGTCCCACACGGTGCGGTCGACCGGCTTCGGGTCGAGCACACCGACCTCGAGGTCGGAGAGGTAGCCCTTCACCTTCGCACTCTTGGCCGTGTCCAGCCCGAGCGCACCGACGAGCGCCGAGACAACGGCGTCGCGCGTGAGACGTCTGCGCTGACGGAGCACGAGGAGCGGCGGCTCATGCTCGAGCCGCGCCTGCATGAGCACGATCTCCTCCTCTGTCGACGCCCGCGCAGGCACCGCTCGGAGAAAGCGGTCGATGAGCTCGGCGAGCGCGTCCGCGTCGCCACCGGCCCGGCCGAGGTAGTCGAGGACGTCGGGTGCGTCGCCGCGCCGGTACGCGGTCGCGAACTCGTCGAAGAGGGTCGCGGTCGACGCGTTCACGCGTTGTCCTTGCGCAGCTTCACGAGCGCGCGATAGTGGATCTGGTGGACGGCGTTCGACTCCCTGTCGAGACGTCGCGCGATCTCCTGGAAGTCGAGATCTGCCTCCCCGTAATGGAGCCTGATCACGTCGGCCTCGAGCTCGGTGAGCCCCTCGAGCATCGAGTCGAATCCTGCGTCCGCCTCGAGCGACCCGCTCGACTCGGTCGACGCCTGCACGAGCCAGTCATCGAGTTCCTCCTCATAGCGAATCGCCTGGAAGTGCTCCTGCACCTTCCACCTGACGACCTGATGGACGACCACCCGAAACGGCACGCGATAGCGCCGGCCCCGCTTGAGCTCTCCGAAGAGGCGCTCGTACACGTTCTGGGCGACGTCGGCAGCATGATCACGATCGCGCACCTTCACCAGGCAGCGGTCGTAGATCACGCCGAGGTAGCTCTCGAGGAGGAGGCCGATCTCGCCGGCCTCGAGGAGTCGTGTGTCCTCAGCGTCTCTCGCATCGTGCATCGAGGACGTCGTCACCTCCGCCACCTTCGGATCTTACGGCCGTTCTCGGGAATGTCATGCATCGGGTCCTCCTTTCGGAGGGCTCGTGCGATCGCACACCGTTCCTTTCGCGGTTGCCCGGATGCCGGGCCACATCGTTTGACCACCTTGCCGCGAAGCAGGTTGGTGGACGGTCGGGCTTCGCCCTCACGTCGCTCGTGATGCCACATCGGATCGTAGCGATACGCAGGGCTTCTTCCAGTCCGGCACCCATTCGTAAGACGCTTCGGCGGACACGAGGACTCGCGGACGATGCGTGCAGCTCTTTTCCCCGGAGTACCTCGCTGAGTGGGATCGACGCGCTCCGGCTCGTCTTCGACCGGCTGCCACAGCGTTCGCGCTCGACGTCTTCCTCTTCCACGTCGTCGCCGAACCAACTGGCGCTTCGCTTGTGGGCGCGTCGTCCCGGTGCGCTCACAGCGAGCGTGGGCCGCCAAACGTAAGAACAGCCCGTGGGCTGACTGACTCCTTCAGGACGAAAGGAGTTCGAAACCCATGACCCCGCAACTCTCCGACCTCTTCCAGCTCGGCGTCGCCGCTGAGCACCGCGGCATCGTCGTCGCGCCACTCTTTCCCCGCAACGACCCGGTCGCCGACTACCTCACCCTCGACGAGGCGCTCGGACGCGGCCTCACGATCAAGGAGGTCGACGAGTCGGGCAGCGTGCCCGAGCTCATCGTCGAGAACCCGCTCGACGAGCGGGTCCTCCTCTACGACGGCGAGGAGCTTGTCGGCGCGAAGCAGAACCGCATCCTCAACGTGAGCGTGCTCGTGGAGGCAGGCTCGAAGCTCACGATCCCCGTCTCCTGCGTGGAACAGGGCCGGTGGTCGAGCGTTTCCGCTCGCTTCTCGGCCGGCGGGCACATCTCGCACCACGACTTGCGACGCCGAAAGGCCGAGGCGCAAGCCGCTAGGCCGATGGCACGCGGTGTCGCACAGGGCGTCGTGTGGGGCGAGCTGCACGAGCGGATCACGAGCATGTCGGTGGACTCGCCGACAGGCGCAAGCGGCGATCTGTACCGCTCGCGAGCGAAGGAGCTGCAGGCGCTCGCGGATGCCTTCCCGGCGCAGCCGGGCCAGTGCGGCGCGTTCCTCGGTCTCGAGGACACGTTCTGCGTCGACATCGTCTCACGGCCCGATGCGTTCGCTCGTCTGTGGCCCAAGCTCCGAGCCGGGTACATGCTGGACGCGCTTTCGCGGCTCGACGGCAAGCCGACTCCGGAGGCGGCAATTCCCATGCATCTCCGCTGGGTCGACGACGCCGAGCGCTCGAAACAACCGTCGGTAGGCCTGGGAGAGGACGTTCGCCTGCGCGGCGAGCACGTCATCGGGTCGGGGCTCGAGTTCGACGGCGAGCTGGTCCAGCTGTCGGCGTTCTCGAGCGAGGATGGTGGACGTCGAGCATTCGGGCGGATCGCTCGTCCGAGCGCGAGGCGCTGAGCATCACTGCGGGCTGCGAGTACGAGGCTATCTATGGCCGGTACCGCCATCTCGTCAGAGCGTACGCGCCTCCGAAGTCGGGGCTGAGTCAGCCACCTGGCAGTGTGATGAGTTCACCCGTAGCTTTCCCAGCGATGGACACTGCCGATGGCGTCCGGTGCTCCGAGTGCCACCGCGAGGTCGACGAGTTCACGGCCATCGCGGAGCGGTGGGGCTACTGGTCGGATGGCTGCGGGGAGCTGCTCGCGTTCTGCCCCGAGTGTGCTGGGCGCGAGTTCGGAGGCCGACCCACGGAGTCGGTTCCGCCTGCGCATCCTCGCGCCGAGTCCACGGTTTCTGACTTCACCGCCTAGTGCTCCGCGTCATCATTGCGTCGCTCAAGGGTGGGGCCGATAGCCGTTTCGGCCCCGCCCCACCACTAACGGCAAGGGCATGGACAACCAACGGAAGGCAGGGCATGGATCATGGACAGCAAGATTCCAGGGTCGGCCGAGTGGCTCGCTGAGCACGGCATCGACCTTGAGGTGTGGAAGGCGCGTGGCGTCTGGCGCTACACCCCGGAGGACGTTGAAAATGTCATCGAGGCGGTCGCTCCCTTCGTCCAGGCGAGGACAGGGATCAGCCCAAGGACTGGTCGGCCGATCAACCAGAAGCAGTCCATCGCCGGACGGCTCAACGCCGTCCGCTTCTGGATCACCCAAGAGCGAGAAGACAAAACGCCGCAGAGCGGCGGCCTGGTCATGCCGAGAAGTCCGCTTCCCGGCCTGCCGGCTGTCCCACCCCAGCTTCGTCCGGACGACAAGATCCTTACGACCCGGGAACCGCCGGACTTCCACTATCACGGGCGGTGGCCGTTCGGGCCCGGTGCTCGCTGGCCGCGTGAGCCGCGAGGGCGGTCGCTCCAGTTCCCCGACCAGATCATGCACCCGGAATCGGTGGCGGCGATGAAGCACGTCTACGCGGGGCAAGGCGACGACGTTCTCCCCTACGACCCCAAGACGGGCAAGGGGCCTGGACGGAGGATCAGTGGCAAGCGCGCTTCGATGCCGTGAATGACTGGGTCTACAACCAGCTTCCCGTGACAAATCCTGCACTCTCTGAGCGTCTATGGCAGTTCGTGGCGCAGGCTGAAACCGAACTTCAGCCTGAGCGGACCTTCGAGCTGGCAGGCTGGTTCGGGAGTGTCGTTCAGGGCGCAGCTCTGGTCGCCGCGGAGGAAGGGCTGACCCTGACCGGGTGACGTCGCCGGGTCTGACCCACGTCTGACCCAGCTCCGCTATCCCGCATCAACGCTGGGCGGAGAAGGTGGCCCCCTACTTCGCAAGGAGGGGGTAGGCACCCCCGCGCGGCTAGTAGGGGTCCCGTGTCTCTGACTGAGTCCCTACGCCACAGAGATCTGGGCCCTCAGCGAAACGTAACGCTCCATGGGAATCGTCACGGGTGACGCTTCAACGGCGAACCCGCGTGTCGTCGTACGTGGACTGTTCGACGAGCGCCAGGTAGTCACGAGCCTTGACCATCGGGCGTGAGTAGCCCGGCAACACCACGACCGGGAGTGCCCGGAAGACCGCGTCCACCGCGCGTCGATGGAGTCCCAGGTCGCGCAGATCCGTCCGAGTCAGAAGCGCATCGGGCGTCTGTAGAAGCTCCTCGGCGGAGGGGCGAGTCACGCGCGAGGTCTCGCGCACCAAACCGCGATCTCAAAGAGAAGCAGGCGACATGCCCTAGACACACCCCGGCTACCCCCGGACAACGCGCAGCGAAGAAGGCAGCACAAGCTGCCAGGAGGAAACGATGACGGAATGACCGAGATGGTTCGGTCGTTCCAAGGCACGTCCACTGTGCAACCAGGAGGTACGAGAGACGAAAGGAACGTGATCGACGAACATGACAACTGTCCCGTCAACTCAGGAGGGCCTTGATCTTCGGACGCTCCGATGAGCCTCACCGACATCGGCCCTCTGGCCCTCGAACTACCGAATGCACTTATTGAGAGGCTCGCGCAGCGCGTAGCTGCCATCGTCTTGGAGCGTCTCGAAGACACATCCAGCCGAAGGTGGCTGACCGTTGATCAGGCGGCCGACTACCTGGGTCGCACCCCAGAGGCCGTCCGTGGCCTCGTCAAGCGCCGCGAGCTAACCAGCCACAAGCCCGACGGCAGGCTCCAGCTCGATCGTCAGGAGCTGGACAGATGGATGCGAGGTTCACTCGATGCGTGACCCCAAACACTTGACGAGCCGGGTCCGCCGGTCCTACAATTCAGACAACAAAGCAAATGCCCCGGCAGCGCGGAAACGCTCCGGGGCCGGACACGGAGGTGTTGGCTCCATGTCAGTCAAGCAGGCTACTCCCAAGCGCGTTCGGGTAGATGGAGTCCCGAACCTGTACCAGCGCCCTGCCGACGGTAGGTACGAAGTCGGCTACACCGGCTCGGACGGCAAGTGGCACATCAAGACGCTCCGGGCCACGACGCTCACCGATGCGAAGAAGGAACTGCACCAGCTCCTCGGGAAGCGCGACCGCAACGAAGATGTCGCGCCGCGGAGCCTCACACTCAACGATGTTGCCGACAAGCTCTTCGTGGAGTTCGAGAGCAAGGTCTTGCGCGGCGAGAGGAGCGCGCGCACGCTAGAGATCTACCGCCAGCGGTGGGACACGCACATCCGCCCCACCTTCGGACGCAGACGAGTCCAAGCCATCGGGGTCGCGCATGTCTCGCAGTTCCTGGCGGAGCTGAGACGTAAGACGAACCCGCGAGTTAAGGCAGGAAGCCAACCGGAGCTGCTCTCGAACTGGACGGTACGCGGCATCATCAACGTGCTGAACGTTGTGATGGAGCACGCCATCAAGCAGGACTACGTGGCGAGCAACCCGGTGCGCAGACTGAACGGCGAGAAACCTCCGGCGAGGAACAGGTCGAAGGCCCGGATCTTGGAAGCGGAAGAGGTCGCGCTGCTGATCGAGCACGCTCCGGAGGGGTACCGCATCCTAATCTTCACCACGGCGTACACGGGGATGAGGCAATCCGAGCTTCTCGGACTACGTTGGGGAGACGTGGACTTCGAGGCGGGAACGATCCACGTGCGACACCAACTCACGCGAGCGACAAGGAAGCAGCCTGCGCGGGTCGTGCCGCTGAAGACCGACGCCGCCGAGCGCCACATCGACTTGGCGCCCGAGCTTGCCCGTGAACTGGCGAAGCACAGCCTTGCTTCGGCGTTCTCCAAGCCCGAGGACTTCGTCTTCTCGACCGAGACGGGGAAGCCGATCTACTACCGGAACGCGAGTGCGCGCGGGCTCGACAAGGCAGCGGATAGGGCCAGTCTCAACCCGGACGGGGTGCAACGTCTCTCATTCCACGACCTGCGCCACACGGCGATCACGCACCTAATCCGCTCCGGCGCGGATGCGGCTCAGGTCGCACGCTTCGCAGGGCACTCGAAGGTGTCTACGACGCTCGACCTGTACGTGGGCGAGTTCGAGAAACGGAAAGTGAACGACTCGGGCCAGCGGCTGGCTGCGGTGTACAGCGCAGCGTCTACGTAAGGGACAGACCGGTCAGCACCGTCGATCGCTGCGCGTGCTTGAAAGCCTGCGCCTCATGACGTGAACAACGAGTGCGCTAGCCAACCCAACGTCTAAACACTGCGCCCCCTGCTGCCGATACGAATCCAATGACCACGACATCCCACTCAGCTGGCGAAAAGCTGAGCGGCGGCAACGATGGTGCCATTCGCCTCGGTCAGCTCGCTGACGTGAACGTCTACGAGTCATCCGTACGCCTCAGTGCCGTTCTCAGCGCGGAGGAGCGTGAGCGCTATATGCAGCACGAGCTCACGCGCTTCCCGGTCTGGCTCGTGATCGTGCTCCACTATCTGACCCTCGGGATCTTCACGTTCATATATCAGGGCCTCAAGCTTTCAAAGCTCCCACTTGTGCGAGAGGATGACTTTCGGGCGGCGAAAGGGATCGGCTTGTGCTTTGTCCCCTTCTTCAATCTCTATTGGGTCTTCCGATTCGTCAATGCGATCTCGGATCGCCTGAACTTCCAGCTCAGATTGCGCGGACAGTCCCCACAGGTGCCGCGCGGCCTGGGGATTGCAGCATGCGTCCTCTCGGTGATCCCGTTCTACACCTCGATCATCACTTTGCTCGTTCTGATGCCAATCCTCAGCGGATACATGCAGGCAGCAACAAACAGGCTCGTCGACGAACGTGCACGCGAGCGTGCTGGCCTATCACCTGCACCGCTAGACCAAGCTGCAATACAGAAGGGTACGACCACACCTGCGCCACTGTCGACGCAGGAAGTCATTGACCAACTTGAACGTCTCACCGCCCTCAAGGAGCGCGGCGCGCTGAGCGATGCTGACTTTGAGGCTCAGAGGCAGCGGGTTCTTCCATCTCAGTAGCGTGCGGCAAGCCGACGATCGGCTAGCCGAATCGAGCCCGAGACTCACGCTATGGTGATCTGCGTCATCGGTGGGAGGGCGCCGCATTCCGTCACGCCGACGATGAGCTCGCGCCATCGTGTCCTCCGAACGTGGCGTGCGTGCGAACAGCGCGCCTCGCCAGCGTTGATCCAGATCAGGCGAGATCTGGAGCAGCTCGTCCCCAAGAGATGTCTCGCGTAATTCCGAGCGATCGTCCTTGGCTTCCGCGGGCGATCCAAGGAGCGCATCGGGCGTGAATCTGACCCAAATCTGACCCAGGCACGAAAAGAGGCCCCTTGCGAGGCCTCGGTCTTCGCTCAAACGGCTTCAGTAAGCCATGGGCGGTACTGGGCTCGAACCAGTGACCCCCAGCTTGTCGAGCTGGTGCTCTCCCAACTGAGCTAACCGCCCCCGGAGACGGCGATGATAGCCGCCGGCGCCGGAACTCGGCTACACCGAACCGACGAGCGGGTTCCTCGTGCGGAGGCGCGGAAAGCGGCTGAAGTCGCGGTCTGCCGTCCACAGCTCGGACACTCCGTGCGCGAGGCAAAGAGCTGCCACTCGCGCGTCGTGAACGCGTCCGCCCGCGAGCTTTCCTGCCTCGAGCAGCTCTCGCAGGTGCCGCCAGTGATCGAACCGCTCAGAGAGCACGACGACGTTCGGGCTTTCGAGCCAGGCGTCGACCTGCGCGAGCGCAGCCACGACCTCCGTCGGCGGATCGAAGATCCGCGGATGCGTTGCGATAGCAAGGAACTCGTGGACGCATGGCCAAGGGAGCGCCCAGGCATCGGTGCTCTCTGCAACGAGGCGAACTGCCTCTGCCGCCGCTGAGTGGAACTCGTGGTCGCGGCGATGTGCTGCGACGAGAACGTTGGTATCGAGCGCAATCACGCGCCGCGATCGTCGTACGCGGCGTCACGGATTCGATCCCATCCCGCGTCACGGAACTCCGCGTGGAGTCCATGCCCGGTGACGCTGGCATCGCGGAGTCGAAAGCGCGCGTCGCGCCCGTGTCGCCGGCGATCGAGGACGCTCCGCAAGCCCGACTCGATGAGCGCACGAAGTGTCGTGCCTTCGCGCGCTGCAACCTCCTTCGCCTCCGAGAGGAGCGCGGCAGGGATCTCGATCGTCGTCTTCGGCATGACTGCACTCTACTTCGTACCCGTAAGTACGGACAACCTGTCCCGTAGAGACGGGTGCATCCTCAGAAGATCTCGGGGCACCAAGGCGCGCAGTCTGCAGCGAACATCGCGTCCGCCCGCGCGGCGGCACCGCGCCGCAACTCCTCCGCCCTCCCACCTCGCACGAGGCCGGAGAACGAGAACGCTCCCAGGTATGCGCTGCCGAGCGCGCTCACGTCAAGGCGAAGCTGCGCACCAGACGTCGTGCGCTTCGCCCGGCCGCGCGCGATGCGCCAGCGGCCGGCATTCCACGGGCAGAACTCGTCGATCACGTCGAGGACGACGGCACCGTCCGACGCGTACTCGCGGGCGGAGAGCGCCGCCCCCACGTCGACGAGCCGCAACCACAGCCCGTCGCTGATCCGGGGACGCATGCGCCGCGGGGTCGCGAGCAGCCACCAGAGCGGGTGATCGACCGGCAGTAGGCTCGACGTGATCTTCTCCGACCAGTCGATGTCGAGGAGGTAGCGCCAGAGCTCGGCCGTCGGCTGTCCGTCCAGCGCGATCGCCTCGACGACCTGCAGCTCGGAGTTCGAGATTCCCTCGTCCCACTTCGGCTTGTGCCGGTAGATCGCATAGCCCTCCGGACGACCGGCGCGCTCGAGAACGACGAAGCGCTTCGGACCACCCTCCCCGCCACCGCCAGGCGGCTCGAAGAGGACGCGGAGCTCCCACCAGTTGCGCGTGCGCGCGAACATCCCGGGAGTGCGGCGGCGCACGCGGTCCCAGACGCGAGGAAAGAGCGTGAGCGCCTCGGTGACGTCGACGATGCGCAGCGTTCCTTCGCGCTCCAGCGGTCGGGCGAAGGCCGAGTACTCCTTCGGGATGGACACGTCCGCCACCTGCGATGCCATCCCGTAGCCGAAGCGGCCGTAGATCGTGTCCTCGGAGGCCCACAGGAGCGCAAGGGGCTCGCCCCGCGCGTGCACGTCGTCGAGCTGCGCGCGCATCATCGTCCGCAGCACGCCGCGACGGCGATGCGTCGGAAACGTGCCGACGACGGTGATGCCCGCGGTCGGCACGACCCCGCCGGGAACGGTGAGCTCGAACGGAAACGCGCCCGCGCCACCGATGATCGTGCCGTTCTCGCTCGCGGCGTGCATGCGCTCGAGCGGCAGGTTCTTCGAGAAACGCTCCAGGCGCTCCTCGGTCGGCTCCATGCCGAAGTACTGCCCGATCGCGAAGACGGCCTGTCCGAACTCGTCGAGGTTCGCGCAGGGCTTGACCTTGAAACTCACGCGATCTTCTCCAGCGGTGCGTACTCCACCATGAGCCTCCGTTCGGTTCCGTCTGCGGCAAAGCGAACCGTAACCACTCCGCCCGGCTCCATCCCGGTGACGATGCCTTCGCCGAGGGAGCCATGCCGCACCGCGTCGCCGGTCGACAGCGCGAGACCGGGTCGGGGCGCGATCGCGGCGGCTGCGGGCGATCCGTAGCCGCTCCAGGACGCGGGCCGCAGGCGCTCGCGCTCGACCTCCTGCGGCAGCTCGTCGAGAAAGCGCGAGGCGAGGTTGTACTCGCGCCGGCCGAAGAGGGTGCGCGCGAGCGTGTGCGTCAGCGTGAGGCGCTCCATCGCGCGCGTCATGCCGACGTAGCAGAGACGCCGCTCCTCCTCGACGCCCTGCTCCTCGATCGAGCGCGAGTGGGGGAAGATCCCCTCCTCCATCCCGATCATGAAAACCGCGCGGAACTCGAGGCCCTTCGCGTTGTGGAGCGTCATGAGGGTGACCAGGCCGCGCTCGTCGCGGAT
>Ga0136631_10000039_pt1 | contig 32605 bp, 31 predicted proteins | sample AntDrymUQ6012206_2_FD_104655 | JGI IMG/M metagenome (GOLD analysis project Ga0136631, IMG submission 104655) | Polar desert sand microbial communities from Dry Valleys, Antarctica - metaG UQ601 (22.06) | ecosystem: Environmental > Terrestrial > Soil > Desert | place: Antarctica: Dry Valley... | reverse complement strand
CCGAGCTTCTGTTCGAGGGGGCGACGACGGTCATCGCCGGTGCGCTGTGCTACTACCGAGAAGGGCCCGAGCCGGCGGCTGGCGAGGGAAGACTGCCGCGGTATACCTGGCGTGACGAGTACGCCGAGCTCCGCATGCGCCTTGCCGCGCTCGGCGAGCGGTTGGGCGGTGCCTATCGCGTGCTCGTCGACGAGTCGGAGCACGTCGACCGCGCCGGTGCCGTGCGGGCGGGAATCGCGTTCTACGGCAAGAACACGATGGCCATCACCCGTCGTCACGGCTCGTGGGTCGTTCTCGGCGCGCTCGTCACGGAGGTCGAGGTGGAGCCCTCGCCGCCGCTGAATCTCGACTGCGGCGAGTGCCGGCTCTGCATCGATGCGTGCCCGACGGGGGCGCTGGACGAACCCGGAACCCTCGACGCGACGAAGTGCCTCTCGTACTGGACGCAAGCGCCCTCGTCGATTCCCGACGAGTACCGCGCGGAGCTCGGTGCGATGGTCTACGGCTGCGACATCTGCCAGGAGGTGTGCCCGTGGAACCGCGGTGTCGAGAAGCGGCGTCGCGGTGCGTGGGACGACGATGCGCGCGGGATCGTGTCGCTGGCGGAGTGGCTCGATCGCGACGGCGACGACCTCGTCGCCGAGCTCGACCGCCTCTACGTTCCTCGCAACGACGCGCGCTGGCTTCGACGGAACGCTTTGGTCGCGGCCGGGAACGTCGGTGCCGTTGAGCTCGCGCCCGCCGTGGCTCGGTACCTCGACGACGACGATCCGATACTCAGCGACGCTGCACGCTGGGCGGTACGTCGATTGGCCGAGCGACAGGAATGACCTCCGACGTTGAACGCCAGCGACTCGCCCTTCTCGTGCATGAGGTACGGAGCCCCGTCGCGGCGCTGTCTGCGGTCGCCGAGGCGGCTGCCGGCGCGCCCGCCGACGATATGCCGCGTCACGAGCTTGCGCGGCTCGCGGTCGCTGCCTCTCGTGCGATCCAGCGAATCGTCATGGACGTCGCTGTTGCGTCTGTGCGCATGGAACCGCTCGACGCTGCGGCTCTCGCGCACGACGCCGTCGCCGCCTTCTCCGTTCGCGGAGCGAGCGTGGTGGCGGAAGGTGTCGTGCATCCGCTCGTCGTGGACGCCGATCCCGTGCGGCTCCGGCAGGTGCTCGACAATCTCATCGCGAACGCTCTCACGCACGCGGGGTCGGGTGGCTTTGTGAGGGTTCGGGTCACTGCGACTCAAGGAGTCGAGATAGCGGTTTCGGATGCTGGTCGGGGTATCCCACCCGACGAGCTCGCACGCATCTTCGAGCCCGGTGTGCATTTCGGTGCGGAGACGGGCTCCGGACTCGGCCTCGCACTCTGCCGAGCGATTGTCGACGCCCACGGCGGCACGATCGCGGTCGACTCGGTCGTCGGCGAAGGGTCTACCTTCACGATCGTCCTTCCTGGCCGTCCGTCTTACCCCGCCACCTGAGCCTCGAGGTCGTACGAACGGAGACGCCTACCGTCCATCGCATGCTCGCTGATCGCGAACGTCGCGTGGGAGGACGCGAGGTCGACGTCGGTCGTCGCCACGCGCACGGGCATCGACTCGGAGGCGGGATAGACCTCCGCGTAGCCGGGCTGCTGGACCACCACGTACGCCGCCGTGGTACTGGGCTGCACCCACGCGAAGCCAACGAGATCGCCCTCGGCGCCACGACAGGTGATCGTCAGTCGAGGGTCGCGGAGTCGAGCGCCCGAGAGGCGGCCGAAGGCGTGGGCGCACCAGCGTTCGGCACGCGAACGACCGACGTCGGTCGCATCGCAGGCGTGCACGCCGTGACGTCCGGGGTCGAAGAACGTGACACTCACACCGGCTACACCGGTGCGCTCGACGATCGGACCGTCCGGCGCCGCGCCCGGGACACACGAGGCACGCAGCGAACGTCCGTCCCGTGAGCCAGCCGCCACGACTCGTACGCGAGTTGCCACTCGTCGGCCCTCGACACCTTCGAGCACGACTGGAGGGGGACGCGCGGGCGACCCGTCGATCAGCGTCGACGGCGCTGCCGTCGAGTCCCTCGTGCAGCCGACTACAAGCGCGAGAGCCGCGCCGACATAGAGTCCCCGCCGGGCCTCGATCACGCTCAGGAGCTCCACCCAGTTCGCCGGACCCCGCTGTAGCTCGAGCTGCCCCGATACGTGCGTGTCCAGATGTTCGTACCGTACGCCTCTCCCTTGGCCTCGATGATCTGGTCGGTGCCATCCGGGTTGACTGCGTAGACGAGGCCAATGTGACCGTCGCTCGCGAGCGCGTCCATCTTGATCAGCGCTGACTTGGACACCGTCACGTTCGGTGCTCCCGAGCCGGCTTTGAACGCCGCGGCCGTGTAGGGGCCGTGGACATATCGCAGCATCCCCCACTGCTGAAAGCTCGAGTCGCTCGTGTCGAGTGACTCTCGCCACACCTTGAACGCGAACCCGGAGCAGTCACCACCCTCGCCACCGGTGCCGGCGTCGGTGGTCGGGTCTCCCGGCGAGTCGTCGCGGTCGTTGTCGTTCCAGCAGCCGCCGGCCCATTGGTACCCCTCGTACCGCGCACGGAGTGCCACGGCAGCTGAACCGTCACGGGTGATGACGGACGTCGGAGTCGGTGCCGCATAGTTGCAGTTGTCGGCCACGAAGCGCGTGTGGTACGCGGCGGCCGATCCCACCCAACCCACGGACAGGGCAAGCCCGAAGGTCACGAGCAGCGTTCGAGAGACGAGCATCAGCGCACCTCCAAGTCGAAGCGGTCGACGAAGGCACCGGCGGGTGTCGAGCCGAGCCGGTAGAGGGACTTCCCGACGAGCCGAAAGCGGCTGAGCGGAGCCGTCTCCGCCCAGTCGGCCGCATCGAGCGTGAACTGATCCACGAGACCGCTGCGGTCCACGGTCAACACGGCGAACTCGTCGACGTCGTCGTCGTACATGCGGACGACGAGGACAAGGCGCTGCTCGATCGGTTCCGCGAGCTGCACCTCCGCGAGAGGCGTGGCGCTCGTCAGCCGCCACGACCGAGTCATGCTCCGCCCCGAGATCATCGCGACCCGAAGCTCGTTCGCGTGCCTGAAGAGGACGATCTCGCCGCCCGTTCTCAATGAGCGGCCGTCGCGCCCGCGCCGAAGCTGCACTTCAGGCGAGGCAGGCACGCCGCCGACCGTCACCGGCATCCAGTGATGGGAGCGATGCCCGAGCACCAGCGCGCCGTCTTGAGCCATCCGGATCTGCGACGACGTTCGCTCCGCCGTCTCGATCGCCTCGAGCTCGCGACCTGCATCGTCGAACCGCCTGACGAGTGCGTTGCGTCCGGGCTCGGCAGTCGATTCGAGAACGTACGTCGATCCGTCGTTCCCAACGGCGAGGTCGGCGATCGTCCCGGCAATCGAGAGTGGCACGCGGATCGGCTCTCGCGCACCCTTGCGCCAGCGCAGGAGTCGACGGTGTGCCTGATCCAGGACGGATACCGTCCCGGCCGCGTCGACATCGAACGCCGACGGGCCGATTGCGCCAAGCTGTCGCCCCTGTTCCAGTCCGGCCTGAGCGGGACCGTCTCCCCACGCGGCCAGTGCAAGCCGCACGCCAACGCGACGGACGCCGCCGAACGAGTGGCGGCCGAGTGCGATGTCGACTGGGTTCTCGAGTGGACGGGACGTATGCGGCGCGTCGGCGCCGCCGGCCGGGATGGTGACCCGCTCACCGAGATCGGGTGCCTTGAGCTCCGCGTAGTACTCGAAGCCACCGGACTGCGAGGCGAGCGAGTTCGGAACGCGGGCGGCGAGCTGCCCGCTGCCGCCGTTGGACTTCTGAGAGCTGAGCGCAAGCCGCTCGAACGAACCGCGTCCGGCTCTGCGGACGAAGACTGCGCCGCGGACATCGCAGCCAGCCTCGGCTCCCTCGTCGTCTCCGGCGGCGCAGTACACGTCGTACGCGAGCTCAGCACGCTCGTCCGGCATCGTGAGAAGTGGCGGAAGGTGCGTCGCGTCGAACACCGCGCGTTGCTCTGGGCCGGTCCGTTGTGCCGCCGCGGGGCCGAGAGCTACCGACGCCACTCCGGCGGCACAGCCGATGACCAATCCGAGAAGCGGTAAAGCCAATCGCAGATGAAGCGACTTCCCTCGTCTCATGTCGCGCTCCTCTGTTCGCTAGTGCGACAACAGTAGAGACGAGCGAGCAGCACGACGTGCGCCGCGAACGAGTCGGTGCGCTCTTGTGACTCTTACGTGAGGATCAGCGTCGGCTGGGAACGCGCCCGAGCTCACGCTGGAGGCGACGAGCCCTCTTCGCCACGACGTCGCGAAGGCGCTGTGGCTCGAGGACGACGGTCTCGCCGCGGTCGGCGAGGATCTCTGAGAGGAGCCACTCCTCCGTCTTGTACGGGACGTCGGCGATCGCCGATCCGTCGGTGAGCGCGCGCGCGCCGCGTTCGAGCTTCCAGCGCGCGACCTCGGTAGAATGGAGGAGCCGCGCGACCCGTGGATCGCGCAGGTAGGAGGGATCGAACCCGTCTCGTGCCTCGAAGCGGTCGCCCGTGAGGCGGGCAGAGCGCATCCGATCGAGACGGAACGTGCGCGCCGCGTCGACGCTCAGATCCCAGGTGTGGACGCGCCAGACCGGCAGCTCCCGCTCGATCGTGTATGGCTCGACCAGTCGCATGGTCGGGCTGTCGTCTCCGTCCTTCATGTACTCGATCTCGACCACGACTCGCTTGTCGACGCCGTCCGAGAGCACCCGGACGAGCGTCTCCTCGGCCGAGCCGTCGCGCGTCTGCGGATTCCCCGCGAGATCGAAGCGCCCGAAGGTCTCCTCGAGCTTCTTGCGAACGCGCTTCAGCGGCGTGTGCGCATCCGCTGCAATGGTCGGGCCGACGTATTCCATCGCAAGGTGGATCGCGCGTGCCTCGAGCGGGGTGAGCTTCGGAGGGCGGCGGAAGACGTCTCCGTACAGCTCCTTCTCGACACGGACGACATCACCGTTGTGCTCCGCATAGACGGCGTAGCAGCCACCGCCGAAGTTGACGAGGTTGAGCAGCGAGAGATGATCCTGGAGCTCCTCGAGCGGAATCGAGAACCGAGTCGCGACCTCCGCTGCGTCGAGCGTCGTCGAGCGCTCGTCGCCGCACGCGGCGAGCAGGTGGGCGAGGAGCGCCTGAAGCACGCCGAAGCGCTCCGGCGCGACCGGGCCGGCGGGTCGTTCCGGAAGGGGCCGGCGTGGATCCGTGCGCTTGGGACCCGCGACGCTAGGTGCATCGCCGTCGTGCGCGTCAGCCAACGTCGAGAGCGCGACGCCGACGGCCTCGACCAGCTCGACGGGCTCCAGTGGAACTGCGCGACCGTTTTGTCGCAGCACCCAGCCGGCGAGGAGATCCACGCTGGCGAAGTCCGTCTCGAAGATCCCCTTCTCCACGTGCCCCGCGTCCGACAGCGTGCGCTCCACCCACCACGCGGTGTCGTCGGAGACCGAAACGCGCGCGCGCCCGACGATCTCGCCGATCTGCCATGGCCGCGGAATTCGATGCGCTTCGACATCGAAGTCCGCGGGGATCCTGAAGTCGCGCTCCCGGCGCGTTGCGAACCGGATGTCGCCGCGGATACGCGAGACCTTGAACGTCCGGGTCGTCCCGCGATCCAGGTCGTGACCCACGACGTACCAGTTGCCCTCGTCGAGACGCAGCGCATACGGGTTCATCGAGCGCTCGCCCGGCCTGGCGCGGCGGGGGCTCCAGTATCCGAAGCGGATCGTGCGCTGCTTGGAGATCGCGGACTCGAGCTTCGCGAGACGACCGGCGAGCTCCGGCGTGTAGTCCGGGACGCTGACGCGCACGCGCTCGGCGGTGTCCGTGGGTGGCTCGGAGAAGCCGGCGCGCCCGAGGGCGAGGTTCTGCAGTGCGAGGCGGAACGGCTCTGCGTAGGCGAACTTGCCCTCGAGGTAGTAGAGCGCGGTCTGGAGCGCTGCGAGCTCGTCGTCGTCGAGGTCGAGCCGTTCGAGGAAGTAGTTTTCGGAGCGCAGCGTGTAGAGCTCCTCTCCGGTGAACTCGTCCCGCTTCGACTGGAGCGGAACGCCGAGCGCGGTCAGCTCTGCGCGATCCGAGTAGAAGCGGCGCGCGAACGCCTCGTCCGACATCTCGCTGTAGCCCTCGACGTTCGACTTGACGTCACGGGCCGTCAGGAGGCGTCGCTCGGCCATGAGGAAGGCCACGAGCGAGAGCTGCCGGATCAGCTTGTCGGCGTCGTGCGACACGACTGCGAGCCTACCGAGAGCACGCGGTCGAGGTAGGCGCTGATCAGAAGGTGGCAGAGTCTTCGACCGTCGCGCGATCGGAATCCGCACTCGCGGATTGCGAACTTGCGCACAACTCAGCCAGCGCCTACGCGGCGACGACGGCTGCTTGCTCGAGGTGCTGGTGCGATGGGCAGTAGTCGCGGCTCGGAAGCGGCGTGCGTTGGCATGCTTTGCCCTTCCGCGTCGTGGCGTGGCAGCGCGCGATGCCACCGTCGAGGAGGCCGGCCTCCACCTGCTGCTCGATGAACGACGTGGCCGCGCCGATGCCCTCGCGCACCGACCAGGCGACCTGCGCCTGCGCCGTGATCGGGAAGTAACGCCGGATGTCGGCGAAGAGCGCGCGATCCGGACGGGCGAAGTAGTGAGGATCCTCGGCGAGCCGTCCCATCGTGCGCTCACACTCGATCAGCACGGCACGACGGTGACCGAGCTGCTCCTCGCGCGACGCGTACGGGTCGATGAGATCCTTGATCGAACGGTAGATCGCTCGCGAGTATTGATACATACAAGAGCGAAGCTGGGCTGCGTGGTCGTCCAAGGGACCTCGTCGATCTCCCCGATTTCCGTGTTCCTGGGCGAAAAATGAGCGAAGGCGGCGCTTCGCACGGAGAGTGTAGCGCCTTTTCGGTGGTGTTACAAAGTCGGGGGCCGTAGTGCCGCGGAAGGCAACGTTCGGGTCAGGGCACGACGCGACGGACGACAGCAGTTCTCGACGCTTTGCGAGCGTCCTCGAGCGCGCTCGTCGCCTCGGCCTCCGACGAGTACACGCCCGAGAAGACGATCCAGTAGCCGGGATGAAGGCTCGCGTAGCGCGACGAGTCGAGCACGCCGACCTGTGGCAGGCCCTTCCTCCGCGCTGTCCGCGCGCGCGTCAACGCGGCGGCGCGTCCGGCAGTCTGCGGCAGGGAGGCGAGCGCGATCGTCCAGCCGTCCTCGTCGGTCGGCCACTCGGCGACGCCGGATGGTCCGACCGGTGCCTCACCCGTCGTCGAGTCGGGCGCGGTCGCGAATCCCCCGATCGCCGTCGTCACTGTCGCGCGGCCACCGTCGCTCCCGGTCGCGACGACGGCCAGCGCGGCTCCGATCACCGCGACGACTCCCGCTGCGGCGGCGCGGAGCACCCAGCCGGAGCTCGTCGATCGCGCGCCTCGGCGTCCGTCACTGGTCCTGGCACCACACACCAGGCAGTACTCCTGGCCTGCCGCGAGCGGTTCGCCGCAGCGCGGGCAGCTCGTCATCCCACCGCGTCCGATCCCGTCGGTCGAGCCTCGACGCTCCCGCCTCCGAGCCCACGCCCGCACGACGCGCAGAATTTGGCCCCGAGAAGGATCGGTGCGCCACAGATGCACACTGCACCGCCGCCTCCGCGGCGCACGAGGGCGCTTCCGTCGAGGAGCGCGTCGATCTCCTGCACGCGTGCTTCGAGCGCGACGAGCTCTGCACAGCGTTCGACTACGAGGCCGGCGTTGAACCGGTCGCGCTTGTACATCTCGAGCGCGAGCCCGCCGAGGTCGCGCAACCGCTCCTCGCGCATCTCGAGGAGGGCCTTGCGCTCGCGCTTGAGCTCACGCGGCGGCGGCGCGACGTAGGTCGCCGGATCGCCGAGTGTGCCGGTGTGAGGCTTGGCCATGCGTTCCAGCCTAGAGTTGAAGCACGACGAGCCGCTCTTCCGTCATCTCGCGAACCGCGTACGCCGGCCCCTCGCGCGTGTTCCCCGAGCCCTTGACGCCGCCGTACGGCATCTGGTCGGCGCGGAACGTCGGCGCCTCGTTCACCGTCACACCTCCGAACTCGAGCTCCCTCGCTGCGCGCAGCGCGGCCTTCACGTCGCTCGTGAAGATCCCGGCCTGCAGGCCATAGCGCGTCCCGTTCGAAAGGGCGATCGCCTCGTCGAGCGAGTCGTACGCGGCGACCGTGCAGAGCGGGCCGAACACCTCCTCGCAGGCGACCCTGGAGTCGGCCGGTGCGTCGACGACGACAGTGGGACGAATGAGCTCTCCGTCGAGCTTGCCGCCGGCGAGTATGCGCGCTCCGAGACCCCGAGCTTCCTCGATCCACTCGAGCACGCGATCGCGCTCGCCCGAGGAGATGACGGGACCGACATCGGTCGCATCGTCTGCGGGATCGCCGACGACCAGAGCCTCGACGCGGGGAAGAAAGAGCTCGAGAAACCGGTCGTACGCCGAGCGCTCGACGTAGATCCGCTGCACGGAGATACAGCTCTGGCCCGCGAACGAGAATGCGTTTGCGGCGAGTCGTGTGGCAACGTCTTCCAGGTCGGCGTCGGCGGCCACGATCACGGGTGTCGCGTTTCCGAGCTCGAGGTTCACACGCTTGCGCGGCGCTCGCTCGCGCAGCTTCCAGCCGACTCCGGCCGAGCCGGTGAACGTGATGAGCGCCACGCGCTCGTCCTCGACGAGCACGTCGCCGATCTCGCTCGCCGGCCCGCAGACGACGTTGAGCCAGCCTGGTGGAAGCCCTGCGTCGGTCTCGAGCTCGGCGAGGAGGAGGGCGGAGAGCGGCGTCTGCGACGCCGGCTTGAGCACGACTGCACAGCCGGCGGCAAGAGCTGGGGCCACCTTGTGCGCGACCAGGTTGAACGGGAAGTTGAACGGCGAGATCGCTCCGACGACCCCGATCGGAACCCGAAGGGTCAGTGCGAGCTTTCCGGAGCCGGCGGGGGAGGCATCCATCGGAACGACGTCGCCTGCGAGTGTGCGCGCCTCGACGGCGGCCATGACGAAGGTCGACTGCGCCCGCGCGACCTCGATCCGTGCTGCTTTCATTGGCTTTCCGGCTTCGGCCGAGATCGTGCGGGCGATCTCGTCGGCGCGCTCGTCGACGAGCCGCGCGGTCCGGTCGAGGATCGCCGCTCGTTCGTGTGCCGGGAGCGGCTGTGACAGCGCCCGCTCGGCGGCGTCGACCGCACTGCGCGCTTCCGCTGCGCCGCCCTTCGCGACGCGCCCGACGAGCGAGCCGTCGTACGGCGAATGCACCTCGAGCCACGCGCCGGACTCGACCCACTCACCGTCGATGAGGAGCTTCCGCTCGGTCGCGGTCGTCGCCACGGGGTGAGTCTAGATGCCAGATCCACGCGCGCCCGCGCGCTCGTTCTATGCTCCTCGGGATGCCTACGGCCTACGTCGTCGATGCCGTCCGCTCGCCGATCGGGAGACGGAACGGCTCGCTCTCCGAGATCCGCGCGGATGAGCTCGCGGCGCAAGTTCTGAACGGGCTCGTCGGCCGCGTCGACCTCGACCCCGCCGAGATCGAGGACGTGCAGATGGGTTGCGTCACTCAGGTCGGCGAGCAGGCTCTGAACGTCGGGCGCGGCGCTGTTCTCGTTGCGGGCTGGCCCGAGACAGTGTGCGCGACCACGGTCGACCGGCAGTGCGGCTCGTCGCTGCAGACCGCGTTCAACGCTGCGTCCGCCGTCCAGGCGGGACATCTCGAGGTCGTCGTCGCAGCCGGCGTCGAGCACATGACGCGCGTGCCGATGGGGTCGAACCTCGGCGATATCGGCTGGGGCGCGGTGAACGAGAAGATCGGCGAGCGCTGGCCCATCGTGCCGCAGGGCATCTCCGCCGAGGTGATCGCGGAGGAGTGGAAGCTCACGCGCGAGTCGCTCGACGAGTACTCGCTCGAGTCGCACCGTCGCGCGGTTGCGGCAACGGACGAAGGCAGATTCGAGAACGAGATCATCCCGGTCGAGGTCGGCGCGGGCGGTGCGGTCGTCCTCTTCGCCGTCGACGAGACGCCGCGCCGTGACACGTCCCTCGAGAAGCTCGCCTCGCTGCAGGCCGCGTTCAAGACGGACGGCGTCGTCACCGCCGGGAACTCGAGCTCGATCGTGGACGGCTCGGCCGCAATGCTGATCGCGAGCGAGGCCGCTGTCGAGCGCCACGGGCTCGCGCCGCGCGCTCGCTTCGTCTCGTTCGGGCTTTCGGGCGTCGATCCGTACCGGATGCTGCACGGCAATCCCGAGGCCTGCGAGCGCGCGCTGGCGAAGGCCGGCCTGGGGTGGGACGACATCGCGGTCATCGAGGTCAACGAGGCCTTCGCATCCGTCGTGCTCCAGTTCCTCGCCGACACCGGATTGCACGAGCGCTGGGAGCAGGGCGACGTGAATCCGAACGGCGGTGGAATCTCGCTCGGCCATCCGCTCGGGGCGACGGGTGCCCGCATCACTGCGACGCTCCTCAACGAACTCGACCGGCGCGAGGCTCGCTACGGGATCGCCACGATGTGCATCGGCCAGGGCCAGGCGATCGCCGGCGTTCTCGAGCGTCTCTGACGCCGTCGATCACGATCAGTTGTACTGATCAAAATGCTGAAGTACCCGACTGGTACTGATCAACTTAGCCAAGCATGATGAGGTCATGTTCGGGTTGATCTTCATCGCGCTCATTGTGGTTTCGGTGCCGCTCGCGTATTTCGCCGGCGCGGATTCGCGCTTCGACGAGGTCGCTCGCCGACGCCGCTATCACGGCTAGACGAGGTCGACGCTATCGGTCGCCGCCGCGCGGGATAGGATCGCGCCGGTCATGACCGTCCCGGAGATCCGTCGTGTCGGCGTCGTTGGCCTCGGTGCCATGGGCTCCGGAATTGCGCAGCTGGCGATCGAAGCCGGCTACGACACCATCGGCCGCGAGGTGTCGAACGAGCTCGGCTCCTCCGCGCGCGACAGGATCGCGCACTTCCTTCAGCGGAAGGTCGACAAGGAGCGGATGACCGCGGCCGAGCGCGAGGCTGCCCTCGAGCGGCTCTCGCTCACGACCGAGCTCACCGACCTCGCCGACTGCGATCTCGTCATCGAGGCGATCGTCGAGGAGCTCGACGCGAAGCTCGAGCTGTTCGGCGCACTGGAGGAAATCGTGCGACCCGACGCGATCCTCGCCACGAACACATCGGCTCTCTCGGTGACCGAGATCGCAGCTGGCGTCTCGACGCCGGAGCGTGTCGTCGGGATGCACTTCTTCAATCCCGCCCCGCTGATGCCGCTCGTCGAGATCGTCCGAGCGGAGCTCTCGGCCGCCGACGCCGTCGAGGCGGCGTTCGGCGTGGGCGAGCGTCTCGGCAAGCGCCCGATTCGCTGCCACGACACACCGGGGTTCGTGGTCAACCGCGTGCTCATCCCGCTTCTCAACGACTGCCTCCGCGTGCTCGACGAGGCGCGCGTCTCTCCGGAGGATCTCGACACCGCCATGACCGCCGGCGCCGGCTGGCCGATGGGCCCGTGCACGCTCGTCGATCTCGTCGGGATCGACGTCCACGTTCACGCGTCGGAGGCGCTGTACGAGAAGCTGCGTGAGCCACGCATGGCGCCACCCGCCCGCATCGTCGCGATGAAGAACGCAGGGCTGCTGGGCCGGAAGTCGGGCCGCGGCTTCTACGCCTACGACTGACGGCTCAGGCGGCCGGGCCCGTGAAGATCCGCTGAAGCGCGGGTACGTCCTCGGGCTGGCAGTAGACGTGCACGCGGTCCCCCGGCGCGAGCACGACACTCCCGGAGATCGTGCGCGGGCGCTGGTTGCGGATGAGGACGCCGATCCACGCGCGTTCGCTGAGGGGTAGCTCGTCGACTCGCTTTCCGCTGGCGAGCGCGTTATCGCCGACGACGAACTCGAGGACTTCCGCGAGGTCGTGGTCGACCCGGCGAAACGGGATTCGGAGGCGCTCGGCCACGTGCGGAACGGACGTGCCCTGCACGATGACGGAGAAGAGGACGACCACGAAGATGATCCCGTAGAGCTGCGGTCCGTCGTCGACGCCGCCGAGCAGCGCAAGCGCGCCGAGAAGAATCGGAACCGCACCCTTCAGCCCCGCCCAGGCGATGAAGACGCGCTCTCCCCAGGTGAGCCGGGTCGGAAGCAGGAACGGAAGCACGGCGAGTGGACGCGCGACGAACGCCAGCACGACGGCGAGCACGAGGCCGTCTCGCCAGGTGTCGCCGGCTCCGAGATCGGCGAGGCCCACCGTCAGCCCAAGGGCGACGAACGCGGCGATCTCGGCCAATCCCGTTAGCGACGACAGGAAGCTCTCGATCTCGCCCTTCTGCGGGGCCGCTGCGTCGCCGAGGATCACGCCGGCGATGAAGACGGCGAGGAACCCGGAGCCTCCAGCGACCGACGCAAGTCCGTAGACGATTCCCGCACCGGCGAGGACGCGAATCGGATAGAGCGGCGGGGCCGTGAGGCGCACGTGACGCATCACCGGGAGCAGCGCAAGAGCGCCGGCGACCCCGACGACGAGCCCGATCGCCATCTCGACCGCAAACTCCGAAGCCACGATCGCGAGGTGGCCGTCGTCCTCCGACGCGAGCTCGATCAGCCCGATCATCAGAGCGATTCCGACGGGGTCGTTCACTCCGGCCTCGCCCTGGAGGATCGTGCCCGACCGTCCCCGGATCTCACGAGATCCGAAGACCGAGAACGTGACGGCAGGATCCGTCGGCGCGATCGCGGCGCCGACGAGTCCCGCGAGGATCCACTCGAAGCCGAGGGCGTAGTGGGCTACGACCGCAACGAGCCCGGCGGTGACGAATGTTCCGAGCACGCCCAGCGCGAGGATCGGGCCGGACGAAGCGCGAAACCGGGCGAGCCCGATGTGCAGGCCGCCGTCGAACAGGATGATCACGAGCGCGACGACGGTGAGCCGTTCGACCTCCCGGATGGAGACGACGTCCTGGAGCGAAGAGAACGCCTTGGCGAGGAGTGCCGCGCCGACGAGAAAGAGCGCCGCGTACGGGAGCGAGAACCGATCGGCGAGACGCATCCCGAGGAGTGCGACGAACACGGTCACAGAGACCGCGAGCACGATCAGTCCGAAGTCGGCGATCTCCGTCATGGGACGCGACGGAATCTACGTGGCGAATCGGGCGCGCAGCGCATGCAGCGACGACCCCGATCCCGATCTCACCGCGACGGGGACCCGCTAACAGTCTCCTTACACGCATCTCATCGCGGTCACATGGCGGATGCCGATACTGGGGCCGGTCATGCGGAAGATCGTCCTCCTGCTGTGCGCGTTTGCGCTCGCCAGCCTTGCCTCGACGGCAGCGGGTGCCGAGCCGACGGCCGGGACGCTGTCCGTCGAGCGCGGTAAGGGGGTCGTGATGGTCGACCTTCGGGGCTCGCTGCTCGGACGGCTCGTGACGGGCTCGCTCCGCGTGACGGACAACACGCCCGGCGACCGCTACGCGGCGCTCGTCGTGGGGCGGAAGGTGACGCAAGAGCGACTCGGCCCGCGCACGGTGCTCTACCGCGGGCAGGGGCTCCGCTTCAGGATGCTCGGCGGCGGGTATCGCGTCGTTGTGCGCGGATCAGGGATCTCGGTGTCTGCAGTCGGGCGTGGCGTCGTGATGCTCGACGCCGAGCCGAAGTTCGCCGGCGACGACGCCGGCGTGTACTCCCTCGACGGGGTCGACTGCAGCCTCGAGCCGGCGCTGTGCACGCCGCTCCCGACGGAGCCCGAGCGCTTCACGCTCGAGCCGCCTGCGACCGAGCGCCCGCAGCCGAGGCTCAGCTCGTGACGACGCCGCATTCGGTCCTGGTCATCGAGGACGAGACGTCGATCGCCTCGTTCGTCGCCGCGTACCTGCGAAACGCCGGCTACACCGTGACGACCGCCGCGAGCGCGCAGGCAGCGCTCGTCCAGCTCGCCGGCGAGATCCCGGCACTTGTCATCCTCGACCTCAACCTTCCCGACGGTGACGGCGTCGAGCTGTGTCGGCGGATTCGAAAGACCTCGGACGTCCCGATCCTCATGCTCACCGCACGCGACGAGGACATCGACAAGATCATCGGGCTCGAGGTCGGCGCGGACGACTACATGACGAAGCCGTTCAATCCGCGCGAGCTCGTCGCCCGGGTGAAGAGCATCCTCCGCCGCGCAGCGCCGGAGCGGCGGCGAACCGAGTCGGAGGAGCTCCAGCACGGTGACCTCAACATCAACTCCGGTAAGCGCGAGGTGTATGTGGGCGATGAGGAGATCCGGCTCGCTCCCAAGGAGTTCGATCTCCTCTGGGAGCTGCTCGACCACCGCGGGATCGTCCTCACGCGCGATCAGCTCCTCGAGCGGGTCTGGGGCTACACCTTCGCGGGGGACACGCGGACGGTCGACGTCCACGTGCGTCAGATCCGGCGCAAGCTCGGCGACGCGTCGCCGATCGTCACCGTGTGGGGCGTCGGCTACAAGGCCGCGTCCGATCGCACGGCCGCGTCGACTCTCTGATCTACGCTGAATCCCATGCTGGGATCGCTTCGGTTCCGTCTCACGGCGGTGTTCCTCGCCGTCGTGCTCGTGTTCGGGCTCGTGTCGATCGGGCTCGCCGTTCGGCTGTTCCAGGACGTTACGCGCCAGCAGTCGGTCGACGACCTGCGGCGCGAGGCCTCGGGGCTCGCGGCGTTGTACGCCGAGTCGGCCATCCGATCGTCGGACGAGGGGGCGAAGGCACCGGAGTTCGCGGCCGCGAAGCTCGAGCTCGCGACGGGGGACGAGCTCTACTACATCGGCGCGTCGCTCTTTCCCGGCCAGCGGTTCGGCCTGACCCGACTGCCGCGGAGCGCGCTCGGGGATATCGAGCTCGCGCGCGACGAGCAGATCGTGGTCGAGTTCACGCCTCCTGGCGAGAGCCGTCGCCTGCTCGCGGTGGCCCAGCCGGTGCAGCTCGTTCAGGGCACGGAGCCGTTCGGTTGGCTGATCGTCGCCAAACCGGAGGCGGAGCTGCGCGAGCAGTGGGTGTCGTTGCTCGGACGGCTCGCGCTCGCGCTCGCGGTCGGAGTCGTCCTCGCGGGACTTCTGTTCCTCTGGCTGTCGCGGCGCCTGACCGCACCTGTGCGCGCGCTCACGCGCGCGACCGAGCAGGTCGCCACCGGTCGCTACGACGTCGAGATTCCGGAGCCGCGCGGCCGCGACGAGATCGCTCTGCTGAGCGAGCGCTTCCGCGGCATGGTCGCGCAGCTTGCGGAGGCGGATCAGCTCAAGCGTTCGTTCCTCATGTCGGTGTCGCACGAGCTCCGGACGCCGCTGACGGCGATCCGGGGGCATGTCGAGGCGATCCGCGAAGGTGTGGTCGCCGAGCCGGATCAGGTGCGCGCCTCGCTCGACATCGTCGCCGCGGAGACGGACCGGCTCGAGCGGCTCGTCGGAGATGTCCTCGATCTCGCCAAGCTCCAGGCCCATCGCTTCACGGTGCGCCACGAGGAGGTCGAGCTCGAGCGGCTGCTCGACCAGGCCTACGGTGCGTTCACCGAGGAGGCGCGGCGTCGCGAGATCGACTTCTCGCTCTCGGGCGCGGAGGAGGCCCCGGTCATCGTGTCCGACGGAGATCGCGTTCTGCAGGTGATCACGAACCTTCTCGCGAACGCCTTCCGGTGGACGCCGGACGGTGGGCAGATCGAGCTGCGTCTCGGCACGGCGAACGGCGTCGTCTCGGTCGACGTCGTCGATTCCGGGCCTGGCGTGCCTGTGTCGCAGCGCAAGCGGATCTTCGAGGCGTTCGTCTCCCAGGACGCAGAGGGCACGGGCCTCGGCCTTCCGATCGCCCGGGAACTCGCGGTGGCGCTCGGAGGCGGGATCGAGCTCGGCTCGAATGCGGGTACGGGGAGCCGGTTCAGGCTCGTGTTGCCGGTGTCACCGGCGCTCTCGTAGCGCTTCGGACGAGTCAGGCTGCAGCGGCGTGCTCGAGCTCGCGATCCGGCACGTCGCCGTGTCCGAGCGGCTCGACCGCCGGTTCCACGGCGTCGCGACGCGAGTCTTCGAGGCGCTCGAGGCGTTCGTCGACACCGCGCCAGCCCGAGCTGACGAGGTCGACGAGAAGCGCGAGGTCGTCGACGCGTGCGTGCCGCTCGGCGAGGAGGTCGCCCTCGACCCGCTCGAGGCGCCGAATCGCCTGGTTCAGGAGGCCGCGAATCTCGGCGATGTGCCGTGCGACGGGGAGTACCTCGGCACGGACGCCGTCTCTTACGGCTGCACTCACGTGCTCCGGGATCGACACCTCGAGCTCGGCGGCGGTGACGGCCAGCGCCTCGATCTGAGCTCGAGAACGCTCGAGTGCGGCCTCGATCGCGGCAGGCTCGGGTCTCCCGGCCGCGGCATCCGCAATCCTCTGTTTGGCCCGCTCGAGGGCGAGAGTGTCCATGGGCGCGAGGCTACTCTCAGCGCCGGATGGACACCTCGCTCCTCGAGTACGACCTCCCGGACGAGCTGGTTGCGCAGACGCCGGTCGAGCCGCGGGACCGCTCACGGCTCCTCGTCTATCGCCGTACGTCCGGGGCGATCGAGCATCGGACGGTGGCGGAGCTTCCGGGCCTGCTCGGCGGCGAGCTCGTCGTGGTGAACGACACGCGCGTCGTGCCCGCGCGCCTGAAGCTTCGGCGAGCGTCGGGCGGTGCGGTCGAGGTGCTCCTCGTCGAGCGCGTGGACGACAACGGAACCTGGGAGGCGCTCGTGCGTCCGTCGAGGCGCCTTCGCTCGGGTGAGGTTGTTGGACCCGTGCGGCTGCGCGAGGCCCGGGGTGAAGGACGCTGGCTCGTCGAGGTAGCGGGCGAGCCCGACGGCGAGATGCCGCTGCCGCCATATATCCACGAGCCGCTCGCGGATCCCGAGCGCTACCAGACAGTGTACGGCACCGCGCAGGGCTCGGCCGCGGCGCCGACTGCCGGCCTGCACTTCACGCCGGAGCTCCTCGCCGTGCTCGACCCGGTCAGGGTGACGCTGCACGTCGGGCTCGACACGTTTCGGCCCGTGACCGAGTCGCGGCTCGAGGAGCACACGCTCCACGGCGAGCGGTACGCGGTAGCTGCCCATTCGTGGAAGCGGATCGCGGCCGCCGAGCGGGTGCTCGCCGTCGGAACCACAACCGTCCGTGTGCTCGAGACCGTTGCTCGTTCCGGTGAGCTCGAAGGGCGGACGACGCTGTTCATCGCTCCGGGCTTCGAGTTCCGGAGAGTCGATGCGCTGTTGACGAACTTCCACCTTCCGCGGTCCACGCTGCTCGCGCTCGTGATGGCGTTCGTCGGCGTCGAGGCGACCCGCGAGATCTACCGCACCGCCATCGAGGAGCGCTATCGCTTCTACTCGTTCGGAGACGCGATGGTGGTGCTGTGACGTTCCGGATCGACGCGACGGATGGCGCCGCGCGTGCCGGCGTCCTCGCCACTGCTCACGGCGAGATCCGCACGCCGGCATTCATGCCCGTCGGTACGAAGGGAACGGTGAAGTCGCTCCATCCCGACGAGGTGCGGGCGCTGGGTGCCGACGTGATCCTCGGCAACACGTATCACCTGCATTTCAAGCCCGGCGAGCACGTCATCGAGGAGCTCGGCGGTCTGCACGCGTTCTCCGGCTGGGGCGGCCCGATCCTCACCGACTCCGGGGGGTTCCAGGTGTTCTCGCTGCGCGACACGATCGCGGCGCTGGACGACGACGGCGTGACGTTCCGCTCGGTCTACGATGGCGCCGAGGAGAGGTTCACGCCCGCAGGCGCTGCCGAGATCCAGCGCAGGCTCGGTTCCGACATCGCGATGTGCCTCGACGTCTGCCTTCCGGCGGGTGCGCCTGCGCCCGAGCTCGAGCGCGCTGTGCACATGACGACGCAGTGGGCGGAGCGGCAAGTCGATGCACCGCGTGCGCCGGGGCAGCTGCGGTTCGGCATCACGCAAGGTGCCACCGACGCCGAGCTGCGGATGCGGTCGATCGACGAAATCACCGCGCTCGACTTCGACGGCTACGCACTCGGCGGCCTCGCCGTCGGCGAGGCGAAGGACGAGATGCTCAAGTGTGTCGAATGGGCGGCGCCGCGGCTGCCCGAAGCCAAGCCGAGGTACTTCATGGGCATCGGCGACCCGGAGGGGATCCTCGAAGTCGTCGCGCGCGGAGTCGACATGTTCGACTGCGTTCTGCCGACGCGGACGGCGAGGACAGGCTCCGCGCTGACCTGGGAGGGGCGTCTCAACCTGAGAAATGCCGCATACCGCACGGATCCGCGTCCGCTCGATCCCGAATGTGCGTGCCCGGCGTGCGAGCGCTTCTCGCGTGCGTACGTCCGCCACCTCGTGACGCAACGCGAGATGCTCGGGCTCCGGCTGCTGAGCCTGCATAATCTGCGATTCGTACTCGACCTGACAGCAGGTGCAAGAGCGGCGATCGAGCGGGGCACGTTCTCGTCCTTCCGGGACGAGGCACTCGCACGACTCGCCGGCCCACAAGAGGAGGAACCGTGCAATTCCTGATCATCATGGTGCTGATGCTGGGCGTGATGTACGTGCTCATGATCCGCCCGCAGCGTCAACGGCAGGCCCAGCAGCAGTCGATGATCGACGGCGCGAGCGTCGGCGACGACGTGCTCACGACCGGCGGGATCTACGGGACGATCTCCGAGGTGGAGGGCGACGACATCGTGGTCGAGATCGCGAACGGCGTCACCGTGCACATGACGCGGCGCGGGATCGCCGCAGTCCTCCCGCCCGAGCCGGATGAAACCGAGGATGACCACGAGGACGTCGTCGATGGCGACGTCGAGGACGCCGAATCGCTCGGCCGTGTCGATGAAGGCGCCGATGAAGACCCCGTTACGGACGGCGAAGAAGCGGTTAGGGCCGCCGCAGGCGAGGTCCCGGCTGGAGATGACCGCCGCTAATCTGGGGCGCCGAACGTGAGCAGGCGCAACTCATATCTCGTCCTCGGGCTGCTGGTCGCCGCACTCGTCGGCGTCGCGCTGCTCGCGGTCCCGGGATCGCCGCTCCACAAGTCTCCGACGCTCGGCCTCGACCTCCAGGGCGGCCTCGAGGTCACGCTGCAGGCAGTTCCGCCGCCGAACCGCGAGCTCACCGAGGAAGACCTCGACCGCTCCGTCGAGATCATGCGCAACCGCGTCGACAAGCTTGGCGTCTCGGAGCCCGAGATCAGAACGCAGGGCGACAACCAGATCGTCATTCAGCTGCCCGGTGTCCAGGATCCCGAGGCGGCGGCCGAGATCATCGGGACGACGGCGCAGCTCGAGCTCTTCGACCTCGAGGACTCGCTCACGGGCCCGTCCATCACCATCCGCGGCGAACCTGTCGAGACCACGTCGCTCTACGGCCTCCTTGCGCAGGTGCAGGCGCAGGTCGGAGACGGGGAGTCCGACGCGTACTACATCGTCAATTCGAACGCGAGGCGCGTGGTCTCCGGGCCGTACGGCTCCGAGGCGGAGGCGCTCCGCCCATCCGGCGGTGAGCTGCCGGCCAACCGCCGGCTCTTCGCGGTACCCGACGGCATGGCCGTCGTCACCTGCGGCGAGGGCTCGGTCGTCTGCCCCGGCGCAGGCGGCGCCGGAGTCGCACCGGATCGCGCCTACTACTACCTCTTCGAGTACGACCCGCCGAACGTCCCGCAGATGACGGGCGAGGACTTCGAGCTCTCCGGGACGCGGGCCGACTTCGACACGAGCCCCGGCTCCTCCGGGCAGCCGATTGTGACGATGGAGTTCACCGACTCCGGCTCGGACAAGTTCGAGGACATCACGCGCGGTCTCTGGATCCGGGGCAAGCTCCGGAACGTCCCGCAGCACTTCGCGATCGTCCTCGACCGCGAGATCAAGACGTTCCCGCAGATCGACTTCACCGACTCGAGTCTGAGCGGCGGCATCGGCGGCGGTCGCGCACAGATCCAGGGTCTGGAGTCGTTCCAGGAGGCGAAGGAGATCGCGCTCGTGCTCCAGACTGGTGCTCTCCCGGTCAAGTTCGAGACGCTCGACCGCACGGACATCTCGGCCACGCTCGGCAAGGACTCGCTGACCGAGGCGTGGAAGGCGGCGATCGGCGGCCTGATTCTCGTCGCGCTGTTCCTGCTCATCTTCTACCGCTTCCTCGGCCTCGTCGCGGTCGTGGGGCTCGCGATCTACGCAGCGTTCCTCTACGCAACCATTCTCATCTTCAACGTCACGATGACCCTGCCCGGCTTCGCCGGCCTCGTGCTGACCTTCGGCGTCGCGGCCGACGCGAACATCGTCATCTTCGAACGCATCAAGGAAGAGGTGCGCGCGGGGAGGTCGATGCGCGCCGCGATCGCCCAGGGCTACCGCAAGGGCTTCGCCGCGATCATCGACGCGAACGTCGTCACCGCGATCACGGCGATGGTGCTCTTCGCCGTCGCAACCGCCAGCGTCCGCGGGTTCGCGCTCATGCTGCTCCTCGGCACGCTCCTCTCGCTGCTGACCGCGGTCGCTGCGACGCGTGCGATCCTCGCGCTCCTCGGCGGGTTTGGCTGGCTCGGGAACCCGCGCGTCATGGGAGCTACGGGCGAGGGTCTCCCGAAGTGGCTCCGCTGGGACTACATCGGCCGACGTCGCATCTGGTTCGCGTTCTCGGGTGCGCTCTGTCTCCTCTCGGTCGTGGCGATCGGATACCTCGGGCTGAACTTCGGGATCGACTTCAGGGGTGGCACGCAGATCTCGTTCCGCACGCCCGAGTCCACGGCGCTCGAGGAAGTCCGGCGCGAGGCCGCGGGCATCGGGCAGGGCAACGCAGTGATCCAGGGGCGCGGCGAGTCGACCGACGGCAACTACACGAACTTCCAGATCCGGACCGAGTCGCTGACGAACGCGGAGCAGAACGAGCTTCAGTTGGGCCTCGCGAACGCAGTCGACGCGACCTCGTTCGGCGCGAAGAACGTCTCCGAGAGCTTCGGGCGACAGATCGCCAACAACGCGCTGCTCGCGATCCTCGTGAGCCTGCTGCTGATGGTCGCGTATATCTCCTTCCGGTTCCAGTGGAAGTACTCGGTCGGCGTGCTCGTCGCGCTCGGCCACGACCTTCTCATCGCGATCGGGATCTACGCGCTGACCGGTCGCGAGGTGTCGACGGCGACCGTCGCGGCGCTCCTCACGATCCTCGGGTACTCGATGTACGACACGATCATCATCTTCGACCGGATCCGCGAGAACGTGCCGCTGATGCGACGCGCCTCGATGCGTGTGATCGGCAACGTCTCGCTGTGGGAGGTCATTCCGCGTTCGCTCGCGACAACGTTCATCACACTGCTCCCGGTGGCATCGCTGTATTTGCTGGGCGGCGACACGCTGAAGGACTTCGCGTTCGCCCTGCTCATCGGCATCGGCGCCGGTTCGTATTCGTCGATCTTCCTCGCCGCGCCGGTTCTCGCCGTGCTGAAGGACCGCGAGCCCGAGTTCGCCAGTCGGCGGGACGACCTCGGCGCGCTGGCTGGAGTCTCCTCGGTCGGTGGAACGCTGACCATAGGGGCCGAGGAGATCGCTTCGGACTCGGCCGACTCCGACGAGAGCGACAACGGTGCGCCGGAGCCAGCGCGGCCGCCTGTTCCGACGCCCGTTTCCGGTTCGACTTCCTCAAAGCGCGAGCGCCGCCGGCAGCGGCGGGCCTCGCGACCTCATGGCCGAGCCCGCTAGCGAGCGCGGCCCGCTCGAGACGCTCAGCCTCGCCGGGCTCGGCGCGATCGCGCTCGTCGCGCAGCACGCCGACGAGCTCGCTGCCGAGATCGGGAACCGCCTGGGTGTCGAGCGCGACGAGGTGCGCGGCGTGATCGCGGACGTCCTCGACAGCTGGCGGCGTGAGGCAACTCGACTTGGAGAGACCGCAGGGAGCACGGCAGCGCGTGTCTCGTCCGAGCTCGGCACGGCGTCCCGCGACGCGGTCGGCGACCTCGAGCTCCGCGTCGCGCAGCTCGAGCATCGAGTCAGATTGCTCGAGAAGGAGTAGCGCGGCGCGCGCGCGGCAGTCGCAAGCATCGCGGCCGCGAAGCGGACGCCTTTAGGGATCTTCCCACGTTCGGGAGCCGCGCTCGCGGCTCCCGAACTGCGCATAATCAACGCATGGCGCCTTCGCGCAACCTCGGGCGTCTCTCGGAGATCGCGCAGGTCGCAGCTCGTCACGGGTTCGGCTACGTCCTCGGCCGAAACCGGCTCAGCGAGCGCGAGTCGGACGGCGATGCCATCACGGCGTCGGACCGGGGCAAGCGCCTGCGGATGATGCTCGACGAGCTCGGGCCGACCTTCGTGAAGTTCGGCCAGCTCCTCTCGACGCGTCCCGACGTCGTCCCGCCGGACATCGTCGCGGAGCTTCGCGGCCTGCAGGACGACGCGTCGGCAATCCCGTTCGAGCAGGTGCGCGACGCCGTCGAGGGCGAGCTCGACCTCCGGATGGATCGGGCGTTTCTCGAGTTCGACTACGCGCCGATCGCGTCGGCGTCAATCGGCCAGGTGCACCGTGCCGTCCTCCCCGACGGGCAAGAGGTGGCCGTGAAGGTGCAGCGTCCTGCCGCCGGCGATCAGATCGAGGCCGACCTCGGCCTGCTCTACCAGGCTGCGCGTCTCCTGCGCGAACGCGTGAAGGCGTTGGAGTTCATGGATCCGCAGGAGCTCGTCGACGAGTTCGCGCGCTCGATCCGGCTCGAGCTCGACTACGGGCACGAGGCGCGCAACGCCGAGGCGTTCTATCGCAACTTTGCGAAGGACGAACGGGTCGTCGTGCCACGCGTGATCCGGCAGTACTCGACGCCCCACATCCTGACGCTCGAGTTCCTGCGCGGGACGAAGGTCGCCGATCTCGACCTCGAGTCGATGCGGCCGGACGAGCGACGCGACGTCGCCTACAAGCTCGCGGACGCCTGGATGACGATGGTCTTCCGCCACGGTTTCTTCCATTCGGACCCGCACCCGGCGAACATCTTCGTGCTCGAGTCCGGCGCGCTGGGCCTCGTCGACTTCGGGCAGGCGGGGAAGCTGACCGACGACGACATGGCCGGACTGACGCGGCTCTTCGTGGACGCTGCGACGGAGAACATCGACGCGATCCCGCGTCGCCTCCGCGAGCTCGGCGTCCGTTACGACCCCGCGCGCGAGGCGGAGTTCCGGGGCGGGCTGCAGGTTCTCTTCGACCGCTACTACGGCACCCGGCTCTCGGACATCGACCCGATCCAGGTGATCCGCGAGGGGTTCCAGCTCATCTACGCGATGAACCTGAAGCTGCCGAGCCGCTTTGTCATTCTCGACAAGGCGATCGCGACTCTGGCGTCGGTCGGGCAGGAGGTGTACCCGGACTTCAACGTCTTCGCGGTTGCCAAGCCGTACGCGCGCGGCCTGCTCGCCGACCGCTTTCACCCGCGCGCTCTCTCCCAGCGAGCGCGCGTCGAGGCGATCGGGCTGGCGTCCGTCGCACGCGACCTGCCTTACCAGGTGTCCGACGTGCTCGAGCGGCTGCGCGACGGAACGTTCCAGGTACGCATCGAGAACCCGGGTATCGACGAGATCGACGACCACATCGACCAGGCCTCGAACCGGATGGCGGTGGCGCTCGTGGTCGTAGGAGGCCTCCTCGGCTCGGCGATCATCGGCGTCTTCGCCGAGGACGGGCCGCACGTGCTGGGGCTTCACCTGCTGTCGGTGCTTGGCTTCGTCATCTCCGGAGCGTTCGGACTGTGGCTCGTCTGGGGCGTCATGCGGCACGGTCGGCTCTAGCGCACGGGCCACGTCCCGGCCGGACGGCTGAGGAAGGCTTGTCGCGAATACGCTGCAAAGGACATCTAGCGGTGAGCTCACTGCAGGGCTAGCGTCGCAGTCATGCCGAGCGCCGTCCTCGTCGCAGAACCGGAGCCCGAGACGCGAGAGTTTCTCGGCCGCCAGCTTCGCGACGACGGCTTCGACGTCATTGGTGCATCACGGCGCAGCGAGGCGCTCGAGCTCGCGGAGACCGCGCGACCGGATGTGGTGCTCCTCGCCGAGCTCGACCTGTGCCTGCGGCTTCGCCGCGGCGAGCCCGGGAGGACGTGGGATCGAAACGTGCCGGTGATCGTGCTCGCGACCGGCTCCGACTCGCTCGAACGTGTGCGGGCGCTCGAGCGCGGCGCCGACGACGTCATCGCACGCCCGTTCGCCTACGACGAGCTCCTCGCGCGGATTCGCGCATTGATCCGGCGAACCGCCGTTCCGTCCGACGACGTCATCGTCGCGGGCGACGTCGTCATCGACCGGCCGACGAGGCGCGTCTACGTCCGCGACACGTTGGTGCTGCTCTCCGCGAAGGAGTTCGAGCTCGTCGCGAAGCTTGCGTCGCAGCCGTACCGAGTCTGGACGAAGGAAGAGCTGCTACGCGACGTCTGGAACTTCCGTGCCCTCGGACGAACGAGGACCTTGGAGTCGCACGCGTCCCGTGTCCGCAAGAAACTCTGCGTCGGCCTCGACGACCGATTCATTGTCAACGTGTGGGGCGTCGGATACCGCCTGCTCGAGTGATGCCTCCTCCTACCGAGCGCCTTCGAGCTCGAGCAGGGTCTCCTTCCGGTCGAGCCCGCCCGCGTAGCCGGTGAGGTTCCCGCTGGCGCCGACGACGCGGTGGCACGGGAGGACGATCGGGATGCGATTGCGGTTCATCACCGTCCCGACCGCACGGGCGGCGTGTGGGTGGCCGACACGCTGTGCGAGCGCGCCGTAGGTCGTCGTCTCTCCGTACGGGACGCGTGCGAGCTCGCCCAGGACCTCGAGCGTGAACGGCGGCATCGCGCGGAGGTCGAGCTGGAGGTCGAAGCTGCGCCGCTTCTTGGCGAAGTACTCGTCGAGCTGGCGGCGTGCGTGTTCCACATTGCGCGGGGAGCGGAGAACGCGCGGGCCGCCGATTCGCGCGAGCCGGTCGAGATCGTCGGCGGGATCGGGGTCGAACCAGATCGAGGCGACACCCTGATCGGATGCAGCGACGAGAAGCTCGCCGATCGGCGACTCGACGATGTCGAAGCCGATGTCGACGAGCCCGAGCGTCGCGGCTGCCTCGCGGAAACGGCGGTCGAGGTCGGGGGTGACGGTCATGAGGTGATCCTCCTTCGGATGCGTCGAACGCCTGTGGACGTTGCCTGTCGCGCCGCGTCCGGGCTGGAACCGAGCACCGACGCGATCTGGTCGTACGAGAGGTCGTAGCCGTAGCGAAGTACGACGGCAGCGCGTTCCTTCGGGCCGAGGCCGTCCGTGAGGTCGGCGAGCTCCGTGTACGCGGGTGGGGAGTCGGTTGAGGCTGCCTCGACGAGCTCCTCCGTCGGTCGCGCCCGGCGAAGCATGTCGAGCGCGACGTTCTGCGCGATGGTCAGCACCCAGGCGCGAAGGTGCTCGCCGTGCTCGAGCCGTCCGTATGCGCGGAGCGCGCGGAGGAACGTCTCCTGGAACGCGTCGTCGGCGCGGTCGACGTCCAGACGTCGCCGCAGAAGGCGGAGCACCTCGGTCCGATGCTCGTCGTAGAAGCGTTCGAACGGGGGGATCGTCACGGCTTCCATCATCGTGGTCAAACGCCCGTGGTCGCCGATCTGTGAGCATGCGGGGATGCGCGCCGCCGTCGTTGGCCATGTCGAGTGGCTCGAGTTCGTGCCGGTCGAGGCGGTCCCGCTGCCTGGCGAGATCGTCCACGCGGACGAATCGTGGGAGCAGGCGGCGGGTGGAGGGTCGGCTGCGGCGGTACAGCTCACAAAGCTCGTCGACTCCGTCGACTTCTTCACGGCGCTCGGCAACGACGAGCATGCGCGGCGGGCCCGGGAGGAGCTCGAGGCGCGTGGGATCACCGTTCACGCGACGGCGATCGACGCGCCTCAGCGCAGCGGCTTCACGTTCGTCGACGACGCCGGCGAGCGGACGATCACGACGATCGGGCGCAAGCTTCATCCGCGCGGCCACGACGACGGGCTTCCGTGGCACGAACTCGCCCGCTGCGACGCCGTGTACTTCTGTGCGGGCGACGCCGACGCGCTGCTGGCAGCCCGGCGCGCACGCATCCTGGTTGGGACGGCGCGTGAGCTCACGACGTTCAGACAAGCCTCGGTGGAGCTCGACGCGCTTGTCTCGAGCGGGAAGGACGAGGCAGAGCTCTACCAACCCGGGCAGATCGATCCCGAGCCGCGGCTCATCGTGACGACCTCGGGGGCGCTCGGAGGGTGGGCGCAGCCGGGCGGCCCGTACAACGCCGCGCCGCTTCCGCTGAATCCAGCCGACGCCTACGGGGCGGGTGACTGCTTTGCAGCGGGTCTCGCATTCGCGCTGGCCGCGGGGCTGACGGGGCTGGAGGCGCTCGACTTCGCTGCCCGCTGCGGCGCCGGTGCGCTTGCCGGTCCCGGCGTCCACGCGGAGGCGGTGCCGCTGCCGTAAGAGCTCGAGCGCGAGCGGGTGTTGTCGTCGTGGGCTCCGGGTTTGAAAGACACACGCATGCGGCCACGAAGTGGACGCCCTTTCAGGGATCTTCGCGCGATCGGTATCCGCGATTCGCGGATACCGATCTTGCGCAGTGGGGGAAGGCACACGCAACGCGGCGACGAAGCCGACGCCTTTAGGGATCTTCGCGCGATCGGAAGACGCGCTAGCGGCTTCCGGTCTTGCGCAGTGGGGGAAAGTGGAGTAAGGTGGGGCTCCGTGGGAGGTACGCACCCATGACGAGCCCATGTTCTACGGAACCCACGAGCACACGATTGACGAGAAGAATCGCCTCACGCTGCCCGCGAAGTTCCGCGACGGTCTCGACGGAGGTGTCGTTCTCGTCCGCGGCATCGATCGGACGGTCGACGTCTATCCGCGCCGCAGCTGGGAGGCGAGCGCAGAGCGGATCAGCGCGCTCGACTCGCTCACGCGGGAGGCGCGCGAGATGAAGCGCTTCGTGTTCGCCGGTGCCGCCGTGACGGAGATCGACAAGCAGGGCCGCGTCCTCGTGCCACTCGATCTCGCGCGCCACGCGAGCCTCGGCAGAGAGGTCGCCGTCGTCGGTGTCGACGACCACATCGAGATCTGGGACCGCCTGCAATGGGCGTCCCACGTCAGCGCGATCGAAGGGAGCGTCGGAGATGTTGCCGAACGTGCAGCGGACAGACGCGGCTGATCACGTCCCCGTCCTCCGCGAGGAGGTGCGGGAGCTTCTCGACGTACAGCCGGGAGAGACGATCGTCGATGCCACGTTCGGTGCAGGCGGGCATTCACGGGTTCTCGTCGCCGACCTCGATGGGAGCGGCAAGCTCGTCGCGATCGACCGCGACCCGACGGTGCGGCCGTACTTCGATCGGGTCAAGGCGTCCGCGCGCAGCGTGCAGACCCGCTTCCTGCGAGGCGACTACGCCGTCGTCCTCTCGCAGCTCGCCGCGAACAACGTGCGCGCGGACGCCGTTCTGCTCGACCTCGGTCTCTCCTCGATGCAGGTCGATCGGCCCGAGCGCGGGTTCTCGTACGCGACCGACGCGCCGCTCGACATGCGGATGGATCCGTCGGACGAGCGGAGCGCGGCCGACGTCCTCGAGACGTACGACGAGCGGGAGCTCGAGACGATCTTCAAGCGCTACGGGGAAGAGCGCTATGCGCGTCAGATCGCCCGCGGCATCGCCCGGCGTCGCGTCGAGGAGCCGATCGAGCGCACCGGGCAGCTCGTCGACATCGTGAAGGCGGCGATCCCCGCGCCGGCGCGCTTCGGCGAAGGACATCCGGCAAAGCGCGTGTTCCAGGCCCTGCGCATCGAGGTGAACCACGAGCTCGAGTCGCTGGAGATCGGCCTCCCTGCCGCGTTCGAGATGCTCCGGCCAGGGGGGCGCCTGGCGGTGATCAGCTTTCACTCGCTCGAGGATCGGATCGTCAAGCGCTTCTTCCGCGATCAGTCGCGCGGCTGCACGTGCCCGCCGGAGCTGCCGGTGTGCGTCTGCGGCAAGGAGCCGGAGGCGCGGATACTCACCCCGAAGCCGCGTCGGGCGTCGCCGACCGAGGTGGACGACAACCCGCGCGCGAGCTCGGCGCGGCTCCGCGTCGCGGTGCGGATCTGATGTCGACGATCGCACAGGCAGGGCGGGCTCCTCGGGCACGTGCCGTGCGCACGGCACGCAAGAGGACCTGGGCCTTCAGTGGAGGTGTGGTGTGGATCGTGGCGCTCGCGCTCCTGCTCGCAGGGGTCGTCGCAGTCAACGTCGCGGTGCTGCGCCTGAACCTCCAGCTCGACGAATCGGGTCGCGAGCGGACGGAGCTCAAGACCGACATCGCAGGCCTGCGCTCGGAGATCTCGAGCGCGGCCGCGACGACGCGGATCGAGCGACTCGCCGAGGGCGAGCTCGGCCTCGTCGAGGTCGAGCCGGAGGACACGACCTACATCCAACTCGGACGGTGAAGACCGGCGCGACGAATCGGCGCATCGGCCTCCTCGCGGCCGCCTTCCTCGTCCTCCTCGCCGCAGCACTCGCGAGGTCGGTCTGGCTCCAGGTGGTCAAGGGACCGGAATACGCCGCCATGGCGGTGCGTCAGCATCGTGAGACCGTCGTCGTGCCCGCAGCGCGGGGCACGATCGTGGATCGGAACGGTGAGGCGCTTGCGATCGGACGGCTGACGACGACGATCTATGCGAATCCGCGTCAGGTCGACGACGCCCGGGACCTCACGCTCTCGGCGGGCAGGCTCCTCGGCTCCGATCCGGCTGAGCTGTATCCGACGCTCACCGACCGCTCGCGAGGCTTCGTCTACGTTGCCAGGAAGGCGGATCCGCGTCGGGCCGAGCAGCTCGAGAAGCTCGACTACGCGGGTCTCGGCTTCTACCCGGAGGAGCTTCGCTACTACCCGCAGGGCCCTGTCGGCGCGCAGATCCTCGGCTACGCGGGTCTCGACAACAAGGGGCTGGAGGGCCTCGAGCGATCCCTCGAGGGCACCCTCGCCGGTCAGCCCGGGAGTCAGACGATCGTCAAGGATCCGTTCGGGCGTGCGCTCGATGTCGTCGAGACGAAGACGGAGACGCCAGGCAAGGATGTCCGGCTCACGATCGACCGCCAGATTCAGGGGAACGCGGAAGAGGTTCTCGCCGAGACGGTGAGACGCTGGTCGGCGAAGTCGGCGACCGCGGTCGTGATGGACCCGCAGACCGGCGCGATTCTCGCCATGGCGACGGCACCGCGGTTCAACGCGAATCGCTTCCCGACGACGCGTCCCGAACGGCGGCGCAACAGGGCGGTGACCGACACGTACGAGCCCGGCTCCACCTTCAAGCTCGTGACCGTTGCTGCCGGCTTGGAGGAGGGGATCGTGAACCCGCGGTCGTCGTTCCGCCTGCCGCCGACGCTCAAGGTCGCCGACCGCACGATCCGCGAGTCCCACACGCGAGGCACCCAGCGGATGACGGTCAGGCAAATCGTCGAGTACTCCTCGAACATCGGAACCATCACGATCGCGCAGCGCCTCGGCGAGGGGCGGCTCGCATCGTGGATCGACCGGTTCGGCTTCGGGAAGAGCACCGGCATCGACTTCCCCGGCGAGTCGTCAGGGTTCGCGCTGCCGCTCGAGCAGTGGTCGGGCTCCACGATCGGCACCGTTCCGATCGGCCACGGCATCGCGGTGACGCCCGTGCAGATGGCACGCGCGTACTCGGCGATCGCGAACGGCGGCAGGCTCGTACGACCGCACCTCATCGATCGGATCGACGGCGAGAGCGTCTCGACGAAGAGCGGTCGCCGCGTCGTCTCACGCCCCGTCGCCGAACAGATGCTCTCGATGCTGCGCGGGGTCGTTGTCGAGGGCACGGGCACACAGGCGGCGATTCCCGGATACACCGTGGCCGGCAAGACGGGCACCGCGGCCAAGATCGAGCCCAGCGGCCGCTATTCGACGTCGCGCTACGTCGCGTCGTTCGTGGGCCTGGTGCCGGCGTCGAAGCCCGAGCTCGTGATCATGATCATGGTGGACGAGCCGCGCGGCGGCATCTACGGCGGCGACATCGCGGCGCCTGCCTTCCGCGAGATCGCGCGCTTCAACCTCCAGCACCTCGAGATTCCGCAAGACGCTCCGAAGAGGGGGTCTAGCTCGCGATAGGCACCGGCGGCGCTCGGGTGGCGACGGAGCGCAACGGTCGCCTTAACACTCGGTGTCAGACACCGACGCAACAGAGACGACATGGGACTGCTGTCCGCGGAAGACACGACGTGCGCCGATCTCCCTGGAGCTCGGACGATTCTGACTGTCGAGTGCTTGGTGCAGACTCGGCGCGTTTCGCTCTTGACAGGAATCGGTGTCTGACACCGGGTTTCTCTAGCCTTTGCCGCGGTGGATCTTGACGCCCTGATCCAGGCCCTCGCGCCCAGCGAGGTGGCCGGGGGCCGGCCGGTCGCGATCGGCGATCTCGCATACGACACCCGCAGCGTCTCGGCGGGTGCGCTCTTCTTCTGCGTTCGGGGAGAGCGTGTCGACGGGCACGACCTCGCATGGGAGGCGATCGAGCGTGGCGCGGCAGCCGTCGTGGTCGAGCGCCTGCTCGAGGTGGACGTGCCACAGCTCCTCGTTCCGTCGACGCGTGAGTCGATGGCTGTCGCGGCGGACATCTTCTTCGGTGAGCCGACGAAGGAGCTCGACCTTGCAGGCGTGACGGGAACGAACGGGAAGACGACGACGGCGTTCCTGCTCCGCTCGATGCTCGCGGCCGCGGATCGAAGGCCCGGCCTCGTGGGCACCGTCGAGTGGGAGGTCGGAGGCGCGCGACGTCTTGCCCCGTTCACGACGCCGGAGGCAATCGATCTGCAGCGCCTCTTCCGCGAGATGCTCGACGCGGGTGACCGTAGCGCTGCGCTGGAAGCGAGCTCGCACGGAGCAGCGCTCCGACGGCTCGACCGCGTCCGCTTCGATGCGCTCGTCTTCACGAACCTGACCCAGGATCATCTCGACCTCCACAGGTCGATGGACGAGTACTTCGACGCGAAGCGGCGGCTCTTCACCGGCCCGGCGCCGCCGCCCGCGGCGGTGAACGTCGGCGACGAGTGGGGACGGCGACTCGCCAACGACCTCGAGGACCGACATCGCGCGCCGCTCATCACCTTCGGGCTCGAAGAAGGAGCCGAGATCAGGCCCGAGAACCTCGCCATCGATGCGCGCGGCAGCCGCTTTCGCGCCGCCGGAATCGACATCGAGACGCACCTGCGCGGAGCGTTCAACGTCGAGAACGTTCTGGGTGCCGTGGCGGCTGGGCTGCTCCTCGACCTCGACGAGGACGCGATCGCGGAGGGGATTGCCAACGTGGAAGGCGTTCCCGGCCGGTTCGAGGCAATCGAGGAGGGGCAGCCGTTCGCGGTTATCGTCGACTACGCGCACACCCCGGACTCGCTCGCAACGGTCCTGAGCGCCGCCCGCGGCCTCGGGCCCGGCCGCGTCATCGTCGTCTTCGGCGCGGGCGGTGACCGCGACCGCGGCAAGCGGCCGCTCATGGGCAAGATCGCCGCCGAGCTCGCCGACGTCACGATCGTGACGTCGGACAACCCGCGCTCGGAGGAACCGCTCGTGATCATTCAGGACGTGCTCCAGGGAGCCGGAATGGACGTCGAGATCGACCCGGATCGGCGGAGCGCAATCGCGCGGGCGGTTTCGCTCGCCGAAGACGGCGACGTCGTCGTGATCGCCGGGAAGGGGCACGAGCAGGGCCAGGACATCAACGGCTCGGTCACGCCGTTCGACGACCGCGACGTCGTACGAGCTGCGCTACGGAGCTCCTCGTGATCACGGTGTCCTGGGACGAGGTCGTCGCGCTCGACGTCGGCGTGCTCGACGGCGGCGGTGAGATCACCGGAATCGAGGCGGACTCTCGCGAGGTCCGGGCCGGCGACCTGTTCGTCGCGCTGAACGCGGGCGTCGCCTTCGTCGAAGACGCTCGTGCTCGCGGGGCGGCGACCCTCGTCCCCGACGACCAGGAAGCCGCATTGGCTGCACTCGCCTCGCTCGTGCGCTCGAAAAGCGCCGCGCACGTCGTGGCGGTCGTCGGCTCGGCGGGCAAGACGACGACGAAGGACATCCTCGGCGCGCTGTGCGCGCCGCACGCGCGGACGATCTGGGCGGAGAAGAGCCTGAACAACGAGATAGGCCTGCCGCTGACGGTCTGTCGGCTCGAGCCGGAGACGCAGATCCTCGTCACCGAGATGGGGATGCGTGGGCTCGGCCAGATCTCCGCGCTCTGCGAGATCGCGCAGCCGCACGTCGTCGTCGTGCCGCACATCGGGCCCGAGCACCTCGAGCTCCTCGGCAGCGTCGAGCGCGTCGCGGAGGCGAATGCCGAGGCGATCGCCTCGCTCCCGGCAGGTGGAACCGCCGTCGTCCCGGCGCACGCCGAGGCACTCGAGCCGTTCCTGACTCGCGGCGACATCGTGTTGAGACTGTTCGATCCGGACGACGTCCACATGCGCGACGGGTCGACGAGTTTCACCGTCGGCGATGAGACGATCCGGCTCGAGCTGCCGTTCACGCAGCGCCATCTCGCGGTGAACACCCTCGCGGCGCTGCACGCCTATCACGCGCTCGGTCTTCCCCTCGATCGCGCGCAGGAGGGTGT
>Ga0136631_10000038_pt1 | contig 32972 bp, 28 predicted proteins | sample AntDrymUQ6012206_2_FD_104655 | JGI IMG/M metagenome (GOLD analysis project Ga0136631, IMG submission 104655) | Polar desert sand microbial communities from Dry Valleys, Antarctica - metaG UQ601 (22.06) | ecosystem: Environmental > Terrestrial > Soil > Desert | place: Antarctica: Dry Valley... | reverse complement strand
GGGCCGTGGCCGAGCTGAACGGGAGGAAGCCCAATGAGCCGGGCCGGGGGTGGGTTCCTCCTGGTTCGTACGGCGGGTCGTCGCGTCGGGCTCGAACTGGCCCATGTTGTCGAAGTGATCCAGCTCGGATCGGTGCACTCTGTCCCATCCCGCGAGCCGGCCGTGCGAGGGGTGACCACGGTGCAAGGGCGCATCATCCCGGTGCTGCACCTGGGAGCCTTGCTGGACCTTACCGAGTGTCCAGTCACTCTCGGCGACACTCTCGTGGTGGTGACGGTGGCTGGGCGGCGAGTCGGTCTGGAGATCGATGACGCCGAGGTGATTGTCCGGGAGCCGGCCCTGCCGGTGCCCCCCGGTGCATCCTTTCCCTGGGCCATCGGTGTCGCCCGGCATCCCGATGGGCTGGTGCCGCTGCTGGACCTGGCCGCGCTCAGTTCGCGCTTTACGGAGGCTTCATCGGCATGAATACCGACGACGACATTCAGGTCGTGACCTTCCGGGTAGGCCGGCAGGAGTTTGCCTTCGACATCCTTCAGGTCGAGCGAATCCTGCGCTATACGGAGCCGTCGCCCTTGCCGAAGGCGCCACAATTTCTCGAAGGAGTGATGCAGTACGGAGACGGTGCCGTACCGGTGCTCGATCTGCGGAAGCGGTTCGAGCTCGAGGCAACTATCGGCGAGGAGACCCGCCTCATGGTGCTGGAACTGGACACTCAGCGGGTGGCGGTTCTCGTGGACGAGGTCCGCGAAGTGATGCGGGTGGACACTACCACCATCACCGCGCCGGGTCCCATGGTGAGCGGGCTCGCGGCAGCCTACATCTCGGGCATCATCACTCGGCCCGGCCGCACCATTATCATCCTCAACGCGCGCAAGCTGCTCTCGGCCACCGAGCGCCTGGCGTTGGAAAAAATGGGAGCTGCCTAGGTGAACGATCAGTGGCTGTCGGAACTGCGCACCCAGCTCACCGAGATCTCCGGCCGGGTCGACGCTGCGGCCGCTCCGGAAGAGCGGGAGCGTCTCAAGCGGGAGATCATCGCCCTGTTCAAGCGGGTGGATGGGACTCTCACCGATCTCGCCCAGATCAAGGACGACATCCGAGGCCTGGTGGAACGGTACAAGCAGACCAGTAGCGTCGCAGAGGCCAGCCCGGTTCCCCAGTTCAACGGCGATCGCCCCGCGGTGCACGCCGATCACCTGGGCGCCTCGACCTATATAGAGAAGGGGTGGAGCCTGATTTCGCTGGGCGACTACACCGGGGCGATCCAGGCGCTGGACAAGGCTCTGACTCTGTCACCCGGGGCGGTGCAGGCGCAATCGTTGCTGGGCTGGGCCCAGATGCTCGACGAGGACTACGACGAAGCCCTGGGGAACTTTTCCAAGGTGCTCATGAAAGAGCCCGCGAATGCGCTGGCGCGAATCAATGTGGGATACATCTGTCTCAAGAAGGGCATTTTCGGCGAGGCGATCGAGCACCTGTCGAAGGCCATACGGCTCGATAACGATCGCAAGGCCACCTTGTATGCCCACTACTATCTGGGGCTGGTGTACCTGGAGCGGGAGATGTATGAAGACGCGCAGTCGTTTCTTCGAAAGACGCTCAAGCTGGGTCCGAACCTGATCGAGGCCTACTTTGAGCTCGGCCGTGCCCTCTGGCTCGGGGGCGAGCGGGACGAGGCGGTGCGAGTCTGGACCGACGGCTATAAAGCCAACAAGTTCAACCCGTGGGCCAAGCGGTGCCAGGAGATGTTGGACGTGGCTTCCGCTGGAGGTGAGGTCCCGCGCAGCCCCCTCGCCTAGCAATACTTCGCCCGTTGGTGGTCGGTCTCCTCCTTCCGATAACGCTTGGGAACGACTTGGCGGCGCTTCAGGGCGAGCCCACGGCCGTGCGGGTAGGGCAGGTGACCGTGGTGACCTGGCCCGGGCAGCGCAGCCTCGGCATTGACCTCGCCCGGCGGGCCGGCCGTCCCACGGAGTGGCCAGGTCTGGGACTTCGGACCCCTGGTCCGCTCCAGCTCATCGTTGTCCCCAGTGGCCGGCAACTCGACTCTCTTTCCAGCGGACGCGCCCCCGCCTGGGGTGCCGCAGTAGCACTACCGGGCTCTCGCATCATAGTGCTCCGCGCCGATCGCGACGACCTCTACGGGACGCTACGGCACGAGCTCGCGCACCTGGCGCTGCACCAGGCGGTGCAGGGTCGGGTGCCTCTCTGGTTCGACGAGGGCTACGCCGCGTGGGCCGCTGGAGAGTGGGACCGCCTTGGTGTGCTCGACCTCAACCTGGCCGTGGTGCGAGGGGCGGTACCTGACCTCCGCCAGCTCGACGGCGCGCTGCGCGGGTCCGCGTCAACCGCCGACGCCGCGTACGCTTTGGCCGTGTCCGTGGTGACCGAGCTGGCGCGGAGGAATCCATCCGGATCTCTGAATCCACTGCTGAAGCGCCTGGAGGCCGGCGAGGACTTCGAGGCCTCGGTGCTGGCCACTACCGGCCTCACGATGTCCCAGTTCGAGACACAGTGGCGCCTCACCATTCGCCGCCGTTACAGCCTGGCTACCTGGCTCCTGGCCGGTGGCGGATGGGGGGTGCTGGCATTCTCGATGTGGGCGCTGGTGCGTATCCGCCGGAGAGCCGACCGACCCCGCCGGGCCGCCCTCGACGAAGGTTGGGACATTCCGCCGGAAACCACGGAGACGCCTGAACTTGACCGAACCCGAGAACCGTAGTAGCCTCAACCCCTATGTCTAATCCACGTCCTTCCGCGCCGCAGCGGCATTTTGTGCTCGCGCCTCGGAACCTCATCATCCTCGCGGTTGCGGTCGTGGTTCTGATAGCGGGTTATCTGACTCTGCAGGCTGGGCATCCCAGTGCGGCGGCGGTACTTCTGGTCTTCGGTTATTGCGTGTTGTTCCCGATCGGCATCGCCTCATAGCGAGAGTGTTGGTCATCACGGCACGGTCCCTGCAATATCGCTAAAACGAAGTAGGCCCGCGTCGCTCCCGGGCGAATAGCTCAGTTGGTTCAGAGCGCCTGCCTTACACGCAGGATGTCGGGGGTTCGAATCCCTCTTCGCCCATCTGTACCCGTGTGCAAACGCGGGCCTGTCCCTGGCCCATGAGGCCCGTCCTGCTGGAGGTTGAGGAATGAATCTGTTGCGTCTGGCCGTTTTCGCGCTCGCCGGTGTGGCCACTACCGTACCGCTGGCCGCGCAAGGCATACCCCGTGGTTCCCGCACCCAGACGGTGAACAATACGGCGCCGCGACTCATGGTCGCTAATCCATTTGCCTTTGCCTCCGCCGACTCGGCGACAGCGGTCAGGATCGGGAGTGCCGCCCGGCAGCAGATGAAGGACATCGCCGGCAAGAACTTCAACGTCGTCGAACAAGCCCAGATGAACGACGCGCTGAAGCAATACGGATATCCGGTTGACGCCATTTTGAGCCCGCCACTGGCCACCACGCTGGCCAAGAACATTCAGGCCAGGGTCCTTGTCAGTGGGACGCTATCGCGGGGAACCGGCGGGCGGGCGACCGTGACTGCCCGCCTCACCGGCGTCAACGACGATGCCGGCAACGTGGTCACCCTTTCTCAGGAACCGGGGCAGAGCCTCGAGGATTTCGGCAAGAGGCTGGCTCAGGCGCTGGGACCCGCGGTGAAGTCGCTCCCTGACGCCAAGGCCTGCGTAGACCAGCAGACCAGCAAGCCGGACAAGGCCGCGGATGCCGCGAACAAGGCGATCAAGACACTGCCGAATCATGGACTGGCTCAGTTCTGCCTGGCCCAGATCGCCAAGGCCCAGAAGAAGCCGGCCGAAGCCGTCAAGCACATTCAGGCAGCGGTCAAGGGCGATCCTTTAAGCCTCCCGGCGTGGACTGCGCTGGGCGTGCATTATCAGGCCGTCAACGATACGGCCAAAACCCTGGCTGCTTTCAAACAGATGCTCCGCGTCGCTCCAACCAACCAGGCGCTCCGAGAGAGGCTGTTCAAGTACTTCCTCGCCTCCGGTCATCCCGAGACTGCGCGCGAGGTTGCCGACGAGGGCCTCAAGCTGGACCCATACAACGCCGACCTGTACGATCTGAAGAGCAACGCCTGCCTCTTCCTGAGCGACTTCAAGTGCGCGGTGGATGCACTCGAGACCATGTACGCCACGGACTCGACCAAGGCCGATACGCTTTTCTTCACCAAGATCTCGGTGGCCGCCAAAGAGGGTGGAGATGCAACTCGGCTGGTCAAATGGGCTCAGATGGGATCCCGAAAGTATCCGGACAACCGTACCCTACTGAGTTACCTGAATGCCGGCTATGCCCTCTCTGGTTCCACGGACAGCCTGATCTCGGTCACCAACCGGATCATCGCCAGCGACACCACTGAGGCAGCCGTTGATGCTGCTTTGGGCGCGGCAAAGGCGCTTATCCTCCCGCCGGAGCCACCCTCGGCTACTGCTCCCGCTTCTTCGACTACAACTCCCGGTTCAACCAGAGATAGCGCCGCTCCTGCTGGAACGAAGCCGGACTCTGCCAAGCCGGCCGCGGCAGTCGGGGACACCTCCGGATTCACTCCCCGGTCGAAGGAGGCGCTTCCCTTCCTGGAGTTCGTGATCAAGCATGGCGACGCGACGCGCAAGGAACAGGCGGCCGCCCTGCTGTACACCGCTGCCGCTCCACTCCTCCAGGAGCCACAGGACCTCGAAGGCGCTGCAGAGCTGCTGCGGCTCGCGGTCCAGTCCTCCAATCCGACCGGGAAGGTGTACCCGGCGTCCAACTACCTCCTGGGCCTGGCCTCGCTGTTTCAGATCCCGAAGATCGACCCCATAACCGAGAAGACGAAGTCGTGCGAGGGGGCCAGGCAGGAGCAAGCCCTCCTGGCCACGGCTGATTCGGCGCTGACTGCCGGGCGATCGGCCAACCCGCAAGCGGTCGACAAGAATCTCGGAATTGTGAAGCAGTACAACAAGCGCGTCGCCTCGATGGTGAAGGCGTACTGTAAGGGGAAGTGAGCTAATGGCTATGGGCTATGGGTCTTGGGCTGCCCCCGTGATCATTACTGCTCATGACCAATCGCCCATAGCCCATAGCCCTGAGCCTCTATATATTCCGCCCTCCGTTCAGGGGGCTGTAGCTCAGCTTGGTTAGAGTGCCGCACTGTCACTGCGGAGGTCGCGGGTTCGAGCCCCGTCAGCCCCGCTCGCCCTGATAAAACCTTCACCCCGTCCGAAACGGACGGGGTGTTGTGTTTCGGCCAGTCAGAGGCGCCGATGCCCGATCAGAATTCAACGTTTCACCTGCCAGTCCTCCTGGCTCCGATTCTTGCGGCGGCCGCGGGAGCCACGCGCGCCGTAGACGCCACCCTGGGCGACGGGGGACACTCTGCCGCGCTCCTGAACCAGGGGCTCGAGGTGCTCGGGATCGATCGGGACCCGGACGCCCTGGCGGTAAGCCGGGCCCGGCTCGGTAACCGCAGGATTCAGTATCACCAGGCGACCTATGGCTCGGCCGAGGTACTAGCAGCAGTCGCCGGCTTTGGACCGGATTTCATTCTGCTCGACCTGGGAGTTTCCTCCCGCCAACTGGACGACGAGGAACGGGGTTTTACCTTCCGTCCTGGTGCGCCGCTGGACATGCGTATGGGCGGCGCCGGACGCTCCGCCGCCAACCTTCTCAACACCACCGACGAGCGGTCGCTGGAGACTCTCTTCCGGGAGCACGGCGATGAGCGACGGGCCCGGCGCCTGGCTTCCGAGATCGTGCGGCGCAGGGCGCGGCACCCGTTCGCCACCAGCGATGATCTGGTGAATGCCATCCGCGCCACGCTGGGCCCGAAGGCTGGTCCGTCGGAATTCGCCCGGCTGTTTCAGGCGGTGCGGATGGAAGTGAACGATGAGCCAATCGAGCTCGAGCGCGCTCTGACGGGCTTCCGCGACGCACTGAAGCCGGGCGGGCGGCTGGCGGTGATCACATATCACTCCGGCGAGGACCGGTTAGTGAAACAGGCCTTTCGAGAGTGGGCTCGCAGCTGTGTATGCCCTTCGGAGCTGCCGATCTGCATCTGCCGAGGCCGGTCCTTGGGCCGTCTGGAGCCTCGTAAGCCGATCGTGCCTGAGCCCGCCGAATTGGCGGTGAACCCTCGAGCCAGGAGCGCCAAACTGCGGATCTTTCAGGTTGATGCAGCCGCTTAAGGGCCGCCATTGGGTGCTGCTATGGCTCCTCGTTTTCCTGGGCGGGGCCGTCGCGGTAGTGACGCGCCAGACCACCGCGCTACACACCGCGCGTCGGCTGCACGACCTCCGAGAGGAACGGGGGAGTCTCGAAGCTCGCCGAGCCGATCTCGAGCGCCGAATCCGGGTCGCCTCGAGCCGCGAGGTGCTGGTGCCCAAGGCAAGACGAACGTTTGGCCTGCATGAGCCGGCCGATTCGGAGTTCGTGTTGTTCCCCGTTCCCGCCGATCCACGGGCGAGCGATCCCTGATGGCCCGGCCACAGGCTCGGATTGCTGTAATCCAGTTCGGCTTCGCACTCGGCGTGCTCGCCATTCTCGCCCGTGCGGCGCAGCTGCAGCTGGTGGAAGGCAGCCGGTGGGCAGGGCAGGCGGAGAGGCAGCGGACTGAACGCACCATGCTTCCGGCCCGTCGGGGGGCGCTGTTCGACCGCAACGGGGTGCCGCTCGCGGTCAGCCAGGAGTTCTATCATGTCGGTGTGGCGCCAAACGAGATCACTGACCGGCGAGCGGTTCAGCTGCTGAGCCGGCATCTGGGCGTTACCCGAGCGGCGCTCGAGCGCGATCTCCGTAACAAGCGCTGGATCTACTTTCACGGGCCCTTCACCGCTACCCGAGTGCAGCCCCTCCGCCGGCTTCCCGGCGTTCATCTCACCAGGGATTTTCAGCGGTTCTACCCCTCCCGGGCACTGGCGCGCCCGATCATCGGCGGCGTCTCTCCTGATAGCTCAACCGGGGCGGCAGGACTGGAGCTCGCACTCGACTCCATTCTCACCGGCAAGCCGGGCGAAGCGGTGCTGCTCAAGGACCGCGCGGGCCAGAGGTATGACTCGCCGTCCCGCCTGGTGCGTGATCCAGTTCCAGGAAACGACGTGATCCTCACGCTCGATGCGGAGCTTCAGGAGATCGCCGAGCGCGGCCTCGATGACGCGATGACTGAGATGAAGGCCGAGGGGGGTGACGTAGTGTTCCTGGATCCACTCAACGGTGAGCTGCTCGCCCTGGCATCGCGCCAAGGCTGGGGACCCGTCGGATCGCGCGCCTCCACCTTTACCGATCCCTTCGAGCCGGGTTCTACCGCCAAGCTCTTTACCGCCGCGGCACTGCTCAAGCACCGGAAGGTAAGCGGCCTCGATGCGGTCTTCGTCGAGGGCGGCAGATGGCAGATGCCGGTGACCAGCAGTGGCCGGACCAGGCTGATTACCGATGTGCACAAGACGACCGGGAACCTCACCCTGGCGGGGACGGTGCAGATCTCCAGCAACGTGGGCATGGCCAAGTTCTCGTCCCGCCTCTCACCCGAAGAGCAGTTCGAGATGCTGCGTGACTTCGGTTTCGGAACGCCGACCGGAACGGAGTTTCCTTCAGAATCGAGAGGGCGGCTGCCCCGGCCCGACAAATGGCAGCCGATGTATACCCGGGCCAGCATGGCCATGGGGTACGAGTTTGGTGTCACCCCGGTGCAGCTCGCGGCGGCTTACGCCGCAATTGCACATGACGGTCTGCTCCTCACTCCTACGCTGGTCCGCGAGGTTCGTGATCCATCTGGGACCGTGCTGTACCGTCACCAGCCCGAGCCGGTTCGCCGCGTCGTTACGCCTCAAGTGGCGGCACAGCTTCGCGAGTTCATGAAGGGCGCGGTTGGCGAGGGCGGCACCGGTGGAGGAGCCCAGCTGGCCAACTATTCCTTGCTGGGGAAAACCGGTACCGCGGTGCGCTTCGAGGGAGGGCGGTACGTCCAGGGCGAGTACACCGCGTCGTTTGCGGCGCTGTTTCCGGCAGACGACCCGCAGCTGGTGGTAGTGGTCAAGATCGACAATCCCACGGGTAAGTACTACGGCGGCCTCACGGCTGCTCCCGTCACCCGGACCATGCTCCAGCAAGCACTCGCCTCTCGCCGGGTGGGCATCGACCGCAGTCGCCTCACTCCCCGTGATAGCGCCTCCCCCAGGCCTCAGGAGCCGGTGGCCAGTCCAGCGGGGCTCCCTCGCGTGGTGCTCTCATGGCCATATCAGCCTGACCGCCAGCGCGCCGTCACCTGGCCGGTTCCCGACGTAACCGGCCGGCCGGTTCGCGAGGCAGCGCTGGCGCTTCATCGACGCGGATTTCGGGTGAGCCTCCGAGGCCTGGGCCTAGTGACCCGTACGCTTCCCGCTGCCGGCGAAACCGCCAAAGCTGGAACGGCGGTGGTAGTGTGGGCCGACTGATGGCGCCTCGATGCCGCTGACCTGGAGCGCGGTGCTCCACGAGCTGCGACGGGCCGACCTGCTCGTTGCGGCCCCGTCGAAGGGAGTGGACCCCAGTGGGATAGGCGTCGACAGCCGGACCGTCGGTCCGGGCATGCTCTACGTAGCAGTTCGGGGCTCGCAGGTGGACGGGCACCGGTTCGTGGGCGATGCGGTGGGGCGGGGGGCCAAGGCCGTCCTGGTGGAAGCGCCGCAGCAGTCGGGTGTTCCCGAGATTGTGGTCCGAGACAGTCAGCGCGCCGCGCTCGTACTGGGCAGCGCGTGGTATGAGCATCCTGCGCAGGCCCTCACGCTGATCGGAGTGACCGGTACCAATGGAAAGACCACTACGACCGGCCTGATCCGCCACCTCTTCAATCAGAGGGACACCGCGGGGAGTATCGGTACCCTCGGGGCCTTCGATGGACGGGGGGAGCCTATCCCCTCCACCGCCGGTTCGTTGACCACCCCGGGTCCCATTGATCTGCAGGCCACCCTGGCCGCCCTCGTGGAGCGGGGGGTCACTCATGTCGCCATGGAAACGTCGTCCCACAGCCTGGATCAGCATCGGTTGGACGGGCTGACGTTCGCGGTCGGCGTTTTTACCAATCTCACGCGCGATCACCTGGACTATCACGGGACCATGGAGGCGTACCTCGCCTCCAAGCTCCGGTTGAGCACGCTGCTCGGGCTTTCCGGCATCGAGGTGGTCAACCTGGATGACGACGCCTGGCAGGCCCTGCCGGCTCGCACGCCAAGGCTCACGTTCGGCCTTCAGCCCGCGGCCGATGTTCGAGCCACCGATCTGGTCCTCGATGCGGCGGGGTCGCGGTTTCAGCTGAGTGGGAAGTTCGGATCGGCTGGGGTGTCGCTGCCTTTGCTGGGAGACTTCAACGTCGCTAACGCGCTCGCCGCCGCTGCCACGGCGCTTGGTCTTGGCCGGCCGATGGTGGATGTGGCTGCCCGGCTCTCTGCGTCGCCCCAGGTGCCCGGCCGCATGGAACGGATCAGCGACACGCCGTGCATCGTGCTGCGGGACTACGCTCATACTCCGGACGCACTGGAGCGTGCCCTGTCGTCGCTGCGGCCGCTGACCAGCGGACGTCTGATCGTGGTGTTTGGCTGTGGCGGAGACCGGGATCGGGGCAAACGGCCGCTGATGGGGCGGATCGCCGCGGAGCTCGCTCACCTGGCCATCGCCACCTCCGACAACCCGCGCACCGAAGATCCCGATGCCATCATCGATGATATCGAGCAGGGAATGGCAGGCATGGCCCACCTGCGGATCTCCGACCGGCTGGCTGCCATCCACGCCGCGTTGAACGAAGGGCGGCCGGGTGATACGATCCTTCTCGCCGGCAAGGGTCATGAGACCTATCAGATCATCGGCACCGATAAGAGCGACTTCGACGAACGGGAGATCGTTCAACAAGCGGTGAGAGGTAAGCGGTGAGCGGTACGCAGGAGACTCACCTACCCCCGCCGTGGTCGGAGAGCGCAGTGCGAGAGGCGCTGGGCCTGGACGCGCCTCTGGGGCGCGCTCCGGCCCTCTTCTCGGGTATCAGCACCGACAGCCGCTCCATAACATCTGGTGCACTCTTCGTTGCCCTCGTAGGCGAAAAGTTCGATGGACACACCCATCTCTCCGCCGCTGCGGCCGCCGGCGCGACAGGTGCGGTCGTGCGTCAGGGAACGCCGCCAGTTGCCGGGCTGATGCTATTCGAGGTGCCGGATACGCTCCGCGCATTCGGGCAGCTGGCACGAGCCCGCCGAAGGACGCTCACGGGACCCGTCATCGCAATCACCGGGACGAATGGGAAGACCAGCACCAAGGAGATGCTCGCCGCGGTGCTCCGCACTCGCTACGTCACCTACGCTACCCGCGCCAATCTCAACAATCTGGTTGGCGTTCCGCTTACGATTCTTGAGGCCCCAGCCGACACTGAAGCCCTCGCGGTCGAAGCAGGGGCCAACCTGCCCGGGGAGATCGCGCGGTATCGTGAGATTATCGAGCCTTCTCTGACCATCGTGACCAACGCGGTGGCGGGGCACCTGGAAGGCTTTGGATCGCTGGAGGGGGTGGTAGCAGAGAAGCTGTCGCTCACCGATGGAGTCCCCCTGGCGGTGGTGGGTGTTGAGCCACAAGCCTTGGCCGACGGAGCCCGCAAGCGCGCCCGGCGGGTGCGCACCGCGGCACTCAGCCGCGCGGATCTTACGCCGGATCGGGTGACGCTCGACCAGTCCGCACGGCCGGTACTGACGATGGGTGGGCACACGTTTGTCCTCGCGGTCCGCGGCCTCCATCAGGCCGATAACGCCGTTCGGGTATGGGCGGTGGTCGAGGCTCTGGGCCTCGACCCCCAGGCGGCTGCGAAGGCGCTGGAGGACTTCTCGATGCCGGGCGGCCGCGGTGAGCTGCTGCAGGAGGGCGCGCTCACGATCCTGAACGACTGCTACAACGCCAATCCGCAGTCCTTTCGTGCGGCGATCGCCACGGCCGCGGCGCTCAGGGGTGAGCGACGACTGGTCTTCGTGGCCGGCACCATGCGAGAGCTGGGCGAGGACTCCACCGTCCTTCACCATGAGGTGGCTGACGCGCTGGTCGCGTTGAATCCCGACCTTCTGGCCGCCGTGGGAGATTTCGTCCCCGCGCTCGAGCGTCACGCCAGGGCGCTCGGCGACCGCCTGGTCACCGCCGCCGACCCCATGGCCCTTGCGCCGATCCTGGCTCAACGCCTGCAGGGGAATGAGATGATTGTGCTGAAAGCATCCCGCGGAGTGGCCCTGGAGCGTATACTTCCGGCTCTCGCGGCCCGCGCGAAAAAACCAGGTGCTCCCCCGGCGCCTCTCCGTTCCCACTGAGGGCTGATGTTCTATCACTGGCTCGCCCCGCTTGGCAAGCAGTACATCATCTTCAATCTCTTCAACTACATCAGCTTCCGTGCAGCCGGGGCCACTGTCACGGCCTTGCTCCTGGCCTTTGTCCTGGGACCTTCGGTCATTCGCAGGCTGCGGGAGAAGAAGGTGGGGCAGGTGATCCGGGCCGAGGGTCCGGCGAGCCATCAGACCAAGCGCGGCACCCCGACTATGGGCGGTCTCATCATCCTCTTCGCCACCATCGTGCCGACCCTGCTCTGGGCGCCGCTCACCAACCGGTTCGTGGTGGTGGCAATGCTCTCGACGCTCTGGATGGGCTGCATCGGCTTTCTGGATGACTACCTCAAGATCGTTCAGGGAAAGTCCCGCGGCCTGGTGGCGCGATGGAAACTGGCAGGGCAGTGCAGCTTTGGACTCCTGCTCGGTCTCTTCCTGGCCTTCAATCCCGTTGTTCCGGCGGAGACCATCCCGGCCACGGCCACTACGCTGCCTTTCTTCAAGTATCTCGTGGTCAATTTCTCGCCCTGGCTCTTTGTGGTGTTCGTGACCGTGGTCATCACCGGCGCCAGCAACGCCGTCAACCTCACCGACGGCCTCGACGGCCTGGCCACCGGGCTCGCGGGCATCGCCGCCGCCGCGTTTGCCGTGTTCGCATACCTGTTCGGCCGGGTCGACGTCACCACGTATCTCAATGTCTTCTACCTCCCCGGGGCTGGGGAGCTGGCGGTCTTCTGCGCGGCACTCATGGGCGCAACGATCGGTTTTCTCTGGTTCAACGCGCATCCCGCCGAGGTCTTCATGGGTGACACCGGCAGCCTCGCCATCGGCGGGGCGCTCGGCACCGTGGCCATCCTGCTCAAAGCCGAGTTTCTCCTACTCGTGATCGGTGGAGTATTCGCGGCCGAGGCGATCTCGGTGCTGCTCCAGACCGGCACCTACAAGTGGTTCAAGCGCACCCGGGGAAAAGAATACGCCGACGCCCACCGGGTCTTCCGAATGGCTCCCCTCCATCATCACTTCGAGAAGCTCGGCTGGGCCGAGACCACGGTCGTCACCCGGTTCTACATCCTCGGGTTGCTGTGTGCGCTCGTGGCCCTCTCCACTCTCAAGGTGCGATGACGGCGGCAGCCAGCGGCAGCCTCTTCGACCGCTGGGGTGCGAGCGGTAAAGAAGTAGCCGTGGTGGGGCTGGGAAAGAGTGGTGTCTCTGCCACGCTGCTGCTGCGCTCTCTGGGTTTGCCGGTCTACGCCTCCGACACCGGAGCTGGCCCAATGTTCGACGCCTGGGCAGACACCCTGCGCCTGGCCGGTGGCGTGGTCCAGCTTGGTGGGCACGACCTCGAACGAATCGCGCGGTCGGTGGCAGTGGTTGTTGCCCCCGGCGTACCGCCCGACGTGCCGCCTCTCGACACCGCGCGCCGCGCCGGCCTCGATATTCACGCCGAAGTGGACATCGGCTTTGTCGCCCTGAAAGGGACGCGCTGCATCGGCATTACCGGGACCAACGGCAAGACAACGACCACCTCGCTGATCGCCCATGTACTCGTCAGTGCCGGGGTCCGGGCCGAGACGGCCGGCAATATCGGGCGTCCGCTGTGTGAGGTCGCCCGCTCGAGCAACCGGCCGGATTGGCTGGCGCTGGAGCTTTCGTCCTTTCAACTGCACGATGCCCCCCATCTCAAGCCTTCCATCGGAGTACTGACCAACCTGGCGCCCAACCACCTCGATCGATACACCACGTTGGGTCAGTACTACGGCGATAAGGCGCTGCTCTTCAGGAATGCGGACCCCGCCTCCTATTGGGTTACCAACGCGGATGATACTGCGGTTGAGGAGATGACCCGTTCCGTTCCCGGCACCAGGGTTCGATTCTCGATCGAGCGTCGCGCGGATGCCTGGTATGACCGCGCCAGCCGGCGGCTGATGCTGGGCGACGCGCCGGTCCTCCCTCGTGCCGAGCTCCCCCTACTGGGCGACCACAATGTGGCCAATGCCCTGGCCACGGTGCTGGTAGCCTCTCGCGCGGGGTGCTCCACCGCGCGCATCGCGGAGGGTTTCCGGACGTTCCGGGCGATTCCCCATCGGGTGGAGCCGGTACGTGAGGTGGACGGCGTCCTCTGGATCAACGACTCCAAGTCCACCAACATCACGTCCACAGAGGTGGCCGTGGCCGCGCTCGACCGGAGGTTCGTCCTCCTGATGGGTGGACGGCACAAAGGCGAACCGTACACCAGGCTCGCCCCCCGGCTCCAGGACCGGTGTCGCGCCGTGGTAGCCTACGGCGAGGCAGGGCCCTTGATCGTGAAGGATCTGGGCCCGAGCCTCAACGTGGTCCCGGCCGACAGCTTTGCCAATGTGCTCGCGGTGGCGCGAGAGCTGGCCCAGCCGGGGGACGCCGTGCTGTTATCGCCGGCCTGCTCCAGCTACGACATGTTCCGGAACTACGAAGAGCGGGGAGAACGTTTTCGCGCGGCGGTGGAGGCCCTTTGAGTCCCCGCGCCGTCCGCCATCCCGGCGAGATGAGATGGGAGACGCGGCTCCTCGGCATGGTCACGGCTGTGTTGGTCGTCTTCGGCATTGCGGCCACGTATGGCGCCGCCAGCCTGGTAACGCTGCAAGGACAGAACGCGGGCTTCGGCTTTGCATTGCGCCAGCTCTCCGGAGCGGCTCTCGGCGGCATTCTGCTGCTGCTGGCCTCCAGACTGGACTATCACCGATGGCGCCAGTTCGCGTGGCCGCTTCTCTTTCTTACCCTGGTTCTGCTGCTCATTCCCCTCCTCCCATTCACGCTGGCCATAGCTCCGCCGGTCAATGGAGCGCGCCGCTGGGTCGACCTGGGGCTGTTCAACTTCCAGCCCTCCGAGCTGGCGCGGATGGTCGTGGTGATCTGGTGCGCCATGCTGGCTTCGAAGAAGGGCCTCCAGGTCCGCGAGTTCAAGAAGGGCGTGCTGCCGTTCATGGTGATCCTGGGTCTCGTCTCCGTCCTCATTCTTCTCGAGCCCAATCTATCCATGGCTACTCTCGTGGCCCTGCTGGGTGGGCTGGTGCTCTTTACTTCGGGGGCGAAGATCGGGCACTTCCTGCTCCTGGGCGGTGGCGGCATGATCCTGGTCTTTCACCAGATCCGTGATGCCCAGTACCGCCTGGCTCGCCTGGTGACATTCATGAACCCGGGCGATGCGACCACCGATGCAGGTTTTCAGATCAAGCAGTCGCTCGTCGGCATCGGGTCGGGGCAGCTCTTCGGAGTTGGGTTTGGTGAGGGGCAGCAGAAGCTGGGCTATCTCCCGTACGCCTACTCGGATTTCCTGTTCAGCACCATAGGCGAGGAATGGGGATTTCTGGGCGTGCTGGTGGTGGTAGCTCTATTCTCCCTGTTCTGCTGGCTTGGTTTCCGCATCGCCAAGACTTCAACCGATCCCTTTGGGCAGTATCTCGCCGTGGGCCTCACCGCGACAATCGGCCTCACAGCCTTCATGCATATGGCGGTTTCTCTGGGGCTGATGCCCACCACCGGGCTGACGCTCCCTTTCATGTCCTACGGGCGATCGAGTCAGGTCATCTCGCTGCTGGGGACAGGGATCCTCATCAACATCGGGCGGCTGCGGGGAAGTCCGCGTGCGGCCGTACAGCGGGAGAAGCGGACAGCCGCAGAGGCGGACAGGCGGCAGGGCGGTAAGGCAGCAGAACGGTATGAGGGAACCGAGCGGCGTGATGGCAACGGGGAAGCCCGGCCGGGACGAAGCGGACGGCGACGTTGATGAGTGAACGCCGTACCGTCCTGATTGCCGGCGGCGGCACCGGCGGGCACCTCATGCCGGCACTCGCCATCGCCACCGCGTTCCTGGAGGAGGCGCCCGGGATCGAGCCGGTGCTGATCGGGGCCACCCGGGGAGTCGAGGCGCGAATACTTCCGACCCGCGATTTTCGATTCCACTTGCTGCCCACCGAGCCGATTTATCGGCGGGCCTGGTGGAGGAATTTCCGCTGGCCGTTTGTGGCGGGCCGGCTGCTTCGCGAGGTTGACCGGCTGTTCGAGAACGAGCGCCCTGCCGCGGTGCTCGGAACCGGAGGATACGCGTCGGGACCAGTGGTCTGGTGGGCGGCCCGGCATGGAGTGCCCACCGCCATTCAGGAACAGAACGCCTACCCCGGCCTGGCGAGCAGATGGCTGAGCCGACGGGTTCGCCACGTCTACCTCGGTCTGCCTGAGGCGCAGCAGTTGCTCCGCTTCGGCCCTGACACCCAGGTATTCGATACCGGCAATCCCATCACCCCGCCGGTACCCGAAAGAAAGAACGTTGCCGCTGCCAAGTTCGGGCTCGACGGAAAGCGGCCCGTGGTCCTCGTTACCGGTGGAAGTCAGGGCGCTCGCGCCATCAATCAGGCCATCGCCGGATGGCTCGACGCCGGTGGACCGGGGAACATGGTCCTGATCTGGGTGACCGGGCGAGGAACCTACGACGAGTTTGCTCACTACCATCGGCCACCTCAGGTCCAGGTCCTCGACTTCCTGGATCCCATGGGAGACGGCTACGCGGTGGCCGATCTGGTGGTATCCCGCGCCGGGATGATCACGGTGGCTGAGTTATGCGCCTGGGGGTTGCCGAACATCTTGGTGCCGCTGCCCACGGCCGCGGCCGACCACCAGAGCCATAACGCGAGGGTGCTCGCCGCGTCGGGGGCGTCGCTGATGCTGCCGCAGGGGGAACTGACGGCGGACAGGTTGCGGGATGTTATCACCGGATTGTTGAGCGATCCCGCCGGCCGAAAGGACATGGGGGAGCGCGCTCTGGCACGCGGAAGGCCCCAGGCAGCTCGCGAGATAGTGTCGAAGTTATTGACACTGATTTCCTGAGCCGCGCACTTTCAGAACATACAGCTACACCTTACATTAGCGGATCAAACATGGCCTTGTTTAACCCCTCGGATAAGCGCACTGTCCACTTCATGGGAATCGGCGGAGCCGGGATGAGTGCTCTCGCACTGATCGCCTGTCGCCGTGGGGTTGCCGTGAGCGGATGCGACACGGATCCCACCGGTGCCGCCGATCTGGCCGCCCTGGGGGTTCGAATCGCGCAGGGGCACGATCCTGCCCACCTGTCGGGCGTGCGGGCCATCGTGGTCACCGCCGCTGTTGCCGCCGGGCATCCCGAGCTCGAACGGGCCCGCGAGCTGGGCCTCTCAATTGTGCCCCGCAAAGTAGCGCTGGCCGAGCTGATCGAAGGGGCGCGCGCCGTCGGAATTTCCGGCACCCATGGGAAGACTACCACGACGGTCATGGCTACGGAGGCGCTGACCGCGGCCGGGCTGAATCCAACCGGTATCGCCGGCGGGCGAGTGAGCACCTGGGGCGGCAACGCCCGCGTTGCCGGTGACGATCTGTTCGTGGTCGAGGCCGACGAGTACGACAAGGCCTTCCTGACGCTGCATCCAACGGTAGCGGTGGTGAACAACGTCGAACCGGACCATCTCGAATGCTATGGCTCCATGACGGCACTCGAGGATGCGTTCACTGAATTCGCCGGCCGTGCGCGCATCGCCATTATCAACGCCGACGACCCCGGGGCCCGGCGAATCGGCGAGCGAGTGGGGAATACCGTCCGCCGGTTCGGGTGCGCCCCTGACGCCGACATCCGAATCGGTGACGTCGTTCAACTGACCGATTCCACCGAGGCCAGGATCTCCTGGGGCGACGGTCGTGCCATCCAGCTTCGGCTGAAAGTCCCAGGTCTTCACAATCTGCGGAATGCCGTTGCCGCGTTGGCGGCGGTGGATGCGCTCGGCGGCCAGCTCGAGCCGGCTGTCCGGGCACTCGGCAACTTCACCGGCGTGGGGCGCAGGTTCGAGCGGCTGGGAGAGTTCGGTGGCGTGGCGGTGGTGGACGACTACGCTCATCACCCGTCGGAGCTTGCCGCCACCTTGTCGGCTGCACGGCAGGCGTTTCCTGGCCGGAGGCTGGTGGCCGTCTTTCAGCCCCATCTCTATTCCCGGACGGCAATCCATGGGCAGGCGATGGGAGAGGCGCTGGCCGCAGCGGATGTGGTCTTCGTGACCGAGATCTATCAGGCGCGGGAGCAGCCCATTGCGGGGGTGAGTGGGCGGCAGGTGGCTGATGCGGCGGAGAAGGCGGGAGCGGACACGCGATTCGAAGCGACGCGGGCGGACGTGGGCCGGAGCGTATTTCAGGAGCTTCGTGCCGGCGATGTGGTGCTGACGCTCGGCGCCGGTGACATCACCAGGGTTGCTCCAGAGCTGGTGCGTTGGCTGGGCGCCGCCTGATACGCCGCGGGTTCAGACATCCCCGGCTTTTCCTCGGGCTGCGGCTGCTGGGCGCCCTGGTGGCAGGGGCTCTGATCTGGCTCGGCAGCCCGGGAATTCTGCGCCGGCTCGACTTCTTCCGGATCCGGCGGGTGGAAATCGCTGGACTTCGGTATCTTCCAGCCTCAACGGTGATTGCAGCTCTGGAGCTCGGCTCGGCGGCCAGTGTTTTCGACGACCTTTCCGCCGCGGGCAGCCAGGTGCGCGCCCTGCCTGGCGTGGCGTCGGCGGTGGTCCGACGCCGGCTTCCCGGCACGCTCGAGATCATCCTGGACGAGGCCGTCCCCGTGGCACTGGCACCTCGCAACGGCGGAATGGCCCTGCTGGATTCAAGTGGCAGGATCCTCCCGTTCGACCCGAGCGCTTCCGCGCCCGACCTGCCGGTGGCGGCCAGCACCGACGCCCGGGTGGCGCGGGTACTCGCCAGTTTGCAGGAGCATGACCCGCGGTTGTTCGCGCGGGTTCGAACGGCCTGGCGGGTACAGGATGATGTGCTACTCGATGTAGAGGGGCATCGGTTCTGGTTCGGCCCGGAGGTCACGGCGGAGGACATACGAGCGGTGATGGCGGTCGCGCAGGATCTCGCCCGGCAGGGGCGCAAATATCACGAGCTCGACGGACGCTACCCGGGCCAGGTTATCGTCCGTTGGGCAGGAGCATGAGCAGCCAGCCCCAGCGGCTCGTGGCCGCGCTGGACATCGGCTCCACCAAGGCCGTCGCCGTCATAGCCGAAGTGACCGGTGATGCGCGCGATCCTGGGGCCAAGATCCTCGGACTGGGTGTCGAGCGCAGCGCGGGGATACGACGTGGGGTCGTGCGCGACATCGAAGAGACGACACGGGCCATCGACAAGGCTATGAAGAGCGCTCAGCGCATGGCGGGCGTCGAGGTGGGGGCGATCTACTGCGGTATCGCCGGCGAGCACGTGGCCGGTCGCAGCTCCCATGGCATGGTGTCGGTCACCGGCGAAGAGATTCGCACCAGTGACGTGGCCCGGGTCAACGATATGGCCAGCAACGTCAGCTTCGGCCGGGACCACGAGCTGCTGCACGCCATCCCCCAGGACTACCTGATCGACCAGCAAGGGGGGATCAGTGAGCCGATCGGCATGAGCGGATCGCGGCTCGAAGCCGAGGTCTATCTGGTGACGGTGCTCTCGAGCGTGCTCCAGAACCTCCGAAAATGCGTGGAGCGGGCCGGCTATCAGGTCGCCGAGTTTGTGCTCGAGCCACTGGCGGCGTCGCTCGCGGTCCTGACCCCGGACGAGATCGAGCTCGGCTGCGCGATCGTCGAGCTGGGCGGGGGCTCGACCAACGTGTCAATCTTCCAGAGCGGGAAGATCCGCCACACGGGCTCGCTCCGCATGGCGGGGGGCCACGTGACTGGGGACATCGTGCATGGGCTGCAGGTCACCCAGCACGACGCGGAGCGGCTGAAGGAGCGATTCGGCGCGGCCTTCGAGCCCCTGGTTCCCGAGAGCGACGTCTTCGATCTTCCCAGTACACCGGGACAGGGCGCGCGGAACGCACAACGCCGGGTGCTGGCGCACATCATGCACATGCGGATTCAGGAAGTTCTGGAATTCGCGCTCGACGAGATCACCCGGGCTGGGTATCATCAACAATTACCCGCAGGCGTGATCGTCACCGGTGGTGGGGCCTTGGCACCGGGCATCGTGGAGCTGGCTCGCGAGGTGTTCGCGATGCCGGCGCGATGCGGCGTTCCGGGACAACGCCTCCGGGGTCTGGCGGACAGCGTCGAATCACCCCGTATGGCAGTCCCGGCAGGGCTGGTGCTCTACGGAGCCAGGCAGGTTGCGGTTAGCGGGTTGGGCACGGGTAGCCGGAAGTCACCCGCAGTGGAGAAAGTGCTCGCTCCAGTGCGGCGGTGGCTTCAAGACTTCTTCTGAGTCGGCCGAGGACATGACCATGATCTTTGAGCTGGAAGAGAACGCGGCGCAGACCGCGCGGATGAAGGTGGTCGGCGTCGGTGGCGGCGGAGGCAACGCCGTCAACCGGATGATCGAGGATCAGCTTGGCGGAGTCGAGTTCATCTCGGTGAACACCGATTCCCAGGCCCTCGCAATGTCGAAGTCCGATGTGAAGATCCAGATCGGGCGCAAACTGACCCGCGGGCTTGGCGCCGGCGCCAGGCCGGAGATCGGCCGCCAGGCGATCGAGGAAAACCGGGACGAGGTTCTCCATGCTGTTCAGGGGGCCGATATGGTCTTCGTCACCTGCGGCATGGGTGGCGGCACCGGAACCGGGGCTGCCCCGGTCGTGGCCCAGATGGCGCGCGAGGCCGGCGCCCTCACCGTCGGCATCGTCACCAAGCCGTTCCTGTTCGAGGGCCGGCGCCGGATGAAGCAGGCAGAGGGCGGCATCGCCGAGATGCGCAAGAACGTGGATACCATGATCGTGGTCCCCAACGAGCGGCTGCTGGCAGTGGTGGGGAAGGGCATCCCGTTCCAGGAGGCACTGAAGAAAGCCGACGAAGTCCTGCTCCACGCCACCCAGGGTATTGCCAGCCTCATCACCTCGACCGGCATCATCAACGTAGACTTCGCCGACGTTCGGACCGTCATGCAAAACGGCGGTGCAGCGCTCATGGGTACCGGCATCGGACGGGGCGAGAACCGGGCGCTCGAGGCGGCCCAACAGGCCATCTCCAGCCCGCTGCTCGACAACATCTCCATCGCGGGCGCCATGGGTGTGCTGATCAACATCATCGGTGGCGACGACCTGACCCTGGGCGAGACGACCCAGATCAATGACATCATTCACGACGCGGTCGGGGACGACGCGGAGATCATCTTCGGAGCGGGGAATGACCCTGCCATGCACGGTGAGGTGCGTGTCACCGTCATTGCCACCGGTTTCGATCGCCCCGCGACAGCGGACCAGCCAGTGGGACGGGCGTCCGGAGCCGCCGGCGTAATCAACTTTCCCGCTCAGAGGCAGCAGCGGCCTTCGACCCCGGTTCCGGCGGCAGCACCGGCCATCACCCGGTCGCAGCCCCGGATCCACCAGACACCCGCGCCGGCCGCGCCCACTGATGTACCGGAAATGGAGATCCCCACGTTCATCCGACGGCAGATGGATTGATGCTGCGGGGACTGGGCCTTTCTATCGCGGCCCTGGTATTCGGCGCCGCGGCCTTCTTCGGCCTGAGCGGGTCGTGGCCGCTGCATCGACTGCCTGCGCCTCCTGCTGATTCCACTACCGCTGCGCCTCCCCCGGATAACTTTACCGAAACCATCGACACGCTGCAGCGGGGAGAGACCCTGTCGGATCTCTTCGCCCGAAACAAGGTCGATGGGATCGACTTCCAGCGTCTGAATCCCACCCTGGCGCTCAATCCCAGGCGGCTCAGGCCCGGGCTGGTCTTCAGCTTCCGTCAGACCACCGGTGACTCCGCCCCGAGCCGTATTGTGGTGCGCACCACGCCGGAGCAGCGGGTCATTTTTCGCCGGATCTCCAATGGCTGGAACGCGGAGGCAGAGCCGATCCGGTGGCGTGGGCAGGATGTACGTATCGAAGGGGCTATCAACAACTCGCTTTACGAAGCGCTCGACGCGGGGGTAAGTGACGATCAGCTCGACAGCAACAATCGTCAGCGGCTGGCGTGGGACCTGGCCGATGTCTATGCCTGGGAGATCGACTTTACCCGCGACATCCGGCCCGGGGATCGATTCCAGGTGGTCTTCGAGCGGCTGATCTCCGAAGATGGTGAGGCTCGGTTCGGCCGGGTTCTCGCGAGCGACCTGACGATTTCGGGCAAGAGCCTGACCGCAATCCGCTTCTCTCCGTCCACCTCGCGCAGCGCTGTGTATTTCGACGCCGACGGGGGCTCGCTCCGCCGGGCGTTTCTCCGAGCGCCGGTCGAGTTTCGCCGGATATCCTCGAACTTCGCGTACCGCCGGTATCATCCGGTGCTGGGCCGCACCCGCCGGCACGAGGGGACCGACTACGCGGCTCGTCCCGGGACGCCGGTCCTCGCAGCGGGCGACGGCGTGGTCCTTCGGGCCGGCTGGGCCGGTGGCTACGGCAATCTGGTGGAGCTTCGCCATCTCAACGGGATCACCACCCGCTACGGGCATCTCCGTGGATTTGGCCGCAAGATCCAGCGGGGCTCGAGGGTCGAGCAGGGACAGATCATCGGGTACGTCGGCTCAACCGGCCTCGCCAGCGGTCCTCACCTGCACTACGAGTTCCGGATGAACGGCGTGGCCAAGGACTCGAGGCGGGTCAAGATCGGCGGCGGGGCGCCCGTAGCCAAGGCAGATCGCGCCGCCTTCGAACAGGAGCGCGACCGCCTCGTCCTCCTGCTCCGCGATTCCAGCAGTGCGGTCGCTCAGTCCAGCTCGACCGCCCGGCGCTCAGCTGAAACCCCCAACCGGTGGCTGCCGTAGCGCCCGAGTAGTGGACCTCCTTCCCGCCATCGACATTCGGAATGGCCGCGTCGTTCGCCTGAGTCAGGGCGAGCGGGCGCGGCAAACTGTTTATGGGGACGATCCCGTAGCGGTGGCGGAACGCTTTCTGGAGCAGGGGGCCCGGTGGATTCATGTGGTCGATCTGGACCGGGCGTTCGGCACCGGTGAAAACCTGGCGGTGCTTCGCCTGATTGCCGATCGTCTTGCGACGAAGGTGCAGCTACAGCTCGGCGGGGGATTGCGGAGCCCGCACCTGATCCGCGAAGCGCTGGATCTGGGCTTCGCTCGTGCGGTAATCGGCACCGCTGCAGCGGTCGATCCGGGCTTTGTCCCCGAGATGCTCGGTCTGGTAGATGCCGCACACCTGGCGGTGGGAATCGACAGCAGGGACGGCCTGGTTGCGGTGCGGGGCTGGACCGAGACCTCGACCACTCGGGCCGAAGATCTGGCCCGCCGTGTCGTGCAAGCGGGCATCGAAACTCTGGTCTATACCGACATCGCCCGGGATGGCATGCTCAGTGGTCCGGACCTGGCCGGCGCTGTGTCGATGAAGATATTCGGCGCGCAGGTCATCGTCAGCGGCGGCGTTGCGGGCAGCAGCGACGTTCGCGCGATCTGCCGGGCCGGTCTCGGCGGCGTCATAGTGGGACGGGCCTTGTATGAGGGGCAGCTGACGCTGTCGGAGGCCCTGCGGGCCGCAGTATGCTCACCGTCCTTGTAGTCCTCGCCGCCTCCGGGCTGGCGGCATTCACCTATTTCGGCCTCGAGCGCCTGGGGGGCCGCGGCTGGATCCCCCTTACCTGCCGTGCGATCGCCTGGTCCGCACTTGGACTCCTGCTGGTTAATGTGAGCTGCCCGGTTCCCAGCGCGCCACTGCGTCCCCTTGTGTTGCTCGACGCCTCGCTCAGTATGGGCGCCGCCAGCGGCCGCTGGACCGAAGCACAGGACTCGGCCGCCCGCTGGGGCGAGGTGCGGCAATTCGGCGATGCACGCTCCCGCCAGGACTCGACTCCAACCCGCGGCCGTTCAGTGCTGGCAGCGGGACTGCTTGCCGCCTCCGCGTCCGATCGACCACTGATCGTCGTAACCGATGGTGAGGTCGAGGATATTCGCGAAGTCCCGCCGGATCTTCTCACTCGCAGCAGCGTGCGACTGTTTCCGCGCGCCCCCCGTCCCGACCTGGCGATCACCCGGGTAACCGGCCCCAGCCGGGTCAGCGAGGGAGACTCGATTCCTCTCGAGGTTGAGGTCCAGCCAACGGGCGGAAACACCGCCGATAGTGTTCGAGTCGAGGTGCTCTCGGGTACCGGCCGCCTGGCACTCAGAACGGTGCGGCTTCGCGGTGAGGCCGGCGGGCGGGCACGGATCGCGGTGCCGTCGGCTCGGCTCTCCTCCGGCGGCCACCTCCTCAGGATTGCGCTCACCGGCAGCGCCGATTCCGAGCCTCGCACCGACTCCCGACTTCACCTGGTCACCATTGCACCCACCCCCGGAGTGGTGTTCCTCGCCGCACCAGCGGACTGGGACAGCCGGTTTCTCTATCGGACCCTGCGCGAGGTCGGGCAGCTCCCCATCCGCGGCTATGTCCGCCTGGACGGTGACCGCTGGCGTACAATGACCGATCTCCGAACCGTTCCTCGCGACGCGGTGCGGCGCGCGGCGCGGCGGGCCGACCTGCTGGTCCTCAAGGGCGGAGCCAAGAGCGTCGCGGAGGGGACAACCGCCCGAGGCATCTGGAGCTGGCCAAGCGGCGAGGGCGGGGAGGCTCAGGTGCCCGGTGACTGGTACCTCTCCCCCGGAGACGCATCTCCGGTGGCGGGAGCGTTTCTCGCTCAACCGGTGGACTCGTTCCCCCCTGCCTTCCTGCTCACGCCCATGGCGACGAGCCCGCGCGACTGGGTGGCTCTCTATGCCCAGCTCGGCCGCCGTGGCCCCCAGCGCCCCGCCGTGTTCGGCCGGCAGGAAGGACGGGTCCGCCGGGTGACCGTGGCGGTCGAGGGTCTCTGGCGCTGGCCCTTCCGTGGCGGATCGAGCGAGCAAAGCTACCGCTCCTGGGTGGCCGCTACGATGAGCTGGCTGCTGGGTGGCGTGGACTCGGCGAGCGGGGTGGCCAGACCAGTCCAGCCCGTGGTCCAGAGCGGCCGCCCTGTCATCTTCGAGTGGTCGGGATCGGGCCCGGCCGTCTCACAGGCCGTGTCCCTGTTGAGCCCGCCCGGACAGCGGCGCGATACGCTTCACTTCGACGGTGATGGCCGGGCCCCCGTCTGGCTCCAGCCGGGAGAGTACCGCTACGCGCTCTCCGGTGGCGGCGGGGGAATTATTGCGGTCGAGGAGTACTCCGACGAGCTGCTCCCGCGTCCGGTCACGCTGACACCGCACGAAGGCCGGAACGCCGGCTCGACCGCTCGCACCGCCGCGCGCGACTGGCTGTGGCTGTTTGGAATCTGTGTCCTGGCGCTCTCGGGTGAATGGCTGGCTCGCCGGCGTCTAGGGCTTCGCTGAGGTGGTAGATTTCCGAAGGTCCCGAGCGAAAAAGCAGCGCACCATCAGGATGATGAGCGGATGAAGCCAGGCAGACTGGGGAGCAACGAGAGGCAGAGTCTATGGTCGCGCATCAAGCAGATCGCGCTGACCGACGTGGGTGCGCTCATGCGCGGCCTCAATGCCGATGATATCGAGAACATGGAGCGGGTGCTGATCGAGGCGGACTTCGGTGTTTCCGCAACGGTCGAGCTCACCGGCGCGCTCGAAGATGAAGTCCGGCGCGGCAAGCTGAAGACCGAAGCCGATCTGAAGCGCGCGCTCCGGGAGCGCCTCAGCGCCATGCTCGCCGGACCCGAAAACCCCGGCGTCATCGCTCGGGCCGAGCCGGGTCCCACCGTTATCCTGCTGGTGGGCGTGAATGGAACCGGGAAAACCACCACTGCCGCCAAGCTCGCGTCGCGGCTTCAGCAGGAGGGCCGCACGGTTCTGCTCGCGGCGGCAGACACCTATCGCGCCGGAGCCATCGCTCAGCTTCAGGTCTGGGCCAATCGTCTGGATCTGCCATGTGTCGCAGGGGCGCCGGGAGGGGATCCCGCGTCGGTCGCCTTCGACGCGATCGACGCCGCGGTTTCCCGGCGCATCGATACCGTCATCATCGACACGGCCGGCCGCCTCCACACCCAGGAGGGGCTGATGGAGGAGCTGCGAAAGGTCACCCGGGTCATTGGACGCCGGTTGCCTGGTGCGCCTCACGAGACCTTCCTCGTGCTCGATGGGACGGTAGGCCAAAACGCCATTCAGCAGGGCAAGCTCTTTTCCGAGGCGGTCTCTCCCACCGGGGTCGTGGTCACCAAGCTCGACGGCAGCGCCCGGGGCGGCGCGGTCGCCGCGCTCCGGCGAGAGCTCGGGTTGCCGATCCGGTTCATCGGCCTGGGCGAATCGATGGAGGACCTGGAGCCATTCGACCCGGAGCGGTTCGCGGAAAATCTGCTGGCAGAAACACCGGTCGAGGCCTCCTAGCCGCGGATGCCTCCTCGCGCCGCTCCGGCCGCCACTCGACTCGACACGCCGGTCAAGTTCCTCAAGGGGATCGGAGAGCGGCGCGCGGAGTCGCTGGAGCGGTTGGGCATCCGCACCGCGCGCGACCTCCTGTGGCACCTTCCTCATCGCTATGTAGACGCATCGACTGTGACGCCGCTGGCCAAGGCGGAGATTGGCCACGAGGTGGCGTGCGTCGGCAGAGTCGTGGCCAAGGGGGTGCTTCCGACCCGCCGCGGCCTGCGAATCTTCCACGCGGTGCTCCGCGACGAGAGCGGCGTCCTGGAGTGCGTCTGGCCGGGACAGGCATTTCTCGATCGCACCATCGCCGTCGGTCAGACCCTGCTGGTCTCGGGCCCGGTCCGGTTCTACCACGGCCGCCAAATGGCTCCCCGGGAGTACGTGATCCTGGCCGACACCGACAGCGACGCCGATCCGCTCACCGCCGGAAAAGTGCTGCCGGTGTATCCCGCCACTGAAGGGCTGAGCCACAAGGTTATCCGGTCGCTCATCGACCGGCATCTCGACCAGCTGATTTCGCTCTCCCATGACGGTCTTCCACAGGCTCTGCGTCAGAGTCTCGACTTACCGGCGCTGCCCGATGCGCTGCGCGCGGTGCACCGCCCGGGTTCCGCGGAGGAGGCCGAGCGGGGCAGACGACGGCTGGCGTTCGACGAGCTTTTCGATCTCCAGCTGATGCTGATCCGGGCGCGGGCCGTTGCGAAGCGCCATCGGAGTGGGGTGGCCTTCACGATCAAGCGGCAGCTGACCAGTCAGCTCAAGGAGCGGCTGCCGTGGGAGCTGACCGGAGACCAACAACAGGCACTCCGCGAGATTACCGCGGACATGACCGCACCGGAGCGAATGCACCGATTGTTGATGGGCGACGTGGGGACCGGGAAGACGGTAGTAGCGCTCTTTGCCATGTTGCTGGCGGTCGAGAATGATTTTCAGGCCGCCCTCATGGCCCCGACCGAGCTGCTGGCGGAGCAGCACGGGACGACACTGGAGACACTGTTGGCGCCCCTCGATCTCAAGCCGGAGCTGCTGCTCGGGCGGCAGACCGTGGCCCGGAAGGCGGCAGCCAGGAAACGGATCGCCGCCGGCCAGGCCCGGATCGTGGTCGGAACCCATGCGTTGCTTCAGGAAAGCGTCTCGTTCCAGCGGCTCGGCCTGGTGGTGATCGACGAGCAGCATCGGTTTGGTGTGGAGCAGCGCGCTGCACTGATCGGGAAGGGGGCAGCCCCGGACGTGCTGCTCCTCACCGCTACGCCCATTCCCCGCTCGCTGGCCCTGACGCTTTACGGCGATCTCGACGTCTCCACCATCCGTCAGCGCCCGCCGGGGCGTGGCGCGGTGCGCACCGCTGTTCGCAGCAGCGGTCAGCGGGAGCGGGTGCTCGAGTTCGTCCGGAAAGAGTGCGGGCAGGGAAAGCAGGCGTACATCGTCCTACCCGTCATCGAAGAGTCGGAGCGAGTCGATCTACGAGCCGCCACGACGATGGCGCAGAGTCTTGCCGCCCGTTGGCCTGAGCTGGAGGTGGGGCTGGTGCATGGCCGGCTCAAGGCCGAGGAGCGCGACTCGGTGATGCGGCGTTTTCGCGGGGGCGAGCTGAAGGTCCTCGTAGCAACCACGGTGATCGAGGTCGGAATCGACGTGCCGGACGCCACCATCATGGTTATCGAGCATCCTGAGCGCTTCGGCCTGGCACAGCTCCACCAGCTCCGCGGCCGGATCGGCCGGGGCGCCGAGGAGAGCTACTGCGTACTCCTGGCGGAGGGGGGCGCATCGGACCGGCTACACGGGTTCGCGGCCACGCAGGACGGCTTCAAGATTGCCGAGCTGGATCTGGCAGAGCGGGGAATGGGCGACCTTATCGGGGCGCGCCAGTCTGGAGGGTTCGAGGTCCGTCACGCGCAGTTGCCGGCCGATGCCGATCTGCTGGCGCGGGCGCGGGAGCTTGCGATACAGATCATCGAGGGGGATCCCGCCTTGCAGCGGCGGGAGAATCAGCCGTTGCGAGAGCGAGCGGTGGCGCGGTATCCGCGGGCAGTGGAGTTGTTCCGCGTGGGTTAACCGTTGTTGCTTGCACGTTTTCGGTTATTGGACTTGGCGGTGATTCGGCACTATTGCGGGATGATTCACCACAGAGGCACAGAGGGATCATCTTTCCGCTGCACTCACGACATCGTGGGTGCTGCAAAGCAACAAGTTGCTTTGCCGGTCCAATATCGGGGCCTCAGTCTGGATTGTGGGTATCGCCTCGACATTCTGGTAGAGCAATCCGTAATCATCGAGGTAAAGGCGCTCGCCTGTTGATCAATTTCAATGTTGATCTACTTCGGCATGGTGTAAACCGCATCATCAATGGCTGACGGTGCTCTGGTTTGCAGACGTTACCTCTGTGCCTCTGTGGTGAAAATTGTCAGGACGATCCCAGCCTGCACCGCACTCCGAAGAGCCTAGAACGCCAGTCGCACCCCCAATCCTGTACCACCGGTACGCAGGCTGCGCACCTCCGGCTCAAACGGAATATTGTCCGGTCGGCCCTTGGGCCGGGTCAGCTCCCAGACGAACAGCACCGCGGCCCCGGCCAGCGCGGTCTCACCGCCGATGAGCCACAGGCGCGCCCGACGATCGTACCGGAGCGATGTCTGATAGAGGCCCTCGATCTCGGGATCCGCATAGGCGCCGCCGGGTCCGAGGGCACAGCGCTCCTGAGCCACGCTACACTGAGATTCCAGAACGTCGAAGGTATCCTGGGCCCGGTTGTGAGCCCGGACTGCCAGATAGTTCATTCCGAGAGAGCCCGCCAGAACGACCCACTTCCCGTACTTGACCCCGGGGCCGAGCCCCTGTGCTTCCCCGCGCCCGGCAAGAAGAGACAGCATAATCAGGGCGGTGCAAACCCGCGCCATCATCTCCGGTACCGGTGGAGGTCGCCGTTGCCGCCGATGGCGAGCAGGCCGTCGGCGAGGGGTACCGGGGGAAGCTCTACCGGCCGCCAGACCCGTAGCCGCCAGCTCTCGGTGCCGTCCGGTCGCAGGGCTCGAATTGTTCCGTCCGCGCCACCCAGAATGATGTGGCCACCCAGAATCGTCACCGGTGCGGTGACGGGCCAGTCGAGACTGGCGACTCGCACCGCCTTGGGCTCGGGGCCGGGATCGATGCGGTAGACGGTGCCTACTCTGGTAGCCAGGAACAGCGTGTCTCCCAGGGCGGCGACCGAGCCCAGAACCGGGGCGTCGACCGGTAGAGCCCACAGCCGCTGAAGGTCGGTGGGACGGATGGATACCACCTGCGAATCGGTGGTGCCGGCCAGCAGCGCCCCCCCGTGGGCCAGCCACGGAGCCACGACGCTGCCGGGCGAGGACGCCCGATGCAAGACCTTTCCATCCGATACGGCGACTCGAAAGAGCGAATCGGTAGTGGAGACCAGAATCGCACCGTCACCAGCCGCAACGGCTGGTGCCCTGGCGACCCCGACCCGACGGCGCCAGCGCAGCTTGCCGGATGCGGGATCCAGTGCGAGAACATCACCCCGCTGGGTCTCAGCCACGAGCACCCCCCCTATCATGGCCAGCGGAGCGGCGATAGTGCCGGGGGAGACGCTCCAGATTTTCTTGCCGTCTTTCCGCCGCAGGGCGTGCACCTGGCCGTCGGGACGTGAGGTAGCGACGTAGATCGTGTCGCCCTGCAGAAGCACACCTCCCAGGATCATTCCGGAGAGGCGCGCCGACCAGCGTACCTCGCCGCTGGCCAGATCAATTGCGTAGACTTTTCGGTCCGAGCCGCCGACGTACACCGTGTTGTCCTGCACGCTCATCTGGCCGGCAAGGTGCTTGCCGGCTCGCGTTGTCCAGACCGGCGTGGGAGCGTCGCCGGCAGCGGCGGCGGCAATCGGGGTCGGCGGCGGCCGGAAATTGACGCACGCCGCGTTGACGCTTCCCAGGATGACGGCTAGACTCAACGCTCCTCGGCTCAGCCTCATTTTCCCATCGGATATGGCATGGCGGCAGTACAGATCAGCGGGCTCCGCGCGCACGTCGGCGAAACGGTCACGCTCCGCGGCTGGGTGGTCACCACCCGGTCGAGTGGCAAGATCGCATTCGTCGTAGTACGAGACGGCTCGGGAACGGTGCAAGGGGTCCTGTCCAAGAAAGAGGTGCCCGAGTCGATCTGGGCGGCGTTCGGATCGCTGACTCAGGAGACCAGCGTGGCCCTCACCGGCGTGGTACGGGAGGAGGCGCGGTCACCGGGTGGTTACGAGCTGGCCCTACAGAATGTAGAGGTACTGGGCGCCAGCCAGGACTACCCGATCACCCCTAAAGAACATGGGACGACTTTCCTCTTCGAACATAGACACCTGTGGCTCCGAACCCGGCGTCAGGCGGCAGTAGCCCGGGTGCGCCACGAGGTGGCTCAGGCTATCCGCGACTTCTTCTACCAGCGCGACTTCATCCTGGTCGACACCCCGATTCTGACCGGGGCCATCGGTGAGGAGGCGGGCAATCTCTTTGCTACCCAGTACTTCGACCTCGGTAACGCCTATCTGGCCCAGACCGGGCAGCTCTACGTGGAAGCCGCCGCTGCCGCACATGGCAAAGTCTACTGCTTCGGCCCCACCTTCCGCGCCGAGAAGTCCAAGACAAGGCGCCACCTCACCGAATTCTGGATGGTCGAGCCCGAGGTGGCGTTCAACGATTCGGACGCCAACATGCGGCTGCAGGAGGAGTTCGTAAGCCACATCGTGGCCCGGACGCTCGACCGGCGGAAGGAAGAGCTGAAGGAGCTCGAGCGCGACACCGCGCCACTCGAGCGAGTCCTCGCCCCGTTTCCCCGGATCTCCTACTCGGACGCAGTCACCAAGCTCAACACTCTGGGCTCCGACATCAGCTGGGGCAGCGATCTCGGCGGGGACGATGAGACCCTGCTGGCGAAGGAGTTCGATCGTCCCGTCTTCGTTTATAACTACCCTAGGCAGGTGAAGGCCTTCTACATGAAGGAAAACCCCGATGACCGGCGAACGGTCCTGAACAACGATTGTCTGGCGCCCGAAGGGTACGGAGAGATCATCGGCGGGTCCCAGCGGGAGGACGACTACGATAAACTGCTGGCTCGCATCAAGGAACAGGGACTCGACGCCGAGGTCTATCGCTGGTACCTCGACCTGCGAAAGTACGGGACCTTCGTCCACTCAGGCTTCGGGCTCGGCGTGGAGCGCACCGTGGCCTGGATCTGTGGAATTCCCCACATTCGTGAGGCGATCGCGTTCCCCAGGCAGATACACAGACTGTACCCGTGAGGGGAACAGCGTAAGCGGTGAGAGGTGAGCTGTAAGCGGGCCAACGACCCCTCCCGCTTACCGCTTACCGCTCACGCCTTTCACTTCCTCCCACAGCCCATCCAGCACCTCCAAGCCCACATTTTCAATCTCCAGTCCGCGCTCACCAGCCAGCCGCTCTATTCCCTCGAATCGCTGGCGGAACTTTCGATTGGCTCGATCGAGAGCAAGGCCCGGCTGAACCCCGGCCTTTCGTGCCAGATTTACGACGGCGAACAGCAGGTCACCCACCTCCTCCACCAACGCTTCGCCCGGTGGGAGACCAAGGGCATTGGGGTCCGCCTCCTGCTGGCTTTCAGCCGCACTCCTGGCGGCACGCAGCTCCTCCTCTACCTCGCTCAGTTCTTCACGAACCTTGTCGAGCGGCCCTTGCACGTCTGGCCAATCAAAGCCGACGGACGCCGCGCGTTCCTGAAGCCGGTGCGCCATCAGGAGCGACGGAAGGGTGGGAATCAGCCCGCCGAGCACATGGCCCTTTCGTTCGCGGCGTTTAATCTGCTCCCAGGGCTCGGCATCACCCAGCGCGAACAAGTGCGGGTGACGCCGGCGCATCTTGGTTTCCAGCTCAACCGCCACGTCGTTGCTGTTAAACTGGCCCAGCTCCTCGGCGATGACCAACTGAAAGGCCAGATGGAGCAGCAGATCGCTGACCTCTCCCCGGATCTCTGCCGGCTGTCCTTCTCCGAGCGCGTGATCCAGCTCCAGCGCTTCCTCCACCAGGTAGGGACGAAGCGTTTCCCGGGTTTGCGCCCGATCCCAGGCGCACCGATTTCGAAGGTCGCGCACCATGGTCATGGCGCGTCCAAGCGCTGAATTGTCTTGCATTTATCCCTCGCGACGAATATCATACCGCCGGCTCGCCCATGACCTTTTCCCCCGAGACGACCCGCGCCTGGGTGGACGTCGACCTGACGGCGCTGGTAGCAAATGCGCGCACGGTGGCCGCGATCTCCGGCAGCCGGTTGTTGCCGATGGTCAAAGCTAACGGCTACGGACTGGGCGCGATTGAGGTAACGCGAGCACTCGAGGCGCTCGATCCCTGGGGCTTCGGCGTGGCCTCGCTCGACGAGGCTCGAGGGCTGCGCACCGCGGGAATCACCCGGCCCCTCCTGGTGATGACGCCATTGCAATCGCAGGCCATACCGCATTACCTCGATCTCGACCTGCGGCCGTGCATCGGCGACGTCCCTGCACTCGAGGCCTGGGTTGCCCACGGCGACAAACCGTTCCACGTCGAAATCGACACCGGCATGAGCCGGGCAGGTGTCCGGTGGGACGACCGAGCCAGCCTGAGCCGGTTGGGCGGCGTGCTTCCGGCAGCGAAAGGCTGGGAAGGCGTGTTCACCCACTTCCTTGCCGCCGAATCGGATGCCGACGGTACCCAACGGCAATGGGACCGGTTCCATGAGGCGCTCCGCACCTTGCCGGGACGACCGCCCCTGATCCATGCGGCTAACAGCGCCGCGGCCCTGCGCGGCAAACAGTTCGCCGCTGATCTCGTCCGTCCCGGCATCTATCTGTACGGCGGAGATGCCGGTTCGGCACCACCGAAGCCGGTTGCCGCGCTGCGTGCTCGCGTTGTGGCAGTTCGCTCGATCTCGGCCGGAGATACCGTCGGATACGGTGCGACCTGGCGGGCCCAGCGGGGGGCACGGGTGGCCACGGTGGGGATAGGCTATGCGGATGGCTTTCCCCGTGCGAGTCCTGCCTCGGGACCGGACCCGTCCCCGCGTCAACTGGAGCTGAACGGCAGGCTGACACCGATAGTCGGACGAGTCACCATGGACATGTGTATGGCAGTAGTGGGGGACGATGTAGCCGTGGGAAACGTGGCAACGGTCTTCGGCGGGCTCATTTCGCTCGACCAGCAAGCCGCAGCCGCCGGCACCATCTCCTACGAGCTCCTGACCCGCTTGGGGGGCCGTATCGTCCGCCGCTACGAAAGAACTCCGTGAATCCCCACTTTGCGTCGCTCGTCCTGGGTCTATCCCACCAGGCGGAAGCCGCTCTCAGCGGGGAGCTCCCACCCGGGGCGGAAGG
>Ga0136631_10000037_pt1 | contig 33327 bp, 27 predicted proteins | sample AntDrymUQ6012206_2_FD_104655 | JGI IMG/M metagenome (GOLD analysis project Ga0136631, IMG submission 104655) | Polar desert sand microbial communities from Dry Valleys, Antarctica - metaG UQ601 (22.06) | ecosystem: Environmental > Terrestrial > Soil > Desert | place: Antarctica: Dry Valley... | reverse complement strand
CTGCAGTTCGCATCGGCGGCGCGCGATGGCGAATGAGCGACCACGCCGACATCCTCCACTGCCACACGATGGCCTATGCCGATGCAGTGGTGACCGAGCGTGTGATGGCGGCTCAGCTGAGCCAGGCCGCACAAGTAATACCCGACATCGTTCCGCCGGAGATCTACGACATGCGATGGCCGCGGTCGACCGCAGAGGAAACGAGAGGTTGCCACAGGCAAGACGTCAGACCGAATCGGATCGCCTGGTGAGATGCCCTCGGCTCGACCTTTCCGTCGAGGATGTCAATGGGAACATGCGTCACCCTTGCCCTTTTGTTGCGTGGCGGGCGACCGCGGTGATGGCCGGGCAGTGTCGCCGGCGAACGGCGACGACCGGCAGCGTCCAGCAGCACGGGCTCCATGGGGTTCCTCCTGACAGCGACGATAAGGACCATCGTGCTTGCTGATCGTCGCGCGGTTGCGCATGTCATAGCGACGCGACCGAACTCGCGTTCTCCAAAGGAGTAGCGAGCGGTGATCGCCGTCCGCCTCCTGGATCGCATGGGAAGCGGCGGCGGGGCTGCTGTGTTTCACGCTGAGGCGTAGCGTGGCAACCGAGATGCGGCGCGCGGCCTGGCGAGCGGTCGAGCAGTGATCGTCCTTAGGCGGGTGGCCCGGGCGGCGAGGGTCGGTTGGGGGTCAGTGCGGGATGCGATGATGCTGTGTATGCGCGGCCTGTGCGCGGAGCTGGTGTGAGCGTCGGCGATCCGCTCGCCGATGCGTGTGGGCTGCGGCACTTGCTGGCTCGGCGTGAGGTGTCGTCAAGTGAGCTGGTGCGTCGCTGTCTGGAGCGTATCGAGCGTCTTGACGGTGACCTGCGGGCGTTTCGGGTGGTGACGGAGGCACGCGCGCTGGCCGACGCGGACGCCGCCGACAGGGCGCTGAGCGAAGGCGACGGGCGTGCGCTGTTGGGTGTGCCGGTGGCGGTCAAGGACGTGGTCGACGTGGCGGGCGAAACGACGTCGCTCGGGACCGGCTCGGTGGCGCGCCGGGCGCAGGCCGATGGCGAGCTGGTGCGGCGGTTGGGGGCAGCCGGCGCAGTGCTGGTTGGCAAGACGAATCTGTCCGAGCTTCAAATTTGGGCGTTGACCGCATCGGCCACGTGGGGCGTGACGCGCAACCCGTGGAACAGCGAGCGTTCTGCCGGCGGCAGCAGCGGAGGCTCGGCGGTGGCCGTGGCGGCGGGAATGACCGCGGTGGCACACGGCGTAGACGGCGGCGGCTCGATCCGCCTGCCGGCCGCGTGGTGCGGCCTGGTGGGCTTCAAGCCCGCGCCTGATCCGGCTGCCCGCTCATGGCAGACCTGGCACGGCCTGGCCGTCCACGGCCCGCTGGCACGCTCAGTGCGAGACGCGGCGCTCATGGCCTCCGTGCTCGCCGGCGATCTACGGCCGGACGCAAGCAGTCTTGTGGCCGCTGCGAAGCGTCCACCGGGACGCCTGCGGATCGCCGTGACCGTCTCGCCGCCCACGCCCACGCCCACGCCCGTGGACGTACCCGTGCGCGATGCCGTGCTCAGGACGGCCCAGGTACTCGAGACGCTCGGACACCGCGTCGAGTACCGCGACGTGTTCGGCGGCTTTCGCGACGCCCAGCGCGTTGGGCTCGCCGTCCTCGCGCGCTTCCTGAACGGGACCCGCGCACACGCCGCCCGGCTCGAGCGACCCGAGCGCCTCGAACCCCGCACCCGCGCCGTCGTGCGGGCCGGACGGCTTGTGCCACAGCGCGCGTTGCGCGCCGCGCAACGCGCGCAGGCCGGCGAGCAGCGCCGGCTCGCGACAACGCTCGCCGGCGTGGACGTGCTCCTGATGCCAGTCAGCGCCCGCATCGCTCCGCACGCCGACGCCTGGGACGGACTCGGCGCGACCCGGACGTTCGCCCATCAGGCGCGCCTGATCCCGTTTACGCCGCCGTGGAACCTCGTCGGCTGGCCCGCCCTCGCGCTCCCGGCCGGACACGATCCAAACGGAGTCCCCATCGGCGTCCAGCTCATCGCTGCACCCAGCCGCGAGCCGACGCTCGTCGCCCTCGCCGCACAACTGGAGTCCGCACAACCATGGACGCCCGCGCCGGCGACCCAACCGGTCGCCTAAACACGGCGCAACCCCGGGCACCCACCAACCCTGGATCCAGTCGGCAGCCCCGCGAGCAACGAACCCGGCGCGCGAAGCAGTCCCCAATCGGCTGCTCTTATCGACGAAGGCAGAAGCGTCCGCGCCCTGGCCAACGCGGTCATACCTGCTGACGTTGGCCAAGACAAGCGGCCTACGCCCGGCCAGCGGCGACGCGCGCTCGTCGCGCATTGCACAAGCGCCCGCCCAGCTCTTGAGTTCGTCCACAGCAACAGCCGGCGGGCGCGGGGCCAAGGGGCCTGGATGGGACGGATGGCGCCTATGCAGCGCCATACGCAGCAAATTCGACACGCGCGACGGTTCGTCACTCATGGCGTCGAACGGCGCCCGCTCCTGACCCGGATAGAAAAATGGCAAAGTGAACTCAGCGTCGATCAACGCGCTTTCGGCGCCGGTCGTCGACAAAGCGGCTGCTCGCGCAATCCGACACGGTGCGCGGGCCGAGGCGGATCGCTGCCCCGTCGTCGGCGTGTTCGTACGTCGCGAGGCGCGGGGCCGCTAGACCCGACGATCAGCCGCGGGGGCGCGAGCGCCCACGAAGTGACAGAGGCGATAGCCGCCCTTCGTATGCTGGCCCGCGTGACCACGCCGCCCGTCGTCGCTACGGATAAGCACTCCGCGCTGCCCAAGTGGCGCACGTCCTGGCGCGAGCGGCTCGTAACGACGAGGTTGCCGCGGCCGATGTGCTGCGCGTTCTCCGCCACGAACTCCGCCGGCTGAACACCGGGAACAAGCTCAAGGTCCCGACTCGTTCCGTCGAAGCCCAAGCAGTGATCGACCGATACACCGCGGCGGGGGAGAAGGTCCCGAACAACAACAGCGACGACGCACTCCACGCAGACCATGTCTGGCCGATCACCGAGCGGCACCTCAAGGAGGTCACGACCGCCGCGTGGGACGCCGAGCTGAGGCTCCTGGCGACCGTGGTCTGTGTGACCGCTCGGGAGAACTACCGCCTGATCCGCGTCGAGAAGACGACCCCGGGCCCTGAGAAGTACGCGATCACTGGCGTCAGGTTTACGACCGCCGACGTCCCGTGGGCGGCCATGTCGGGAGACCCGCGCCGTAGTACGCCGCTTCCCCTTCCGCGTGGGACGAGCGCTCGACGACCGTGATCGCAGAGCGCTCCTCTTTGCGGGTTACCAAGCTCAGGTGCTGACCTGATCGCTCGTCGTCAGTAGAAGCTCGCCGAGCTCCTGGACCTCGGGCACGCTCGTCGCCTGGTCGAGGCGGGCGTGGAGCTTGCGGGCCTCGTCGAGGATGCCGTCAGAGCCGGCGTCGATGAGGATCCGCACGGCGTCGCGCGCTACGGTCGCCGCCTGCTCAGGCTCGTTGCCGAGGGCGTACGCCTCTGCGGACCAGAAGAGGTACCAGGCTCGATCTCGGACGTATTCGCCCGGCAGGTTGGCGAGCGCCTCGTCGAACACGGAGATGGCGGCGCCTGCCTGTCCGAGCCGGGCGTAGCAGACTCCTCGTTGCGCCGGGAGGTGCTCCTCCACGAAGTAGTAGATCCACGGCGGCTCGTCCGCCCTGCCCTGGTCGGCGCTCCTGGCAAGCAGCCGGGCGGCGTCGTCGAGCTTGCGCTCGCAGTCGTCGGCCTTTCCGGTCCTCGCCCAGGCGCGCGCTTCACGCTCCGCGGCCAGCGCCTCGACGGCCGGCGTCAGCGCCCACTTGCCGCTCTGGGCCTCCGAGGCGAGGACCATGGCGGTGACCGGGTCTCCTTCCTCGAGCGCCTGCAGGGCCTTGCACGCCAGCAGATATCCCGCCAACGGCTGGTTTCCGCTCTCCGTGGCGCGGGCGAGCGCTCGATCGTGGCGGCGCTGAGCCATCGCGCTCTCGCCGCGATCCAGCCACATCCACGCATTGAGCTGCTCGTACTGGGCGGCCACCGACAGAAGGACGCGCCTGACCGGCGGCTCCGCCGAGTCGCACAGGCCGTCGACCACGCCGAGGGTGGACTGCACGGCTCCGTGGAGGTGGCGCGGACCCATGAGGTCGTCGAGCTTGCGGAAGTGGGCCAGCAGCGCCTCGAAATGCTCGACCGCGTGGATGTCCGCGCGGCTGTGGCCGCTGACGACCGACGCGACGCGTTCGTGCTCGCCTGCGTCGAACAGGCCGGCGATCGGCGCCAGCAGCGCCGCACCGCCAGCCTTCAGGATGGTTCGCCTGGGAACCCGCACGGGCATCAAGACTAGCCGCCCATCCACCGCGACCGGAAGCCAGATCGTCACGACGTCCGCCTCCCGCGAGGCGTCCGCCCACAGCTCCAACCCGAGGTCAACGCCGGCTGCTGACAGCTGATCTGTCGTCTCCGGGCGCGGATTCGATGCGCCGGCATCCAGTGCTCTTCGCTCCGTGGTCTCGAGCTCGATCAGGCGATCGAGCAGCCATGGCCAGCACTCGGCCTTGACGCGGCGCCGCACGGTTCGCGGGGTCGCCGGATGCCGTGGGGGTCCCAGCCGGTCTCCTGCAAGCCGCTGGCGTTCCTCGCGCATCCGGCCCGCGCTTCCCGGCTCCAGGCCGGCGAGGACGCGCAGCACCGCGCAGCAGGGATGATCGAGCGTCTGCGGCAGGAGCTCGAGCAGCACCTCTCGCAGCGCCACAGCCCGCGACGCCCCGGCCTCGTCGAGACGGCGCCGCTCGACGCACGCCAGGCGCACGAGCAGCTCACAGCCTCCGAGTGCCGCATGGTCGTCGAGATGGAGGATCGCGCGAGGGAGCTCGCCATCGTCCCAGCGATCCTGCGGCCCGATGGGAATGACGCGGCTGCGAAGCTCCTCCCAGGTGGGTGGATCGTCGGTATCCGGCGACATGGCCACGGTCCGGATCATGTCCGCCGTGGCCGGAATGTGTCTGGGAACGAGGCTGGCGCTTGTCCGGCGGAACGAGTCAACGTCACCGCATCATGAACGAGGAGCGCCACCACGGCAGTCACGTCTACACGGGCCGAGGAACCTACCTGGGTTACCTCAGCTCCCCATCGCCACCAGCCACGGAAACCGGTCATCCGCTGCCCCAGTGGCGCCGTCACTGGGCACATGCCTGTCGCGACGGCGAGGTCGTCTGCGGCCGTGTCGAACTTACCGTCAGTTCGGACGCACGACTGGGCCTGGCGGCGCGCGAACGCCGCTGCTTCGTCGCACGCTTTCGGGAGCACCTACAGCCCGCGCTGCGGGCGGACCTGGCCGAGCTTGTCCGTCGGCGTGGGGCAGTCGCCCGGCGAGCTGCCGAACGCATGCAGCCGATCGAGGTCGTCTTCGACGACCCCCACCTCGGGCTCCAGCGGATCATCGGCTGGATCCAGCCGCCGCCGGTGCGACACGGCGACCTGCACGACATCGAGTTCGGCCTCCGAGAGCCGGCGTCATGACCGACCTGCCGACGGCGGACCGCCTGTCAGGCGATGAGGTCCAGGCGCTGAAGTTCGCTGCCCATCGCCAGCTGGCGCGGTGGGCCAACAAGCCCGACCTGCAACCGCGCCAGCACGCCCAGCGCGCCGCGCTCGCGCGTGCAGCCCGCATCCTCGGAGACCAGGCGTTCGCCCGTGGCTGCGAGCTGCATGTCCTTCCCTGCGAGGAGACCGCCGATGCCTGACGACTGGCGCAGGATCGACCGCGGGCTGTTCGAGTCCGCCGACGGCCGGTGGCGCATAGCCAACCCGTGGAAGATCAACACCGAACTGCGTCACCGCTGGCTCGTCGCCGAACGCGACTGCAGCGGATCGGGGTGGTGCATGCACGACGGTGACCACGCGACGCTGCACGATGCCCGCACCTACGTCGCAGCTCGTCAGTAGACGTGACGGTCAACGACGATCGATCCTTCCCTCCGGCGTCGGTCAGACGGCCAGGGCGATGGCGACCGCCACGCCGAGGGCGATGACGACGCCCCGCAGCAGGGGCGCGGGCAGCCGCCGGGCCACGTGCACCCCCGCCGCGCCGCCGGCGAGGCTCGTGGCGCCGACGACGATCGCAGCGTCCCACGCGATGGGGCCGAACAGCGCGAAGCCCACCGCGGCGACGATCGCGACGATGAGCGACAGGACGCCCTTGAGCGCGTTGAGGCGCTGGAGCTCGTCGGGCAGCAGCACGCTGAGGAGCGCGAGCAGCATGATCCCCAGGCCGGCGCCGAAGTAGCCGCCGTAGACGGCGGCTACGAAGAGCGCTACGTGCGGTGCCACGACCGAGCCGCGGCGTTCGCGATGGCGCTGCGCGATGACGGCGGCGCGCGGCTGCAGGGCGAGCAGCGCGCAGGCGGCGAGGACGAGCCACGGCACGATCGCCTCGAACAGCGACGCGGGGCTCAAGAGCAGCAGCGCCGCGCCGGCCGCGGCCCCGAGGGCGCTCGTCGCCGCCAGCGCCCGGATGCGGCCGCCCTGCCCCGCGAGCTCGCGGCGGTAGGCGAGCGAGCCGCCGATGTAGCCCGGTAGCACCGCGACGGCGTTCGTGACGTTCGCCGTCACGCTCGGATAGCCGGCGGCCAGGAGCGCCGGGAACGACACGAGCGAGCCGCCGCCCGCGACCGCGTTGACCGCTCCGGCGGCGAATCCCGCCCCGGCGAGTAGGACGATCGTGCCGGCGTCCATGACAGCCGCTAGACGGGCCGCGCCGGCACGCCGCCGACGTTCGCGTGCGGCGGCACGTCGCGCGTGACGACGGCGTGGGGGCCGACCCTCGCCTGCGCACCGACGCTGACGCCCCGCAGGACGCTCGCCTCGAGTCCGATGCGCGCGCCCTCGCCGATCGTCACCGCCGTGGCCTCGAGCGGCTGCGCGCGGATCGGGCGCTCGACGTCCTCGAAGACGTGGTCGAAGTCCACGATCACGGCGCCCTCGTCGAGGCGCGCGCCGGCGCCGATCGTCACGCCGGCGTGGGCGACGATCGTGCAGCGCGGACCGAGCACGGCGCCCGCGCCGACGTCGACCCGGCCGCGGTTGACGACGATCCGCGTGCGCTCGCCGATCCGGCAGCCGTCGCCGAGGTGCAGCTGCGCACCCGGCGCCAGCGTCACGCGCACGCCGCGGCCGAGGACGATGTCGCGGCCGGCGTGCACGCCGGGCTGGCGCGCGAGTCGCAGGCGGGCGAGCAGGCGCGCCGGCGAGCGCATGCTACGGGCGGGCGACGCGCTCGCGGACGCGGCGGGCGACGCGCTCGCGGACGCGGCGCGCGACGCGCTCGCGGACGCGGCGCAGCAGGTCGCGCGCCAGCGCCCGGGCGTGGGCCGGGGCGTAGTGCAGCGGCGCGCTCGGGAACTCGACGAGCGCAGACGGCAGCGCCGGCGACCCCAGCGCCTGCGCCGCACGGTCTGCGATCTCCAGCTGGCCGAGCGCCGTCGGGTGCACGACGTCGGGCAGCACGAGCGTCCACCCGCCGAAGTCCGACAGGTCGGCGACCGCGGCGTCGTGGCGCGCGGCGACGCGGCGGACGGCGCTGCTCGCCTGCACCGACTTGGGCGCGCACGTCGGGCGGCCGAGGTCGTGGGGCAGCGTCAGCAGGAGCAGCCGCTGCGCGCGGGCCGCGAGGCTGGCCGCGATCGTGTCGAGGTCGTGCTCGAAGGCGGTTGCGTCCCAGTCGGGCGAGCGCACGTCGTTGACCCCGGCGTAGAGCACAGCGAGGTCGTAGTGGGCACGCACCCGCGGGACCTGCTCGCGCAGGACGTCGGCGGCGACGGCGCCGTTGGCGGCGTAGGACTGAAACGGCAGGTCGAGCGTCCGCGCGAGCCACTGCGCCCACGACAGCGGCGTGACGCCGAGCGCCATCGAGCCCTCGCCGACCGTGATGCTGTCGCCGAGCGCGACGAGCCCCTTGCGGCATGGTCCGGCTGCGCTGCTCAGCCCGGCTTCCTTCCGGCGATCATGAGGTTGTAGAAGACCGCCGGCGGCAGCCGGCCCTCCAGCAGCGCGACGTCGACGCGCTGCAGCGCGAGGTAGCCGCGGAAGGCGTACTGGCGCCAGAGCCACGGGACGTCCTCCGGCCGTGCGGTCGCCTCGAGCGTCCGGTTCATCCAGCCGAACCAGTTCGCGAGCAGCTCCTCGCCGCGCACGCGGACATCGTCGAAACCCGCGCGCCACACCCACCCGGCGAGCTCGTCGGGCGTGAAGGCGTGGACGTCGACGAACGGCTCCAGGGACTCGCCGTCGAGGTCGTCGGGTGCCTGCGGCAATTCGCCGTTGGTCGCCGGGGCGCCGTAGTCGTCGGCCGGACGGGCGCGCATGAGCCGGCGCCATAGCGGGGCCGTCCGCAGCGCCGCGCGCTTCGGGTAGGCGGCGACCCGATCGCCGGTGCGCGACGGCTCGCCGGCGAAGGCGACCTGACCGCCGGGCCGCAGTACGCGCCGGAACTCGGCGAACGCGCGGTCGAGGTGGGGGAGGTGATGCAGGACCGCATGGCCCAGCACGAGGTCGAAGGACTCGTCCTCGAAGGGCAGCTCCTCGGCGTCACAGGCGACCGTCCGCACCGCGACGCCGATGCGCGCGGCGTTGGCCTGCAGCGCGTCGAGCATGCCGGGGGAGATGTCCGTCGCCGTCGCCTCGGCCACGACGCCGTCCTGAAGCATGTTCAGCGTGAAGTAGCCGGTCCCGGCGCCGATCTCGAGCGAGCGGTCGAACGTCGGCAGGGGCTTGCCCAGCAGCTTGCGCAGCTTTCCGCGGACCTGCGCGCGCCCGATCTCGCCGTAGTCCACGCCCCACTTCGTGTCGTAGTGCTCGGCCGCCGCGTCGTGGTAGCGCGTGTTGACGTCGCGGATCGCCTCCGCGCTTGCGGGTGCTGCCATGGGGGCGGCCAGTCTACGAGGTGGGCGCGGTCGGGGGAGCCGAGCGACCGCGGGCCTGAATGTCAGATCGTGCGCCGGCTATCCGGCGCCGCCGAGCTCGGCGGCGATGGCCCCGCCGGCCGCGCCGACGATCTTGCCGACGGTGGGATGGATGACGATGCCCGTCACGGCGCCGGCGAGCTCGGGCAGCTTCGTCTTGAACCACCGTGCGATGTAGGCGATCGTCGTCGTGTCGGGCTCGTCGGACAGACAGGCCTGCTCGAGCTCCTCGATGCGCTCGACTGCCGCGGCCTGGCGCTCGGGCGGCGCGTGCGCCGCGACGTGCGCCCGAAGGCCCGCGAACGCTTGGCGAAGCTGCGTGAGCTCGTCGGCGGTGAGGTCCGCCGTGCCGATCGCCTGCTGCTGGGCGATGCCCTTGCCGACGGCCACCTGGCCGCTGACGCCACCCGTGATCTGTGCGCTGATCGTGTCGCCGGTTCCCATGTCGGTCGCTTCCTTCGTCGTTGACGCGCCTCAGCCCGCGGGCCGGCCGAGGCCGCGCAGGGACGTTTCGATCTCGGCACTGCTGCAGTCGAGCCCGAAGAGCTCCCTGATCAGTCGCCGCACGGCATCGATCTCCGCCGCCAGGGTTGCGGGCACGTCGAGTGCCAGCAGCCGCTGCACGACCGCGGGCTGGCGGCGGACGAAGTTGATGATCACGGTCAGGAGATCGTTCGAGCAGCTGACCGGCCGGGGCGTGGTTGATGGGGGCCCGGTGGTTCCAGTGGGGGTGGTCTCCGTCTGGGGTTGTGTCGGGCCGGTGGTGTCAGTGAGTTTGGTCTCTGACTCGGGCTGGTTCGAGCCGGTGGTGTCACTGGGTTTGGTCTCTGACTCGGGCTGGTTCGGGCCGGTGGTGTCAGTGGGCTTGGTTTCTGACCGCGCGTATGCTGAGCCGGTGGTGCCAGTGGGCGTGGTCGCTGGCCGCCGGTACGCCGAGCTGGCGCTCTCCGTACGTGGACGCTGGGACGCTCGGGGCGGACGGTCCGCCGAGTCAGGTACCTGTCGCACGGCGGTCGGCGGCGTACGGGGATCCCGCGGCCCGCCGCCGCTGACGCCCGGGAGGACAGGCGCGATGAGGATCGCGACCCCGCCGACGACGCACAGCGGTGTGAGCCAGGCCGGACCCCAGGGCGGGACGCCCGGAGGCAGCAGTGGCGGAGGCAGGTAGGGAAGATGACCGAGGTTGTGCCATGTGACCGCCGCTCCGGGCCCGTCGCCGAGCTTCTCGCGGATCAGCAGCGCCTCCTCCAGCCGGCGCGCGGCCTCGTCGTCCTGCTCGAGGCACAGGGCGCGCGTGCCGAGCTCGTGCAGCGCCCACCCCTCCGCGGCGCGGTCGCCCATCATGCGCGCAGCCTCCAGCGCGATGTCGAGGATCGAGCGCCAGGCGTCCCACAGGCCCGCGAGCTCGGCGACGACACCGCTCTCCCGCGCCAGGCGCAGGACGTCGGCGTACGGCGCGCAGGCCAGACCCCAGCGCAGCGTCTGGATGATCGGTTCGAGCTCGTCGCGGAGGAGCTCGGGCTCGGACCGGTGACGCTCGGCGTAGTCGGTGAAGTACGTCAGCAGCGACGAGCGCCAGCGATGGCTGGCCTCCGGATCCCGGAGCGCGGCGACCGGCGCGGTGGCGAAGTAGCGCAGGCCATGGGACTGGGCGAGTCGGCGCTCCTCGAGGTCGGCGAGGAGCGCCGCCGCGTCGGCCTGCGCGGTGAGGGCGGCAACGTGGTCGACGTGCAGCGCGGCGCCGTCGAGCGCGGCGAGCAGCGACAGGACGCGGCGCTCCGACTCGGGGAGATGGGCGGCGAGCTGCGCCGTGAGCCGGTCGCCCGGCGGCGGCGTGACCGCGAGCGCGCCGCCGCTCGCCTCGGAGATCAGCTGCGCGGGCGTCGCGCCCTCGTCGCGAATCCGAGCAGCGGCCTCGACGAGCGGGAGCGGGTGGCCCTCCAGCACGCCGCACAGCCGCGCGATCTCGGTGGCCTCGATCGCGCTCAGGCGCCGCCCGAGCCCGTCCTGGACGAGCGCCACCGCGGAGCCCTGCGGCAGCCCGCGCAGGCGGACCGACTCACCCTCGAACAGCGAACGCTCCGGCGAGCCGAGCACGAAGACCGAGCGCGGCACGGTTTGCAGCAGCGTCTCGAGGTCCTCGCGACGCAGGTCGACGTCGTCGAGCAGGAACAGCGCGTCGATCTCCCCGAGGTACCGCTCAAGCTCGGCGGGCGTCGGCTTCAGCCTGGTCGCGCCGTCGGACTCGTAGAGGAACTCGAAGATCCGCATGAGCAGGTCGTCGAGCGACTCGCGGCGGGAGCGGTAGTAGACGACACCGTCGGGGAAGTGTCCGCTCGCACGGTGCGACAGGTGACGCAGCAGCGCGGTCTTGCCGATGCCGGACGGGCCGCAGAACTGGATCGGCTGCCCGCAGCCCATCGCCGCGCGCGCGCGGTCGATCTCCGCCCCGCGGCCGTGCAGGCGGGGCAGGTCGCGCGGAAGCTGCGACACCGGCTTCTGGCGTTCCCGCGGATGTCGCGCCTCGCCGGAGACGATGTTGTTGACGGTCGAGCCGGGACCGTAGTTGTGCTGGACCAGCTTCTTGCCGACGGCGATCTGGCTGCCGGTCACCGGGCCGGAGATGTCCGCCGCTACGCTGCTGCCGGGCGCCGCTGGGCCCCGTCCTGATGAGCTTCGGTGGCGAAGTCCGAGCACGATTTTGTTGCAGTATGGAGGGGCTGGTGTGCCGTGTGCGTGACCTGGCTCACACCGATTTTAGGTGACATGCGCAACTACTGTGATTTACCGGAATATTGTCGTGATCACCCCAGTCTTCCCGCCTCCTCCGTCGCCGCCCGCAGGCGCCGCGCGTGCTCGGCCGTCAGTGCTCCCGGGCCCATGCGCCAGCGCCACGAGCCCGTCGCCCGGCCCGGGATGTTCATGCGCGCCTCGCTGCCGAGGCCCAGGACGTCCTGGATCTGGAGCATCGCCAGGCGCGCCGGGGAGGAGAACGCGAGCCGGATGAGCGACCACCAGATCTCGTCCTCCACGAACCCCGCGGACTCGATCCGCCCGACAGCCTCGGCGCGCGCCGCCTCGTCCAGCGACGACCACCACCCGCGTAGCGTGTCGTGATCGTGCGTGCCGGTGTAGACGACGCTGTCGGTCTCGTGGTTTTCGAGGCGGTGCGGGCCGTCGGGGTCGTCGGGGTCGAAGGCGAACTGCAGCACGACCATCCCGGGGAAGCCGAGCTCGCGGCGCAGGCGCTCGACCGGCTCGGTGATGACGCCGAGGTCCTCGGCGATCACCGGCAGCTCGCCGAGCTCGGCGGCGGCTCCGAAGACCGCGCGCCCCGGGCCGCGGCGCCAGCGCCCGCCGCGCGCGTCCGCGGCGCCCTCGGGCACTGCCCAGTAGGCGACGAAGCCGCGGAAGTGGTCGATCCGCGTGACGTCGAAGAGCGCGAACGTCCGGCGCAGGCGCTCGGTCCACCAGCGGTAGCGGCGGCGCTGGAGCGCCGGCCAGTCGTAGAGCGGGTTGCCCCAGAGCTGCCCGCGCTCGCTGAAGGCGTCCGGGGGCGCGCCCGCGACCTCGCCGGAGCGGAAGAGCTCGGGGTGCGCGAGGTGGTCGGCGCTCCCTGGCGCGACGTAGATCGGCACGTCGCCGATCAACCCGACGCCGCGCTCGCCGGCATACGACCGCAGCGCGCTCCACTCGCGCGCGAAGCGCACCTGGTCGGCGATCGCGCGCCGCCCCCCGGCGACGCGCGCCCAGTCGTCGATCCAGAACGACTCGCGCGCACGGAACGCCTCGATCTCGTCGTCGCTCACCGGCGACGCCGGTTCCGCGAGCAGGCCGCGCCAGGCCGCGAAGGCCGATGCGGACTTGTACGGCGAGCCGGCCCGGTCGGGCGGACCGAGTGGCAGCATCTGCCACCACGACTGCCCCGCCTGCTCGAGCCAGTCGACGAAGCGGTACGCGTCGTCGCCGAGCCGCCCGGAGGCCAGGCTGGTCGGATGCAGTTGCACCCCAGATGATCGGCCGAGAAGCAGAGTGTTCACGTTACGAACCGTCGTAAACGGAGAGAGTGTCTGGGAATGCCCGCACAGAAGCGCAGCCAACCGCCGCCGCCGCCACGCATCCAGATCGGGCAGCCGGCGCCGATGATCGATTGTGGGCGCTACGCCTCCAAGCGGACGGTCGGCGATGCCGTCGGCGTGCGCGCCGACATCTTCAGCGACGGCCACGAGGTCCTGCGCGCGGTCGTCAAGTCATGCCCGCCCGGCGGCGAGGGCTGGCACGAGAGCCCGATGCACCGGATCGACGCCCACCTCGACGGCGACCGCTGGGCCGGCGAGTTCGAGGTCACGGCGTTGGGCCGCTGGAGCTGGACGATCGAGGCCTGGATCGACGCCTTCGCGAGCTGGCGCGCCGAGCTGCAGCGCAAGATCGACGCCGGCCAGGCCGACCTCTCCGGCGAGCTGTCGGAGGGCGTCGTGCTGCTCGAGCAGGCGGCCAAGCGGGCCAGGGGCGCCGACCGCAAGCGCATTCAGCAGGCGCTCACCCGGCTGCGCGACGACGACATCCCGTGCGAGGCTCGCGACGAGGCGGCGCTCGACCCCGAGCTCTTCGAGGCCGTCGAGCGCCATCCGGACCGCAGCCGGTCGACCGTCATGGACGGTCGCCTGAACGTCGACGTCGACCCCGAGCGCGCGCGCTTCGGCGCCTGGTATGAGCTCTTCCCACGCTCCTGGGGCGGGCTGACCGGGGTCGCCGAGCAGGTCCCCGAGCTCGCCGAGCTCGGCTTCGACGTCCTCTACCTGGCGCCGATCCACCCGATCGGCCACACGAATCGCAAGGGGCCGAACAACCAGCTGACCGCCGGCCCCGGGGACCCCGGCTCACCGTGGGCGATCGGCGACGAGACCGGGGGCCATGCGGCGCTGCACCCGGACCTCGGCACGATGGAGGACTTCGACGCGCTCGTCGCGACCGCCTCCGAGCACGGTATCGCCGTCGCGCTGGACTTCGCGATCCAGTGCTCGGCCGACCACCCCTGGCTCACCGCGCACCCCGCGTGGTTCAACCGCCGCCCCGACGGCACCCTGAAGTACGCCGAGAACCCGCCCAAGAAGTACCAGGACATCTACAACGTCAACTGGGACTGCGAGGACTGGCGCGGCCTGTGGGAGGCGCTGCGCGACGTCCTACGCTTCTGGGCCGACCACGGCGTGCGCATCTTCCGCGTCGACAACCCGCACACGAAGCCGGTCGCCTTCTGGGAGTGGCTCATCGCCGAGCTGCGCGCCGAGTACCCGGGGATCATCTTCCTCGCCGAGGCCTTCACCCGCGCGGCGATGATGCGCCAGCTCGCGAAGGTCGGCTTCAACCAGTCCTACACGTACTTCACGTGGAAGAACTCCAAGTGGGAGCTCACCGAGTACGTCACCGAGCTTGCGGCGAGCGGCATGCAGGAGTACTACCGGCCGAACTTCTTCGTGAACACGCCGGACATCCTCACCGAGGAGCTGCAGCTCGGCGGGCCGCCCAAGTTCGCCAGCCGGCTGGTGCTCGCCGCCACGCTGAGCCCGAGCTACGGCGTCTACTCGGGCTTTGAGTCCTTCGAGCGCACGCCGGTGCGAGCCGGCAGCGAGGAGTACGACCACTCCGAGAAGTACGAGATCAAGGAGCGCTCGCTGCACGGCCCGCTGCTGGCGCTCATCTCGCGCATCAACACGATCCGCCGGGACAACCCGGCGTTGCAGCACCTCGACAACGTCCAGTTCCTCACGACCGAGAACGACGCGCTCATCGCCTACGCCAAGCGCACGGACGACAACACGATCATCACGGTCGTCACGCTGGACCCGATCAACGCGCAGGAGGGGATCGTCGTCGTGCCCTACGGCCTCGGCCTGGCGCCCGTCTTCACGGTCACCGACCTGCTCTCGGGCGAGAGCTTCGACTGGCGCATGGGACGCAACTTCGTGCGCCTCGATCCCTACCGCGTCGCCCATCTGCTGCGGGTCACATGACCGCGGCTCAGAACTGGTTCGAATCGGACCCCCTGTGGTTCAAGACGGCGATCTTCTACGAGATCCACCTGCGCGGGTTCTACGACGGCACCGGCGACGGCCACGGCGACTTCCGCGGCCTGACGGAGAAGCTCGACTACCTGCAGTGGCTCGGCGTCGACGTCATCTGGCTGCTGCCGATGTACCCGTCGCCGCTGCGCGACGGCGGCTACGACATCGCCGACTTCTACGGCGTGCATCCCGACTACGGGACGATGGACGACGTCCGCGCGTTCATCGAGGCGGCGCACGAACGCGGCATCCGTGTCATCGCCGATCTCGTCATGAACCACACCTCAAACGAACACGAGTGGTTTCAGGAGGCGCGCTCGAGCCCGGACAGCCCCAAGCGCGACTGGTACGTCTGGACGGACGACCCGACGATGTACGAGGACGCGCGGATCATCTTCATCGACTCGGAGACGTCGAACTGGACGTGGGACGACAAGGCCGGCGCGTATTACTGGCATCGCTTCTTCCACCACCAGCCGGACCTCAACTACGACAACCCCGAGGTGCGCGAGGCGATGCTCGACGTGCTGCGGTTCTGGCTGGAGGCGGGCCTCGACGGCTTCCGCCTGGACGCCGTGCCCTACCTCTACGAGCGCCACGGCACGAACTGCGAGAACCTCGACGAGACGCACACCTTTCTCAAGGAGGTGCGTGCGACGGTCGACGACGAGTACCCCGACCGCGTGCTGCTCGCCGAGGCCAACCAGTGGCCGGCCGACGTCGTCGAGTACTTCGGCGAAGGCGACGAGTGCCACATGGCCTTCCATTTCCCGGTGATGCCACGAATGTTCATGGCGCTCCGGCGCGAGGAGGCCGCGCCGATCCTGGAGATCCTCGCGCAGACGCCGCACATCCCCGCCAACTGCCAGTGGGGCCTGTTCCTGCGCAACCACGACGAGCTGACGCTCGAGATGGTCACCGACGAGGAGCGCGACTACATGTACGAGGAGTACGCGAAAGACCCGCGCATGAAGATCAACCTCGGCATCCGCCGCCGGCTCGCGCCGCTCATGGACGGCGGGCGCGACGAGATCGAGCTGCTGCACGCGATGCTGTTCAGCCTGCCGGGCTCGCCGGTCCTCTACTACGGCGACGAGATCGCGATGGGCGACAACGTCTACCTCGGCGACCGCGACGGCGTCCGCACGCCGATGCAGTGGACCGGCGACCGCAACGGCGGCTTCAGCCGCGCGGACTTCGCGCAGCTCTACGCGCCGCCGCTCATGGACCCCGTCTACGGCTATCAGGCCGTCAACGTCGAGGCCCAGCTGCGCACGCCGAGCTCGCTGCTGCGCTGGCTGCGGCGCTTCATCGCGCTGCGCAAGGAGCATCCCGTATTCGGCCTCGGCAGCTTCGAGGCCATCGCCACGACCAACCCGAAGATCTTCGCGTGCATCCGGACGTACGAGGACGATGTCGTCCTGTGCGTCCACAACCTCGCGCGCTCGGCGCAGGCCGTCGAGCTCGACCTCAGCTGGTACAACGGCCGCTATCCGATCGAGATGTTCGGGCGCACCCGCTTTCCCAAGATCGGGGAGCTGCCCTACCTCCTGACCCTCGCGCCGCGCGGTTTCTTCTGGTTTCGCATCGAGGAGGATGACGATGAGCGTGCCTGACCAGATCACCGAACCGCTCGAGGACTGGCTGACCCAGCAGCGCTGGTTTGCCTCCAAGGCGCGCGAGGTGGCGTCGGCCAAGATCCTGGAGCGGGTGCCGCTGAGCGACGCGCCGGCGCTCGAGATCGACATCCTCGAGGCGCGCTTTCACGCCGGCACGCACGAGCTCTACCAGCTCCTGCCCGGCGAGCCGGAGGGCGTGCGCGTGCTCGCCCGGCTCTTCGGCACCCAGACCGCGACCGACTGCGTCGCCTTCCACGGCGGCCTGGAGCCGACCGGCCACGTCCGCTCGATGGGTGCCGAGCAGTCCAACTCCTCGATCGTCTTCGGCGAGCAGCAGGTGCTGAAGGTCTTCCGCCGCATCGAGCCCGGCATCAATCCCGAGCTGGAGATGCTGCGCTTCCTCTCGACGCGCGACTTCGAGAACATCGCGACGCTGACCGGCTGGTATGACTACACGGGTGACCTCATGCAGGCGACGCTCGGGATCCTGCAGGAGTTCATCGGCGAGGCCCGCGACGGCTGGCAGCTGGCGCTCGACGACCCGCTCGGCCTCCTGCACCGCCTGCCCGAGCTCGGCACCGCGACGGGGCGGATGCACTCCGTGCTCGCCTCCGACGCCGCCGACCCCGCGTTCGCGCCCGAGGAGCCCAGCGCAGAGGCGCTCGCGCTGTTGACGGCGACGATCGACGAGCAGATCGAGCGCGCCTTCCTCGACCTCCCCGACGACCCGGTGCTTGCGCCGATCGCCGGCCGCGGCGAGGAGGTCCGCGACCGTCTGCAGCTCATGTCGCACGTCGGCGTCGGCGGGCGCATCATCCGCCACCACGGCGACTATCACCTCGGACAGACAATGCTCCGCGACGCGGGCTGGATCATCCTCGACTTCGAGGGCGAGCCCGCTCGCTCGCTGCGGGAGCGCCGCCGCAAGCGCTCGCCGCTGCGCGACATCGCCGGCATGCTGCGCTCGTTCGCGTATGCGGCCTCGGCATCGGAGGTGCTGCGCGGCGTGCCCGCGCCCGAGGGTTGGGAGGAGCGCGCCCGCAAGGCCTTCCTCGACGCGTACCTCGGCGCGGTGGAGCCGACCCTCCTGCCGGCCGGCCAGGGCGCGATCGACAAGCTGCTGGCGATCTTCGAGCTCGAGAAGGCGGTCTACGAGCTGCACTACGAGCTCAACAATCGCCCGGACTGGGTGCCGATCCCGGTCGCCGGGATCGCGCGACTGCTCGACGTGGAGGTGACGTCATGAACACGGCCGAGATCGACCGGCTCGTCGCGCGCGACCATCACGACCCGCACGCCCTGCTGGGGGCGCATCCCGGCGCCGGCGGCGGCGTCGTCATCCGCGCGCTGCATCCGGCCGCGGAGTCGATCGTCGTGCGGCCGGCGGGCGTGCAGCTGCGCCGCGTGCACCCGGGCGGGCTCTTCGAGGGCGAGCTCGAGGGGGCGACGCTGCCGCTGGACTACGAGCTCGAGATCCACTTCCCGGACGGCAACACGTTCACGACGCCGGACCCGTACCGCTTCGCGCCGACGCTGTCGGACCTCGACGAGCACCTCTTCCGCGAGGGCCGTCACGAGCAGCTGTGGACGAAGATGGGCGCGCACGTTCGGGAGATCGACGGCGTGAGCGGGACCGCGTTCGCGGTCTGGGCGCCGGCCGCCCGCTCTGTGAGCGTCGTCGGCGACTTCAACTTCTGGGACGGCCGGCTGCACCCGATGCGCGCCCTCGGCGGCGCCGGGGTCTGGGAGCTCTTCCTTCCCGGCATCGGCGCCGGCTCGCGCTACAAGTACGAGATCCGCGCCCCGTCCGGCGAGCTGCTGCTGAAGGCCGACCCGTTCGCCTTCGAGACCGAGCTGCCGCCGCAGACGTCCTCGATCGTCCACGAGTCGGCGTACGAGTGGAGCGACGCCGCGTACCTCGCCACACGCGCGCGCGGCACGCCGCTGACCCGGCCCGTGTCGATCTACGAGGTTCACCTCGGCTCCTGGCGGCGCAACCCGCTGGAGGACGACCGCTCCCTGACGTACCTCGAGCTCGCCGACGAGCTGGCGGCCTACGTCAGCGACCTCGGCTTCACGCACGTCGAGCTGATGCCGGTCATGGCCCACCCGTTCAGCGGCTCGTGGGGCTACCAGGTGACGTCGTACTACGCCCCCTCCCCGCTCTTCGGCTCGCCCGACGACTTCCGCGCGTTCGTCGACCGGATGCACGAGCACGGGATCGGCGTCCTGCTGGACTGGGTCCCCGCGCACTTCCCGCGCGACGCCTGGGCGCTCGCGCGCTTCGACGGCACCGCCCTCTACGAGCACGACGATCCGCGCCGCGGCGAGCATCCGGACTGGGGCACGCTCGTCTTCAACTACGGGCGCAACGAGGTGCGCAACTTCCTCATCGCCAACGCGCTGTTCTGGGCGCGCGAGTTCCACGCCGACGGGATCCGCGTCGACGCCGTCGCCTCGATGCTCTACCTCGACTATTCGCGCAAGGCGGGCGAGTGGGTGCCCAACCAGTTCGGCGGCCGAGAGGACCTCGAGGCGGTCGCGTTCCTCAAGGAGCTCAACGAGGTGCTGCACCGCGACGAGCCGGGCGTCGTCAGCGCGGCCGAGGAGTCGACGGCCTGGCCGGGCGTCTCACGGCCGACGTATCTCGGCGGGCTGGGCTTCGGCTTCAAGTGGAACATGGGCTGGATGCACGACACGCTGGGCTACTTCCAGCAGGACCCCATCCACCGCCGCTACCACCACCACGAGCTGACGTTCTCGATGGTCTACGCGTTCACGGAGAACTTCATCCTGCCGCTGTCCCACGACGAGGTCGTCCACGGCAAGGGCTCGCTCATCGACAGGATGCCCGGTGATCGCTGGCAGAAGCTCGCCAACCTGCGCTCGCTGTACGCCTTCATGTGGGCGCACCCAGGCAAGAAGCTGCTCTTCATGGGCCAGGAGTTCGCCCAGGGCGCCGAGTGGAGCCACGAGCGCTCGCTGGACTGGCACCTGCTCGAGCACGGCGAGCACGCCGGCGTCCAGGCGCTCGTGCGCGACCTCAACCGGGTCCTGAAGGACACGCCCGCGCTCTACGAGGTCGACTTCGACGGGCGCGGCTTCTGGTGGATCGAGCCCAACGACGCCGACGCGAACGTCGTCGCCTTCGCCCGCGCCGGCGAGGACCCCGATCAGGACGTCCTCGTCTGCGTCTGCAACCTCTCGCCGGTGCCGCGCCCCGGCTACCGCGTCGGACTGCCGCGCTCGGGCCGCTGGGTCGAGACGCTGAACACGGACTCGTCGTTCTACGGCGGCACCGACACCGGCAGCCTCGGCGGCGTCGACGCCGAAAACCTGCCGTGGCACGGCCAGCCCTGCTCGGCGGAGGTCACGCTGCCGCCGTTGGGGGTGGTCTGGCTCGTGCCCGAGGCCAAGCCGCCCGTGGTCACGCCGCCTGCGGCGCGGGCGCCTCGCGCCTAGTGGACCCGTCCGCCGCGTCCTGCTCCGGCAAGCGCGGAAAACGGGGCTAGCGCGTCGCCGGCGTCGCCCCCCAGTCGTCCGGGGCGACCTCGCGGATCTGCTGAGCGATCGACCAGCCGTGACCCTCGGGGTCGCGTGCCATGAAGCGCCGCTCGCCGTACTCCTGGTCGGTCGGCTCCTCGGTGATCTCGGCGCCGGCGGCCTTCGCGCGCTCGAACGCCGCGTCGACGTCATCGACCGTCACGCAGACCATCTGCGTGCTCGCGCCGAGGTGGGCCGGGTTGCGGTACGCCTCGCCGGGGTCGCCCATGTAGATGACGCCGTCGCCGATGCGCATCTCGGCGTGGTTGACGTAGCCCTCCGGGCCCGTGTAGCGCAGCTCCTCCTCGAAGCCGAACGCGCGCGTCAGGAAGTCGAGGGCGCCGTCGACGTCCTCGTAGAGCAGGTAGGGAGCGATCGTGGGTGGCATGGGTCCTCCTTGGTCAGTCGGGGTCGGGGTCCAGGTCCAGGTCGGCGGTCGCGCGCTGCCGGCGGCGGATCTCGGTGTCGAGCGCGTCGAGGCGGTTGCACCAGAAGCGCCGGTAGCGCGCCAGCCAGCTGTCGAGCTCGGCGAGCGGCGCGGGGTCCAGCGAGTACAGGCGGCGCTGGCGCTCGACGCGGGCCTGCACGAGGCCGAGCTCGCGCAGCACTCGCAGATGGCGCGAGACGCCAGGGCGGCTCGTGTGAAAGTGCGAGGCGAGCTCGCCGGCGCTCAGCTCGCCGTCGGTGGCGAGCAGCTCGACGATCCGCCGCCGCGTCGGATCGGCGAGCGCGTGCAGCGCGTTCACGGCGCGACCTCGGCGTCCAGTCGCGCGAGCGCGCTGCTCCAGCGCGAGATGTACGCCATGCCGAGCGGCGCCTCGATGCGCGCGTGGTCCAGCACGAGCACCGTGCCGCCGTCTTCGGCGTGAAGCTCGAAGCGCACCACCGAGCGCTCCTCGCCGGCGTAGTGCCAGTCGAGCTCGAGCACCCGCTCCGGCTCGACCTCGCGGACGCGCGCGTCGACGCGGCTGTCGTCTCCCAGCGCGAGCTCGAACGAGCCGCCGGGGGCGAGCCCGACGTCGACCGGCGTCGCAAGCCAGCGCGCGATCGACTCAGGCTCCGTGAGCGCGCGCCACACCTCGGCGGGCGTCGCCTCGTAGCGGCGGGTGATACGCAGCTCGCAGGTGCCGGATTCCATGCCGGGGCGAGAGTAACAGATCCGTTACGTAACGCCCTCGTTACGCTCGTGGCGGACGGGTCGCGCGGACGCCCTGGGCGCGAACGATGTCGAATTCTCCCCGCATATAGGGGAAGATTCGACATGCACCAACCGGAGCGCCTGGTCTGCGGCCTCGCGAGCGTCCAAGGCACCCCCTTCTTTATTGACGCTGTTCGTCGACCGGGGCCACCCAACTCCACGAATCGGCGTCCGCGCGGTAGCCCATGCCCGCACATGGGTACGGTGCTGCGAGTGTCCGGTGCCATCGAGGTCTATCCATGGGAGCACCCGCTCGGTGCGACTCCACTCGATGAGGGCCTCGTCGAGTTCCGCGTCTGGGCCCTGGGCCGCGACGAGGTCTCAGTCCGCGTCGGCGATCGTGAGCACGAGCTCGCGCACGCCGGCCTCGGAGTCTACGAGGCGCGCGTCCCGGCGCAGCCCGGCGAGGACTACGTCTACGTCCTCGACGGCGGCGATGCGCTGCCCGACCCCGCCTCGCGCCACCAGCCCGCAGGCCTGCGCGGCCCGTCGCGGATCGTCGATGCGCGCGCGTTCGCGTGGACCGACGAGCGCTTCCGGCCCGCGACGCTCACCGACCTCGTGATCTACGAGCTGCACGTCGGCACGTTCACCGCGCCCGGTACCTTTCGTGCCGCGATCGCGCACCTGCCGGCGCTCGCCGAGCTCGGGGTCACCGCGATCGAGGTCATGCCGATCGCGGAGTTCCCGGGCGTGCACGGCTGGGGCTACGACGGCGTCTACCTCAGCGCCGCGCATTCGAGCTACGGCGGCCCGGACGGCTTCCAGCAGCTCGTCGACGCTGCCCACGCGTCCGGCCTGAGCGTCATCCTCGACGTCGTCTACAACCACGTCGGCGCCTCAGGCGGCAAGGCGCTGGAGGCCTTCGGCCCGTATTTCACCGAGCGCTATTGCACCTTCTGGGGCAAGGCGATGAACTACGACGACGAGTACTGCGATCCGGTGCGCGAGTGGGTCCTGCAGTCGGCCGCGGGCTGGGTGCGCGACTTCCACGTCGACGGCCTGCGCCTGGACGCGATCCACGCGATCTACGACCAGAGCGCGCGCCCGATCCTCGCCGAGCTCGCCGACCGCGTCCACGTCGCGCGGCCCGGCGCGCTCGTCATCGCCGAGTCGGGCCTGAACGACCCGAAGGTCATCCGCCCGCGCGAGCGCGGCGGCTACGGCCACGACGCCCAGTGGGCCGACGACTTCCACCACGCGTTGCGCGTCCTGCTGACGGGAGACACCGACGCCTACTACGCCGAGTTCGGCGCCGTCGGCGACCTCGCCAAGGCTTTCCGGCGCCCGTTCGTGCACGACGGGCAGTACTCGGAGTTCCGCAAGCGCCGTTTCGGCCTGCCGGCGGACGACCGCTCGCCCGAGCAGTTCGTCGTCTTCGACCAGGACCACGATCAGGTCGGCAACCGGGCGTTCGGCGACCGCTTGGCGCCCGAGGCTCTCCGGCTGGCGGCCTTCTGCACGCTGCTCTCGCCGTTTGTCCCAATGCTCTTCATGGGCGAGGAGTACGGCGAACCGGCGCCGTTTCAGTTCTTCTCCGACCACATCGACGAGGAGATCGCGGTCGCCACGCGCGAGGGGCGCCGCCGCGAGTTCGCCGCCTTCGCCCAGTTCGCGGGCGAGCAGGTGCCCGACCCGCAGGACCCGGCGACGTTCGAGCGCTCCAAGCTCACGCGCGAGCGCGACCCGGAGCTCGAGGAGCTCTACGCGACACTGTTGCGCGTGCGCACCGCGCTGCCACCAGACGAGGTCACGACCCTGCACGACGACGACGCCCGCTGGCTGACCGTCGATCGCGGCCCGTACCGCCTGTGCTGCAACTTCGCCGACGCGCCGCAGCCGCTGCCGCTCGCAGGCCACGACGAGATCGTGCTCGCCACCGACGCCGCGGCGCTGCGCGACGGCGCCGTCGTCGTCGGCCCGCGCGCCGGAGCGCTCGTCCGATGAGAAGCCTCCCCGCGGCACCGCAGGGCGCCCCATGAGCAAGGAGATAGAGGTCTGGCCCGGCCGCCCGTTCCCGCTCGGCCCGACGTGGAACGGGCGCGGGACGAACTTCAGCCTCTTCAGCGAGAACGCCGAGCGCGTCCAGCTCTGCCTCTTCGACGGGGACGACGACGAGACGCGCGTCGAGATGAAGGAGCGCACCGCCTACAACTGGCACTGCTACCTGCCGGGGGTCGGCCCGGGCCAGCGCTACGGGTACCGCGTCTACGGGCCCTACGAGCCCGAGGAGGGGCACCGCTTCAATCCCTGCAAGCTCCTCATCGACCCTTACGCCAAGGCGATCGAGAGCGAGATCCAGTGGGACAAGGCGAGCACGCTCCCCTACATCCCCGACGAGACAGACGTCGCCGACCTCGAGCCCGACGACGAGGACGACGCCGAGGCGATCCCGAAGTCGCTCGTCGTCGACCCCGGCTTCGACTGGGAGGGCGACCGCCTGCTCGGCACGCCGTGGACGGAGACCGTCATCTACGAGACGCACGTCAAGGGCTTCACGATGCTGCACCCCGACGTCCGCGAGGACCTGCGGGGCACGTATGGCGGCCTCGCCTCCGAGCCGGCGATCCGGTACCTCAAGGACCTCGGCGTCACGGCGGTCGAGCTGCTGCCGGTGCACCACAACGCCGACGAGCACTTCCTCATCGAGAGCGGCCTGAGCAACTACTGGGGCTACAGCTCGATCGGCTACCTCGCCCCGCACGCCGACTACGCCGCCACCGGCTCCACCGGCTCCACCGGCTCCACCGGCGAGCAGGTACGCGAGTTCAAGGGCATGGTCAAGGCGCTGCACAAGGCCGGCATCGAGGTCATCCTCGACGTCGTCTACAACCACACCGCCGAGGGCAACCATCTCGGCCCGATGCTCTCCTTCAAGGGCGTCGACAACAAGAGCTACTACCGGCTCATGCCCGACGATCCGCGCTTCTACATGGATTTCACGGGCACCGGCAACAGCCTCAACCCCGTTCATCCGAGCGTCCTGCGCCTCATCATGGACTCGCTGCGCTACTGGGTCATCGAGTGCCACGTCGACGGCTTCCGCTTCGACCTTGCCAGCGCGCTGGCACGCGAGCTCTACGACGTCGATCGCCTGAGCGCGTTCTTCGACACGATCCACCAGGACCCCGTGCTGTCGCAGGTCAAGCTCATCGCCGAGCCCTGGGACGTCGGGCCCGGCGGGTATCAGGTCGGCAACTTCCCGGTCCTCTGGACGGAGTGGAACGGCATCTACCGCGACACGATGCGCGACTTCTGGCGCGGCGAGGCGGGCGTGGCCGACTTCGCCAACCGGCTGACGGCCTCCAGCGACCTCTACGAGGAGGACGGTCGCGAGCCGTTCGCCTCGATCAACTTCGTCACCGCGCACGACGGCTTCACGCTCGCCGATCTCGTCTCCTACAACGAGAAGCACAACGAGGCCAACCTCGAGGACAACCAGGACGGCACGGACGACAACCGCTCCTGGAACCACGGCGTCGAGGGCCCCACGGACGACCCCGAGATCAACGCCCTGCGCGAGCGCCAGCAGCGCAACATCCTGACGACGCTGCTGCTCTCCCAGGGTGTGCCGATGCTGCTCGGCGGCGACGAGTTCTCCCGCTCGCAGGGCGGCAACAACAACGCCTGGTGCCAGGACAACGAGCTCTCCTGGTTTCACTGGGACATCGGCGAGCGCGGGCAGCAGCTGCAGGCGTTTACGAAGCGGCTCATCGCGCTGCGCCACGACCACCCGGTCTTCCGCCGCCGCCACTTCCTGTCCGGCGAGGCGACCGGCCTGGGGCTGCCCGACGCATGGTGGTTTCGGACCGACGGGCGGCGGATGACGCAGCGCGACTGGCAGCAGAGCGGGCACGTCATCGGCCTGTTCCTCAACGGCCAGGAGTTCCCCTACCGTGGGCGCCACGGCGAGCAGATCGTCGACGACTCGTTCCTTCTGCTCATCAACGGCCATCACGAGGACGTGTCGTTCGTCCTGCCGGGACGCCGCTTCGGGAAGACGTGGGCGCTCGAGCTCAGCACCGCGGACCCCGACGCCGAACCCGGCGCGTTCATCGTCGGCTCACGCCAGCCGCTCGAGGTCGTGGCGCGCTCGGTGACGGTGCTCAAGCGGGTCGAGCCGGCGACCTAGTGGACGAAGCGTGACCGCGCTGCGCGCCACCTACCGCCTCCAACTGGGTCCCGGCCAGCGCTTCGACGACGTGCGCGCGCTCGTGCCCTACCTCCGCGACCTGGGGATCAGCCACCTCTACCTGTCCCCGGCGCTGCAGGCGCGCTCGGGGTCGACGCACGGCTACGACGTCGTCGACCCCACGCGCGTGTCCGCGTCGCTCGGCGGGGAGGAGGGCCTGCGCGCGCTCGCGGCGGAGGGCCTGGGGATCATTCTCGACATCGTGCCCAACCACATGGGCACCGGCGACGAGAACCGCTGGTGGGCCGACGAGTCCGAGCGGGTGCGGGTCTTCGACTTCGATCCCGAGACCGGCCATTACCGGCGCTTCTTCGACATCGACGACCTCGCGGGCGTGCGCGTCGAGGATCCCGAGGTCTTCGAGCTCACGCACCGCAAGGTGCTCGAGCTCGTCGCCGACGGTGTGCTGGACGGGCTGCGCATCGACCATCCCGACGGGCTGGCCGACCCCGCCGCCTATCTCGAGCGCCTTCACGATGCCGGGGCGCAGCGCGTGTGGGTCGAGAAGATCCTGCACCCCGGCGAGGCGCTGCGCGACTGGCCGGTCGAGGGCACCGTCGGCTACGAGTTCCTCAACGACGTGCAGGGGCTCTTCGTCGACCCGGCAGGCGAAGGGACGCTGACGGCGCTGTGGCAGGAGCTGTCGGGCGATGCGCGCACGTTCGCGGAGGTCGCGCTCGAGGCCCAGCTCGAGCAGGCGACGACGACGTTCACCCGCGAGGTCGGCCGCCTGCGGCGCATCCACGACCCCGGCGAGCTCGAGCAGGCGCTCGCGCGGCTGCCGGTCTACCGCACGTACGTCAAGGACGGCCGCTACGAGCACGCCGATCGCGAGGCGCTGGCGGCGGCCGGGCGACCGGACCTCTACGAGGGCGCGCCCGAGGAGTTCGTTGCGCGCTTCCAGCAGACGTCGCCGCCGGTGACGGCGAAGGGGATCGAGGACACCGCCTTCTACCGCTACCTGCGCCTGCTCGCGCTCAACGACGTCGGCGGTGACCCTGGGCGCTTCGGCATCTCGGTCGATGACTTCCACGCCGCGAACCTCGCGCGCGCCGAGCGCTTCCCGCGCGGGCTGCTCGTCACGCAGACGCACGACACGAAGCGCTCGGGCGACGCGCGCGCCAGGATCGGCGCGCTCTCCGGGATGGCGGAGGGCTGGGCCGTGGGCGTGCGCCGCTGGTATGCGCTCACCGACGAGCTCGTGCAGGACGGCGCGCCTGACGCGCACGAGCGCTACCTCATCTTCCAGACGCTCGCCGGCGTGTGGCCGATCGAGCCCGAGCGCCTCGAGGGCTACGTCGAGAAGGCGCTGCGCGAGGCCAAGCGCAACACGACCTGGGTCGACCAGGACCACGACTGGGAGGCGCGCGTGAAGGGCTTCGCGGTCGCGTTGCTGTATCACCGCCCGTTCCTCGACGACTTCGAGCCGTTCGTCGCCGAGGTCGCCGCCGCGGGCGAGCGCGCGGCGCTCGGCCAGCTCCTGCTGAAGCTCACCGTCCCGGGCGTGCCCGACGTCTACCAGGGTGACGAGCTCGTCGATCTCTCGCTGGTGGACCCCGACAACCGCCGGCCGGTCGACTGGGCGGCGCGCCGCTCGGCACTCGCGGAGCTGCGTGCGGGGGGGCAGCCGACACGCGAGAGGATGAAGCTCCACCTCATCGAGCGCGCGCTCGAGCTGCGCGCGCGGCGGCCTGAGCCGTTCGCCGGCGCATATGCGCCGATCGACGCCGGTCCGGACGTCTGCGCATTCGTGCGCGGCGACGGCGAGCTGCTCGTCGTCGTGCCGGTGCGGTCCGACCCCGCCGCCGTGCTCGACGCTCCGCCGGGTCGCTACCGCGACGTGCTCAGCGGTCGCGAGCACGATCTGGGCGGATGCGTGCCCGTGGCGGGGCTTGTCGAGCCGCACGGGCTGGCGCTGCTCGAGCGGCTGTGACGTGCGTGCGGCCCCCGGCGCCCGGCGCTGAGGCCGCGGCGCGGGGGTGACAGACGACGGGCGCCACCGCGCTCGCCGGTGTCGTGACGACGACGACGCCATCGTCTCCGATCAGATAAGAGTGCATCGTGCCCGTCAGGCCGTCACGCAGCAGCTGGACGTCCACTGAACGGGGCGTGATCTCCGCGGCGACTCAAGGCGTCCAGGAGCCCGTCTCGCGGCGCATCGTGGTCGCCGGGCCGGTCGTGGCCATCGTCACCGTCCTCGCGGCGCTGCTCGCGACTCAAGCAGCCGGCGTGTCGCTACGCGATCCGGACCATGTAGGCGCGCGACGCCTGGCGATGGTGTGCTGTCTGGCTCTCGTGCTCGTGGGGCTCGACATCGTGATCCGTGGTGTCCGGCGGTCGGATGCGCTCAAGTCCTCGCTGACGGCGATGCGAAGCGTGCGGCGCGAGCGCTGGACGCGGGAACGCGGGGTGGTCGTCGGCAGCGCGCTGGTCAGCTTCTACGTGACCTACGTGGCGTATCGCAACCTCAAGAGCGTCGTTCCGGTGCTGAGGCCCGATGAGCTCTTCGATCGCCAGTTGGCGGACTTCGATCGCAGCATGTTCGTTGGCCACGATCCGGCCGAGCTGCTGCACGCCCTCCTCGGCACAGGGATCGCGACGCAGATCCTGTCGACCGTGTACGTCGCCTTCGTCTTCTTCGTGCCACTCTCGCTCGCCCTTGCCCTGGTGTTCTCCCCGGACCTGCGGCGTGGCGTCTACTTCGCCACCGCCCTATCGATCAACTGGACATTGGGCGCCGCAAGCTACCTCCTGCTTCCCGCGCGGGGACCGATCTACTTCGCGCCGGCCGGTTTCGCCGACCTGCCCGAATCCCATGCCTCCTACCTGCAGGGCCTGCTGCTCGACCAGCGGCGCGGGTTCCTCGCCGACCCCTCGGCTTCCGGTGCGGCTCAGAACATCGCGGCCTTTGCCTCGCTGCACTGCTCGTTGATCTTCACGGCGGCGATGGCGGCGCATCTGCTGGGGCTGGCGCGGGGCCTGCGAATCGGGCTGTGGATCTTGTTCGCCGTCAGCGCGGTCGCCACCGTCCACCTCGGCTGGCACTACGTCATCGATGACGTGGCCGGCGTGGTCATCGGCCTCGTGGCCCTCGGCCTCGCCCGCGTCCTCACCGGGATAGCGCCGCGCCCTGCCCGGCCGCGTCACGACAGCGGGGTGACGCGGGCTGGCGCTGCTCGAGCGGCTGTGAGCCGTCATACTCCCCGCCCGTGAGAACCAGGCTCCAGCTCGCGCTTGCCACCGTGCTCGCTGCCGCCGTGCTGGCGCCGGGCGCCGCCGGGAGCCCGGCGGCGGACCTTGCCGCTGTGATCCGGGACTACTCGCGCGACCAGCGGATCACGCCCTGCCGCTTCACGCAGGGCCAGCTCGAAGCGGCGCGCAGCCAGATCGGGAACGACGTCAAGACCTACGCGAGGGGCCTCGACGTCGCCATCGCCCGCGAGATCAAGCGCTGGAAGGATCGCGGCTGCGCCGGCAGGCGCGGCGGCCCTCGCCTGCGGATCGTCGCCGTCCAGCCCGGCGGCGGGGCGGGCACGGAGTCGGTGACGATCAAGAATCTCGGCTCGAAGACCGTCAACCTGCGCGGTTACGCGCTGCGCGACGGCACCGACCACACGTTGAAGTTCCGCCGCACGACGAAGCTCGCGAAGGGCCGCAAGCTGCGCGTCATCACGGGCTGTCGCCGTGGGCACAAGAGTGCAGTGCGGCGCGGCTCGCAGTACTACGCGTGCCGCAAGAAGCCGGTGTGGGATGACGCCGGCGGCGTCGTCGAGCTGCTCGGCCCCGGTGGCGGGTTGCTGTCGACGAAGCGCTATTAGTGGTCCGTCCTGTGAGTCCGCACTGGACGGACCACTAGCCGACGCGGGGCGATCCGCCGATGCCCGATCAGGCCGAGCTGGCGAGACGGTTCCTAGAGCTGCATGCGAGCGAGCGCCCGCTGCTGCTGCCCAACCCGTGGGACGCGGGCTCGGCGAAGCTGCTGGCGTCGCTCGGGTTCGAGGCGCTGGCGACGACGAGCGGCGGGTTCGCGGCGACGCTCGGGCGGCTCGATGGGTCGGTGACGCGCGACGAGGCGCTCGCGCACGCGGCCACGATCGCGGCCGCGACAGAGCTGCCCGTCTCAGCCGACCTCGAGAACGGCTTCGCCGACGACCCCGCCGACGTGGCCGAGACGGTGCGCCTCGCGATCGACGCCGGCCTCGCTGGCTGCTCGATCGAGGACTTCACCGGCGACGACGAGGCTCCGATCTACGACGCCGGCCTGGCAGCGCAGCGGATCGCGGCGGCCGCGCAGGCCGCGCATGCCGGGCCGGTCCACCTCGTGCTGACCGCGCGCGCGGAGAACCACATCCACGACCGCCCGGACCTCGACGACACGATCGCCCGGTTGCGCGCCTACGGCGAGGCCGGCGCGGACGTGCTCTACGCGCCAGGCCTGAGGCGGATCGAGGACATCCGCCGCGTAGTGGCCGAGGTCGGGCGGCCGGTCAACGTGCTCACGTACCCGGGTGCGCCGTCGGTCGACGAGCTCGCCGCGGCCGGCGTCAAGCGGATCTCCGTCGGCGGCGCGTTTGCGTTCGCCGCACTTGGCGCGGTCGCCGAGGCGGCGCGGGAGCTGCGCGAGGACGGGACCTACGGGTTCCTCGAGCGTGCGAGGGAGGGCGTGGCGCTCGCGCGCCGCGCGTTCAGCGACGGCTCGTGAGCCGCGTCCCGGCCGCCTCCAGCTCCTTCCCGCCCGACCTGCTGGGAGCGCAGCCAACACAGCGCGCAACTGCGTCACGACGCCGCTGAGCGCGGCTGGAGCCGGAGCGTGTCGCCGTAGGCCCTAACATCATCCCGCCGGCGCGTGCGGCCCTGCGCCGCACGGCGCACGCTGGGTACCCAGAACTTGACGGAGGAAGCCATGGCATTTGAAGTCGGAGACCGAGTCATCGCCGAGAAATCGGGACGCCGCCGCCGCACCGCGCGTGCGCCGATGCGCCCAGGGCGTCACGGCGTCGTCGAGCGCGTCCTGCGCGGCGATCCGAACCCGCGCTACGAGATCCGCTGGGACGAGGGGATCGTCACCGTCTACTCCCCGGCTAACGGCGGCCTGCACCCGGATCCGAACTACGAGACGCCCGCCGGCTGACCGGTTGCTGGTCGCGGGGTCCGCGAGGGCGGACCGCTCGCGTGCACGATCGGCGAGCCAGAAGAGAACAGGCGGGGCGACGGCTCCGGCGAAAGAGAGGAATTGAGGCGACCTCCGTCCCGGTCGGCGACAGTCGATGTCCGAGACCGGACAACTTTCCGGTGCGTTGTTGCCAGAAATCTAGGATTTCACGACGGCGGCATGATTGTCAGAAAGATGGTAGAGCACCCCTGTTAAATCCCTGTCATCTTTAGGTTTCGCACGAACCTGAGGACGGTAATAGTGCGGTGGGCGATAAAACGCCCGGCAAATGTAAATCACGGGGAAGCGTCGCCAAGGGTGACGCAGGAGGGCAAGGGGACGCGCCGCCACAGGGGCGACGCGAGGATAGGGCCAGATCCACTGACTACCGCAGTTCTGGATCAGTGGCATCCGTGGGCAATGCGCCCACTACATACAGATCACCGAGAAGTGACATCGTGTCGCGCGGATCCTTGCGGTAACGCGTGCAATTTGCCACACCTCATCAAATCACGGGAGTGACCAGACGCGCTGATCCTTACGGCGACGCGTGCGAGTTATCACACTCTTATTCGAAGGAGAAAATCATGCGTAAGTTCAAGATGGGTCTTATCACGCTGGCCGCGAGCGCCGCCGTTCTCGCGCCGGTCGGGCTCGCCAATGCAAGCACGCAGAGTGCTTCTACGCCGACCACAACGTCGGGCACCTGCACCGCCCTGGCTGGCTGCGGATTCCAGCTCGTGGGCGACATCAATGGTAATCAGGTCGTTCTCCTGAATAACGTGAACGCCCAGGTGGCCGCGCTCAACTGCCTCAACATTGGGGTGGCGCAGGTGCAACTCCTCACCGTGCTCCCCGTTCAGGGCCAGAAGGATTGCGACGTCGCGAACAAGAGCGAGCTGAACGGGAAGGTCATTCGTATTTGGTAATCGCTTGAAGGCAAACGCGGAGCGGTGCCCAGCACCGCTCCGCGTCCCCGCGTTACGCGAAGCGGCGCCTGGCGCCGCTTCGCTTTTCGCGTTTAATTGGCGACCTTTCGGGCGAGGCGTTCCGCGCACCTACTTCAGCGCGATCCCCTGGATCAGGCTGAACGTGCGAAAGCGCTTCGGGTTGCGCGTCGTCTTGCGCACACGGGTCTCGGCACGCAGGAACACGCGTGATCCGCGAAGCGATGGCGGTAGCGTGTTCGTCGCCGTCCAGCGTCCGTCGCGCTGCACGTGAATGCCGCGCGCCACGATCGATCCCCGGAAGGACGTACCTCCGGGACAGCGCGCGCTCGCTCGCACGATCACTGGCAGCGATGGGGTGAGCCAGGGGAGCGGTGACGCGGCCGCCGATCTGCACGTGCGCGGTGTCCAGTCGCCGCGCGACGGTCTCGGTCATCCGGCGTGCGAACTTCAGCCTCAGGGACCGCTGCTTACCCAGGCGTGCCTGGAAGCGAGCGGCGTTCGTGTTGCGGATCGCCTTCGGAGGCAGCGCGGCGGTGGTGCGGAAGGACAGGTCCCCGCCCACGATCGCGGTGGCGACCCGCTTTCCGGACCGGTCGCAAAGATCGCGACCTTCGCGCCGACGGACCGGGGTCCGGCGACGCCCCGCAGCACGGTGCGCCCGCGAAGCCCGTAGACGTCGGTCAGCCGCAGGTCACCGCGCGCGCACTGTGCGAGCGGTGCGATCGAGGACTCGCTGTTCTTGCTCGGCAGGTAGACGCCGTTGAAGCGCTCGCACTCGTTCACCTCACCTGCGGGCCGGTCAAACTCACCCTCCCACACGAACACGCGCTCGAGTGACCTCACCTACGATCATGCCCGGAGAGCCATATTCAATTCAGGGGCTCCGGGGATTTGAATATGCAGACCGAGTCCGCGCGATCGATCTTCCCGTCAAGGTCGTTGTCCTTGCCGTCCGAACACGCGGGCGTCACCGACTGCCCGCTCGTGGGCTCGGCGATCGTGATCGTTGCCGGCTGAGCCGGCTCGCGCAGCCCGGTGGTCGTCAGCTGATTGGCGCCGTTGAAGGCCACGCCCGCCTTCTCGCCGAGGACGTTCATCGTGACGGTGCACGACACCTGTCCGGCAGCGAGGCTGCCGGTCACCTCGATGCTCTGGCCACCGGCCGCCGCGGTCACGACGCCGCCCGGGCAGGTGGTGGACGCCCCGTTGGGGGTCGCGACCTGGAGCGCTGCCGGCAGCCTGTCGGTGAACGACCATCCGCTCTTGGCGACGCGATCCGTCGTGTTCGTGACGGTGAACGTCAGCGACGTCGCGTCGCCGCGCGTCATCGAGGCCGCGCCGGAGGCCTTGTCGAGCTGCGGACTGGCGTCGGACACGAGGATGTTGTCGAAGGCGTGGTCGTTGCCGTTCCCGGACGGCTGGCCGTTGCGCAGGCGCACGCCCAGCTGCGACCCCGAGAACAGGACCGAGCCCTCGGACGTGATCCGCCCGCCGATGACCCCTTCGCGCCGTCGTGTTACACAGCCGGTTGCGCCCGCCGTGCCTCCGCGTCCGGAAACGGACGCCCTGCTGCTGACATGCGCCATCGCGGTCGCGTCGGTTCTCCCACCCTCGCAGTCCCCCCT
>Ga0136631_10000036_pt1 | contig 33668 bp, 31 predicted proteins | sample AntDrymUQ6012206_2_FD_104655 | JGI IMG/M metagenome (GOLD analysis project Ga0136631, IMG submission 104655) | Polar desert sand microbial communities from Dry Valleys, Antarctica - metaG UQ601 (22.06) | ecosystem: Environmental > Terrestrial > Soil > Desert | place: Antarctica: Dry Valley... | reverse complement strand
GCGGTCGAGAAGCTGCTGCGCGAGTCGGCGCCCCAAGGGGCGACGGTCGAGATCGAGCTCGAGGTCGCGAGCGCTTCCGGCATGTGGAGCTGTGCTCCCTGGAGGACGCGCTCGGCGATCCCGAAGGCGATGCCGTAGACCAGATACCGCTCCCACAGCTCGAGCGTGGCCGGCGGCGCTTCCTGCAGGCGGGGGAAGTCCGAGAGGTAGCGGCGGAAGGCCTCCCAGCGCTCCGCCTCCTCCTGCCCGGCGCGCGTGCGCCGCCGCCACGCGCGGCGGTTGAACACGAGCGTTCCGAGGCAGAGCGCCGCGTTCGCGATGAGGCAGGCGCCGATCCCGACCAGCAGGACGTCCGAATAGCGCGGGTAGACGGGCCGCCAGTCGCGCACGCCGAGGAACACGAGTAGACCGCCCGCGACGGCGAAGAGGACGACCGCGAGCACGAGCGGGATCGCTCCCGTCGACCGGAACCAGGAGAGGCGCTTCGTCTCGGCGGCGACGGCATTCTTGAACGACGTGAACCGGCCGTGCATCGTCTCGCGCTCGTCCTCGATCTCGTCGCGAAAGCGCGAGAGCCGCTCGCTGTCTCCGTCGAGCACGCCGTCGACGACCTCCGCCACGTCGCGCTCCCACGCGCGCAGGTCGCGATCCTCGCCGGCTGAGAGCTCCAGGTCGGAGATCGTCTCTGAGCGCAGCCCGCCCCAGATGGGCTTCTCGGTCGTCGTGGGCACGGCCTTGTAGACGCCTCTGCGGACGAGGTCGAACAGGGTTGCCGTGAACTCGTACGAGCCGGCCTCACCGCCCTGGCGCAGAAGCGTCGGAACGAGCGCGGGCGCGGTGTCGGTAGGAGGCTCCTGCTCGTACTCGCGGTCGTACCCCGTCCGCCGCTCGCGTCCGAGGAACCAGAACACCAGCCAGATGACGAGAACCGCCGGGATCGTGGCGAGCCCGAGCGCGATGAGGCCCGTGCGGATGGGATGCGCCTTCAGCGCGTCGATCCGGTCGCGGTCGGTCTGGTAGAGCTCGGCGTCGGCGCGCTCCTCCTCGACGATCTGATCGAGCGCCTTCCCTCGCTCGACCCGCATGCCAGTGGTCGAGGTGAACGCAGTCCGCGGGATGAGGGTTCGAAGCTCGACGAACTGCTTGGCCGGGACGTCGACCGCCCGCAGCGTTGCGCGCGTGCCCACGAGCTCGACGTCCCCACGCACCCACACGGGCTTTCCCCATGCGCGGAGGATCTTCCCCGGCGCCGTCTCGATGCCCACGAGGCGGGCGAGAGACTGCTCCCACTGGTCGCCCCAGACCTTCAGGTTGACGTCGACGACGTCGTCGTACGCGACCGCCACCCCGCGGAGCGTGTACGAGACGGTGAAAGCACGCGTCTGGTCGCGGGCACTGAAGTACCAGACGATCCGCGTCGTATCGTCGCGTCGCTCGACCCCGAAGGTCCCGGGCTGGCCGGGGTCGAGGCTCGTCTGGTTGCCGCGCGCGAACGCGACACCGCGCTCGGCGACCGACGGGTTCACGAGCGACTCGCCCTCGCGGAGCGGGATGTCGCGGTACCCGAAGAAGAAGTCGCCCGAGAAGCCGACCTCGAGCCGCTCGCTCACCCCGAGCGAGCCGTCCGTCTGGACGTCGACCGCGACGTCGGCCTGGATCAGCGAGAAGCTGTCGGCGTGTGCGCTGCCGGGCACGGCGAGCGCTGCGCAGAGAGAAAGGGCGAACACTCCGACGAGCGCTCGCGTGCGACGCGGCCGCGGTTTCCGGTCGCGAAGCCTCAAAACGTAACCTGCGGTGCCTCCCGCTGTGTCTCGTCCTCGACTTCGAAGAACTCGCGGATCGAGAAGCCGAACGGGCCGGCGACCACGAGGCCGGGGAACGTCTGCACCGTGTTGTTGTACGTGAGCACGGTGTCGTTGTAGACCTGGCGGCTGACCGCGACCTTGTTCTCCGTCTCGGCGAGCTCGGTCTGGAGCTGGCGAAAGTTCTCGTCGGCCTGGAGCTCGGGATAGGCCTCCGCCACGGCAAAGAGCCGGCCGAGCGCCGCGCCGAGGATTCCCTCCGCCTGGCCGGCCTCTGCAGGCGTCTTCGCGTTCTGAGCGCGCGTGCGAGCCTCGGTGACGGCCTCGAACGTGCCGCGCTCGTGTGCCGCGTAGCCCTTTACGCTCTCGACGAGGTTGGGGATGAGGTCCCAGCGCCGCTTGAGCTGCACCTCGATCTGCGCCCACGCGTTGTCGACGCGGTTTCGCTGCTGGACGAGCCGGTTGTACAGCGCGACGAGCAGGAGCGCGACGACGACGATCAGCGCGATGATGACGAGAACCCAGATCACGGCGCGTCGGACTCTACCGCGGTTGCGTGCGTGACGAAGATCATGTCCTCGTCGCCCTCGTGCGGGCGGCGATCGAACCAGCCGTAGACGGCGTCGACGGCAAACCCCGCTTCGTCGAGCAGGCGCAGCCACTCGGCCACCGAGAGCCAGTGGAGGCCGAACGAGGTCATCGCGCCGTTCGATCGGATGGACAGCGTGAGCGTTCGCGAGCCCTCGTCCCAGTCGGCGCGCTCGAAGATTCCCGGCTCGCGCTCGAGCCACCGCCCGTGCGTCTCTTCGATGTCCTCGCGACTCGGGGAGAAGACGTCGAAGACGAACCGCCCTTCGGGTTCGAGCAGCGCGCGCGCGGCGCGGAGCGCGCGCAGCTTCTCGTCCTCCGTCTCCATGTGCAGGAGCGAGCGGAAAGGGCAGATGACGAGCGGAACGCGTTCGGTCACCGGCGGCTCGCGCAGGTCGCCCAGGCGGAGGTCGACGCGGCTCGAGACGCCGGCCTCGTCTGCGGCAGCGCGAGCGACGAGGAGCATCGCGGGCGAGGAGTCGACGCCGATGACGTCGATGCCTGCGCGGGCGATCGGGACAGCGATGCGACCGGTCCCGACCGCGAGCTCGACCACGGGCCCGCCGGAGGCGAGCGCTTCGTCGACGTAGAAGCCGACGTCCTCGGTGACCGATCTGCTCCAGGGGTCGTAGAACGCCGCAATCCGGTCGTAGAGGGTCACCCTGCCGGCCTGCGGGCGACCAAGACGAACTCGCGGCTCGCGTCGTCGAATGGCCTGCGGTCGTCGAGCAGCCATTCCCACTCGGAGCGCGCGATCCACCACAGCGACACGTTCGGTCCCTCCTCCAGTGTGATGTCGACGCGGCTGTCTCCCGGCGCGTACGTGGTGAGATGTCGCAGCGGCTCGTCGACGCGACGACCGGTCTGCTGGGCGATCGGGATCGAAATTCGCCCCGTGCCAGCGGCGAGCTCGATCACCGGGCCGTCCGCCTCGCGGGCCAAGTCGACGTAGAAGTCGATGTCGTCGACCATGTCCGCCGCCCAGCGGTCGCAGATCGGCGCGAACCCCTCGTAGCCGCTCATCGCCGCGATTGAAGCAGCCTTCGGCCCGTAGGGTCTCTCCGTGCGCAGCGAAAGCGAGCGGGCCACACTCGCGGCCTTCTTCGCGGGTTCGGTGCTCGCCGGCGGGAACGGCGTGGCCATCAGGTTCTCGAACCGGGAGCTCGATCCGCTCTGGGGAGCGACGCTCCGCTTCGTGCTTGCGGCGGTCCCCCTCCTCGTTCTCGTCGGCGTGCTGCGCCTCGCACTGCCCCGCGGCCGGGCGCTCGCCGGCGCGGTCGCGTTCGGCCTGCTTCAGTTCGCGGCCACGTTCGCGCTCATGTACTACGCGCTCGTCGAGCTGCACGCCGGCCTCGCGCAGATCATCCTCGCGCTCGTCCCGCTGCTCGCGCTCGCGCTCGCGGTCGCGGAGCGCGAGGAGCGCTTTCGTCGGGAGTCGCTTGTCGGGGGCCTGCTCGCCGTCGTGGGCGTCGCGGTCCTGAGCGGTGGCGCTCTCCCGAGCCCGCTGCCGCTGCTCGCGCTCCTGGCAGCTCTCGGAAGCGCGTTCTGCTTCGCTCAGGCAGCGGTGCTCGTGCGCATCCTCCCGCCGGTGCACCCCGTCACGATGAACGCCGTCGGGATGTCCGCGGGCGCCGTCGCCTTGTTCGTCCTGGCCGTGCTCTCCGACGACGAGATCGCGCTTCCTCGCGAGGCGGCGACCTGGAAGGCCGTGGCGTACGTGGCCTTCGTCGGGTCGATCGCCGTCTTCCTGCTCTACCTCTTCGTTCTCGGACGCTGGGAGGCGTCGCGTGCCGCGTACTCGTTCGTCGTGATTCCGATCGTGGCCGTTGCGTCGAGCGCGTGGCTCGACGACGAGCCCGTCGGCGTCGGCCTGCTCCTCGGCGGCGCGCTCGTCCTCTGCGGTGTCTACGTCGGCGCTCTGCGGGCGCCGCCGGACGTTCGGTCGTCGGACTGAGGCCGCGGAGGCACGTTGGTAACCTCGGCGCTCCCGTGGACGCCCAGGCACTCGAGCAGGCCGCACTCGCAGCAGTCGAGGCGGCCACGTCGGTCGACGAGATCGAGCAGGTCCGCGTCGAGTTCCTTGGCCGCAAGAGCCAGCTGAAGCTCGCGCTCCGCGAAGTTCGCGACCGCGAGACCGGGATGGCGCTGAACGCGCTCCGCGAGCGCCTGGAGAGCGCGATCGACGCTCGCGCAGCCAGCATCGTGCGCGCGGAGCTCGACCGGCGGCTGACCGAGGAGCGCGTCGACGTCACGATGCCAGGCACGCCGATCCGCCGCGGGTATCTCCACCTCATCACGCAGATCCGGCGCGAGGTCGAGGACATCTTCCTCGGTCTGGGGTACACGGTGGTCGACGGCCGCGAGGTCGAGACGACCCGCTACAACTTCGACGCGCTCAACTTCCCTCTGGGCCATCCGACGCGGTCGCCGCTGCAGACGCTCTTCCTCGACGACGAGACCGTGCTGCGGACGGAGACGTCGCCGTCGCAGATCCGGACGATGGAGGCGCAGGATCCACCCGTCTACATCGTGACGCTCGGGCGCGTCTACCGGCGCGACACACCCGACGCGACGCACACGCCGACGTTCCACCAGATCGAGTGTCTCGCCGTGGACGAGGGCATCACGCTCGGCGATCTCGAGGGCACGCTGGACTACCTCCTGAAGGCGCTCTTCGGGGAGTCGCGACGGAGCAGGTTCGTCACGCACCACTTCCCGTTCACGGAGCCGTCCCTCGAGGCGCTCGTCTCGTGCCATATCTGCGGCGGCTCCGGTTGCCCGGTGTGCCGGCACTCTGGCTGGATCGAGGTCGGCGGGTCCGGGATGGTCGACCCGAACCTCTTCGAGTTCGTCGGCTACGACGCCGAGCGGTATACGGGCTTCGCGTTCGGTTGGGGGCTCGAGCGGATCGCCGTCCTCCGGCACGGGATCCCGGATCTCCGCGAGCTCTGGCGCAACGATCCGCGCCTGCTGGGGCAGTTCTGATGCGTGCTCCGCTCTCGTGGCTTCGCGAGTACGTCACCGTGCATGCGACCGCCGATGAGATCGCTCATCGACTCGCGATCTCGGCGCTCGACGTCGAGCGCGTGATCGACGTCGGCGTCCCGGGCCTCGACGGCAACCTCGATCGCTTCCTCGTCGGCCGCGTGCTCGCGGTCGACGCGCACCCGAATGCCGATCGGCTGCGCGTGTGCCAGGTCGACGTGGGGGAGGGGGATGCGCGCCAGGTCGTCTGCGGCGCGTGGAACTTCGAGGCGTGCGCGACGGTCGCGGTCGCTCTGCCCGGTGCATTCCTGCCGATCTCCGACCAGCCTCTGGCCGAGCGCGAGCTACGCGGCCAGGCATCGCGCGGGATGATCCTCGCCGAGGACGAGGTCGGCCTCGGAGACGACCACGCGGGGATCATGGTGCTCGCCGACGGTCCCGAGCCCGGGACGCCGCTCGTCGACGTGCTCCCGATCCGCGACCAGGTTCTGGACGTCACGCCCACCGTGAATCGGGTCGACCTGCTCTCGATGATCGGTGTCGCGCGCGAGGTCGCGGCGCTCCTCGGTGGCGAGTTTCATCCACCCGAGCCCGACGATCCCGCCGTCGTCGACGCCGAGGGGGTCGACATCGGGATCGAGGACTTCGGTGGCTGCCCGCGCTACATCGGCCGCGTGTTTCGGGACGTCACGATCGGCCCGTCGCCGCAGTGGCTGCGGTCCCGTCTCTTCCTCGCGGAGATGCGCTCGATCTCGAACGTCGTCGACGTGACGAACTACGTCATGCACGTCTGGGGCAGCCCGTTGCACGCGTTTGACCGCACGAAACTCGCGGGTGGGCGCATCGTCGTCCGGCGCGCTCGCGCGGAAGAGGAGCTGCGCACGCTCGACGGGACGTCGCGGCGACTCGAGACCGACGATCTCCTGATCACCGACGGTGAGAAGGCGGTGGCGCTGGCGGCGATCATGGGCGGCGGCGACAGCGAGGTCACCGACGAAACGACCGAGGTGCTTCTCGAAGCGGCGAACTTCGAGCCGCTCGGGATACTTCGCACGTCCGAGAGGCTCGCACTGCGCACGGCCGGCTCGAACCGCTGGGAGAAAGGGGTCGACCCGTACCTCGCCGAGAACGCGGCGGTTCTCGCGAGCCGCCTGCTCGTGGATCTGACCGGAGCGCGCCTGACGGGGCACGCGGACGTCAACGACGGGCTTCCGGAGCGCCCGGTCGTCCGGCTTCGGCCCGAGCGCGCGTCGCGCCTGATTGGGCTCGACGTCCCGGCCGACCAGCAACGCTCGACGCTCAACGGCTTCGGGTTCGAGATCTCGGACGACTGGGACGTCACCGTCCCCACGTGGCGGGCGCGCGACGTCACGCGCGAAGTCGACGTGATCGAGGAGGTCGCGCGGCCGCTTCTCGACCGGATTCCGCTCACGATGCCGCTCCGGCGGCACGTTCGCGGACGGCTCACGAAGGAGCAGCGGCTCAGGCGCCTCGTGGAGGACGCGCTCGTCGGCGCGGGTCTCTCCGAGGCATACACCTGGAGCCTCGTCGCCACCGATCCGAATCCGGATGCGATCCGGCTGCCGAATCCGATGACCTCGGACCAGGCGATCCTGCGCACCACGATCGTTCCCGGTCTCGTCGAGGCCGCACGCACCGGGATCGACGCCGGAGCAGATCACGTGGCGCTCTTCGAGATCGCACGTATCTATCTCCCTTCGGGCGAGCAACTTCCTCACGAGCACTGGCTTGTGGCCGGGGTCGTGATGGGTGGATACGAGGTCGTCAAGGGCGTGCTCGAGACGCTCTACGACGCGCTCGGGCTCGAGCTGCGTGTCGCGCGCGGCTCGCAGAAGCTGCTTCACCCGGGCAAGGCTGCCCAGACGGATGCGGGGTGGCTCGGCGAGCTTCACCCGACCTTGCTCGAGGGCACGTGGGGGGCATTCGAGCTCGACCTCGAGACGCTGTTCGCGACGGTGCCGGAGCGCGTCGTCTACGAGGACGTCATCACATATCCGGCGACGCTGCAGGACATCGCGGTCGCAGTGGACGAGGACGTCGAGGTCGGCGCGCTCGTGGACGCTGCGCACGAGGCCGCAGGCGAACTCCTTCGCGAGGCGCGCGTCTTCGACGTCTATCGCGGCGATCAGGTCGGCTCGGGGCGCAAGTCGGTCGCGATCCACCTCGCCTTCCAGTCGCCAGAGCGCACGCTCACCGAGGAGGAGGCGACGGCTGCGCGCGCCACGATCGTCGCGGCGCTCGCTGAGCGTTTCGGCGCCGAGTTACGCGCGTCGGCCCAATCCGATTGGCCGGGAGCTCCCGTAGAGACAGAACAATGAGTCGAGCCGCCGCACTTGCCTGCGCCATCGCTGCTGCGTCGCTCGTCGGTGCCGTAGGCGGTTCGGCCGCACCGGTGCAGACGTCGCAGCTCTTCGCAACCGTCGGTCCCGACTTCACCATCGACCTCCGCGACGCCTCGGGCGCCCGGGTGTCGAAGCTCGATCCCGGTGCGTACGTCATCGAGGTCGACGATCTGTCCGAGGAGCACAACTTCCACCTCTCGGGCCCGGGCGTGAACCGCGCGACCGAGATCGGCGAGACCGGCAAGGTGACCTGGACGGTCACCTTCACCGACGGCACGTACAGGTACGTCTGCGACCCGCACTCCGGATCGATGAACGGCTCGTTCACCGTCGGGAACGTCACCCCGCCGCCGCCGAACCCACCGCCTGCCTCCAAGCCCGTCACGTCCAAGTCGAAGCTCCTACTCACCTCGGGCCCAGGCTTCACGATCACGCTGAAGACGACGGCCGGCAAGGCGGTCAAGTCGATGAGGACGGGCACGTACACCGTCGTCGTGCGTGACCGCTCGCGGATCCACAACGCGCACCTTCTCGCGCCGCGCTACAACCGCGCGACGAAGCCGCTCAGCTCTACGGGCACGCAGACGGGGAAGGTGAAGCTCGCCAAGGCTGGGACGCTTCGCTTCTTCTGCGACCCGCACGCGCTGGCGATGAAGGGCTCCGCGAAGATCGTTCGCTAGACCGAGCGGCCTGCGACGCGCCAGATCGGTCCCTGCGTCACGGCGTTCTCCGTGTCGGAGAGACCGTGGAGAATCGTGATTCGGCCGGTGATCCCGTCGGCGTCCATGCGCTCGCAACAGCGTCGCGCCATCTGCGGCGAGACGCCGTAGCCCTGCTTGCCCGAGGCACGGAACCGCAAGGCGTTCGCATTGGGCACGCGCGTCGGGTTCAGTGGAGCGCCCAGGAGCGCTGCGCGCGGGAGGTGGTCGCTCGACTCGAGCTCGAGCTCGCAGAGCAGGTCGCTCCAGTCGGGCGGCAGCGACGAGATCGCCTCGTCCCAGGAATCGGCGAGGCCGAGCGCCGCGGCCGGCACGGTCGTGATCGCCGCCGGCGCGTCGCCTGCTGCGACGTCGATCAGCGCGAGCGTGCCCCACAGGCGCTTGCGGTCGAGGCGCGAGAGCGTGTTTCTCGTGCGCTCCGCGCCGCCATCGGAGCGGGTGACGTGGAAGCGGAGCTCGTCACCGACGAGCACGGGTTGGAGCGGCCCGAGGACTGCTGCGGCTTCTGCGAACGCTCCTTCGGGCGCGAATGCGAGCCGAAGTTCCACCCACTCGGGGTCGAGGGCTTCCTCGATCCGCGCCCACTGATCGGCGGCTGCCATCGGCGGATCAGCATAATGGCCGCTCGATGACGACCGTCGAAGAGCGCGCCGAATCGGGGGGGCGAGGCGTCTCCGAAGAAGTCCTGCGCGGCTTTTTCCGGGAGATGCTTCTCATCCGTCGGTTCGAGGAGAAGGTCGAGGATCGCTTCCGCGCGGGCGAGCTTCCGGGCTTCCTCCATGTCGCGATCGGCCAGGAGGCCACTGCGACCGGTGTGTGCGCCGCGCTCGCGCGCGAGGACGTCATCGCGTCGACCCACCGCGCGCACGGTCACGCAATCGCGAAGGGAACTCCGATCGAGCGGATCATGGCGGAGCTCTACGGGAAGGTCGAAGGCTGCAGCAAGGGTTACGGCGGCTCGATGCACCTGTACGACGTCGAGGTCGGGAACCTCGGCGCGAACGCGGTCGTCGGCGGCGGGCTGCCCGGGATCGTGGGCGCGGCGCTCGCCTTCCAGATGCGCGGCGAGAAGCGCGTCGCGGTTGCGTTCTTCGGCGACGGCGCCACCAACACAGGAGCGTTCCACGAGTCGATGAACCTCGCGCAGCTCTGGAAGGTGCCGGCGATCATGGTCCTCGAGAACAACGGCTGGGCGGAGTCGACGCCCTCGACCCAGCACCTCCCGCTTCCCGTCGACGAGCTCGGCAAGCGTGCGCTCGCGTACGGCATGAAGCTCATCGAGGCCGACGGGCAAGACGTCGAAGCGGTGTACCTCGCGACCCTCGCCGCACGCGATCACGCTCTCTCCGGGAAAGGCCCCGTCCTGCTCCACCTCCGCACGCATCGCCTGACGGGCCACTTCGTCGGCGATCCGCAGGTGTACCGCGACAAGGACGCCCTGAAGGAGGAGCGCGACACGAAGGATCCGATCCGGCTCCTCCGCGCACGTCTCGAGATCGGCGACGACGAGCTCGCAGCGATGGACGCCGAGGTGACCGCCGAGGTCGAGGCGTCGGTCGAGTTCGCCAAGGCCGGCACGGATCCGAATCCCGAGGATGCGCTCAAGTACGTGTATGCCTGAGCTGACCTACCGCGAGGCTGTGCGAGAGACGCTCGGCAAGGCGCTCCGGGAGGACGAGAGCGTCTTCATCATGGGTGAGGACATCGCCGAGATGGGCGGCTCCATGGCGGTGACCCAGGGGCTGTTCGAGGAGTTCGGGGCGGGCCGGGTGCGGAACACGCCGATCTCCGAGATGGCAATCGTCGGCAGCGGCATCGGTGCCGCGATCCAGGGCATGCGCCCGATCGTCGAGATCATGTACGAGGACTTCCTGACGATCTCGATGGAGCAGCTCGTGAACCAGGCGGCGAAGCACCGGACGATGTCCGGAGGCCAGGTGAAGGTGCCGCTGACGATCCGCACGCAGGGCGGCGCGGGTTGGTCTCCGGGAGCGCAGCACGCGCAGCAGCTCGAGGCCTGGTTCGTCCACGTGCCCGGGCTCAAGGTCGTGTTCGCATCGACGCCCGAGGACGTTCGCGGCCTCCTCTGGTCGGCGATCTACGACGACAACCCGGTCGTCTTCTTCGAGCACCGCACGCTGTACCCGATCAAGGGCGAGGTGCCGGACGAGCTCGAGCCGATCCCGCTCGGCAAGGCGCGCGTCCATCGCGAGGGCACCGACGTGACCGTCGTCGCGACGGGGCGGCTCGTCCACGAGTCGTTGCAGGCGGCCGAGGAGGCGGAGAAGGACGGCATCTCGGTGGAGGTGGTCGACCCGCGCACGCTTCTCCCTCTCGACGAGGAGGCCATCGTCGGCTCGGTGCGCAAGACGACGCGCTGCGTCACGGCGCACGAAGCGGTGACGCGTGGTGGCTTCGGCGGCGAGCTCGCCGCGGTGATTCAACACGGAGCCTTCGACTGGCTCGACGCGCCGATCGAGCGCGTCGGCGCCGCCTTCGCGCCACTCGCGTTCGCGCCAGGGATGGAGCAGTGGGCAGTCCCGCACGCCGCCGACGTCCTCGACGCGATTCGCCGGACGGTGGCCCGGGCGTAACGATGGCGACCGAGGTCAAGCTCCCGCGTCTGGGCCAGGGCATGGAGTCGGGGACGATCGTCCGCTGGCTCAAGACAGAGGGCGACGCCATCGCGAAGGGCGAGCCGCTCTACGAGCTCGACACCGACAAGGTGACGCAGGAGGTCGAGGCCGAGTCCGACGGCGTCCTCCTGAAGATCGTCGTCGCCGACGGGGAGGTCGACGTCGGGACCACGGTTGGGATCATCGGCGCGCAGGACGAGGACGTCGCCGACCTTCTTGCCGCTCCGAGTGACAACGGCGACGCACCTGCGACGCAGCCGAGCCCCGCGACGGAGGAGCAGTCAGCGGAGCAAGCTGCGGACGAGCCGGCCGAGACCACCGAGCCCGCCACACAAGCGTCGACCGACGCTGCTTCACAAGGCGAAGTGGCGTCAGCGACACCGGTAGAAACCGAGGCGGTAGCTCCGCGCGCAGACGGCGAGCGCGTGAAGGCCAGCCCGCTGGCCCGGCGCATCGCGCGCGAGCGCGGCGTCGACCTCGCGGCGATCACGGGCACCGGCCCCGAGGGGCGGGTGATCGCCGAGGACGTCGAGAAGGCGGAGGTGCGCCCGGCAGTTGTCCCAGGCGCGCCGGGATCGGCTTCAGAGTTCGAGGTCGTCGAGCTCACGAAGACACGCCAGACGATCGCCCGCCGCCTGACCGAGGCGTGGCAGGCGCCCGTCTTCCAGCTCACGGTCACTGCGGACGCGACCGAGCTCGTCGCGACGCGCGAGCGCATGGTCGAGCTGCTGCGAGAAGGCGAGACGAAGCCGACGGTGTCGGACGTTCTCACTCGTCTCGTCGCGTCGGCGCTCGTGCGCCATCGCCCGGTCAACGCGAACTTCGTCGACGGCAAGCTTCATCGCTTCTCCGCGGCCCACGTCGGCCTCGCGGTCGCCGCTCCCAGCGGTCTCGTCGTCCCGGTCATCCGCGAAGCCGACCGCAAGTCGGTGCTCGAGATCGCCGCGGATCGCGCCGACATCGTGTCCCGCTCGCGCGACGGAAAGCTGAAGCTGGACGACCTCGAGGGCGGGACGTTCACGATCTCGAACCTCGGGATGTACGGCATCGAGCAGTTCGTCGCCGTCCTCAACCCGCCGCAGGTCGCGATCCTCGCGGTCGGATCGATCGCGGATCGTCCCGTCGCGATCGACGGCGATCTCGCCATCGTCCCGACGATGACGATGACGCTCACGTGCGACCACCGTGCGATCGACGGCTCGGAGGGCGCCGAGTTCCTTCGCGATGTGAAGGCGTTCGTGGAAAGCCCGGCTCTGGCGCTCTGAGCGAACGCGCTCCTCGAGTGGTGGGCGTCTACGAGACGGTGCTTTACGCCGCGGACGTCGAGGCCACGGCACGGTTCTATGCCGACGTGCTCGGTCTGCACCAGATCGAGAAGCCGACGGAGCTCAGCGCCGTGTTTCGCCTTCCCGACGGAGGGGTTCTCCTGATCTTCGATCCGACTCGCTCGTCGACTCCGGGCCGTCCTGTTCCGTCGCACGGGGCGACCGGAGCAGGGCACGTCGCATTCGCGGTCGAGCCCGGCACCCTCGACGCGTCCGCAGATGCGCTCCGGCGCCATGGCATCGAGATCGAGCAGGAGATCAGCTGGGACGAGGGCGGCCGGTCGCTATACGTGCGCGACCCGGCCGGCAACTCGGTCGAGCTCGTCGAAGGCGAGGCATGGCCGATGACTCGACGCGAAACGGAGGGCTAGAGTCCGCTCATGGTCATCCGGCGGGGTGGGCGGCAGGACGTCAGGTTCCTCCGCGACATGCTCCACCACGCCTACTACTGGCGCGAGCGGAACCCTGGAGACGGGCCGGGACCCGCGGCGAGGTACGTCAAGGGATGGGGGAGGCCCGGCGACACCGTTCTCATCGCCGTCGACGACGGCTTCCCGGTAGGCGCCGCCTGGTACAGGCTGTTCCGGCGGGACCTCCGGGGCTACGGGTACATCGACGAGGAGACCCCCGAGCTCGCGATCGCGGTCGTGCCCAGCAGGCGCGGGCGCGGGATCGGCGAGGCGCTGCTCGAGGCGCTCTGCGAGCGCGCACGCGAGGACGGCTACGACACGCTGAGCCTCAGCGTCGAGCGGGAGAACCCCGCGCTCTGCTCCTTCTACGAGGAGCACGGCTTCACCCGCATCGAGGGAGGCGACGACTACAGCGTGACCATGCGTCGGCAGTTGTAGACCCGCCGCATCTAGGATCGCGCTCATGGAGTTCGACCTCGCCGTCCTCGGGGGCGGCCCTGCGGGCTATACGGCGGCGATCCGAGCGGCACAACTCGGTGCGCGTGTCGCGTGCGTCGAGCGTGAGGCCGAGCTCGGGGGGACGTGTCTGCGCGTGGGCTGCATCCCGACGAAGGCGTGGGTCTCGACGGCGCATGCGCTTCATGCTGCGCGGGACATCAGCCCGAAGCTCGGCGTCGTCACGGGCGAGCCGGAGCTCGACTTCGCGGCCGCGAACGAATGGAAATCCGCGGTCGTCAAGCAGATGACCGGCGGCATCGCCTCGCTCTTCAAGGCGAACAACGTGACGTGGTTCCAGGGCAACGGTCGCTTCGAGGACGCGCGCTCTTTCGCATTCGACAGGGGAGAGATCGGACTCACCTTCTCCAGGGCGGTCGTCGCGACGGGCTCGTCTCCGATCATGCCGCCCATTCCGGGGCTCGATTCGCCGCGGTGCGTCGACTCGACCGGGCTTCTGGCGCAGACCGAGGTGCCCGAACGGCTTGTCGTGCTCGGGGGCGGAATCATCGGCTGCGAGTTCGCGTCGATCTTCGAGCGCTTCGGCACCGAGGTGACGGTGATCGAGATGCTCGACACGCTGATCCCGCAGGAGGACTCGGACGCGACGAGCGAGCTGCGCAAGTCGTTCGCGCGGCGCGGAATCGTCGCCCACCTCGGCAAGCAGTGCACGAAGGTCGAGGACACCGGCGCTGCGTTGACCGTCCACTTCGGCGACGGGGAGACGACCGAGTGCGATCTGATGCTCGTGTCGGTCGGCCGCGCGCCCGTCGTCGAGGGCATCGGGCTCGAGGCTGCAGGCGTGACGTTCGATCCACGCGCCGGCGTCGGCACCGATGCGCACCGCCGCACCTCCGTCGAGCACATCTACGCAGCCGGTGACGTCGCCGGCTATTGGCAGCTCGCCCATACGGCATTCCGCGAAGGCGAGATCGCAGCGGAGAACGCGACGGGACACGCCGTCGAGATGCCGGACGGAGCCGTGCCGCGGCCGATCTACACCGATCCGGAGATCGCAGGCGTCGGCCTCACCGAGGCGCAAGCGACCGAGCAGTACGGCGCCGAGGCGATCGCGGTCGGTCGGTTCCCCTGGGTCGCAAATGCGCGCGCCGTGATGACCGGCGAGACCGCGGGCTGGGTCAAGACGATCCACGAGACGGCGTACGGAGAGCTCCTCGGCGTCGTGATCGTCGGACCGCACGCGACGGATCTGATCGAGGCTGCCGTCGTGGCACTCGATGCTGAGGCCACGATCGAGACGGTGGCAGACGGCATGGCGCCTCACCCCACCCTCTCCGAGGGTTTCAAGGAGGCCGGCCTCGTCGCGCTCGGCCGCCCGATCCACTTGCCACCTCGTCGAAAGGAAGCCTCGTCCGCTACGGTGGAGACATGAGCATCTACAACAGGAGAAACGCGGCCGTCGGCTACCTCGCGCTCAAGGCGATGAAGCGCAAGATGGACAAGAAGCGCCGTCCTCGCCGGAGCGGGCTCAAAGTTGCCGCGTACGTCGGGCTCGGCCTCGTCTCGGCAGGGATTCTCGCGGGCGTTCTCGCCATCGCGCTCAGGCGCCGGCATGGAGACGCTTCCGAGGATTCGAGCTTCGAGGTCGAGAACGAGATCGTCGGCGAGTACGTCACCGCGCCGGAGCCCATTCCGGCCACGTGAACGACGCGGCGGGGCGCGACGACGCGTCGCTGATCCGTCCCGCGCTCGCGGGGCTCGTTCCCTACGAGCCCGGTAAGCCCGTCGAAGAAGTCCAGCGCGAGCTCGGTCTCGAGCGCGTCGTCAAGCTCGCGTCCAACGAGGGCCCATACGGGCCGTTCCCGGACGCGCAGGAGGCGATCGCGCGGGCGGCGCTCGAGCTCAACCGCTATCCGGATGGCGGCTCCTGGCGCCTCCGGAACGCCCTCGCAGAGCGCCACGGCGTGCGCTTCGAGCAGGTGACGGTCTGCGCCGGGGCGGACGCCGTCGTCGGCTACGTCTGCCAGTCCCTCATCGACCCGGGCGACGAAGTCGTCACGGCCTGGCCGTCATTCCCGAGCTACGTGCTCGACCCTCTGAAGCTCGGTGGCGTTCCCGTTCGCGTCCCGCTCGCGGACGAGCGGGTCGACCTCGACGCTCTGCTCGCCGCGATAACGCCTCGCACGAAGGTCGTCTTCATCGCCGCGCCGAACAACCCGACCGGGACGACGAACGATCGCGCGGAGCTCGACGCGTATTTCGAGCGCGCCCCCTCGCACGTTCTCACGGTGCTCGACCAAGCGTACTTCGAGTATCTGGACGAGCCGGACTATCCGGACGGGATCGCCGAGTACTTCGCTGCCGGAAAGCGGGTGCTCGTACTGCGCACCTTCTCGAAGATCTTCGGCCTTGCGGGCCTGCGCGTCGGCTACGGCGTCGGGCCCGAAGAGGTCGTCGCGGCGGTCGGGAAAGTGCGGCGCGCCTTCGATGTTGCGTCCGTGGGCCAGGAGGCTGCGCTCGCGAGCCTCTCGGCGCCGGATGAGCTCGAGCGCCGCCGCGCCTCGAACCGGCGCGCGATGGGTCTGCTCCAGGACGTGTTGCGCGAGCACGGGCTCGAGCCGGCCGGGCCGGCCCTCGCGAACTTCCTCTTCGTCCGCGTCGGCGACGCCGCCGCGGCGAACGACGCGTTGCTCCGCCGAGGGGTCATCGTGCGCCCGCTGGGAGCGTTCGGTGCGCCTGATGCTCTCCGCATCACGGTCGGGACACCGGAGGAGATCGGCGTGCTCGGCGACGCTCTCGCCGACATGGCTGCTGTCGCGGCGCGTTAAGGGTTCGAGCAGCTCGTAGGAAAACGGCACCCGAGGCGAGAAGCACGGCCTGTCGCTGAGCTATCCTCCGCCGTCGGGCGCCCGCCGGGGCGCTCATGGCTCCTTTGAGAACTCAAAGGAGCCACTCATCCGGACTCCCTGCATGCGAACCACCCTGAAACGAGGCCTGGGGCGCGGAGCCGCGCCGAACGGAAACGGGAAGGCGGTGTTTCCGCCCGAGACGTCCTCGCCCGTGACGCTCTACCGGCAGCCGGAGCCATCGCGTCGTTCGCGTGCCGGACTGATCGGACGCGTGGCGATGTGGCTCGGAATCGCATGTCTCGTCGTCGCCACCGGTACGGCGGGCGGCGCGTACCTCTACTTCCACGAGTCCGTCGCTGCGGTCGCGGCGAAGACGCCAGAGGTGCGCAGGGCCGCGAAGGAACTCGACGTCGCGCTTCCGGGCCAACCAGCGGTGTCGCTCGTCATCGGCTACGACCACCGCAAAGAGGACGGACCGGGCACCGCCGGTCGCTCCGACACGCTGATGCTCGTGCGCGCGGACCCGTCGACCGACTCGATCGCGCTCCTGTCGTTCCCGCGCGACCTGCGCGTGGAGATCCGCTGCCCCGGACGGACCCCGTTCTTCGACAAGATCAACGCCGCGTACGCGACGTGCGGTCCGCAGGGCTCGCTCCAGACCGTGCGTGCGCTGACAGGCATCCAGATCAACTACTTGATGACGGTCAACTTCCGCGGCTTCCGGCAGATCGTCGACCGTCTCGACGGTGCGTGGGTCGACGTCGACCGCCGCTACTTCAACGACCGCGGAGGCCCATTCGGCTACGCAACGATCAACCTCCGCCCGGGCTACCAGCAGCTGACGGGGCGGCAGACGCTCGACTACGTGCGCTACCGCCACACGGACTCCGATCTCTATCGCGTGGCGCGTCAGCAGCAGTTCGTCAAGGCGTTCAAGGGGCAGATCCAGGAGACCTTCGCGCCCGTCGCGTTGCCGAAGGTCGTCAACGCGATCACCAACAACGTCGAGGTCGCGCAGGGCGGCGGCGTCGACGTCGACGGTCGCACGGTGCTCTCGTACGCGCTCTTCGCGTACGGGCTCCCGCGCGGGCGGGTGTTCCAGACGCGGATCGAGGGCCTCGAGGGCGTCTCGGATCTCACGACCGACTCGGCGAACATCACGCGCGCGGTCACGAACTTCACGCACCCGGACGTCGAGTCGTCCGAGAAGGCGACGGCCGTGGCGCTCGGCGAGAAGGTGAAGAAGCGCGCGCCCGCGCCGAGCGCGACCACGATCACGGTGCTGAACGGAAACGGGGTCTCGGGCTCGGCGACGACTGCGGGCTACCAGCTCGGCCAGCGCTCGTACCAGGTGCTCACGCCGCCGAACGGGCTTCCCGCGAACGCGCCGACGTTCGACTACTTCCGCACGCAGATCTACTTCGACCGCTCGCGGCGCGGTGCCCAGGAGGCTGGCCAGAAGGTCGCCAATCTCTTCGCCTCCGCCGAGCTGAAACCGCTCCCGCGTCAGATCTCCCAACTCGCGAACGGCGCCATGCTCACCGTCGTCGTGGGGCAGACGTTCCATGGCACCCTGGCCTCCGCGCCGATCGACCAGACGCCGAGGCGCGAACGCCCGAACGTCGTATACGGGCCGAACGCCGCGATCGATGAGCTCCGCGAGCGCCGCACGCGCGTTCCGTTCCCGCTCATGGTTCCGACGGTCATCGAGCGCAGCTCGTGGACGGACTCGACGATGCCTGCGCGCATGTACTGGATCGACTCCGCCGAGAAGCACAAGGCCGTGCGCCTCGTCTACCGCATGGGGTCGAACGAGTACTGGGGCGTGCAGATGACGGACTGGGACGACGCGCCGGTGCTCGCCGACAAGAGCCTCACACGCCGGATCGGCGGTCGCATCTACGACCTCTACTACAACGGCCCGAAGCTGCACATGGTCGTTCTCAACACGCCGAAAGCCGACTACTGGGTCGTCAACACGCTCCTCGACCGCCTGTCGAACGAGACGATGCTCGCTATCGCCAAGGGCTTGAAGCCGCTCGGCTCCGTGAAGAGAAGCTAGTGGTCTCGGCGTGAAGGTCGCGGTCTTCGGCGCGGGGTACGTCGGCCTCGTCACCGGCGCGTGCTTCGCGGAGCTCGGACACGGGGTCGTCGTACGTGACGTCGTCGAGGCGAAGGTCGACGCGCTGCGGGCCGGTGTCGTTCCCATCCACGAGCCGGGGCTCGACGAGCTTCTCGAGCGCAACCGCGAGCGGCTGACGTTCACCACGGACGTGGCCGAGGCCGTCGAAGGCGCCGACGTCGTCTACATCGCTGTCGGTACGCCGCCCACGTACTCCGGCGATGCCGACCTGTCGGCCGTCTGGACCGTCATCGACGAGCTACCCGAGGTCGAGGACCGCATCGTCGTCGCTATGAAGAGCACGGTTCCGGTCGGAACAGGACGCGCTGTTCGCCATCGGCTCGATGATCGTGGCTTCGAGAACGTCGGCTACGTGTCCAATCCGGAGTTCACGGCCGAGGGCACCGCCGTGCAGGACTTCATGCACCCCGACCGCATCGTCATCGGTGCGTTCGAGGCGGCCGACGGCGACGTGATCGCGAAGCTCCACGACGGAATCGAGGCGCCGTTCGTGCGCTGCGACGTCCCGTCCGCGGAGATGGTGAAGCTGGCTGCGAACGCCGCGCTCGTGACCCGCATCTCCTTCATCAACGAGATCGCGAACGTCTGCGAGGCGACGGGGGCCGACGTTACGACAGTCGCCGAGGGTATCGGCCTCGACCGCCGGATCGGACCGTCGTTCCTCCGCGCGGGCATCGGCTTCGGCGGTTCCTGCTTCCCGAAGGATTCGCTCGCGCTCAAGCAGCTCGCGGCGAACTCTGGCTACAACTTCCAGCTCCTCAACGCTGTCATCGAGGTGAACGAGCTTCAGAAGCGGCGTGTCATCGGGAAGCTCGAACGTCGGCTCGGGCCGTTGCGCGGGAAGAAGATCGCGCTCCTCGGGCTCGCGTTCAAACCGGGGACCGACGACATGCGCGAGGCGCCGAGCCTCGTGCTCGCCGGGCGCCTTCTCTCGGAGGGCGCCGAGGTGAGAGCGTGGGATCCGGTCGCGGACGGCGCGGCTCACCTGCACGGCGTCGCGATCGCGGAGACAGCTCTCGAGGCGCTCGACGGAGCGGATGCCGCCGTCCTCGTGACCGAGTGGCCGGAGCTGCGCGAGCTCGACTGGGCAGCGGCAGGCGAGCGGATGCGCAGTAGGGTCGTCATCGACGGGCGCAACCTGCTCGACCCCGACGAGCTGCGCGCGCTCGGGTTCGTGTACGAAGGCATCGGCCGACCCGTCCTGTGACGCTCCCAGCAGTCATCCTCGTGGGCGGCCAGGGGACGAGGCTCCGACCGCTCACCGACCGGACGCGCAAGGACATGCTCCCGCTCGTCGACCGGCCGCTGCTCGCGTACACGTTCGAGCACCTCGCGCGACACGGCGTCGAGCGCGGGATCATCTCGGCTGGCTATCTCCCCGATCAGATCGAGGCCTGGTTCGGCACGCAGCACGACAGGATGGCGCTCGAGTACGCAGTCGAGGACGAGCCGCTCGGCACCGGCGGGGCGATCGGCTTCGCCGGCCGCGAGCTCGAGGGAAGCTTCTTCGCGCTCAACGGCGACTCGTTGCGCGAGGCCGATCTCGGCGAGCTCGTCGCCTTCCACCGCTCGTCGGGCGCGAAGGCGACGATCCTGCTCACTCCTGTCGCCGACCCGAGCCGCTACGGCCTCGTGCGGACGGCCGCAGACGGTCGCGTCGAGACCTTCCTCGAGAAGCCGCGGCCGGAGGAGATCGACACGGATCTCATCAACGCCGGGCTCTATGTGCTCGAGCCGGAGATTCTCGACCTCGTCCCGCCCGGGCGCGCCGTCTCGATCGAGCGCGAGGTCTTCCCGCGGCTGGCCGCCGAAGGCTCCGTGTTCGGGACCGCGCTCCCGGGCTACTGGCTCGACGTGGGAACGCCCGAGACGTACCTGCAGGCGCACCGCGACGTGCTCGAGCGGATCTTCCAGACGGAGGTGGGAGAGGCGCTCGGAGCCGACTTCACGCTCGTCGACGACACCGCTGAGGTGCATTCGGGCGCGAAGCTCATCCCACCGGTGTACGTCGGGCCCGGAGCGGTTGTGGAGGACGGTGCGCGCCTCGGCAGCCTCGCCGTGCTCGGAGCGGAGGCGCGACTCGCCGAAGGTTGCGTCGTCGAGAACGCCGTCGTCGGCGCGCGAACACGAATCGGAGCGCGAACGAGCGTGGTCGGCTCGATCATCGGCGACGACGCCCGCGTCGGTGCCGGCTGCGAGCTCCACAACCTCGCGGTCGTCGGCCCGGGCGCCGAGGTCGGGGAGCGCAACGTCCTCGACTACGGACTCCGCATCGGCGCGGGCCAGCACATCCCGGACGAGGCACTTCGCTTCTCGTGAGCGGCTACCGGACGTCGCCGCGCAAGGTCGACAAGCCATGGGGGTGGGAGCTCGTCTGGGCCGAGGCGGAGGACTACGTCGGCAAGCTCCTGTTCGTCCGCGCCGGCGAGTCGCTGAGCCTGCAGTACCACGAGGTGAAGGACGAGTCGTGGCTCGTGCAGGAAGGGCGCGCGCGACTCGAGCTCGGTGAGGTCGAGGGCGAGCGCGAGATCGTCGAGATCGCGCCCGGCGACACGTACCGCTTCCGGCCACGGACGGTGCACCGCGTCACGGCCGTCGTGGACACGCTCGTGATCGAGGTCTCGACGAATCACCTCACGGACGTCGTACGGCTCGAGGACAGGTACGGTCGCAAGGGTACGAGCAAGCCCTAAGGCTTGATTTCTCGAGCGCCTAACCTTCACACAACTCTGATAGGGTTTCGGCCGTGCAGGCGTGGATGACCATCGGCGAGACGAGTCGGCGTTCCGGCTGGTCGCCGCGCATGCTGCGCTACCTCGGGCAGGAAGGGCTCGTCGTTCCGGCTCGGAGTGACGCTGGCTATCGCCGCTACGGCATCCGCGAGCTGAACCAGCTGAACGCGCTCGCTGACCTGCGCGCCCGTTTCGACGTCGACCTCCAGGACCTCGAGTTCGCGCTGCGCCTGCGCCGTGAGTCGGCGCTCCGGGCGGCGGTCGAGACGTGGCTCGCCGGAACGACCGTCCCCGACACCGACGAGATCTCCCCGGCCTGGGTCGAGTGGGAGCAGCGCAAGCACGAGCGCCTGCTTGCCACCGCGGCCTGACGCGAGACGAGGTCAGACCCCACGGGTCTGACCTCGCTATTCAACCGAAGAGAGGATCCATGGCAACCACACTGCGATACGACGTGAAAGACCTGGCACTCGCCCCCGAGGGCGTACGCCGGATCGCCTGGGCCGATCGGCAGATGCCAGTGCTCGCGGCGATCCGTGAGCGCTTCGAGCGCGAGCAGCCGCTCGCCGGGCACCGCATCTCCGCATGCCTGCACGTGACGACCGAGACCGCCAACCTGGCCAGGACGCTCAAGGCAGGAGGCGCCGATGTCGTCCTCTGCGCGTCCAACCCGCTCTCGACGCAGGACGACGTTGCGGCCGCGCTCGTCGAGGAGTACGGCGTCGGCGTGTTCGCAATCAAAGGCGAGGACAACGACACGTACTACCGCCACATCGAGGCGGCGGTCGACCACCGCCCGCATCTCACCATGGACGACGGCGCCGACGTCATCGGCGTCCTCCACTCGGCGCGGCGCGAGCAGCTCGGCGACGTGATCGCGGGCACGGAGGAGACGACCACGGGCGTCATCCGCCTGAAAGCGCTGGAGCGCGACGGCAAGCTCGGCTTCCCGGTCATTGCGGTCAACGAGGCGCGCACGAAGCACCTCTTCGACAACCGCTACGGCACCGGCCAGTCGACGATCGACGGGATCATCCGGGCGACGAACGTCCTCCTCGCCGGCAAGCGGTTCGTCGTCGCCGGCTACGGCTGGACGGGCCGCGGTGTCGCGATGCGAGCCCGCGGGATGGGTGCGCACGTCATCGTCACCGAGGTCGATCCGATGCGGGCGCTCGAGGCGACGATGGACGGCTACGAGGTGCTCACGATGGAGGCCGCGTCCGCCGTCGGCGACCTCTTCTGCACGGCGACGGGCGACAAGAACGTCATCACTCGCGCTCACATTGAGCGGATGAAGGACGGCGCGATCCTCTCCAACACGGGGCACTTCAACGTCGAGATCGAGATCGGCGCGCTCCGCGACCTCGCCGTGGAGACGCGCGAGGCACGCGCCCTCGTCGACGAGTTCACGATGGCCGACGGCCGGCGTATCTACCTCATCGCCGAGGGTCGGCTTGTGAACCTCGCCGCGGCCGAAGGGCATCCGGCACTCGTCATGGACATGTCCTTCGCGAACCAGGCGCTCGCGGCCGAGTGGGTCATCCGCAATGCGGCGACACTCGAGCGACGCGTCTACGACGTCCCGAAGGACATCGACGAGGAGATCGCCCGGCTGAAGCTCGCGACGATGGGCATCGAGATCGACACGCTCACGGAGGAGCAGGCCCTCTACCTCGCCTCGTGGGACGAGGGGACCTAACTGCGGATCTTCATCTGGCACGGCTACCTCCTGGGTGGCACGGGGTCGAACATCTACGCCCGGCAGCTCGCGCGCGAGTGGAGCCGAGGCCGCCATGACGTCACCGTGTTCTCCCAGGAGGCTCAGCCGGCGCGGTTCGATCTCGGAGGAGCGACCGCCGTGCGACCGGACGTCGGCGGGCTGCTTCCTGTATTCGTGATCGACCGCTACGAGGGCTACGAGGTGAAGCGCCTGCAGGAGTGCACGCGCGCGGAGCTCGACGCCTGGGTCGAGGCGAACGCCGCGGCGATCCGCGAGCGCGGCTCGGCGGATCTGCTCTACGTCAATCACGTCCTACTGGGCGGCGCGGTCGGCGCCGCGAGCGGTGCGCCGTACGTTGTGAAGGCGCACGGCTCGGAGCTCGAGTACTCGATGCGCGGGAATGACGAGCTGTCCGCGTGGGGTGGCGAGGTTCTCGAGGGTGCGGCGGCCACGGTGGTCGGTTCCGAGCACATCCGTACCGTCGTCCGCGAGGTCTGCGGGACGGTCGAGCGCGTCCACGAGATCCCACCCGGAGTCGACGTCGAGCTCTGGCGGCCCGCGCCGAAAACGGATGCCCTCGCTGGGCTCCTTGCGGAGGCGCGGCTCGATCCGCCGAATTTTGGAAACACCAACGAACGGCTTCCGGACGAGGGCAATGCGGCGCGGTTGGCCGAGTTCCTCGCGGGCGACCGGCCGACGATCGTCTACTACGGAAAGCTCATCGAGAACAAGGGCGTGCAAGTGCTGTTCCAGGCGCTCCGCGGGCTGGAGGCGCGTGCCGTGATCGTCGGCTTCGGCGACTACCGCGACGAGCTCGAGCGAATCGCCGAGGGTCTCGACGTGCTCTTCACCGGTCCGCTCGAGCACCGGCATCTCGTACATCTCCTCACCCTCGCGGACGTCGCGGTCGTGCCCTCGATCTTCCCGGAGGCGTTCGGGATGGTCGCAGCCGAGGCGGCCGCGGCGGGCTGCCCGCCGATCGTCGCGAACCACTCCGGCCTGGCCGAGGTCGCACGGGGCCTGGAGGAGGAGTACCCGCCGGGCCGAGGCGGGCTCGCGAGCTTCCCGAACGGCGACGCTGCCGCCCTCCGCTCGCGGCTCGAAGACGTGCTCGCCCTGCGAGGCGACGAGCGCGAGGCGCTTCGCGCCGCGGCCCGCACAGCGGCGGTCGAACGCTGGAGCTGGACGAGCGTCGCAGGGCGCATCCTCGCCCTCGTCGAATGAGTTCCCGTAGCTCGTACCCTTCGCCTCCCGATGGCCGACCGCGAGTTCGACCCAGGCCCCGAACGCCGCGCACGGACGCGCATGCCGGACCTGACTCCTGACCGCATCGTGCGTCTCGAGTTGGACGCGGTGGTCGCGCTCGATCAGCGCCGCCTGCCGGACGAGGAGGTCGAGCTGCGCTGCGCGTCGGCTGCGGAGGTAGCTGACGCGATCCGCACCCTCGCGATCCGCGGTGCGCCCGCGATCGGCGTGGCGGCGGCGTACGGGCTCGCGCTCGCGGCGACGCGCGGGGAAGACCTCGACGCCGCCTACGACGTCCTCGCGTCCTCACGGCCGACCGCGGTCAACCTGCGCTGGGCGCTCGACGAGCTTCGCGACGATCCGACGCCGGAGCGAGCGCGCACGCTCCACGAGGAGGAGGTCGAGCGGTGTCGTCGGATGGGGCGGCACGGCGCAGACCTGATCGAGCCAGGGGCGCGGCTCCTGACGCACTGCAACACCGGGGGTCTGGCGACGGGCGGCTACGGGTCCGCGCTCGGCGCTGTGCGCGCGGCCTGGGACCGCGGGCTCGTCGAGCACGTGTGGGTCGACGAGACGCGGCCGCTGCTCCAGGGCGCGCGCCTGACGGCATGGGAGCTCGACGCGTTGGGTATCCCGTTCTCCGTGATCGTGGACGGAGCAGCGGCGTCGCTCATGGCCGACGGGGAGGTCGACGCAGTGCTCACCGGCGCCGACCGGATCGCGGCCAACGGCGACGTGGCGAACAAGGTCGGTACCTACGGCCTCGCGGTCGCGGCCGCGCACCATGGTCTGCCGTTCTACGTCGTCGCGCCGACCTCGACGCTGGATCCGAGCGCCGCGAGCGGGGCGGACATTCCGATCGAGGTGCGCGACCCGCGCGAGGTCTCCACACGCTTTCCGGCAACCAACCGGGCGTTCGACGTGACTCCGGCCGAGCTCGTCGGCGCGATCGTGACCGAGGCCGGCGTACATCGCGCGCCGTACGAGTCGTCGCTTCCATCACCGGTGCGAAGCGCCGGCTGATGGACGTCGCTCGCGAGACTGCGCTCGTCCTCCAGCGCTTCGGGTTCGACGAGGCGCTCTTCGAGTCGCTCCGCGCGAAGGTGGCGGCCGGCGAGCTGTCGCCGGAGTCGAATCTGATCCGGGGCTCGATCGAGCCTCCCACCGAGGGTGATGTAGCTCGCCTTCCGGCTCCGGGCGACTCGGGATACGACGACGCCCGGGAAGCCGGGCTCGACGCGCTGCGCCGAGGCGAGGTCGCGCAGGTCGTGCTCGCCGGCGGGATGGCGACCCGCTTCGGCGGCGTCGTGAAGGCGGTTCTGCGCGCGGTGGACGGCAAGAGCTTCCTGGAAGCGAAGCTCGTGCAGACCACGGCGCTCGAGCGCGAAGTCGGCGTGAGCGTTCAGGTCGCGCTGATGACGAGCTTCGCGACCGATGCTGCGATTCGCGCGCGCGTCGCCGAGCGCGGCCTCGGCGATCCGCTCGTCTTCAACCAGTTCGTGTCGCTGCGCCTCGACGCGGCTGGCGATCCGTTCCGCGATGTGGCCGGCCGGCCGTCGCTGTACGCACCCGGCCACGGCGATCTGTTCGAGGCGCTGCAGCGCTCGGGAACGCTCGCGGCGCTGCGCGACCGCGGCGTTCGCGTGGTGACGGTGTCGAACGTCGACAACCTCGGCGCGCGCGTCGATCCCGTCGTCGTGGGCGCGCACCTCACCGCGGGGAGACCTCTGACGTGCGAGGTCGCGCGCAAAGAGGGAGACATGGGCGGAGCGCCGGTGCGCGTCGACGGCAAGCTGCAGCTCGTCGAGGGCCCGCGCTTCCCGCAATCGTTCGATCAGGAGCTGGTCCCGGTCTTCAACACGAACACGGCACTCTTCGATCTCGATTCACTCGACGCGGCGTACGACCTGTCCTGGCTCTACGTCTTGAAGGATGTCGACGGGCGCGCCGCCGTGCAGCTCGAACGGCTGTACCACCAGGTCTCGGCGTTCGTCCCCACGCACTACCTGGAGGTCCCTCGGAGAGGCCCGCGCGGACGTTTTCTGCCGATCAAGACGCCTGCAGACCTCGAGCGCGCAGAGGGCGACCTCCGCGAGCTCATTTCCGCGCCGATCTGACACGAATTCGGCACAGCACTGTGACCTGGTCGCTCGTACCGTCGGAACGTGCGGGTGCTCGACCTCGTTCTCCCCGAGCGCTGCGCGATCTGCGAGACGCCGGGCCGGCCCCTTTGCGACGGCTGCCGAACGACGCTCACCAGGCTCACGCCTCCGGTCTGCGAGCGCTGCGGCTCCCCGGGCCCGTGGCCGGTTCGCCGATGTGCCGAGTGCGCGGGGAGGAGGCTCGCGTTTGCGCATGTCCGCTCTGCGATCGTCTACGACGGGCAGGCACGGAGGTTCGTGCGCTCCTGGAAGGAACGCGGCCGGCGGCGACTCGCTCGCGATGCGGCCGCACTCGTCGCCGAGGTCGTCCCGAGGCCAGCCGTGGATGCGCTCGTCCCCGTGCCGGGAGACCCGGAGCGCGCGCTGCGTCGAGGCGACGTCCCGTCCCGTGGGCTTGCGATCGAGCTCGGGAGGATCTGGGCGCTCGACATCGTCGACGTGCTGGAGCGGAGCCACGCGCTTCCGCGTCAGCGCGGGCTGGCGCTCGAGGAGCGCCGCAGGAATGTCCGCGGCAGTGTTGTCGCGTCCCGAGCGGTTCCCGCGCAGGTCTGCGTCGTCGACGACGTCTACACCTCCGGAGCAACCGCGGACGCCTGTGCGAGCGCCTGCCGACGGGTTGGAGCTCGGCAGGTTCGGGTCGTCACTCTCGCGAGGGCAGTTCGTTAGATTGCGAGTGTCGTCATCGCCACGATCCCGAAAGGAGCGTCAGCAATGCAGCTCCAGGTCAAGGCCCAGCACTCCTCCCTTCCGGACTCGGTGCACGCGTACACGGAGAAGCGCTTCGCGAAGCTCTCGCGGCGTCTCTACGAAGGGACGGCGGTAGAGGTGACGTTCTCGCGCGAGCGCAATCCGTCGATCCGTGACGATCACGTCGCCGAGGCCGTCGTCTTCATGAAGGGCCCGAACCTCGTGGCTCGCGAGGCCGCGACGACATACGAGGCAGCGGTCGATGAGCTCGTCGAGAAGCTCGAGCGCCAGATCGAGCGCTACCGCGACAAGCGGGTGCACGAGCCGCGCCGGGCTGCGCAGCGCAAGCGCGACCCCGACGGCGCAGGCGAAGAAGCGGCCGCCTAGGCGGCCTGCAGCTCTAACGAGGGGCGTCGTCGCCGGCGGCGACGCCAGCGGAGATCGTCTTGCGGAGCACCGAGGCGATCTCGGGCGGAGCCGTCAGATCTCGCGGTTGAAGCTCGTGTCGAGCGTCAGCGGGCTCGTGGCCACCACGGAGCCGACCGCCGGCCGCCGACATGACGGCGATCTCGCCGAAGTAGTCCCCGGCGCCGAGCGTGTTTGATCGCCGCTCCCTCGTGCACGACGTCGGCCGTGCCCGACGTGATCGCGAAATACACCGCGTGCCCGAAGTCGCCTTCCCGCACGAGAACCGCTCCCTCCTCGACCTCGAGCGTGTCGCACACGCTCGCAACGGATGCGCGCTGATCGAGGGTCAGCTCTGCAAAGAGCGGGATCGTCTCGAGCTTGGAGGCATCCATCCGGCCCGACGCTAGCGAGCGACGTGTGACCCTCTGGTGAGGGCGCGGTATCGGTCTCGTGACCCGTGAGCACAGCTCGATTGCCGGGGCGAGCCGGTACCCTAGGCCCGTGGCGACGGAGTCCTTCGGGAAGTTCGAGCGCGTCCTTCGCGTGGGCGAAGGGCGGCGCGTCAAGCGCCTCGCCGAGCAGGCAGCGTACATCGGCACGTTCGAGCCCGACTTCGAGAAGCTCACCGACGAGGAGCTCCGCGGCAAGACCGCTGAGTTCAAGCAGCGCCTCGAGAACGGCGAGTCGCTCGAGGACCTGATCTTCGAGGCCTACGCCGCGGTCCGCGAGGCCTTCAGGCGCACGATCGGCGTGCGGCTCTTCGACGTTCAGCTCATGGGCGGGATCGTCCTCCACGAGGGCGATATCGCCGAGATGAAAACGGGCGAGGGAAAGACCTTCGTCGCCGTGCAGCCGCTGTACCTCAACGGTCTTGCCGGCCAGGGAGTCCATCTCGTGACCGTGAACGACTACCTCGCGAAGCGCGACGCGGAGTGGACGCAGCCCGTGTACGAAATGCTCGGCAGCTCCGTCGGCGCGATCCAGAACCTCATGCCGTTCGCGGAGCGCCGCGAGGCCTACGCGTGCGACGTCGTCTACGGGACGAACTCCGAGTTCGGCTTCGACTACCTGCGCGACAATATGGCCGTCTCGCTCGAGGGCGTCGTGCAGCGCAGCCACTCCTACGCGATCGTGGACGAGGTCGACTCGATCCTCGTCGACGAGGCGCGGACGCCGCTCATCATCTCCGGCGAGCCGGAGACCGCTGCGGAGACCTACTACCAGTTCGCTCGTGTCGCGAAGACTCTCGACGGTGCGCCCGCAACGCGCAAGACGGCGAAGGGACTCGACGAGACCGAGCTCTCGGGCGCGGACTTCCTCTACGACGAGAAGTTCAAGACCGTCTCGCCGGCGCAGGCGACGATCGAGAAGGTCGAGCGCGCGCTCAACATCGACAACCTCTACGACCCGAAGCACGTCATCCTCGTCAACCACCTCATGCAGGCGCTCAAGGCGCAGTCGCTCTACAAGCGCGACGTCGACTACGTCGTGCAAGAGGGCGAGGTCAAGATCGTCGACGAGTTCACGGGACGGATCATGGAAGGGCGGCGCTGGAGCGAAGGGCTCCATCAGGCGATCGAGGCGAAGGAGGGCACCAGAATCCGCGAGGAGAACGTCACCCTCGCGTCGATCACGCTGCAGAACTACTTCCGCCTGTACGAGCGGCTGGCAGGCATGACGGGTACCGCGAAGACGGAGGAGAAGGAGTTCGTCGAGATCTACGACCTGCACGTCGTGGAGATCCCGACGAACCAGCCCGTTGCTCGTCTCGACGAGAACGACTACATCTTCAAGACGCCCGAGGCGAAGTTCTCGTCGGTGCTCGACGACATCGTCGAGCGCCACGAGGAGGGCCAGCCGGTGCTCGTCGGCACGATCGCGGTCGAGACCTCCGAGTTTCTCTCGGAGATGCTCAAGCGCAAGGGCATCGCGCACAACGTCCTGAACGCGAAGGAGCACGAGCGCGAGAGCGAGATCATCAAGGACGCGGGCCAGCGCGGAGCAGTGACGATCGCGACGAACATGGCCGGCCGCGGCGTCGACATCAAGCTCGGTGACGGAGTGGTCGACCTCGGTGGCCTCTACGTCCTCGGGACGGAGCGCCACGAGTCACGCCGCATCGACAATCAGCTGCGCGGCCGCTCGGGACGCCAGGGCGACCCTGGCGAGACGCGCTTCTACCTCTCGGGCCAGGACGACCTCGTGCGCCTGTTCGCCGGCGATCGGATCTACAACATCATGAACCGCTTCAAGATTCCGGACGATCAGCCCATGGAGGCCTCGATCCTCTCGAAGCAGATCGAGAACGCCCAGAAGAAGGTCGAGGAGCAGAACTTCGTCGCGCGCAAGAACGTCCTCAAGTACGACGACGTCATGAACACGCAGCGCATGGTGATCTACGAGCAGCGCCGTCGCGTGCTCGAGGGGGAGGATCTCTCCGACGAGGTGCGCGAGTGGATCCGCGACGTTGTCACAGCCGGGGTCGTGCATGCCACGGACTCCGAGTTCCCCGAGGACTGGGATCTCGATGGCCTCGTGACGAGCATGCAGTCGCTCTACGGCACGGACATCACGGTCGAGGAACTGCGCGAGGAGCTCGACGTGACTATTCGCGAGGAGCTGGTCGACGAGTTCGTCGAGGACGCGCTCGAGACCTACGACGAGCGCGAGCAGGCGCTCGGCCCGGAGCTCGCACGCGAGGTCGAGCGCTACATCATCCTCCAGACCGTCGACGGACGCTGGCGCGAGCACCTCGAGGCGATGGACTACCTGCGCGAGGGCGTCCACCTCCGCGCGTTCGCGCAGAAGGATCCGCTCGTCGAGTACCGCGGCGAGGGCCACATCATGTTCGAGGAGCTCAGCCAGACCATCCGCGAGGAGGTCGTCTTCACGCTCTTCCACGTCTCCGTGCAGGTCGAGCAGCCTGCCCTCGAGCCGATGCAGGCGCGCGAGAGTTCCCTTCACTACGAGCACGAGACGTCGGCGGGCGCCGAGGTGATCGCTGCGGCCGGTGGAGCTGCGACCGCGCTCGCGGCGCCACCCGCACCGTCGGAGTCCGGGTCGTTCGCGCAACCGCAGGCCGTGAACGAGCACAAGGACATCGGCCGCAACGACCCGTGCTGGTGCGGGAGCGGCAAGAAGTACAAGCGCTGCCACGGGGCCTAAATGGTTGTACCGTGGTCGCCCGCACGCCGCGTCGACGCGTGCCGCGGCTTTTGCTTCAGCGTGATTCGGTGAGCGGCCCCTTCTCCGCGAGTCGCGGAGCGATCACGGCTGCCACGCCACCGACGAGCACCAGGGCGTAGAACGCGTTGTCCCAGCTGCGGAGCCCCGTCAGGTCGACCGAGACGAAGCCCCAGGTGATCAATCCGTAGCCGAGAGCGATGCTCGCGACTCCGCTTGTCTGCGTCCCCGTGTGCGGGAGATCACGTGGGCGATGCACGCCGGTCGCGACGGCTGCAGCGAGCGCCAGTGTCAGCGTCCCGATGATGCAGTCGACGACGTAGTGGTTTCCGGTGCCGACGATGACGAGGAAGACCACGACCGGATAGACGAGGGTCCCGTACGCCAGGCGAGACCGCGGGAAGAGCCAGATCGCGGTCGCGGCGACGAGAACCGCGAACCCGAAGTGCTGGCTCGCCGCCGCAGCCGTCGTGTTGTGGAAGAGGGCCCCGGTCGTGTTCGCCAGCTCGGCGTCGGTCGGCGGCACGCCGAAGCCGAACTCGGGAAGCCAGTGCGGAGGGGCAAGCGGATACAGCCAGATGACGAGCGCCGCGGGCAGGAACGCCAGCGCGAACGTCGTGCGGACGACCGGGTAGCGCTCGGGAGCGAGCAGCCGCGCCGCGGCGACGAACGCGAACAACACGGGCAGGTGGATGTTCGTGTAGAGCCACGCCAGAGCAGGGGTGACATTCGCGTCGTCGAGGCGCCCGATGACAGTGTGTTCCACGTCCAGCGACAACGCTCGTTCGAGTCGCAGCACGTCACCCGCGTGGGCGAGGGACGTCGCGACGTCGCCTTCGATCGGAATCCGGATCGCGTGCCAGGCGAGCAGCACGAGCGCGACGAGCACGAGCTCGGTCTCCACCGAGTACGTTCGCTTCGCATATCTCGCCGCCGCACGCATTGCGTTGACGAGGAATACCCTAAGTCGCGGGATTCTCACCCCGCGTCGGTAACGGATGCTCGTCGAGTGCGGCGTGACCTATCGTCCGTGCATGCGAGCGACACGCGGGTGGCTCGTCGGGGTCGTAGTCGGCGTCGCGGTCGCCGGATGCGGAGGCAGCGGGGACGAGCGTCCTGAGCTTGCGGCCGCCGAACAGGTGACGCCAACCGTAGAGACATCGATACCTGAGTCGGCGCTGAGCGAAGCGTCGAGGTCGGTCCAGCCAGGTGCTGCTTTCCGTTCCACTTCCGCCGAGACAGCGGCAGGAGGTCGGCAAGCAAGCGGCGGCCACCGCTGCGGCGGTTCAGCGCTGGGACATGGCGCTCGCCACGTGCGTCGGGCCGTCGGGTGAGGGCGACGACGCCGATGCGACGTGCACCCATGCGGCGTGGGAGCAGCTCGTCGATCAGGTCGAGATCGAGATGTACTACCTCCTCGAGCACCTGCGAGCGATGCCGAGCGGCTCCTGCCACGAAGCGCTCGGCGCCGAGAACGACATCCTCAGAGGTTTCTGGCATGGTGCGGCTCCGCTCGATCTGGCGTGGCTCGACGAACAGCAGCGTCCGCCCAGCCGGTTCGACCTCGAGGCCACGGTCGATCTCGTTCGGCACGTTCCGGGACGCATTCGGGACGCAGTGACGACTGTCTGCGCGCCCTGAGTCCGGTGCGGCCGAGTCGACCACGCTCCCGGGTACGCTAGGCGCGTGACGGATGCCGACGGCAAGCCGCTCGACGAGCGCCTGCAGGAGATCGGGGCCCAGCTCGCCTGGGTCCGTGATTACCTTTGACCCGGAGCGCCTAGCCACACGACGCATCGAGCTCGAGGAGGCGATGGGGGCTCCCGGGTTCTGGGACGACCAGGTTGGGGCGGCTCGTATCTCCACCGAGCACTCGCGGCTCGTGCGCAAGCTCGAGCGCTACGAGCGGCTCCAGGGCGAGTTCGAGGATGCGACGGAGCTGCTCTCGCTCGGGGAGGACGAGCAGGAGATCGCGCAGCTCGTCGCGTCACTCGAGGGCGAGCTCGGTCGTCTGCAAGAGGACGCGCTCTTCGACGGCCAGTACGACGCGGGCGACGCGGTCCTCCAGATCCACTCGGGCACGGGTGGGACGGACGCCCAGGACTGGGCCGACATGCTCCTGCGCCTGTACCTCCGCTGGGCCGCCGACCGCGGCTTCCAGACCGAGACGATCGAGGCGAGCCCGGGCGAGGAGGCGGGCCTCAAGTCGGCCACGGTGACGATCAAGGGCGAGAACGCGTACGGCACGCTGAAGGCCGAGCGCGGCGTGCATCGCCTCGTCCGCCAGTCGCCGTTCGACTCGGCGCACCGCCGCCATACCGCGTTCGCACAGATCGTCGTGGCACCGCTCCTCCCCGACGACGCTCCGATCGAGGTCGACGAGTCCGAGCTTCGTATCGATACGTACCGCTCGAGCGGCGCGGGCGGACAGCACGTCAACAAGACCGACTCCGCGGTCCGCATCACGCATCTCCCCACCGGAATCGTCGTCCAGTGCCAGAACGAGCGCTCGCAGACGTCGAACAAGGCCACGGCGATGCGCATCCTCCGTTCTCGACTCGCAGAGCTGGAAGAGGAGAAGCGCGAGGCCGAGCTCGCGAAGGAACGTGGCGCGGCGCAGGACATCGGCTTCGGGAGTCAAATCCGCTCCTACGTGCTGCATCCCTACCAGCTGGTGAAGGATCATCGAACCGACTTCGAGGTGGGAAACACCCAGTCCGTGCTCGACGGCGGGATCGACGGCTTCATCCATGCCTATCTCCTCGCGAAAGCCGCCGGGCAGGTGATCTAGAGACATGGTTCGACCACACCCGGCCGCGAAGCGGACGGCTTCAGGGATCTGCGCGAACGGAATCCGCACTCGCGGATTCCGTTCTGCGCCGGGAAATCGTCAGAGACATGGATCCAACCCCCACACCCGGCCGCGAAGCGGACGGCTTCAGGGATCTGCGCGAACGGAATCCGCACTCGCGGATTCCGTTCTGCGCCGGGAAATCGTCGGCTACACTGGGGCGCCTTCTACGAGCCGGAGCAGCCAGCGCGGCTGCGTCAGTGCTGACACCCGGTGCCGGATGACCTCTCGGAGACACAGATGACGGCCCTCGCCGAACCCGATACCAACGTCGAGCTGCAGCCGGCCCGCGAAGGGTCGACCGGCTCCGCGATGATCGTGTTCGAGGACGTCCGGAAGATCTACGAGACCAACAACGTACGGGCTCTGGACGGCGTCTCGTTCGTCATCGAGAAAGGCGAGTT
>Ga0136631_10000035_pt1 | contig 34254 bp, 35 predicted proteins | sample AntDrymUQ6012206_2_FD_104655 | JGI IMG/M metagenome (GOLD analysis project Ga0136631, IMG submission 104655) | Polar desert sand microbial communities from Dry Valleys, Antarctica - metaG UQ601 (22.06) | ecosystem: Environmental > Terrestrial > Soil > Desert | place: Antarctica: Dry Valley... | reverse complement strand
ATTCGAAGCCGTCCATGACTATGAGATCACCGGTACGATCGATCTCTCTCCTTCAATTTCTTGATTTCTTGAAAAGAAGGAACCTGACAACCCAGTCTCCGTCGAACCCGGGATGGTCCAGACTTCTTGCATGTCGTGCGCGAGCGCGACCAGCTTCTGTGTGGTTGCTCCGCAGAACCTCACTCTCGCCAGGCTGCGGCAGTGCTGAACGTCCGCCACGGCAGCGCAGGCGACGCGCCGCAGCTGCTGGCGCTGTTCGATGACGCGGTCGCGTGGATGGTCGCGCGCGGCCAGACCGGTCAATGGGGCAGCGAGCCGTTCTCGGCGAAGCCTTCGCGGGTCGCCAGGGCGCAGCAGTGGGCCGCAGGCGGCGGGCTCTGGCTCGCGGTGGACGACAGCGCAGGCGACGAGCCCGTCGGCGCGATCGTCCTCGGAGACGCCCTCGACTACGTACCGCCGGCCGACTGCCATGAGGTCTACGTTCAGGTCCTGCTGACCGCGTCGGCCTGGCGCAGCCGGGGTGTCGGAGCGCGCCTGATCGAGCACGCGGTCACCGTGGGACGCGGCCAGGGCGCTGTGCAGCTGCGTGTGGACTGCTGGGACGGCGTGCCCGCGCTGCCGTCCCAATACGAGCGCCTCGGGTTCACGCGTGTCGGCTCGTTTCAGGTCGGTAACTGGCCCGGCACGATCCTCACGAGAGCGCTCTGACGTCGTGGCCCCGGTCACGACGCTCGTTATTATACCGTCGGCGCGGCGTCCGGCGATCGCTCTCAGGTACCGGCGACAAGAGTGAATATCGGTGACCGCCCTCGGAGACAGCCGTTCGGCAACAGCAGCGGGCGGTCCCTCGGCGCTCGCTCTACGCTGGGCCCATGAAGGGCTTTGCCTCGGACAACTACGCCGGTGCGCATCCCGAGGTGCTCGCCGCGATCACCGCCGCCAACGCCGAGCACGCCGTCGCCTACGGCGCCGATCCATGGACCGCGCGCGCGAAGGAGCTCCTGCGCGAGCACTTCGGCGAGCAGGCCAGCCCGTACCTCGTCTTCAACGGCAGCGCCGCGAACGTCCTGTCGTTGCGCGCGCTGTGCCGCCCGTGGGAGTCGGTCGTCTGCGCCGCCGGCGCGCACGTCAACGTCGACGAGGGCGGGGCGCCCGAGCGGATCGCGGGCTGCAAGCTCCAGGCCGTCCCGACACTCGACGGCAAGCTCACCCCCGAGCTCGTCGCCTCGCAGCTGCACCGCATCGGCGACGAGCACGTCGTCCAGCCGCGTGTCGTGAGCGTCTCGCAGAGCACCGAGCTCGGGACGCGCTACAGCACCTACGAGCTGGCAGCGCTCGCGCACTTCGCCCACGAGCGCGGCCTCCTGCTGCACGTCGACGGCGCCCGTCTGGCGAACGCCGCCGCCGCGCTCGACGTGCCGCTGCGCGCGATCACGACCGATGTCGGCGCCGACGCCGTCTCCTTCGGCGGGACGAAGAACGGCCTGCTGCTCGGCGAGGCCGTCGTCTTCCTGCGACCCGGCCTCGATGAGGGCTTCGCCTACCTGCGCAAGCAGACGCTGCAGCTCGCGTCGAAGGGGCGATTCCTCGGGGCCCAGTTCGTCGCGCTGCTTGAGGGCGACCTCTGGCGGCGCAGCGCCGCCCACGCCAACGTCATGGCAGCGCGCCTCGCGGCGGCGCTCGTCGACGTGCCCGGCGTGCGGATCACCCAGCCCGTCCAGGCCAACGTCGTGTTCGCCGTCATCGCACGCAGCGCGACCGACGAGCTCCAGCGCGACTGGCACTTCTACACGTGGGACGACGAGACGGGGGAGGTGCGCCTCATGTGCGCGTGGGATACGACCCCCGAGGAGGTCGACGCCTTCGCCGACGCGGTCGCTCAGGCGTGCAGGGCCGCCTCGCCGCCACGATGACGGCCGGGCCGGGCGATCGGCGCGGATTGCGGCCATCTGGCCATTGGGGGCGGTTGTCGCATGCCGATACTCTCAGCATGGGTATGAGCACATTCATGGACCGCAGCTACAGGATCGGGCCGGATGGCCGCACCGTCGTGTGCGACGTGAGCGCCGCTCGCGGCGACCTCGACACGCTGAGCGAGGCGCTGTCCTGGCGGCGAGACGACCTGTCGCGCGACGATCTGCAGGACGCCGACTCCGTGCTCGCGCTGCGGGCGCTCATGGTGCTCGACGACATGCTCGCCATGCGCGGCGACGAGGAGCACGTGATCCTGTCCGTCAACCGCGCACAGGTCCACATGCTCTGCGAGATCGCAGGCGCGTACGTGGCCGAGCGCGACATCGACGGCTACCAGGCGCCCGAGGAGCGCGAGCGCATCCAGCGGCTGCGCGCCCTCGCGGGTCCGCTCATGGACTGCTGCAGCGAGCTCGCCGCCGCGCAGGAAGAGGTGCGTGAACGCGCGCTCCCGGTTTGAGCGCGCGCCGGCGCTAGCGCTAGCCTTTCTTGCCTCAAGACGGCAGCTAGGAGGCTCGGATGAGCGAGCAAGAGCAGCAGGACCAGCCGGCAGCCCCGGCGCAGCAAGCGATCGATCCCGAGACCGAGGCTCTCATCGAGCAGCAGCGGCGCGTTCTGGAGAACAGCGAGCGCGTTCGCGGCACCGATCATCCTGGAACGCTGCGCGCGCGCGCCGACCTCGCCTTCACGTACTGGACGGCAGGCCGTCACGACGAGGCGATCGAGATCGAGGAGCGACTCATCTCCGACAGCGAGCGCGTCCTGGGCGCCGAGCACCCCGAGACGCTGACCGCGCGCTCGAACCTCGCGTCCTCGTACTGGACCGCGGGTCGCACCGACGAGGCGATCGAGATCGAGGAGGCCGTGCTCGCCGATGCCGAGCGGATCCTGGGCAACGACCACCGCGGCACGCTGACCGCGCGCTCGAACCTCGCCTACTCCTATTCGACGGCCGGCCGTGCAGAGGACGCGATCAAGATCCAGAAGCAGGTCGTGGCCGACCGCGAGCGCGTCCTCGATCCCGACGATCCGGACACGCTCGATGCCCGCGCGAACCTCGCCTCCGCGTACTGGAACGCCGACCTCGTCCACGATGCCATCGCGGTCGAGGAGCGCATCCTCCAGGAGAGCGAGCGCATCAACGGCCCGGACCATCTCGAGACGCTGCAGGCCCGCGTGTCGCTGGCGTCCTCCTACCGGACGGCGAGCCGCAAGGAGGAGGGCGCCGCGCTGCAGGAGCGCGTCGTCGCCGACAGCGAGCGGCTGCTCGGCAGCGATCACCCCGCCACGAGGGCCGCGCGCAAGACGCTCGAGCTCAACTGACGCGCCCGGGGTCAGCCGGTGCCGCAGAAGGACTGCAGGTCGCCGGTGACCGCGACGATGCCCACGAGGCGACCGCCGCCGTCGACGACGGGCACGCGGCGGGTGTCGGTCTGCAGCGCCAGGTCGCGCCCCGTGGCAGCCGGCGCGTCGGGGGAGACGGTCGGTCCGGGGTCGGCGACCTCCGCCGCCGGGCGCGCGGGGTCGCCCTCGCCGACGTGCGCCGGCGTCAGCGATCCGACGAAGCGCTGGTCGTCGTCGACGACGAACGCGAGCCGACGGCTCGTGCTCGCCGCGAAGTAGTCGCGCACGTCGCCGACCGTCGCTGTCGCGGGCAGCGCCGTGAGCTGGGCGTGCATGACCGACTGCACGGTGAGACCGTCGACCGCGTCGATGCTGATCGGTGCCATGGGTCCAATGATGCCAGCGCGCGACAATGCGGTGGTGGACATCGCGCCCTTCGCAGTCCTCGCCGCGCGGCCCGACCCCCCGCTGGACGAGCTTGCCCTCTCGCTCGCGGCTGAGTTCCGGGAGGTCGACGCAGACGGGGCGCTGGCGCGGCTGGACGCCCTGGGGGAGGAGGTGAGCCTCGCGCCGGGTGACCGGCTCGAGGCCGTGACCGAGGTACTGGGCCGCCGGCACGGGTTCGCCGGGGACCGCGAGCACTACGACGATCCGGCCAACTCGATGCTCGACATCGTGGTCGAGCGCCGGGCAGGGCTGCCGATCCTGCTATCGGTCGTCTACGTCGAGGTCGCCCGCCGCGCAGGGCTCGTGCTCGCGGGAGTGGGTCTGCCGGCGCACTATGTCGTCGCGCGCTTCGCCCCGCCGCCGCCGGTCCTGCTGGACCCCTTCTCCGGGGCGTGCGCCTCGAGCTGCCCGCGTCGGAGCACCTGCGGCCGTGGCGTGAGCACGAAACCGCGCTGCGCATGCTCAACAACCTCGTCGGCTCCTACGTGCGCCGTAACGACCTCGGCCCCGCGATCCGCGCTGCCGAGATGCGGCTCGAGCTGCCGCTCGCCGGGCCGCCGGCGGAGGCGCTCGGCGCGGAGCTTCGCTCGCTCCGCGCCCGCCTCAACTGACGGTTCTAGACGTCGTCGGTCTGGGTGGCGAGGTTCGGCTGGTCGACGCGCGAGATCGGCTTGCCCTCCTCCAGGTCCTCGACATCGGTGCCGGTGCCACCGTCGGTGGTCGCGTCGGCCTCGTCGCCGGCGGACTGGTCGATCGCCTCGTCGGTGTGCTCGTGCCCCGTGACGCCACCGAGCGCGTCGTCCTTCAGCGTCTGCTCGTCGGCGTCATCCTGCGGCGGGGGATCGTCGAGCATCTCCCGCGGGACGACGCCCTCGGTGTCGGCCCGGGTCTCCGACCCACCCTTCTCGTCCTCGGTCTCGCGGACTCCACCGCGGTACTCCCGCGGGTCCGGCTCACGCTCGTCCATCGTTTCCTCCTGCTCGTGTGCAGTGGCGGAGATCGGAGGACCTCCTGCTTCGGACGACCTACCCAAGTAGGCCGGAGGCTATGAGCCCGCTACGGTGGGCGCTGCGGCCTTGTACGAAACCCGAAGGGAGCTGCAATGCCAGCGCGACGGACGAGCGCGCGCGAGCGCTGGAACGAGCGGCGGTCGGCGGACGGCTTCGAGCCGTTTCCCGACGCACCCGCCGAGTGGCTCGTCGAGCACCGCTCGTTGCTGAGTGGCGGCGGGCGCGCGCTCGACGTCGCCTGCGGCGACGGGCGCAACGCGCTCCATCTCGCGCGGCTCGGATTCGAGGTCGACGCGGTCGACGTCTCCGACCTTGCGATCGACGCGCTGTGCACGGCGGCGCCTGATCGCGCGCCGGCGGTCCATCCCCGCGTCGTCGATCTCGAGCTGGAGCCACTGCCGCAGGACGAATACGACGTCGTCGTGAACTTCAACTACCTGCAGCGCGACCTCTTCGAGGCGCTCGAGCGGGCGTTGCGGCCGGGTGGCTGGCTGCTCTTCGAGACGTTCGGGCGCGCCCACCTCGACGAGCTCGGCAAGCGCATCGACCCCGCGTACGTCCTCGCCGACAACGAGCTGCTGCACGCCTTCCCGGGCCTACGCGTACGCCACTACCGCGAGGGCGTCGTCGAGCGTCCCGGCGGCCCCCGCGGAGTCGCGAGCCTCGTCGCACACCGACCGGGGCCCCGGCATCAGCCCTGACTCGGCCGTCGGGGGCGGTCGCCGAGCAGCACCGGCGCCCGGGCACGCGCGGTCTGAGACGATCGCTCGCCGCATGCGCCTCGCACGCCTCGTCGTCCTCGCCGCCACGCTGCTCACCGTCGCGCCCGCCGGGGCCCAGGCGCAGACCGGCGCCTACACGCGCTGCGACCCGGTGGGGGCGGCGAGCATCGTCGAGGTCAGCGTCGCGACGTGCGAGGAGGCGCGAGCCGTCGCGGCGGCGCTCGTCGCGACTGCGGCCGGCGACGGCGCGGCCATCCTACGGGCGGCGGGGTGGTCCCCGCTGCGCGCGCAGCTCGCCACCGGCGGCAGCGAGCACGACCTCGTCGCCACCCGCGGGCGGGCGGCGCTGCGCGTCCGCCGGCCCGGGCCGGCCCCCGATCTCGACGGCTGGTCGGCGGGCCGCGAGCTGCTGTTCGCCCGCGGCCGCCTTGTCCCGGGGGCGCGAGCACCCCGTGGCGCCGCCGTGTGTACGTCGGCGTTCCTCATCCGTCTGCCGACCGGCCGCCTCGGAGGGCTGAGCGCGGCGCATTGCGCCGGCACGCGCCGCGACGGCACGGTGCAGCGACGCAACGCCGCGTTGCGCCGGCCGCCACAGCCCGGCATTGTGCTGGGTCGCGTCCTGCGCAACGTCCGGCGCACCCAGCCGCTCGACGCCCTCGTCGTGCCCGTGCCGACGGGTCCGGGACGAGCTGCGTTCCCCTTCGTCGACCGTGGGATCGCACGCCCGCCGTGGAGCGTGGCCGGCGTCGCGCGCCCGTCCTCCGGGCGGCAGATCTGCTTCAGCGGGCGCACGAGCGGCGTCGATCGCTGCGGCGAGATCGTGGACGCCGGCGCCCGTCCCTTCGAGCGGCTGCTGAGCGCGCTGTCGGGCACGGTCGTCCGCTGCACGACGATCCGTGCCAGCGAGGGCGACAGCGGCTCGGCGGTCTACACGGCGCCGCGCGCGGACGGCAGCGTCCGCGCGGTCGGGATCGCGGTCATCGTCACCGGGTCGCGCGAGCGGATGTGCTTCACGCCGCTGCTGCCGGTGCTCGACGCGCTCGGCGCACAGCTCGTGACCGCCGGCACCGGCCAGTAGACCCTGGCCAGCTACGCGTCGCTGCCGAGCCCAACGCTCGGACGCGGCCGGCTCGGCGCACCGGCGGGCGCTCTGCGAGGTGTGCAGCGGACACCCTGGGGTGTCTTTTCGGGTTTCTCGAGCGCAAGTACCTTGCGACTCGCCGCCGCACTCGCGGTGTCGATCGCCTGGGCTGCCGCCGCGTTCGCGGCTGGCGCAGCGCTCCTGCGCGGCCGCGATCTCGTCTGACCGGGTACGCGCGGCCGCGTCGTGAACGCGGCGCTACGTGGATCTTGGACGTGCCAGCGGAGGCGCTGCTGCTTCAGCCGCGAGCTTCAGTGGTCGCGTCTTCTCGGCGAGCGCGATCAGTCCGAGCTCTTCTGCCGTGCCAAGCGCCTGTTTGAGGAGGTGGAGTGCCTTGTCGCCATCGTCGGGATGGTTGCGCAGCAGGAGCATGCGGGCGTAGTCGTGTTGGGTGTGGGCGATCAAGAGCGGTGATCTGATCTGGGTGTTCATCGTGAGGGCGTGCTCGAAGTGCCGTTCGGCGTCTGCGTATCGCGACAGCGTCGTTGCGAGCAGTCCGAGCGGACGTGAGGCGGAGCCTTGGCAGGGAAGGGCGAAGATGACCGTGAAGCGATCGGCGTAGGGCGACAGCAGCTTGTAGAGCAGCTGCGCGCGGCGGACGTCACCGAGGAGAACGACAATCTCGCAGAGCGCCGTCAGGTTCGGAAGCCAGGACGCATCGCGCGGGAGATCGGAGAAGTCCGCGTGCGCGAGCGCCTCGAGCTCTCGGCGCGCCTGCGCCGTGCGATCGAGCCGCGCGTAGATGTAGGCGAGTGCGCAGCGCCAACCGGGGAGCTGGGGATATTGCCCAGTCAAGCTTTCGACCGTTTCCACGAGCTCGTTGAGTCGTCCCTGCTGGTCACGTACGACGAGCATCTGTCCCCCGAAGACGTGGGCGGCGGTTTCGTCGTAGCCTTCGAAGCGGTGGGCGAGGGCGTCGTGCGCGAGCGTCTCGCAGTCCTCGAGTCGCCCCTGGAGATGGGCGTGGCTGGCCCGAAACACCGTCAGAACCCATGTCAAGTCGCGTTCTTGTCGCGTTTCGGCCAGCCGTTGCAGTGCCTCGAGCTCGCGCTGGACAGCCTCGATGTCTCCCAGCTCGAGCAGGGAGTCGATCAGCCGCCAATGTGCCAGCGCTCGCAGTCGCCGGTCGCCGACCTCGTCGGCCACGCGCCCGAGCTCCTCGGCCCTGGTGAGCGATTCGTGCAGGGCGTCCGGACCGTGAGTGACCCAGTGAGTGCTGGCAAGCACTTCGGCGAGCGTCACCTTGTCGGCGACTCGTCGGGCCATCTCCAACGCTTGGCGCGCGAGCATTCGCGAGCGGTGCTCACCCCCCGTGTAGGCGAGCGCGGCCGCCAGGCGGCCCATCAGCTGCGCGCGCAGCGCGCTGTCATCCTCGCCGAGCGCCGCGAGCGCTCGTTGCAACAGACCGGCGACGGGCCTGGTCACCGCTATGGCCACCTCGAAGCGGTGCGGTCCGCAGAAGCCAAGCGCCGCATGCGCCAGCCTGGTGGCCTCGCCGAGCTGCTCGGCGAGCTCGGCGGCTTGCAGGTAGGTCTGCCTGGCCTTGTCCAGCTCGCCCGCGCCCCAACACGCGTGGCCGAGCGCGAGCAGCAGCTCACAGCGCCGCTCGTCTTGTGGTTGTCCGGTCAGCGTGAGCGCCTGAAGACCGCGCTCATAGTGGGCGGCGGCGTTCTCGTAGCCCAGCCGTGCGGTTGCGCTGCGTCCCGCGGCGAGCGCGTAGTCGGCGGCCTTGACGCCTTGGCCATCGGCTGCGGCCTGCGCGAAGTGGTGCGCAAGTGCCTCGAGGCGGGCCTCCGTATCGCCGAGCGCTTCCAGTGCCTCGCCGAGCTGGCGGTGAAGACGCATCCGCCGGGCCGAGCTCAGCTCCTGGTAGATCGTCTGGCGCACCAGCGCATGCGCGAAGACATAGTCACCGGATCCGGCCTCGACCAGCAGCCCCGCGGCGACGGCCTCGTCGAGTCCGTCGAGCACGCCCGAAGCGTCGCCCAGCACGCGCTCGAGCAGCACGAAGGAGAGCTGCGGTCCCGCGACCGCCGCGACGCGCAACGCGTGCCCCGCTGGCGCTGAGAGCCGCGCGACGTGCTGACCGATCATCTGCCGCAACCCCTCCGGAGCCTCGAGCCCGGCCGCTCTGACACCGGGACTCAGGCGCTCACCCTCGGTGGAGATCGTGCCCGATTCGGCCAGGTGGGCCAGCAGCTCACACAGAAAGAACGGATTGCCGGCGGTCTGTGCTTCGAGCACATGCACGAGCTCTGGACGGTCGTCCAGCACGTGCTCGACGGTCGCATCGAGCAGCGCCGCGATCGCGGTCTCGCCAAGCCCGCGGATGCTCAGGCGCTCAGCGTTGGGGTCGCAGTGCAGGTCGACCAACAGCTGCGCCAAAGGCTGCCCGAGGTCGAGCTCGGTCTCACGGTACGTGCACAGCACCAGCGCGCCGAGTTGTCGCTCCGAGCGGATCAGATGACGCAGCAACAGCAGCGTCGGGGTGGCCGCCCAGTGCAGATCATCGAAGATCAGCAGCGCGCGCTGGTCGCGCGTCATCGCCTCGATGAGCGCGGCGACGGCCTCGAACAGCGCGAAGCGCTCTGAGTCCGGGTCGCCGCGGATGGGCTCGCCGAGGCCGGCGAGCTCGGGCAGCAGCCGTCCCAGATCGGGTGCCAGATCGCCGAGCTCGGCGCGCAGGCGATCAAGACCAACCGCGCGAGCATACGGTCGCAGCGCCTCGACGAACGGCTGGTAGGGCACCGCGAGTCCCTCGTCGCAACGCCCGTACAGCACGAGCGCGCCCTCCCCATACACGGCCCGGGCGAACTCGCTCGCAAGACGGGTCTTGCCGATCCCCGGCTCCCCACCGATGACGACCGCCGAGCGAGCCCCGCCGCGGACCTGCATCCAGTGCTCGCGCAGGCGCGCAAGCTCCGTGTCGCGGCCGACGAACGGGGAGCTCGCGGGGGCGTGCAGCGGACGCGGGAGAGCCAGCATGTTCGGCTCGTCCCCGCGCCTCCCGACCGGCGAAGCGATCGCGGCATTCAGCTCGGGGGTCAGCTCAGGTACACCGCCGCCCACCTCAAGCGCGACGTCCTGGCGCAGGATCGCCTGCTGCAGCTCACGCAGCCGCAGGCCTGGTTCGACGCCGATCTCGGCGACAAGCACGCGCCGGGTGTCCTGGTAGGCCTCCAGTGCGTCGGTCTGGCGACCGCAGCGATACAGCGCGAGCATCAGCTGCGCCACGAGGCGCTCGCGCGTTCGGTTCACGCCCGCCAGCTGTCGCAGCTCGCCGACGAGCTCGGCGTGCCGGCCAACCGCGAGATCGGCCTCGACGCGCGCCTCCAGCGCCGCGAGGCGCTGCTCCTCCAGGCGCTCGACCTCGGCGCGCGCGAACGGCTCGAACGCAAGCTCCGCCAGCGCCGGCCCACGCCACAACGCAGCGCCTCACGCAGGACGGTCGCCGCATGGCCGGACTGGCCGTCCGCAAGGGCGCGTCGGCCGTCCTCGAAGAGCCGTTCGAACTGTGCGGCGTCAAGCTCGTCGGGGCGAACCCGCAGGCGGTAGCCCGCCGGCGTCGTCTCGATGAGCCCGGCGTCACCGAGCGCCTTGCGCAGACGCCAGACGTGGACGTGCACGGTCTTCGTCGCACCGCCCGCAGCCTCCTCGCCCCACAGCGCGAGCGCGAGACGCTCCGCGCTCACCGGCTCATTGGCATGCAACAACAACACCGCCAGCACGCCACGCGGCTTGATGCCGCCCAGCGCCACCGCACCCTGCGGGCCACGAACCTCAAGCGCGCCGAGGATGAGAAACCGCATGGGTCGACGCTACCGGCGCGGGTCGGTGGCATCTGTGAGATCAGACGCGGCGTCCGGGGGCGCCATTGACGCCCTGTCTCCTGTCTACAAGCTCAGGAGATAGGTCAGGCGCCTCGCGCGGTGTCGTCCTCGCGCTAGTGCGAGCGTCGCGAGCGGCGGCGCTCGAGCACGGCGGCGACGGTCATTGCGTAGGCGACGTGGTCGAGCACCTGGGGGAGGAGCGGCAATGCGCGGATCCGGGGGAAACGCCGGCCGACGAGTCCGAGGTCGAGGGCGGCTATCGCGAGGCCGGCCGCCGCCGCGGTGGCGGCCGTGCGGTGACGCGGCAGGACCCTTGCCAGCACGGCGGCCCAGCCCAGCGACAGCGCGATGTGTGCGACGGCGGCAGCCGCCAGCAGCCGCGCGGGACGGCGCTCGTGCGCAAGCAGGAGCGTCCCGGCAGCCAGCGAGGCCTCGAGTGGATCGCGCCCGGCGAGTTGCGAGTGCAGCGTCGACGGCGCGCCGCTGACCACCGCCGCGACGGCGCCCGCGATGAGCACGTCGGCAAGCGGCGTCCGGTCGTCCATGCCGCCGAGTATCGCGCGGCGTCCCGGCACGCAGGTGGACGCGCGGCGGCGATGACCTACCTGCAGCGGTTGGCAGCTCAACGGCACCGCCGAGCGATCGGCGGAGAAGGGACACACATGGGACAACGGGTGACCCGCGTGCTCTTGCGTCGCCGAGCCGCGCGGCGACGGCGACGCGCTCCTGCGACTGCACGAGGCGGTCGACGACCGCGACATCCATGCGATCGCCGTCGTCGGCGATCTCAGCGCCGACGGCGACCAGGCCGGCTACCGCTCGGTCTTCCGGGTCCCGGCGATGCACGGTCGAGCACTACCTGCGCGAGGCGCACAACCTGGAGGTCGTCTTCCCGTTCCTGCACGGCGTCCACGGGACCGCCGCCTTCGCGGGCGGCCACGTCCTCTTCGCCGGCCTCGGGGGGGGAGATCAGCGACGATCTCGACGCACCGCGCCCCGCGCACAAGGGCCGGGGGGTCGCCGGCAGCGAGGTCGTCGCCGAGCTCGTCGCCACCTACCGGCCCCGGCTCGTCGTCTGCTCCGGCGAGGCGCGCAGCGAGCTCATCGGCCGCAGCACCGTCGTCGCGCCGGGTCGCCTCGCCGACGGGTGCTACGCGATCGCCGACCTGCACACGCAGGACGTCGAGCTGGCGACAACGTCCGTGCCTGCGTAGCGCTCAGGCTCAGCTCGTCAGCGCCAGCAGGCCGGGCAGTGCGCGGCCCTCGATGAGCTCGAGCGCCGCGCCCCCGCCCGTGGACAGGTGCGTGACCCGGTCCTCGAGGCCGAACCTGCGCAGCGCGGCGATCGAGTCGCCGCCGCCGACGACCGTCGTCGCCCGCGTCCGCGCCACGGCCTCGGCGATCGCCCGCGTCCCGGCCGCGAAGCGCGGAAGCTCGACCGCGCCGACCGGGCCGTTCCAGAACACGGTCGCGGCGCCTTCGATCATCTCCGCGTAGGCCCCGCGTGTCCGCGGACCGGTGTCCAGGCCCTCCCAGCCATCGTCGATCGGGCCGAAGTCGACGACGCGCATCGCGGCGTCGTCCGATAGGCGGTCGCCGACGACGAGGTCGACCGGAAGGTGGAGCTTGCCCTTCGGCGCCACGTGCTCCAGCAGCCGGCGCGCAACCGGGATGCCGTCGGGCTCGCAGAGCGAGTTGCCCACCGGCTGGTCGCGGGCCGCGATGAACGGGTAGCTCATGGCGCCGCCGATGAGGACCGCGTCGGCGACCTCGAGGAAGCGCTCGATGACGCCGATCTTGTCGGTCACCTTGGCGCCGCCGAGGACCGCCACGAGCGGGCGCTCGGGAGCGCGCAGGATCCTCGTGAACGTCGCGACCTCGCGCTCGAGGAGCAGTCCCGCGGCCGACCGCCGGACGTGGTGCACGACGCCCTCCGTCGACGCGTGCGCCCGATGGACCGACCCGAAGGCGTCGTTGACGTAGGCGTCCGCCAGCGCGGCCAGGCGCGCCGCCAGCACCGGGTCGTTCGCCGTCTCGCCCGGCTCGTAGCGGATGTTCTCGAGCATGACGAGATCGCCGTCCGGGATGTCGTCGAGAGCGGGGGCGAGCGCGACATCGGCGCCGAGCATCGACGACAGGCACTCGGCGACCGGCCGCAGCGACAGCTCCGGCTCGCGGTCCTGCGGCCGCCCGAGATGCGAGACGAGGAGCAATCGCGCGCCGCGTTCGCGCAGGGCCTCGAGCGTCGGCAGCGCCTGGCGGATCCGGGTGTCGTCGCCGATGAGGCCGTCGACGAGCGGGACGTTGAAGTCGACCCGGACGAGCACGCGCTTGCCGCTGACGTCGCCCAGGTCCTCGAGCGTGTGGAGCTTGGAGGTCTGCGTGGTCATGTCTCGGCGCGAGGGTACCGATCTGGTCCGAGCACGAGCCGGCCGGGCCGCCGCCGCGGATCGCCAGCGGACGTGGCCGAACTTGCGGACGCGTCCACTAGCGTGTCCCGCGTGCCAAGGCTGTCCGTCGCCGGGACCGAGCTGCACTACGAGCGCCGGGGGGCCGGAGAGCCGCTGCTGCTCATCCAGGGCCTCGGCGCCAACAGCCTGCACTGGGGCGAGCCGTTTCTCGCCGAGCTCGAACGCGATCTCGAGCTCGTGCTGTACGACCAGCGCGGCTCAGGGCGCAGCGCGCCGCTGACCGGTGATCTGGACACCGCCGGCCTCGCCGCCGACGCGCTCGCGCTGCTGGACGCGCTCGGGCTCGAGCGCGTGCACGTGCTCGGCATCTCGATGGGAGGCATGGTCGCCCAGGAGCTGGCGCTGGCCCACACGGCTCGGGTGCGCTCGCTCACGCTCGGCTGCACCTCCTGTGGCGGGACGCAGTCGCGCGCGACCGACCAGGAGGTCGTGCGCACACTGACGGCCGCGGTGCTGTCGGGCGACCGCGAGCGGATGCTGCGCACGGGCTTCGAGCTCGTCGTCTCCGACGCGTTCGCCGCCGTTCCCTCCAACTATGAGGCGTTCGCCGCGGCCGCCCGACAGCACCCCGCCGACATCGGGCTGCTCATGGCCCAGCAGGTGGCGCTCGTCGGGCACGACACGTACGCGCGCCTGCGCGGGCTGCAGGTCCCGACGCTCGTCATCCACGGCACGGCCGACCGGATGCTCGCCGCCGTCAACGGCGACCTCGTCGCATCGCTCATCCCGGGTGCGCGCCTCGAGCTGCTCGACGGCGTCGGGCACCTCTTCTTCTGGGAGCAGCCGCAGCGATCGGCCCAGCTCGTGCGCGAGCACGCCGCGGCGCAGCGCGCCGGCTGACGAGTCGCCCGCGCTCGGATGACGACAATGCGTCGATGCGCTTGGACCGCTGGGAGCTGGCGGCAATCTTCGCCGGTGGCTTCGCCGGAGCGATGGCGCGCGCGGCGCTTGCCGAGGCCGTTCCGTACGGCGGTCGATGGCCGTGGTCGACGTTCACCGTGAACGTCGCCGGCGCGCTGCTGCTCGGGTACGTCACGACGCGGCTGCAGGAGCGCCTGCCGCTGTCCGCCTACCGCCGGCCGTTGCTCGGGACCGGGCTCTGCGGTGCGCTGACGACGTTCTCGACGATGCAGCTCGAACTGCTGGAGATGCTCGACGGCGAGCACTACGCGCTCGCGGCGAGCTATGCGCTTGCGAGCGTCGCCGCAGGGTTCTTCGCGGTCGCGGTGGCGACGAACGTCGTCCGGCGTGGGCGGCTCGCCCCATGAGCCTGCCCGTCCTGCTGGCGATCGGCGTCCTCGGCGGCGCCGGCTCGATCGCGCGCTTCCTGCTCGACGGCGCCGTCGCGGTGCGGTTCGGACGCGACTTCCCGTATGGCACGCTCGCCGTCAATCTCTCCGGCTCGCTGGCGCTCGGGCTGCTCGTCGGGGCCGCGCTCGCCGGTGACGCCTACCGGCTGGCCGGCACCGGCCTGCTCGGTGCCTACACGACGTTCAGCACCTGGGCGCTGGAAAGCCATCGGCTCGGTGAGGACGGCCAGCTGCGTCTCGGCGCGCTGAACTTCGCCGTCAGCCTCGTGCTGGGCGTGGGCGCCGCTTGGTTCGGCCGGCGCCTCGGAGCGGCGCTGTGAACGACGACTGCCTGAAGCTCACGACGTACTTCGGGGAGCGCGATCGCGCAGGCGGCGCCTTCGTCGCCGACGCCTTGACCGAGATCTACGCGCGCCACGGGCTGCAGATCAGCATCGTCATGCGCGGCGTCGAGGGCTTCGGCGCCAAGCACCTGCTGCGCACCGACCGGCTGCTGTCGCTCTCCGAGGACCTCCCGGTCGTGTCGGTGGCGGTCGACAGCCGGTCGCGCATCGAGGCCGCCCTCCGGGAGGTCGAGGCGGTCGCCTTCGGTGGGCTCGTGACGCTCGAGCGCGCGCGGATGCTCTGGGCTCCGATCGACGCCGTCGAGCTGCCCGCCGACCTGCACGAGGCGACGAAGCTCACGGTCTACGTCGGACGCCACGAGCGCGTCGGACGGGCGCCCGCGCACGAAGCGCTCGTCGCGCTCCTGCACGCGCGCGGCGTCGCCGGGGCGACAGTCCTGCTCGGCGTCGACGGGACCGTCGGCGGCGAGCGACGGCGCGCGCGGTTCTTCGAGCGCAACGCCGGCGTCCCGCTCATGGTCGTCGCCATCGGCGAGGGTGCGCGGATCGCCGCCGTACTGCCGGAGCTCGGGGCGTTGCTCGTGCGGCCGCTCGTGACGCTCGAGCGCGTGCGGGTCTGCAAGCGCGACGGCGAGCGGCTCGCCGAGCCGCGCCATGTGCCCGCGAGCGACCCATCGGGCCTCGGGCTGTGGCAGAAGCTCACGGTCCATGCCGGCGAGCAGTCGCGTCACCACGGCCATCCGCTGTCAGGCCAGCTCGTGCGCGCGCTGCGTCGGTCCGGCGCCGCCGGCGCGACGAGCCTACGCGGCATCTGGGGCTACCACGGCGACCATCCGCCGCATGGCGACACGCTCTGGCAGCTGCGCCGCCGGGTCCCGGTCGTCACGGTCGTCGTGGACACGCCGCCGCGCATCCGCGAGCTCTATGCGATCGTCGACGAGCTCACCGACGAGACCGGACTCGTGACGAGCGAGATCGTGCCGGCACGCCGCGTCGGCGATCCGCAGCACGCCCGCGGCGGCCTGCGCCCAGCGGCGCGGATCCGCTGAGGCGCAGGTCGGCCCCCGGCGAGTCGCGGCCGTGGGGCGCGTTGCGCATGACATGCGTGGGCAAAGCGCCCCGGCCCGCGCTCCATCTGAGCGCTGCGGCCGCAGGCGCTCCACCTCAGGACGGCGGATGATGATGGCGACCGTGTCGCGTTTTCCCTCCATGTGGAGGAGAACGCGACACGCTCGGCGCGTCGGAGTCCCAGCGCGGCGAGCCGGCCCCGGACCGATGGCTAGCGGCAGCCCGCTGCGGGTATCCGCCCCCGTCCGCATTCGCACACGACCTCGCGAGGAGCACCTCATGATCGGATTCATCGTCGCCGGCCTCGTCATCGGCCTGCTGGCCCGCCTGCTGCTTCCAGGCCGGCAGCGGATCGGGCTGCTCTGGACGCTCGGCCTCGGCGTCCTCGGCTCGGTCGTCGGAGGCGTCGTCGCCAACCTCATCGGCAGCGGCGACATCATGGAGCTCAACGTCTTCGGGTTCATCGTCGCCGTCATCGCCGCGGTGGCCCTGCTCGCCGCAGCCGAGCGCGCGGGCATCGGGTCGGGCTCCGGGCGCGGGCGCCTCGAGCACCGGTAGCTCGGGCGAACCTCGATGTCGAGGATGAGACGATCGAGACCGCCGAGCTCTTCGAGAAGCTGCGATTGCGTCCAGACGAGATCCCGACAGACCCCTCCAGTCCGGCAAGTGCGCTGAGGCCGGTGTGCGACGCAACAACGCCCGCGCGACGCAGCTCGCGCGACACGTGCGCTACTCCTCCTCGGGCCCGTCGTGGGTGCGCTGCTCGTCCGGGCTGTCCTCCTGCGCCCGCTTGGCCTCTTCTGCCCGCCGCGCGGCTTGCGCCTGACGGGCGGCGTTCTCCTGCCTGAGCTGCTCGGCGCGCCGTCGCTCGGCCGACCGCCTGGTGGCGTCGGACTGCCTGCGCTGCTTGGCCTCCCTGGCCTGCTCGGCGCGCAGGCGCTGGGCCCGGCCCCCGCCGTTGCGCCTGGCGCGCTCGTCGCTCGGCTCGCCGCTGCTCTGGGCGGCCCCCCGCGCCTTCGCACCGGTGGGGCGGATCGCCTCGGCCGGCTTGCGCCCCGGCGCCTGCGGGCCATGTCCGGCCTGCTGCGCCCGCCGTCCTGTCGAGCCCGACCGCGCCCCGGTACCGCCCGTCGCGTCGCGCTTGGCGTCGGCGTCCGAGCCGGCGGCCGGAGCCGACCCCCGGGGCACATCCGGAGCGCCGCTCGTGAGCGCCCAGCCACCGAGCATCAGAGCGGCCACGACGGCGACGAGGCCGAGTACCAGCGGCAGTGGCTTGCGCACGTCCGAAGGCTCCTTGGTTGGCGGGCGAGGCGACGCTAGCGACGAACGCTGAGATGCCGATGAGAACGGCGGGGCGGGGCATCCGGGACCGATGGACGAGTCGGCTACATTCCGTTGCATGAGCAACCTTGTCCTCGTCGGCGGTCCCACCGGCCAGCCGCCGGCGTCGGAAGACCGGCCGTTCGACGGCGAGGCGCTGGACGCCTACTCGCGCGTCATCACGACCGTCGCGCGCGACCTCGCGCCGTCGGTCGCGAACCTGCGGGTGTATCGCCGCGTCCGCGGCGGGCGCCGCGTCGCCAGCGGCGGCTCGGCGTTCGTCCTGGCGGGCGACGGCTTCCTCGTCACCTCCGCCCACGTCGTCGAGGGCGCGGCGTCGGGCGGCGTCGCCTCGTTCGTCGACGGGCGCGAGCTGCCGTTCGCCGTCGTCGGCAGCGACGCGCTGTCCGATCTCGCGCTGCTGCGCGCCGAGGCGCGCGATCTCGTCCCGGCGCCGCTCGGCGACGCGGCCACGCTGCGCGTCGGCCAGCTCGTCGTGGCGATCGGCAACCCCAACGGCTTCGCCGGGTCGGTGACCGCGGGGGTCGTCTCGGCGCTCGGCCGCTCGCTGCCGGTCCGCTCGGGCAGCGCACGGCGCGTCGTCGACAACGTCATCCAGACCGACGCCGCCCTGAACCCGGGCAACTCGGGAGGGGCGCTCGTCGACGGGCGCGGGCGCGTCGTCGGCGTCAACACTGCCGTGGCCGGGATCGGCCTCGGGCTGGCGGTCCCGATCGACGAGCACACGCGCCGGATCATCGCTGCGCTCATGGCCGACGGTCGCGTGCGCCGCGCGTACCTCGGCATCGGGGGAGGGGAGCGGCCACTGCCGCCGCGGATCGTCGCGAGGCTCGGCCGCGACCGCGGGATCGAGGTCGCGGAGATCGTCGACGGCTCGCCCGCCGGCGAGGCCGGCCTACGGCCGGAGGACCTCCTCGTCGAGGCCGCGGGGCGCGAGCTGCGCAGCGTCGGCGACCTCCAGCGGCTCATGACGGAGGAGATGATCGGCCGCGCGATCGAGCTCGTCGTCGTCCGCGACGGTCAGGAGCGGCGCATGTCGATCACGCCGCGCGAGCTCCCGACGTCCTGATCAGACGGGCGGTCCCTTGCCGCCGAGCAGCTCGAGCTCGACCATCTCCCAGCTGTCGACGACGGCGCCGAGCTCGTCGGTCGCCGTGAGCAGGAGCACGGCGAGCTGCTCGCCGCAGCCCTCGCGGGCGACCGCCTTGCCGTAGCGCGCGACCCGGCTCAGCTAGAAGACCACCGTGCGGTTGCCGACGCGGATGACCCGGTCCTCGCAGTGCCAGCCCACGGCGCGCGAGAGGACGCTGCGCTCGACGTCGGCGCCACGGCGCTCGAGGTCCGCCGCGCTGTCGCGGTGGGAGGCGCGGACGACGTCCTGCTCGATGATCGGCCCGTCGTCGAGCTCCTCGGTGACGTAGTGCGCGGTGGCGCCGACGAGCTTGACGCCCTTGTCGCTCGCGCGCGCGTAGGGCCCGGCCCCGGCGAACGCGGGCAGGAACGAATGGTGGATGTTGATCATCGGCACGCCGACGGACTCCAGGAACGCGCCCGAGAGCACCTGCATGTAGCGCGCGAGGACGACGAGGTCGAAGTTCCCCGCGAGCAGCTCGATCTGGCGCCGCTCGGCCTCGGCCTTCGTCTCACGCGTCACCGGGACGTGGACGAACGGGACCGCGAACGCCCGGACGTGGTCGGCGAGATCGGCGTGGTTGGAGATCACGAGGCCGATGTCGAGCTCGAGCTCGCCGCGACGCGCGCGCCACAGGAGGTCGAGGAGGCAGTGGTCGTAGCGGCTGACCATGATCGCGACGCGCTTGGGAACACCGGCGTCGGTGAGCTGCCACTCCATGCGAAACGGCTCGGCGACCTCGGTTGCGAACGAGCGGTGCAGCTCGACGCGCGCGGCGGCGAGGTGCGCAAGGTGAAAGACCGTCCGCAGGAAGAACGTCCCGTCCTCGGGATCGGTCGAGTATTGGTCGGATTCGATGATGTTCGCGCCGCGCTCGTACAAGAAGCGCGACACGGCCGCGACGATCCCCGGCCGGTCCGCGCACGACACGAGCAGGCGCCCGATGTCGGGGCTGGCGCTGCGGCCGGTCGCCGGGACGGCGGTCATCGGTGGGGGAGCCTAGGGATCTGGGGGATACTTGCTGACGTGGCGAGCCGCGTCATCCTCTTCTCCACGGATTCCTGCACCTACTGCGTCCACGCGAGGTCGCTGCTCACGAAGCGGGGGGTGGCATTCGAGGAGGTCGACCTCGGTGAGCACCCGGAGCTGCAGGCCGAGCTGGCGAGCGTCACGGGCCTGGACAGCTTCCCGCAGATCATCGTCGATGGCGAGCCCCTCGGCGGGCTGAACGAGCTGCGGGCGGCCGACAAGAGCGGAACGCTGGCCGCGTGGAGCGGTGAACGGCGCACTTGATCGTCCCGTTACTCTTTGACGGGACGCCTCTGTTGCTTCTCCGTCACATCCTTCTGATCGCCGCCGGCTGAGGGCCGGCCGCGCCTCTTGGCGCGGCCATCCGGTCCTTGTTCCCGGCGCGCGTGTGCGCGCCCGATCTGGAGGGTTTCATCTTGTTCGTTGAAGAAGTTGGCCCGCAGGGGGATCTTCCCCCGCGGGTGCCGGACGATTGGTTCGTCGGCTTTCACCGTGGCCTGGCCGCCCGTTTCTGGCGAGCGGCCGGCGCCACGATGGCCGACGCAGACATGCGGCTCATTCGCGAGCTGCTCGGATTGGCCGAGGGGTCCTCGGTGCTCGACGTGCCATGCGGAGACGGGCGGCTGACGGTCCGCCTCGCCGCGTGCGGGTACGTCGCGACCGGCATCGACCTCGCCGCCGGCGAGCTCGAACATGCGCGCCGGGCCGCCGCGGACGCCGGTGTGGACGCGAGGTTCGTCGTCGGCGACCTGCGGGCGCTGCCCGACGTCGGGCTCGTCGACGGGGTCCTGAGCTGGGGCAACAGCTTCGGCTACCTCGTGCCGGCAGACACGGCTCGCTCGCTGACGGCCATGCATCGGGCGCTGCGGCCCGGCGGACGTCTGGTGCTCGAGTCGCACACGGTCGCGGAGTCGCTGCTCGTCGGGGGGATCAGCCCGCAGGCCGAGTACACGTTCGGTGGCGTGCGCATGACGGCCACGAACCGCTACCGCGCAGCCGAGAGCCGGATGGAGTCCGACTACGTCTTCGAAGACGAAGACGGCGTGATCGAACACGCCTGCGGGGCCCATCACGTGCACACGACGGGGGAGGTCGTCCGCCTGCTGCAGGGCGCGGGCTTCCGAGACGTCGTGCTGCTGGACCGTGACGTACGAGCCCCTACGAGCTGGGCTCGCGGCGGCTCATCGCGGTCGCCACGGCGTAGGTCTGACGCCACGGCCGGAGGTACGCCTCCGGCCGTGGCCGACCGCGCCCGCGGCACGCGTCCCTGCAGCCGTCAGGCGCGCCACACGGTGTCGCCGAGCGCCTTCGTCGTGAGGGTCACGCCGTCGCGGGCCGCGGCCTCGCCCCTCCGGCGCCAGTAGTCGAGCAGGACCTGCGGGGGCGGCTCCTCGTACATCAGCGCGACGACGACCGGCCGGCCCTTCAGGGTCGGATACGCGCTCACCATCTGGCCCTCCAGCGCGTAGCGCAGATAGGTCGCGAGCTTGCGCTTCAGACGCCTGCGCTCCGACCCGTCGGACGACCATGCTCCCGTCTGGATGATCGACAGCAGCGCGTTGCCGTCGACGTCCTCGGCGATGACATCGATCTCGTCGGGATCGTCGATGCCCGGCATGCATGCAGGGTACGACTGCGTCGCCGCGCGTGCACGGTCGCCACATTGCGTCTTGTGCGATCGAGCTGACCGGTATATCTTCGCGCCGCGTCGCTGGAGGCGCCGAACCCGACACGGAGGTAGTCGGCACATGAGGAGCCTCACACACCGGATCACCGCCGTTGTCCTTGCCTTGGCGGCGCTCGCCGCGACGGCTGGCGGGGCCCTGGCCCAGGAACCACCGCCGACCTGGCAGGCGTGCCCACCGCCTGCGTCCGGGCCGCCGACTCCGAATCAGGAGTGCGCCGCGGTCCGGGTGCCGCTCGACTACGCAACGCCCAAGGCAGACACGATCGAGGTCGCCATCTCGCGATTGCGCACCGCGAAGCCCGAGCTGCGGCGCGGCGTGCTGCTGCTGAACCCCGGCGGACCAGGCGGCGCAGGGCTCGATCTCCCCGGCCTGTTCGCGCGCCTGCTGCCCGCAAGCGTCCTGGACCGGTACGACCTCGTGGGATTCGACCCGCGTGGCGTGGGCCGCAGCTCTCCGATCACGTGCGATCTCAGCGCGGCCCAGCAGGACGGCAGCCGGCTTCTCCCATGGCCCGCGCCCGGCGGCTTCTCGGAGAACGCCGCGTTTGCGTATGGCATAGCCCAGGCGTGTGCGGGCGCGCGTACCGCCGCCCTGCTGCCGTTCATCACGACGGCCAACACCGCCCGCGACATGGATCGGGTCCGCGCCGCCCTGGGAGAGGAGAGGATCTCCTATCTGGGCTACTCCTACGGCAGCTATCTCGGCACCGTCTACACCTCCCTCTTCCCGGATCGCAGCGACCGCTTCGTGCTGGACAGCAACGTCAGCCCGCGGCGCGTCTGGCGCGAGATGTTCCGTACCTGGGGCCCTGCGATCGAGACTCGCTTCCCCGACTTCGCCCGTTTTGCGGCGGAGCGCAACCACATCTACCGCCTGGGCGCCAGCTCCGCCGACGTCCGCAGGCTCTACTTCGAGCTGGGCGCACGCCTGGACCGCTCGCCGCTCACGCTGCCCGACGGCACCGTGGTCACCGGGAACCTGTTCCGCGAGGTGACGCGCCAGCTGCTCTACAGCAATGCAGCCCTCCCGGACCTCGCGGAGCTGTGGCAGCTGCTGAACACGAACGTGCCCACCGCGCGCGAGCGCGTCTCGGTCCTGCTCGCGACGCTGTTTCCTGACGTTCCGGGCGACAACGCTACGGCCGCGCTCCTGGGAGTCGTCTGCGACGACGCCCAGTGGCCCGAGGATCCGGAGCGCTACCGACTCGACTCACTCGAGGACGGCAGCCGGTTCCCGCTCGCGGGCGCCATGGCAGCCGGCATCTGGCCGTGTGCCTACTGGCCGTTCGAACCGCGCGAGGCGCCCGTGACCCCCAACGATCGTGGGCCCCGAAACGTGCTCCTCGTCCAGGGGCTCCGCGACCCCGCCACCCCGTATGAGGGCGCGCTCGAGCTGCGGGCCTCGCTGCCGGACCGCTCGCGCCTCGTGACCGCCGATGTGGGCGGGCACGCCGTCTCCTACGGGATCCTCGGCAACGTCAACTCCTGCGCGGACGCGGAGGTCACGGCGTTCCTGCTCGAAGGAGCGCTGCGCGATCGATCCTGCTCGTCCGACCCGCCGGCCCGAACGTTCGCGACCGCGCCGGCGGACCGACGGCAGGCGATCGAGGAGCTCGGTCGGCGGATGCGGCAGCTGTCGGTGCCCTGAAACGCCGCAGAGGACGCGGCGCGAGCGGTGGCCGGCGCCGCTCTAACATCGCTGGGAGTGGACTACCTCGCGCCTGACTTCAGCTCAGCGGCACTGGTCACGATCGACACCCAGGTCGACACGCTCGACGACCAGCCTCTGGCGGTGCCGGGAACGTCTGCGGTCGTGCCCAGGATCGCCGCGCTCGCGGCGGTCTTTCGAGACGCCGGCCGCCCGATCGTCCACATCGTCCGCCTCTATCGCCGGGATGGCAGCAACGTCGACCTCTGCCGGCGGTCGGCCGTTCAGGCGGGAGCGAGGATCCTTGCGCCCGGATCGAGCGGGTCGCAGCTGGCGCCGGGGATCGTCGAGCGTCCAGCCTCGTTTGCGCTCCGGGCCGGGCAGCTTCTGGCGGGGCGACCGCAGGAGGTGGGACCGGGGGAGGTCGTCATGTACAAGCCGCGCTGGGGTGCCTTCTATGAAACTCCGCTGGAGGACCATCTGCGACTCCATGGCGTCTCCACGATCGTGTTCTGCGGCTGCAACTTCCCCAACTGCCCGCGTACGTCGATCTACGAGGCCAGCGAACGAGACTTCCGTGTCGTGCTCGCACAGGACGCGATCTCGGGCCTCTACGAGAAGGGGCGTGAGGAGCTCGGGAACATCGGCGTGCGGCTGATGGCGGCCGCGGAGGTCGTCGACGCCCTGGCGCCTGCGACCCCGGTGATCGACCATGCTCGGGTGGCCGCCCGCGAGTGACTGAGAGGCTCTCGCGATCGCTGACACCGACCATGGAGCTCCGGTCCGGATCCTGCTCGTCTCGGGAAGCCTGCGGAGCGGATCGACGAACACCGCACTGCTGCAGACCGCGCACGCGCTGACGCTGGAAGGGGTCGTCACGAGCGTCTACGACGGGCTGATCGCCCTTCCTCACTTCAACCCCGACGAGGACGTCGACGGCGAGCCGCTCGCTCCCGCCCCGGCGGATCTGCGCGCCCAGCTCGACGCAGCCGACGCGATCCTGTTCTCGACGCCCGAGTACGCTGGCACGCTGCCGGGGTCGTTCAAGAACCTCCTGGACTGGACCGTGGGCGGTGGGACCTACGACAAGCCCGTCGCGTGGGTCAACGCCTCTGCCTCGCCGACGGGCGCCGCGGGGGCCCACGATTCGCTGCGCAAGGTCCTCACGTACACGGGCACCGACATCGTCGAGCGCGCCTGCACGCGCATCTCGGTGCCGCGCAGCAGCATCGGTCCGGACGGGCTCGTCGCCGACCCGGCGGTCGGCGAGCGCCTCGCCGGCGTCCTGACCGCGCTCGCCGAACACGTCGCCGAGCGCCGCCGGACAGACGACGCCTAGCACCTGACAGGAAAATACGTTTGAGCCCTACGCGGCGTTGGCGTCGTTGGCCCTCACGCTGCTTTGGCCTCTTGCAGGGTGACCGTGTGGCCGAGGCGTTCGAGCTGGGCGACGAGGCGTTTGGTGGTCTTGTCGGGATCGCGGCGCTGGAAGTAGTCGCCGCCGAGGTCGTTGTAGATCTCGCCGGTGCTGAGCATGTGCCAGCACGCGACGATGATCGAGTGCTTGACGGCGCCGAGTGCTTTCTTGTGGCCGCGGCGCGGCCGCAGTCGCTGGTATTGGGCGGCGAGGTAGGTGTCCTTGGAGCGCGTCGCGGCGAGCGCGGCCTCTTCGAGCGCCCAGTCCAGCCACTTGGAGCCCTTGCGCGTCTTGCCCGAGCGGCGCTTGCCAGCGGACTGGTCGTTGCCGGGGCACAGTCCCGCCCACGAGGCCAGTTCCTTGGCCGACGCGAAGATGCTCATGTCGACGCCGATCTCGGCGATGATGCATTCGGCGGTGCGCCGTTGAACGCCGGGGATCGTGCAGAGCAACTCAACGGCCTTCTCGAAAGGGACGATCTGCTCGGCGATCATCTCGGTCAGACCGCTGATCTGCTCATCGAGGAAATCGATGTGCGCGAGGATCGAACCGATCCACAGCGCGTGCATGCGATCAAAACGGCCCTGCAGCGCCTCACGCAGCGCTGGCAGCTTCGCGCGCAGCCGGCCGCGGGCGAGATCGGCCAGCACCCCGGGGTCCGTGGTGCCCGACACGAGCGCGTCGAGCATCGCGCGGCCGGACACGCCGAGGATGTCCGAGGCGACGCAATCGAGCTTGATGCCGGTGTCCTCCAGGGCCTTGTGCAGCCGGTTGGCCTCACGGGCGCGCTCCTGGATCTGCGTCTTGCGATAGCGCGTGAGGTTGCGCAGCGTGCGGATCGGCTTGGGCGGCACGAAGCTCGCCCTGAGCAGGCCGGCCTCGGCGAGCTGGCACAGCCACGCCGCATCGGACATGTCGGTCTTGCGACCGGGGACCTGTTTGACGTGACGGGCGTTGACCAGCAGCAGCTCGAAGTCGTCCTCGAGGATCGCCCAGACCGGCTTCCAGTAGACGCCGGTGGCCTCCATCGTGACCTGCGTGACGCCGTGCGCGGCCAGCCAGTCGCGCAGCGTCAAGAGCCCCGCGACCGTCGTCGCAAACTCCGCGAAATGCGCCTCACGCCCGCCACCGGGCTTGGGTGTGCGCACGCACGCCGTCACCTGCGCCTTGTGGACATCAAGCGCCCCCGGGCGCTCTACGATCGTCTCCATCCGGCCTCCCAGAACGTGATCGACAACGCGCCGCCCGAGGGCCTCAGAGAACTAACGAGTCTGACAAGCGTGCTCATGGCAACAGTCCGGAACACCGGGGAGACCCCCACGCTAAACTAGCCTCGGGCTCACCAGCACCAAGAAGAAGTCGGCGTCAAGGACGACCGCGCAAGCATGCACCAATTTTCATCCGCCCGCGAACGGCCGAAGGCCAGCCCAACTAGCCGATCGGCGGGGCGGGTTCTCGGTGCAGGGCGACGCCGACGACGACGAGCGTCACGCCGGCGATCTCGGCGACCGTGGGGATCTGGGTTAGCACGACGATTCCGATGACGGTGGCGGTTGCTGGAAGCAGCGAGACCATCACGGCGTACGTGGCGCGGCTGAGCCGGCTGAGCGCGAGCTGGTCCGCGACGTAGGGGATCACGGAGGACGAGATTCCGACCCCGACGCCGGCGAGCAGGCCAACGGGGTCCCCGAAGGCAGGGAGCGCGTGCCATCCGCCGATCGGGGTCACGACGACCGCGGCGATGAGCATGGAGGCGGCCAGTCCGTCGATCCCGCTGAGCTGTGAGCGTTTGGCGACCCGGTCGGCGAGGACGATGTACAGCGCGAACAGCCCGGCGTTGGCGAAGGCAAAGGCGAGTCCCAGCGGTTGAGCGCTCAGCTGGACATCGGTGAGCAGATGGACGCCCGGGACGGCAAGCACGAGCGCGGCGGCGTTGCGTGGAGTGCGGGCTCCGAGCGCCGCGAGGGCGATGACGGGAAGGAACTCGATGGCCGCCACGGTGCCCAGCGGGAGGCGGCTGATCGCGATGTAGAAGCACGCGTTCATGATCGCCAGCACCGCGCCCCAGGCGAGCAGCAGGCGGCGGGCATCGCGGTCCTGCGTGGCGAACGCGCGCCAGGGTCGGCGCCAGACGGCGAAGATCGCGGCGGCCGCGACGATGCGCAGCCACGCGACGCCGAGCACCTCCACGCGCGCGAAGAGCAGCACCGCAAACGCGGGGCCGAGATAGTGGAAGACCGCGCTGACCAGGAAGTACGCCTGCGGCGGGGCCTTGGCGGCGGCGATCGCCGCACGGCGTGTCGGCGAGGCAGCGCCCGCCATGCTCTCGGCCGCCGACGCGGCCGACGCTGTCTCGGTCACGACCTAAGCATGACCGCCAGGAAGCTGGACATACAGGGCAACATGAAGCTATTCTCCGTCTCATGCCTTCTGATACAAAGCAGAATGGGCAGTTCACCGAAGGCGGTTTGCTCGACGCGACGAACCGTCGCCTGCTGGCGGAGCTGCAAGCCGATGCGCGTCTGTCGCTGGCGGAGCTGGGGCGTCGGGTCGGCATGTCCTCGCCCGCGGTGGCGGAGCGCCTCAAGCGCTTGGAGCGCGAGGGCGTGATCGCGGCATACCGTGCGGAGGTGAACCCGCGCAAGCTGGGCTACAGCCTTGGCGTCGCGATCCGCATTCGACCCGCACCCCGTCAACTCGCGGAGGTCGCCGAGCTGGCGCGCCAGACGCCCGAGGTCGTCGAGTGCCATCGCGTGACGGGCGATGACTGCTACCTGATGACCGCGTACGTTCGCGACGTGGAGCACCTGGAAGCGATCGTCGACCAGTTCGCCGCCTACGGGCAGACCACCACGTCGATCATGCAGTCCTCGCCGGTGCCGCGGCGAGGGCTCCCGCCCCTCAGCCGTGACTGACGGATCGCGCCTCGGTCCTCGAGTGGCGGCGTGCTGGAGCCCTCGTCCTCACCGCCAGGTTTTCCGAGGTGTCGGGCGCACACCCTGGGGTCCCTGCCAAAACCACTCCGCGGTCGGCAGACTGGAGCGATGTCCATGACCTCGCGGGTAGGAAGGTGAGGATCGCGCGCAGCACCGCCGACGTGCAGGCCCTGATCGCCGCCGAGCGCGGAGGGCAGCCGTTTCTCACCGGGCGCATGCAGGACGGCCGCCAGGTCATCTTCCTGCTGCCGCGCGACCGCTGGCGGATCACCGTCGGGCGCCGGGCCGAGTCCGACATTGCGCTCGGCTGGGACGGCGAGGTCTCGCGCGCTCACGCGCTGCTCGAACAGGTGGGTGCCCAGTGGACGCTCGTCGACGACGGGCTGTCGAGCAACGGGTCGTTCGTGAACGGCCAGCGCGTCGTCGGCCGCCAGCGGCTGCGCCAGGGCGACCGGCTGTGCTTCGGCAACACGCAGCTGCTGTTCCGCGACCCCGGTCCGCCCGAGTCGGAGGCGACCCGCCGCGAAGCCGCCTCGACGGCCATGGCGCTCACCCCGACACAGCACAAGGTGCTCGTCGCGCTGTGTCGCCCGCTCAACGACGCGTCGTCGACGCTTCCGGCCACCAACCGGCAGATCGCCGAGGAGGTGTTCCTGAGCGTCGACGCGGTGAAGGCGCAGCTGCGCGTGCTGTTCGAGCGCTTCGGCCTCGCCGAGCTGCCCCAGAACGAGAAGCGCGCCCGGCTGGCCCAGGCGGCCCTCGCCGCGGCCGCGGTCACGCCGCACGACTTCTAGATGATGCGAACGATGAACTCATGGGGCGTCGCCCGGCCCACGCTGATGGGCGACTTTCGGGGATGGCGGTGGCGGGGGTCAGGAGGTTCGCCTTGGAGTGTGGACGCGCGGTTCGTCGGCGTCGGCTGGCGGGGGCGTGCGGTCGAGGTCGGCGTCGGCGTGTGAGGCGGGGTCTTCGAGCGGTTCGAGATGGGTGAAGACGACAAGTCCCGGGACGGTGTCGCGGAGGGCGGCTTCGACGCGTTCGAGGAGGTCGTGGCCGCGCTGGACGGTCCAGTCGCCGGGAACGAGGACGTGCACGGAGGCAAATGAGCGGCGGCCAGCCTGGCGGGTGCGTAGGGCATGAAAGCGGACGGTGGTGCCGTCGACGTCGTCGAGGACGCGTTGAATGGCGGCGCGTTCGTCTTCAGGCAGCGCGCGGTCTAGCAGGCCGCCGGTGAAGCGGCGCACGAGTCCGACGCCAGTGATGATGATGTTGACGGCGACGGCGAGGGCGATGATCGGGTCCAGGCGCTCCCACCCGGTGAGCGCGGCGGCGGCGACGCCGACGACGACGCCGATTGAGGTCCAGACGTCGGTGAGGAGGTGGCGTCCGTCGGCCTCGAGCGTCACAGAGCGGTGTTGGCCGCCGGCGCGCAGCAGCGCGAGGCCGACGGCGAGGTTGATCAGCGACGCGCCGACAGAGATCACCAGACCGATGCCGATGTCCTGCAGCGGAGCTGGGGAGATGAGGCGCTCGATGGCGATCCAAGCGATGCTGGCGGCGGCGATCAGGATCATCGCGCCTTCGGCACCGGCCGAGACGTATTCGGCCTTGGCGTGGCCGTAGGTGTGCTCGTCGTCGGGTGGTTTGGCCGACCAGCGCAACACCACGACGGCGAGCACGGCGGCGGCGAGGTTGACTACTGACTCAAGGGCGTCGGAGAGCAGTCCCGCCGAGCCGGTCAGGCGCCATGCGAGCGTCTTGAGCGCGATCGTGGCCAGGGCGGCGGCCACTGCGAGATAGGCGAAGCGGGCGAGCAGGCGGACGTCGGCCACGGGCAAGGCCAGGCTGGTGGTGGTCATGGCCGGTAGCGGTGTGCCAGCCTGCCAGGTGATGCGGAGGATACGCGCGCCGATCGCCAACGCGATGATGGGCTCGGCGACTGGCGCAGGCAATCGCGACGACGCGGCGCTGGGGACCGCGCCGCCGCCGCGGTCATCGGTCGGGTGCGGCGCGCAGTTCGATTCTGCCGTTGTTGGTGCGTACCTTCGTTGCTGGCGCCGACGGCGTCACGCGGCGCGGCCGACGGGGCTGGGCGAACAGACCGACGACCATCAGCGCCGCGATCGCCGACCGCTTCTTCAGCGAGGGCCCGGCGCCCCAGCTATACCATTCCTACAGACGTAACCGATGGTGGGACTGCTCGCCGCCCACGCGCCCCAGCCGGCACGCCTCCTCCAAAGCGACCTGATGGAAATGGCGGTAGGCGAGCACGGCGGAGCCGAAGGGCCTCGTGTCGGATCCCTACCGGCCGAGCTCGCCGCGCGATGACGTCGTGCCGGCGGGCCACGCAGCGCGCGGTGAGCCGATCGGCATGCACGATTGACCCCGCTTGTCCCCACGCCGCCAGTGTGGTCAATGCTGCACGACATACGTGCAGACGTGACCCCGGTCGCCGTGCAGACGCCGGCAAGGTCACGCGTGCACGCGATGTGACTACATGAGCGATGCGAACCCGGTTGAGACCTTCCGACCGCGCCGATCGCGCTCCCCAGCCCAGGCCGTTGAACCAGTCATCTAGGCAGACGTGGCCGGAAGTTCGGCGAGGTTTTTGCGGATGCCCGGCCGTCAGGCGCGGATCGGGCGCCGGAAACCCGCGAACCTGCGGACGCGTCCACCAGCGGCTCAGCGTCCCCGACCGCCGGCGAGCTCGCGGCCGCAGGCCTCGCAGAAGCGATCGACGTCGGCCGGGCGCAGCCCGCAGCCGGGACAGGGTTCGCCCGCGAGCAGTTCGTCGGCGAGGGTGTGGCGCGGCCGCGGAGACGGTCCGGTCGGACGTTCCGTGGCGGCGACCGCGGCCGTGGGCGTGGACTCTGCCGCGCTGCCGGCGGACGCTGCGATCAGCCGTTCGTCGTCGGTCCACGCCACGACGATCGGCGCTCGGCCCACGACCTCCCCGGCGACGGCGACCACGAACCGCGCGGCCAGCATCTCGTCACCGGCGCCGCGTGCCGGCAGGGCGACTGCGAGCTCGTACGCCCACGCTCCGTCGGTCCAGCGGCCGGCGGGATACTCGACCGTCCGGTCGTCGAGCGGGACGCCGGCGTCGCGCAGGTCGCCGGTCGCCGGCGAGACCTCGCGCAGGACGGCGACCGTCGCGCCGAGCGGCGTCCACAGGCGCAGCGACACGTCGACGCCCGGCTCGTCGAGCCCCGATGCTCGTATCCAGACGACCGCCTCGACGGTGGAGACTCCCACCGGCAGGTGCGCGTTGTGCAACTCGGTCACTGCGAAGGCGCTCACGTCCACGTCCTCGGCCGCACGCGGTTGGCCTCGTCGACGAGGCGGATGCGCTCGCTCGAGGTCGCTGCCACGGCGGCCAGCGAGCGGTACGTGCGCTCGAGCCCGAGGCGCAGCTCCGATTCGACGAGCGCGTACCCGGCGAGGGTCGCGGCGGGCTCCTCGGCGGCGCGGTCGCGCGCGACCAGCTCGAGTGCCGACCGCAGGAGCTCGGCGGTGAGCCGTGCGTGCTGCTCGCCGTCGAGGGCCAGCGCGTCGATGCCGGCGGCGGCTGCGCGCAGCTCCGCGAGCGCGGCCCCGCCGCCCAGCAGGCAGCGAACCCTCGCCATCTGCGCCTGGTCGTGGGCGCTGGAGGAATCCGGCACGCGCTCGTACGCAGCGATCGCGCCGGCGCGATCGCCGCACGCCAGGCGGCAGCGCGCGAGCCCAAACGTCGCCGTCGTGTAGCTCGAATCGGTGCGCGAGACGATCTCGTACCAGCCCGCCGCCGCGGCCGGGTCCCTGGCCAGCTCGGCGCACATGCCGAGCGCGAGCTTCACCGCGAGCTCGCCCGGAATCGCGTGGTAGACGAGCTCGAAGCTCGCCCTGGCGGCGACGGGGAGGTGCTGCGCCAGCGCCGCGACGCCGCGATACCAGTGCGCGCGCCACTCCCACGGGTCCATGCGCTCGATCTCGGCGAGCAGCTCGTGCGTCTCGTGCCACTCCTGCGCGTCGATGAGCGCCTGGGCGAGCCGCAGGTCGACCTCGACGGTGCGCTCCGGCGCGCGGCGCAGCGCCCCGACGAGCTCGTAGGGATCGACCGCGGCGAGCGTTGCGAGGTACCCGGCCGCCGGGTCGTCGGTCGCGACCCGCAGGGCCGGCAGAAGCCGCCCGCGGGGACGGTCGGACCTGGCGCGGACGTCCGGGGTGAAGAGCGTGCTGCGCGCGGGCACGGGCGCGCCCGTCTCGTCGGCGACGACCTCGCGCAGGACGCCGTAGAGCTGGTCGGCCATCTCCTCGGCCGTCTGGAAGCGGTCGTCGGGGTTCGGCGCCGTGCCCTTGCAGAGCAGCTGGTAGAGCGAGTCGTAGCGCTGAAAGAGCGGGGTGTCCGCCTTCGGCGGCAGCGTGTACTGCAACGTCATCTGAAAGCCCTCGAAATCGACGCACAGCGCCGCGAGCGTTCGTGCCACGGTGAAGAGGTCTGAGGCGATCGACGGTCCGGCGTGGTCGATCTCGGGGGCCTGGTAGCCGGCGGTGCCGTAGACGGGGCTCACGGTGTCGCCGATGCGGTAGACGCCGCCGAGGTCGATGAGCTTCAGCGAGTGTTGCGTCTGGATGACGTTGTCGAGCTTCAGGTCGCAGAACAGCAGTCCCGAGCGGTGCAGGTACGCCAGCGCGGGGAGGATCTCGAGCACGTACGCGATCGCCTGCGCGACGGGGAGCGGGTCCGTGATGCCCGCGTTCGCCTCGCGCCTCGTCGCCAGGAGTGCCTTGAGGCTGACCCCGCCGACGTATTCCATGACGATGTAGCCAGAGCCGTCGCGCTCGACGAAGTTGATGATCTTCACGATGTTCGGATGCTCGACCTCGGCGAGGAACAGCCGCTCCGCGAGCGCCGCCGCCATCGCCTGCTCGTCGCCGGCGTTGAGCAGGCCCTTGAGGACGACCCAGCGGTCGGCGACGTTGCGGTCCTTGGCCAGGTAGATCCAGCCCAGCCCGCCGTGTGCCAGGCAGCCCACGACCTCGTACTGATCGCCGACCACGTCGCCGGCCTGCAACTTCGGCGTGAACGAGAACGCCGCGCCGCAGCGCCGGCAGAAGCCCTCGGTCCGACCGGGCGCCCCGTCGCGGCCGCGCCCGACCGCGCTGCCGCAAGGGCCGCAGAAGCGCCGCCGCTCGGCCACCTTCGGATCGGCCATGACCGCTTCGGATGGGTTGCGGCGGGGCACGGGCGGCACCTCGACCAGGCCGGCGCCGAGGTGGGGACGGGGCGCCGTCCGCGTGCGTGCCGACCCGCCCCAACGCTGCGTTGTGGGCGCCGGGCCCGCGTCTCCCGCGCGGGCGCCCGTGCGTTCGCGGCGCGCGCGCGTGGCAGCCTGCGCCTCGGTAGGGGCGGTCGCGGCCGGATCGACGCCGCCGCGTGCCGGCGCCAGGCCGCACAGATCGCAGTAGCCGTCCTCGACGGTGCCGCTGCAGCCGGGTTGCGCGCAGGTCATCGCGTCCCGGGTCCTGTGCGCCGGTGGGAACACTGCGAGATCTCTGCGGCCGTCGGAGGTCTCAGCCCCTTCAGCCAGCGCTCGCGAAACGCCGTCGTCTTGCCATCGCGGCGCAGCTTCGCCAGCACCGCGTTCACGAAGGGTACGAACCTGCGGTGCGCCTTGTTGATCGCCATGCCGTAGCGCTCGATGCCCAGGCACGGGCCCACGATCCTCGTGTGATCGTCCTGTTGCTTGAAGCCGAAGAGGATCGTGTCGTCGCCGGTGATCGCCGCGACGTCGCCCTCCTGCAGCGCGACCAGGCAGTCCGAACGCACCGCGACCGGGTATGGCACGACGCCCACCTCGCCCTGTAGGCGCTTGACGGAGGTCGAGCCAACCGTCGCGCATACCTTCTTGCCGCGGAGATCCGAGAGGCGGTCGACGCTCGAGTTCCTGGGGACGAGCAATCTCTGCTGCGCGCGGGCGTAGACGGAGCTGAAGAGCATGCGCCGCTGCCTGTCGCATGCGATCGAGTAGGCGCTCGCCACGATGTCGACCTCGTTGTTCACGATCACCGACTCGCGTTGCTTCGTCGAGATCGCTTTGTACACGATGCTCGGCCTGCCGAAGATGGCCCGTGCGACCTCACGGACCATGTCGATGTCAAAGCCCTCGATCCGCGACGTGATCGGATTGAAGTACGCCAGGCCCTTCGAGTTCTGATCGACGCCCGCGATGAGGTGCCCGCGGTCCTGGATGTCGCGCATGAACGTGTCGGCCGGCATGTGCCCAGGGCGGGGCAGCGCACTGGGGGCGAGGCTCGAGAACGACGTGTCGCTGCACTTCACGGGTTTGGTCGTGGAGGACGGGCCGGGGGGCAGTGTGGGATCCAGCGCCTCGAGCGAGCTGTTCTGCGCCCGGTCGGACACGGATGCGCACCCGCCGAACGCGAGGGCCGCGCACGAGATCAGCGCGGCCACGACCTGCCGGGGCGGTCGAGCGGTCACAGGTACTCCATCAGCCGCCGGCGCACCCCGAGCAGCGCGAGAACAGCGCACAGCGCGGTGAGGAGGGGGATGCCGATCGCGAGCCCGCCGAGCGCCGAGCGCGCGCGCGGGGCGGCGTCGTCGAAGCGGCCTTGAGCGACCCCGATCTCGCGCTGGAGCGCGTCGTTCAGCACGGCGGCAGCGCGCCGCGTGGAACGGCTGCCATGCGCCGCGAGCTTCACCGCTTTGGTGAAGTTGCCGCGGATCTCCTGCTCCACCACGAGGCGGTGGGCTTCGAGGTACGTGCGGTAGGCGGCGTAGATCGCATCGATCGCCTCGGTTCTGTGGCCGCCGACGGCGACCTGGTGCAGCAGCCCACCGCTGCCGCGGGCGGGCCCCGGACGGTCGATGCCGATCGGCCTGGTCAGAGCTTGGAAGCCGAGGTCGACGTCGACGAGCTTGGACTCTCCCGCGCCTCCGCCGCGGGCGGCGAGCGCGGTGCTCTCGTCGGCCTGTGCGCGCGACGCCAGGATGCGGGTGGCCGTGAGGAGCTCGACGGGGTCCGATCCCTTGCCCTGCGCCTCCACCAGGCGGCGCTGCTGTACCGCGAACGCCACGAGGATCCAGACCACGAGCCCGACCAGCACGGCCGAAGCCAGCGCCAGGTGGGGATTGACGATCCGGTGTGTCGCACGGGCGATGTAGGCCTGCGTCGCGGCCAGCAGCGCGAGCATCGCGCACCCCGCCAGGATCACGACGAGCATCGTCCAGGTCGAGGCGCCCGCCCGGTAGCGCGCGGTGAGGTTCATCGCCTCGATCCTGTACAGCTCGCGTGCGAACGGGAGGATCTCGTCGCGCATCGTGGCGGAGGCTCGGCGCAGGTAGGCGCTGCCGACCGGAAAGCCCTGGCGATTGTTCGCGCGCGCGCTGTCGATGAGCCCCGCGT
>Ga0136631_10000034_pt1 | contig 34363 bp, 33 predicted proteins | sample AntDrymUQ6012206_2_FD_104655 | JGI IMG/M metagenome (GOLD analysis project Ga0136631, IMG submission 104655) | Polar desert sand microbial communities from Dry Valleys, Antarctica - metaG UQ601 (22.06) | ecosystem: Environmental > Terrestrial > Soil > Desert | place: Antarctica: Dry Valley... | reverse complement strand
TCGCCCAGCGCACCGGACGGATCGCCTCCGCCTCCGGGCCCCATGATCCCCCAGAACAGCGTGTGATTGGCATGCCCGCCGCCGTTGTTGCGGACGGCCATGCGCTTGTCCTCGGGGATCGAGTCGAGGCTCTGGAGCACCTCGTCGATCGGCTTGTCCGTCCACTCGGTGCCCTCCAGGGCCTCGTTCAGCTTGGTCACGTAGGCCGCGTGATGCTTGTCGTGATGGATCTCCATCGTGCGTGCGTCGATGTGCGGCTCGAGCGCATCGAACGCGTAGGTCAGATCGGGAACGCTGAATGCCATGCCTGCCTTCTCCTCTCGATACGAGTTTCGTCCGGGCAAGGATATGCTCCGCCCGTTCCCGCCCCGGCTCTGGAGGAAACCGATGTCCAACTTCGTCGAGATCAGGCCGCGTGAGCTGAAGCCGGCGCTCCTCGAGCTGGACGGCATCTCGCGCGCGACGGTCGAGGCTCATTACCGCCTCTACCAGGGGTACGTCGGGAAGCGCAACGAGATTCTCGGCGCGCTCGCGTCGGTCGATCTCGGGGCGGCGAACCAGATCTATTCCGAAGTTCGCGCGCTGAAGATCGATCTGACCTTCGCAGTGGGGGGCATCAAGAACCACGAGATCTACTTCGAGCACCTCGGAGGCGCGGGCGGTGACCCGGACGGTGCGATCGGAGCGCTGATCGAACGGGACTTCGGCTCTGCCGACGCGTGGCGCGCCGACCTGCGCGCCACCGGGATGGCGGGCCGAGGCTGGGCCTGGACAGCGTTCGACTGGGACGAGGGCAGGCTCTTCAACTACGTCGGCGACGCCCAGAACACGTTCCCGGTATGGAATGCGACGCCGCTCGTCGCTCTCGACGTCTACGAGCACGCGTACTTCCTCGATTACCAGACCGATCGCGCCGCCTACATCGAGGCATTTCTCCGGAATCTCGACTGGGGCGTCGTCAACGGCTGGGTCGAGAGCTACTCGATTCCCACTGAGTAGCCTCATGAAGGAAACGCTCGCGGTGCTGGGCGGATACCTCCTCGGCTCCATGCCGTTCGGCTACTGGGTGCCGAAGCTCGTTCGTGGCGAGGACATCCGCACGAAGGGGAGCGGGAACGTCGGCGCATCCAACGTCTTTCGGGTCTATGGGCGGTCGCTGGGGATCCCGGTGGCGCTCCTCGACCTCGCGAAGGGGCTCGCGGCGGCGGCGCTCGGGCTCTGGGCGGGCGGCGCGCTGATCGGCGTGCTTGCCGCCTCGGCGGCGATGGTCGGCCACGCCCGTCCGATCTTCCTGCGCTTCGAGAAGGGTGGGAAGATGGTTGCGACCGCGGGCGGAGCAACCCTTGCGCTCGCGCCGCTCGCCGCGGTCATCTGCATTGCCGTCTGGCTCGTCGTCTTCGTGCTGACGCGCTATGCGTCGCTTGCCTCGCTCGTGACCGCGTTCGCTCTGGCGATCCTCGTCGTCGTCCTGGACTACCCGTGGCCGATCATCGTCTTCGGGATAGCCGCGATGGCCGCGGTGATCGTGCTGCACCGCCAGAACATCAGCCGCCTCCTGGGCGGCACCGAGCACCGCTTCGAGCTCGGGCGCTAGCTCGCGAGCCAGGCGGCGAGCGTCGTCTGCTTCGGGCTGGGCTCGCCCGTGGCGAGCTCGCCACGAAGCTCGCCTGCCGTGCCGTAGCGCTCGGCGACGACGTCGTGCACGTGGATCGTCTCGAAGTTGACCTGCCTCGACAGCAGGAAGTCGTCGTCTTCGAGTTGGGGAAGCGTGTCGAGCGCGTCGCGCAGCGCGTGGCGCACGGAGTCCTCCACGAAGCGTGGCTGGAGGTGGGCGTGCTCGACGACGAAGAGCTCGTCCGGTCGCTTGAGGAGGTCGTAGATCGGCGCGCTCATGGAGCGCTCGGCGACGTCGACGAGGACTTCGGCGTCGAGATCCTGCTCGGTGCCGACGAACAGCGTCTGCCGACCGCGCTGGTTGTGGGTCGCGATCGGGACGAGCTCGAGGATTCGCTCGATGTCTTGCGCCTCGAACCCGGCCTCGAGGAGGCGCTCGGACGCACGGTTGCGAACGAGGCCTTGCGCGCACGGGCACGCGTTGATTCCGGTGGCCTCGACTCCGACGGCGCGCCGCGCTCCGGTCTCCGACGCCGCGGCGATGCCGCAGAGTGTCACCATCTCCTGCGTCGCGAGATTCGTCACCGGCGTGCGCCGCTGGATCGGCCACTGTGCGCGGATCCATACCTCGGCGCGGAGCGCGCCCTGGCGCTCGACGACGCGACTCGCGATGTGCTCGGCGAGCACCTCGACGAGGAGCGCCTCGCGCTCGACGACGAGCTCGATCGCCTCCTCGAAGAGCTCGGGGAAGCGCGACATGTGGACGCCCTTCTGGTCGGCGGCGAGGTCGACCGTGCAGTCGATCACCGCCGCCATCACCGTCGAGGCGTCGCCGCGACGGATGCGCACCGCCTTCTGGACGCCCGAGACGCCCGCGCGTGAGAGTGCGAGCGCGATCTCGGGCGACGAGGCCTGGAGATCGTCCGCGAGCTTGACGTCGGTCATTCGCGCTGACCGTAGCACCACGTATCAGCGCAGCAGGCGGGAGAGTCGGCGGTCCTTGAGCAGCCGCCCGCCCGTCTGACAGCTCGGGCAGTAGTAGATCGTGTGCTCCTCGAAGTCGACGCGCGCGATGGGCGTGCCGCACTGCGGGCACGGCTCGCCGAGCCGGTTGTGGATGACATAGACGGCGGCGTCGCCCTTCCCCTGCTGGCGGAGATCGAGTGCGCGGGTCAGGTCGTCGTGCATCGCCTTCGCGAGTCGCTCGATCTCCTCGGCGGACAGCTCGGTCGACGCCTTGAACGGCGAGAGCCGCGCGCGCAGGAGGATCTCGTTCGCGTGCGCGCGCCCGATGCCGGCGAGCGCGCGCTGGTCGCGAAGGAGGGGATGGAGCTGCCGACGCTCGCGTCTCAGGATCTCCGCGAGCCCGGCCTCGTCGAGGTCGAGTGCGTCCGGCCCGAGGTGCCCGAGGTCCTCGTCGAGCTGCGCGCGTGTGACGAGCCACACACCCGCCCGTTTTTTCTTCCCGGCCTCGGTCAGCAGGAGCTCGCCGCCGTCCGTGAATCGCGTCCGGAACATCGGCGTCTTCGGCCCCTTTGCACCCGGCGCGAGGTAGCGGAGCCTGCCCGCGCTCATGAGATGGACGCGAAGGACGAGGTCGTCTCCCTCGAGCGGGAAGAGGAGGTTCTTCCCGCGCCTGCGGGAGCCCTCGAAACGCCGCCCGTCGAGCGCCGCGAGAGGCGGGTCGAAGGTCTTGAGCGTCGCGATGTGCGCAGGCCCCGCCTTCTGGATAGGCGCGCGCGACACGAGCGGGTCGAGCTCGCGCACCCAGGCCTCCACCTCGGGCAGTTCCGGCATACGCGCTGAAGGTTAGGCGGATGCCGGCTCGGCGACGGCGTCGTCGATCGGCTCGGGTACCTCGTGGAGGTGTCGCTGTGGCGAGAACAGGAGGAAGAGAGCTCCGAGGCCGCCCCCGATTGCGCCGACGACGATCGTCTCCCTGAAGCCGATCCAGGTCGCCAATGCACCGCCGACAAGCGTCCCGACCGGGATCGTCCCCCAGACGATGAAGCGCATCACCGAGTTCATGCGACCCTGGAGCCGGGGCGGGCAGATCGCCTGGCGGTAGCTGACCTGGGCGATGTTGTAGACGACGACGGTGTAGCCGAACACCAGCATCGCGGAGATGAGGAACGGAATCGCAGCGTTCCCCGTCGGTGCGAACGCGACGAGCAGCATCGTCGGGCCGAAGAGCGCGGCGACGACGATCGACGTCGGCCCGATCCCGAACCGTCGTGTGAGCCGCGTCGCAGTCAGAGCCGCGAGCAGCGAACCGGCTGCGCCGACGGAGAAGACAAGTCCGATGAGACCCGGCGAGAGGTCGAGCTCGCGAACGGCGAAGACGAGCAGGATCGAGAACGCGACGCTCGAGAAGAGGTTGGACGTCGCCGTGCAGCCGGCTTGTGCCCGTAGGTTCGGGTTGCCGAGGACGAAGCGCAGGCCCTCCTTCAGCTCCGCCCACAGGCTCGGCTTGCGGCCGTCGACGCTTGCGACCTCGGGCCGGGGCTCCTCCTTGCGGATTCGAACGATGAAGAGCCCCGAGGCAACGAAGCTGATCGCGTCGAGTAGCACCGCGTAGGGGGCGGTGAAGAGTTCGACGAGCCCGCCGGCCAGGCCTGGCCCCCCGACCTGCGCCGCGGATCGGCTGATCTCGAACTTCGAGTTCCCTTCGATGATCTTGTCGCGATCGACGAGCGATGGGAGGTACGACTGATAGGCGACGTCGAAGAAGACCTGGAAGATCCCGACGAGGAAGCCGACGACGAAGAGCTGCCCGAGGGTCAGCGCATCCGCGACGTACGCGATCGGGATCGTGATGAGGAGCGCGGCGCGCCCGAAGTCGCCGACGATCAGGATCGGTCGCCGGGGCAGACGGTCGACCCAGACGCCGGCGGGCAACGTGAAGAGGATGAACGGCAGGAATTCGACCGTCGTGAGCGCCGCGACCTCGAAGGCGCTCGCGTCGAGGACGAGGATCGCGACGAGCGGGAGCGCGAGCCCTCCGACCTGGGAGCCGAACTGGCTGATCGTCTCCGCCGACCACAGCTTCAGGAAGTCGCTGTGCCGCCAGAGGCCACCCGAGGGCCAGAAGCTACGCATCGGCGGTAGGCGGTAGGCCTGGCCGCGCGCGGAAGAGCGCATAGCCGAGGACATGACGCTCGCCCGCCGGATCGTCTGCGCCGTGCATGTCCGCGACGAGCCTGTTGAGCCGCTGCTCGAACCGACGCCGGTCCGCGGCAGTCAGCTTGACGTTGACGAGCCCGGCGGCTTCCGTCTCCTGGCCGGAGGCGAGGAGCTCGTCGGCGGCGTGGCGGAGCATCAGCGCCGAGAGCGCGCCTCCGCGCAGCTCTTCCGGCATCGACTCGTCGCTCTTCAGCACGAATAGCCGAGCGACGCGCCCGTAGTACTTCTCGGTCAACGCACGCACCTTGCGGGTGCGGACGACACGTACGAGCCCTGCCGCTTCCAACACCTTCAAGTGGTGGCCGACTGTTCCCTTCGGCGACTCGAGCGCGGCCGCGAGCTCCGTCGTGCTGGCAGCGCGCTCTCTGAGAAGGCCGACGATCCGCGCACGGGATGCCTCGGCAAGCGCGCGTAGTTGCTTTGGGTCCTCGACGATGAGGACGTCGTCGAGCTCGTAATCGAGTATACGGTCGATAATCGCGAAACATACGAGAAATCCCGACCGTTTGACCACAACATCCACAAGTCCTACGACGTCGCAGTGCCGCGCGGCCGCCCCCGGTTTCGTGTTTCGTTCGTTCAATCGTGGGTAGAGGTCCCCGCAGGTACTACGCTTCCTCGGAATAGGGGAATTCGCAGACAGGCGGCGGCGGTTCCAGCGCCGCCGGCACCGACGATCAACAACGGGAGGGGAACATGCACCGACGCATTGCGTTATGGGCGCTTGCTACTGCGCTGCTCATGTTGTCGCTGAGTGGTGTTGCGGGAGCCCAGCACGGAGGGCCAGGTGGCCATCTTCTGACCCCGGACGCGGACACCGACGGTGACGGCGACTGGGGGAAGATCGAGTTCGTCAGCAAGCTCGTCGTACCGGACGCCGAGGCGGAGCTCATCGCCGACGTTGCAGTAGACCCGACGGGTAGCTATGCGTATCTCGCACGATGGGGTGGATCCGCGTGCGCGGGACCCGAGAACCAGGTAGACGGCGGCGTCTACGTCGTCGACATTCGTGATCTCGAGAACCCGAAGCTGGTCACGTTCATACGGGCGCACCAGGACACCCTGGTCGGTGAGGGTCTCCAGGTCGTCACGATCACCACGCCGAAGTTCAGCGGCGACGTATTGCTGATGAACCACGAGGGGTGCGGGAAGAACTACAAGGCCGGCGTCTCGCTCTGGGACGTGACCGATCCCGCGAAGCCGAAGAAGCTGTCCGAGAACTTCGGAGACGTCACCGTGGGTGGCGGCCGTGACGTGCCTGACGTGAATCAGACACACAGTGCGTTCATGTGGGACACGGGCTCGAAGGCGTACCTCATCTCCGTCGACGACGAGGAGTCGGAGGACGTCGACATCTACGACATCACCGACCCGAAGCGGCCGGTGTTGATCGCCGAGCTCGATCTCAACCAATACGACGTCTCGCAGCCCGATCCGGCGCTGCGTCTCACGGACTCGTTCCTCCACGACCTCGTGGTGAAGCAGGTCGCGGGTCGCTGGACGGGCCTGTTCTCGTATTGGGACGGAGGCTGGGTGCTGCTCGATCTGTCCAACCCTGCGAGTCCCGTCTTCCTCAGTGATACGGATTACCCACTCTCCGACCCGGAGATGCCGACGCTCAGTCCGGAGGGCAATGCCCACCAGGCGGAGTTCACCGCGGACAACGACTTCGTCATCGGGACGGACGAGGACTTCGATCCCTACCGGTTCGTGATCGAGACCTCGGAGGGCGACGCGTTCCTCGCGAAGATCGGGACGCAGACGGATCCGGACGATGTCGTCGGGCTTACGGGCACGCCGATCTTCGTCGGCCTCGCCTGCCTTGGCGGCTCAGCCGTCCCGACGGCCGGGACCGGCCAGATCGCTGTCGTCGAACGTGGCGTGTGCACATTCGAGGAGAAGGCGCAAGCGGTCATTGCGGCCGGCTACGACGCGATGATCCTCTTCAATCGCGAGGGTGCGGGTGCGTGCACGGGGGTCTTCAGCCCGTTCCTGACGTCCGACATCCCGACGCTGTTCATCGGGCGTGACGCGGGCTTCGACCTTCTCGACCATCCGGGGTTCGTTCTCGACGACTGCCTGGAGGGCTCGGCGGCGTCCGGCATTGCGATAGGGAAGACAGCTCCGAATGTCGATCTCGTCACCGGCGTCGAGAAGGTCTTCGACGGTTGGGGATACGTGCATCTGTTCGACCTCAATCCGAGCGGTACGACGCTCACCGAGGTCGACACGTTCACGATTCCCGAAGCGCAGGATCCGGCGTACGCAGAGGGGTTCGGCGACCTCAGCGTCCACGAGGTCGCGACGGATCCGCTCGATCCGTCCCTGGCCTATCTCGCGTACTACGACGCCGGGCTGCGGGCCGTCCAGATCCAGTGCAGCAACCCTGCAGACAAGAGCACGTGCGACCTCGTGGAGGTCGGTGGCTTCATCGACCGCGCGGGATCGGACAACCTGGCCGGGAACGACTTCTGGGGCGTCGAGACGTTCGTCCGCAACGGGACGACGTACGTCCTCGGAAGCGACCGAGACAGCGGGCTCTGGATCCTCCGAGATCCCTAGGCCGAGAGACGAAGAGAACATGTGCGGAGGGCCGGCAACCGGCCCTCCGCACTCGACCACTGGCTCCATGAACGCTGGGTGACGTCGACAGCTGAGCCGCAGAGATTCCCGGCTCGGCGCGCGAAGTAGGCTGGCTGCGTGGATGCGCTGACCGTCGTCGCCTGCCGAGGTGAGGTCATCGAGGCATGGCATCGCGTCCACGCCGTCGCGGTGTCGGACGGCGGACTTGTCCTGTCGCTCGGCGATCCCGAGCTCGTCACGACCATCCGCAGCTCGGCGAAGCCGCTCCAGGCACTGCCGATCGTGCGCGCCCGGCCCGACCTCGACGATGCCGAGATCGCGATCGCCTGCGCGTCCCATCTCCATCGTCCTGACCAGCTCGAGCCCGTGCAGCGCCTCCTCACGAAGGCCGACGCGACCGAGGACGACCTCGAGTGCGGCCCGGAGCCCACCCGCCTCGAGCACAACTGCTCCGGGAAGCATGCGGCGATGCTGCTCCTCTGTCGCGTCAACGACTGGCCGACGGAGGGCTACCGCCTCCCCGCGCATCCCTGCCAACAGACGATGCTCGCTGAGCTTGCAAGCGCTGCCGAGGTCGAGCCGGGTTCGATGCCGACCGCGATAGACGGGTGCGGAGTCGTGACCTACGCGCTGACGCTCGAGCGGATGGCGCACGCCTTCTCCCGGCTCGAGTCGCTCGACGGCGGCCTGCGCGCAGCAGACGCGATGCGCGTTCATCCAGAGATGATCCGTGGATACGGCGCGGCGGACACCGAGCTCATGCGGCTCGGCGACGGCTGGGTGGCGAAGGGAGGGGCCGAAGGGCTCCTCTGCGCAGCTCGTGACGGCCTCGGCATCGCGCTCAAGGTCGAAGACGGGGCGCAGCGACCCATCCGCAGCGCTCTCGCGGCCTTCCTCGAGCAGCTCGGCTTCGACTCCGGCGACCTCGCGGACGTTCCGGTGGAGAACTCGCGTGGCGAGGTCGTCGGCGCCGTGCGCGTTCACCAGACCGAGCCCGCACGTTAACCAAGCTTGGACGGTTTCCGCGCGATCGGAATCTGCGGAGCAGCGGATTCCGATCTTGCGCACTATCGGAGCGGACCTCTTCCACAACCGTCCTTTCCGGACTAGTATCCGCGCGCCTGGTGGTGGAGCCGGGGCGGCAGGCGGGCCGGCTCATGCTTGTCAAAAGGTCTGTATCCCGTTCGAGCGAGAGGAGAAAGCCAGCCCATGCTGTCTGTCGATATCGCTCTCCCCGAGGTCGAGGAGCTGCAACGCCTGGTCGAGCAGGGGCTCGAGAAGGGCTTCCTCACGTACGACGAGATCGTCGCGGGACTCGACGACGTCGAGCTCACGAAGGAGCAGATCGAGGACTTCTATGCCTATCTGATCGACCACGCGATCGAGCTCCACGAAGGGGTCGAGCACAAGGATCTCCCCGGTGCCGAGCGCGTCCCGGCCGAGGAGGAGAAGGTCGTCGAGCCCAAGCTCGATCTCTCGGTGGAGCCGTCGCTCGACTCGTTGCGTCTCTACCTGCGCGAGATCGGGAAGGTGCCGCTGCTGACAGCCGACCAGGAGGTGTCGCTCGCGAAGCTCATCGAGCGTGGCGACATGAACGCGAAGCAGCACATGATCGAGGCGAACCTCCGCCTCGTCGTGTCGATCGCGAAGGGGTACCTCGGGCGTGGCCTCTCGTTCCTCGATCTGATCCAAGAGGGCTCGCTGGGCCTCATTCGCGCGGTCGAGAAGTTCGACTACCGCCGCGGCTTCAAGTTCTCGACGTACGCCACGTGGTGGATCCGCCAGGCGGTCACACGTGCGATCGCGGACAAGGCGCGCACGATCCGGATTCCGGTGCATATGGTCGAGAAGCTCAACAAGGTCGTGCACATGGAGCGCCAGCTCGTCCAGCGCCTCGGGCGCGAGCCGCTGCCGGAGGAGATCGCCGAGGAGCTCGAGATCGACCCCGAGGAGGTGCGAGAGATCCTCCGCATGTCGCAGCTCCCGATCTCGCTCGAGAAGCCGATCGGCGAGGAGGAGGACTCCTCGCTCGGAGACTTCGTGCCCGACGAGCAGGCCGAGTCGCCCTTCGACACCGCCTCGCTGTCGCTTCGCCGCGAGGACGTCGAGCTCGCACTCGCTGCTCTCCCGGACCGCGAGCGACGCGTGATCGAGCTCCGCTACGGGCTCGACGGCTCGCAGCCATGCACGCTCGAGGAGGTCGGCCAGGCGTTCGGCGTGACCCGCGAGCGCATCCGCCAGATCGAGAACAACACGTTGAAGAAGCTCGAGTCGCTCCCGGAGGCGCAGGGACTCAGGGATTGCGTCTAACGGGCCGCGGCGAAGCGACCTTGTAACCGATCGTCACAAGCAGAATTCGCGCAGCGGCACACGCTTGGCCCCTGCTTGTAACCGATCGTTACAAGGTTTCGGGGTGCGCGACCGTCTTCGTCGATCTCGACGGCGTCCGCCTGCTGACGGGACTTGCTGCTGCGCAACCGCGTCGCGCACCTGCGGCGCTCGACGCCCCGTCTCGGCGCGGACGCAGTGGTGATCGAGGTCGAAGCTGGCGGTTCATCCCCATCTGGGTCTGGGGGCGCCTGCTGTCGACGTCCGGGTGCTCCGCCCATGCGAGAGCCTGAGCCTCTAGGCAGGAAGGAGATCCGCGGAGGCGAGCGCGGCGATCGTCTGCTCGCGTATCTCGCTCGCGACGTGCGAGACATCGGCCGTGAACGGTGCGTACGCGACGACGTGAAGCCAAGCCGTCGTCTCCGTGACGTCACCGATCTGGACGTAGATCGCGAGCTCTTCGCCCTGCGGCACTGTCGAGGCGGCCTCCTGGGTGATGCGCCTCGCCTCGCCGAGCGACGCGCCGAGCCGCACCGGGATGTCGACTGTGACAATCCGTCGCGGATCGTCCACCGACCGGTTGACGAGGATGGTCGAGACCATCGTCGTGTTGGGGACAAAGATCCTGCGTCCTTCGTCCGTCGAGAGCGCGGTGTAGCTCAATGAGATCTGATCGACGATTCCGGAGTGATCCTGCACGGTGATCCGGTCGCCCAGTCGGACGGGCTGCGTGAACGCGAGCAGGACACCCGAGCCGAGGTTCCCGAGCGGCGTTGTGAGTGCGAGTCCGGCGACGAGAGCGACGACCGCCGCGGAGCCGAGGAATGCGCTCGCGACCTGTTCTGTGGCCGGGAAGATCGACAGCACGCTCCAGATACCGATGATCGCGACGAGGGCGACGATCACCCGCAGGAGGAAGGCGAACGTCGTCCGGCGCCGCGCAGCAACCATCGGATCGCTCTCGGCGAGTCGCCGCTCGTAGCGGTCGAAAGCGGAGGTGAGCAGCACGCGAACCACCATCACGACCACGACCCACACAGCGGCTGTGAAGATCGCGCGTACGACGTACGAGTCCACGGCGCCGATTTCGGCGCGCGGGCCGAGGAGCCTGCCTCAGACGTCAGTCGCCGGCGAGCACGCGAGCCTTCGCCGACGCATACTCCTCGCCGGTCAGCGCGCCCTTCGCGTGCAGATCGGCGAGCAAGACCAGCCTCGTCGCGACGTCTGTGGCCGGCGTGGCAACGGGGGCGGCCGGTTTCGCCGCTGCCGCGCGCTGCTCGTTCCACCAGCCCGACACGCGTTCCCACGTATCTACGAAGAACGCCGTGCCCTGCGCGTCGGGAAACTCGAGCAGCGTCTGGCGGCGCGACAGCTCGATCCACGTCGCGCCGAGTGCGACGATGGCCGCGACGACGAGCAGGCGCGTGAAGTCGAGCACCGTGGCGGTCAGCAGCATCCCGAGCCCGACGACCGCGAGCACGACGTAGGCCCACACGCGATTCTGCAACCCTGGTGCGAGCCAGCCGCGGGCGGTCAGCGCGCGCCTGCTCGGGCCTGCGAGCCACGCGGCAAGGAGGAACAGGAGCCCGACGACGATCATCAGCCGGAACGACCCCCGCATGAGCTCCGTGAGGATGTCCCACGCATCTCCGGCAGCCTCGCGATCGTCGCGCCGGGCGACGAGCGCGTCGACGACGTAGTTCTTCGTCAGACGCGCGGCGGCGATGCCGACGAGTCCGACGACGATCAACACGGCGCCGATCCCGCGGACCGCGCGTCGGCGATCGCGTGCGAGCCAGACGGCGAGGCCGAACGCGGAGAGCGTGAGCAGAGGAAGCACCCACGCGAGGGTCTTCAGGAGCTGGAACACGTTCTGCGCCGTGTCGAGCTCGTCGGAGCGCAGGACGACGATCTGGCCCGCGTCGTCGGGGATCCGGTCGACCACCTGGTTGCCGATCCCGATCCGATCCGCGGCTTCGATGATGATCGCTCGCAGGTCGAGGATCACTTCTCCTTCGTCGGTCGATACTCGATCGCCGCCGCCTTCGAGCACCTGGACGAGGGTCGCATGCGACTCCTCGAGCGCGACGCGGAAGAGATCCTGGAAGACCGGCTGCTCGAGGGCGCGGTCGACGATTTGGTACGACGCCTGGCGCAGACCTGCGGTCGCGGCGCCTGAGAGGCCCTTGTAGTCCTCGGGCAGCTGCCCTTCGACCTCGGCCTGGACGTCCACGTTCGCGAACAGCTCGTCTACGGCTCGGTTAGCCACCGCGTTTCGGATCTCGTCGTTGTCGAGAAGCGAGCTCGACGTGTCGGTGAAAACGCTCGTGTTGAGGGCGACGCGGTCGATCCAGACGGCGAACGAGGAGAGCAGTAGAAAGAGCCCGGCGACGACGAGCACGACCCAGATGGCGGTGGCCCGTCCGCGGCTCTGACTGGTCGGTGCCTCGGGGGCGGCAGCGTGAGTGCTCATGCGCTCGACGAGATTACGGCGCGCCGAGCGAGAACGCAGCGTGCAACGCACGTACCGCCTTCTCGACGTCCGAGCGTGGAATGAGACAGGACACCTTGATCGGCGACGTCGTGATGAGGCGAAGGTTGATCTGCTCGTTCGCGAGCGTTCGGAACATCCGCGCCGCGACGCCGGGGTGCGAGCGCATGCCTGCGCCGATGAGCGCGACCTTGCCGAGGTCGGACACCTCGTCGATCTCGATCGGGCCGATCGACTCCTGGGCGCGCTCGAGCGCTCGTCTCGTTGCCTGCACGTCGTCCTGCGGAACCGAGAAGGAGAGCTCGGCCGACTCGTGGCCGACGTTCTGGAGGATCGTGTCGACGTTTACGTGCGCGGCGGCGACGGCCTCGAAGATCGCGGCCGCCGAGCCGGGCTGGTCGGGGACTCCGCGGAGGTCGAAGAGGACCTCGTCTTCCGAGTGCGTCACGGCCGACACGATCGCCTGCTCCAGTCCCTCGGCACCCTGGATCCAGGTGCCCGGCTCGTTCGAGAACGTCGACCGGGCATGGATCGGTACATCCTGGTTGCGAGCTATTTCGACGGCTCGCAGCATGAGCACTTTCGCGCCGGACGCCGACATCTCGAGCATCTCCTCGTAGGAGATGCGGCCGAGCTTGCGCGCGTCCGGGACGATCCGCGGGTCTGCGGTGAAGACGCCGTCGACGTCCGAGTAGATCTCGCACGATGCGCCGAGCGCGGCTGCGAGCGCAACGGCCGTCGCGTCCGTGCCTCCGCGCCCGAGCGTCGTCACGTCCATCGTGTCGCGTGAGAAGCCCTGGTACCCGGCGACGAGGACGATCCGACCGCGATCGAGCGCCTCGAGCACGCGTACCGGCGTGATCTCGCGGATCTTCGCCTTCGTGTGGACGGGGTCGGTGATGATCCCGGCCTGGGAGCCCGTGAACGAGACGGCCTCGTAGCCGAGGTCGTTCACGGCCATCGCGACGAGGGCGCAGGCGATCCGCTCTCCCGTGGAGAGGAGCATGTCGAGCTCGCGCGGGTGGGGCTGTGACGAGACCTGCTGTGCGAGCGAGAGGAGCCCGTCGGTCGTGTCGCCCATCGCCGAGACCGTTGCGACCACGCGGACGCCGCGTGCGCGAGCCTCGACGAGGCGCTGCGCGACGTGCTTGATCTTGTCCGGGTCCGCGACTGACGAGCCGCCGAACTTCATGACGACCGTTTCGATCCGGGCTTCGGCTGCGCCGCCCACAGACGTGCATTGTGGCTTGCAGAGCACCCGGAGCGGGTTCACATCGCGGCACGCGGGGGTGCGTAGCGCGGCGCAACGGGAAACAAGAGGGGTATACGGACTGAAGCGTTCAGGCCACGCGCTTCGAGCGTTGGCCTTGGCCTTGGCTGCGATCCTGCTCGACAGTAGTCTCGGGCGACCCTGTGCTGACGGCGGTCACGCATCGCGGGGATGCGTCTCGGGAGCGACGAACAGCTCATTCCCGGCACGGATGTACGCAGCTACTGCACTGAACCAGTCGGAGGGGACGGACCCGGACGCTCCGCCCTCCGGACTGTCCCGGACGCCAATCGCCGGCGATCGCCGGCGATTGGCTCCACGCTTGTGTCGCGCGCCGCCTAGCGGCCAAAGTCGTGGTCGAGTCCGACCTCGTACATCTCGACGCCCGTTCGCTTGCCGGCTTCATCGCCGGGGGTCATCCGGTTGAGCGCTTCGTCTCCCGTCCGCATGTCCTCTTCCGTGTCGAAGAACGTGAGTCCGAGACCACGCTCGTTCTCTCGATCGACGAGCATCAGAAGCCGCTTTGCCTGCTCGAGGCCCGGCGGGCGTTCTCCTTGCATCATGGTCCTCACACGCTCGACAGCCTTGGCGGGATCCGTGAGGTCTCCACCTTCGAAACGAGCGATACGTACGTACATGGCTCCTCCGTTCGTGAGGTCAAGGGCCACGGTGGCCCGACAATAGGTGCATGATGTCAAGCTCGCGGTAGGTCGGCCGAACGCGCGATCCGGCAACGAGACTCTCGAAGATCGACCGCAGGCGATCATCGCGAAAGTGATCCCACCTTTCCCGCGAGTCCCAGATGCCGATCATGCGGAACCCCTCCTCCGTCGGACCCGCTGCATGGAGCACGAGCCCCTCGGGCGCAGCTGCTCCCAGAGCCTCCGCGATACCGAGGTACGCGTCCCACGTCGCCGGAATGTCCTGTACGAAGGCGTAGCTCATGCGCGACTATGCCTCGAGTGCGAGGTTGAGTGTGCCGCCCTTGCCGTCGCAGGTCGCCTTGAGGTGGAGCATCGCGCGCGCTCGTTGCTTTGAGACGAACCTGCCGGTGAACGACCAAACGGTGAGAGAGCCGGTGTTGCTGTGGGCCTTGAACGTGCCGTCGGCGTTGATCGGAAACTGGAGCGAGCTCGGCGCCCGGCCGGCCCCGCACCACCAAGTCACCCGTGCGCTCTTGCCGCTCGCGGCGACCTTGATTCGAACCTCTTTCGTGAGTGCGGCGGTACCGCTTGCGTACAGGGTCCCCTTGTAGACGCCCCCCTTCGTCGGGAGAGCGGCGAGAGCTGACGAGGCCAGGACTGCCACTACCACGAGTGCGGTGACTCCAACGATGGAACGGAACATTGCGTGCCTCCTCGGTCGGTGTTGGAGTACGGTTGCGCCCGCCGGTCGAGGATCGGTCGAGGCGGCGCATAGCATCCGAGAGGTGAGCTGTAGATTCCGGGTGCTCGGTCCTATGGAGGCAGAGCGCGACGGCATCCTGGTCGGGATCGGAGCTCCGAAGGAGCGCGCGCTTCTTCTCTATCTGCTTCTGAACGCCGGCGCCGTCGTTTCGACCGATCGGATCGTCGATGCGCTGTGGGGTGACGCCGCTCCCGCCTCGGCGGCGAAACTCGTCCAGCACTACATCTCGCAGCTGCGCAACAAGCTTGGCCGAACTGCGATTGCGACCGTTCCGCCCGGCTACCAGCTGCATGTCGCCGTGGGTTCGCTCGATTCCGACCGATTCGAGCAGCTGCTCCAAGAAGGTCGGGAGGCGCGGCTGTCTGGCAATCCGCGCCTGGCGGTGGCGATTCTGGGTCGTGCGCTCGCTCTCTGGCGGGGCGCCGCGCTGGCCGACGTCTCGCACGCCGATTTCGCCACCGCCGACGCCGGCCGTCTCGACGACCTTCGACTCAGCTGCGCCGAAGAACGGCTCGTCGCCCTTCTCGAGCTCGGTGAGCACGAGGATGTGCTCTCCGAGTCGTCTAGGCTCGCCGTCGAGCATCCGCACCGCGAGCGAATCCGCGCACTCAACATGATCGCCCTCTATCGCGCGGGGCGTCAGGTCGAAGCGCTCGAGGTCTTCCGCGCCGTCCGTAAGGACCTTCTGGAGGAGCTCGGGCTCGAGCCCGGCGAGGACCTCCGCGCGGTCGAGCGCGCGATCCTTCGCCAGGATCCGGCGCTTGCGCCGAGCGCGTCGTCCCATGAGGTGGCGCCTATTCTCCCCGAGCCGATCACCGTGCTGATCGGCCGCGAACGTGAACTGCACGCCCTCCGAACGCTCGTGCTGCGCGCCGACGTCCGACTCGTGACCCTCGTCGGTGCGGGTGGTAGCGGGAAGACGCGGCTGGCCCTAGCGCTCGCATCCGAGAGCCAGAGCCTCTTCGCGAACGGTGCCGCGATCGCTGAGCTGTCGGCTCTGCGCGAGCCTGCCCTCGTGCTGCCGACTATTGCCGAGGCGGTGGCCGTCACCGAGCAATCCGGCGAGTCACTCGCCGAGACCCTCGCTGCTTGGCTCGCGGGACGCGAGCTACTGCTTGTCGTGGACAACTTCGAGCAGGTCACCGAGGCCGGTCCGGAGCTGGTTCGACTCGTCGAGGCGGCTCCGCGTCTTACAGTCGTCGCAACGAGCCGCCGCGTCCTGCACCTCTCGGGAGAGCACGTGTTTCCCGTCGAGCCATTGCAGGAGGTCGATGCGGTGGACCTCTTCGCCGCACGGTCGCTGGCGCTCGATTCGAAGTCGACGGTGTCTGCCGCCGATCCGGACGTGCGCGAGCTCTGCCGGCGCCTGGACGGCTTGCCTCTTGCCATCGAGTTGGCTGCGGCTCGAACGCGCTCGCTGACGCCGAGCCAGGTGCTCGCTCGGCTCGGCGAGCGACTCACCTTGCTAACGGGGGGTCCTCATGACCTGCCGGCCCGCCAGCAGACGCTTCGAGACACGCTCGACTGGAGCGTGGCGCTGCTGAGCACGCCCGAGCGGACGCTGCTGGCACGGCTCTCTGTCTTTCCGAGCGACATGTCGCTCGAAGCGGCGATTGCTGTCGCCGGCGGCGACCTGGACACGTTTGCCCGGCTGGTCGACGACAGCATGCTCCAGCGCCATCCGACCAACGAAAGCGTGCGATTCAGGATGCTCGAGACGGTGCGTGACTACGCGCTCGAGCTCCTCGGACCGGAGCGCGGCCGAGTGTCGGATGCCCATGCGCGCTACTTCCTCGAGCTGGCCGATGCCGCCGAGCTGCGCGGGCCTGAACAGGGCCGATGGCTGGACGTCCTGGAGCAGGAACGGGACAACCTGCGCTTCGCCCTCGATCATGCCCATTCAAAAGGCGATGCCGAGCTGGAGCTGCGGCTCGTGGTTGCGCTCTGGCGATTCTGGTGGGTGCGAGGTCACCTCGCCGAAGGACGTTCTCGGCTGGAGGCGGCACTCGAGCGAGCAGATGAGGTTCCTTTGGCGCTTCGCGCCGACGCATACCGCGGCGCGTCGGGCATCGCGTGGAGCCAGGGTGATGCCGTTCGCGCGCGTGAGCTGGCCGAGCGCGGCCTCGCAGCCGCCGACTCGAGCGGCGAAGGAGCCATCTCACTTGCCTGCCACACGGTGCTCGGCTTGCTTGCCAGGGACGAAGGAGACTTCGGGCGGGCGCGTCGGCATCTCGAGCAGAGCCGTGAGCTTGCGAAGTCGCTCGGCCGAGAGGGCGACGAGGTCGTCGCGAAGATGAACCTCGGGTCCGTCGCGTTCGAAGCAGGCGATCACGAGACTGCCGTCGTGCTCTGGACCGACGTCCTCGAGCACCACCGCATCCAGCGAAACGTCGAGGGGGAGGGGATCGCTCACCTGAATCTCGGAATCGCGGCCTACCGGCTCGGCCGAACAGATGACTCTGCGACGCATTTCTCCGCGGCCGCAGCCCTGTTCGAGGCGATCGGTTTTCGCGAGCATCTCGCGCACGCCCTCCAAGGGCTGGCGGCCACGGAGGCGGCCCGCGACCGAAATCGCCAGGCGGCCGGCCTTCTCGGTCGGGCCGCCGCGCTGCTCGCCGAAACGGGATCCGGAACGGCCACGTTCGACGCCGGCCTCGCCAGGGAGGTCGAAACGGCGGTGCGTGAGCGCCTGGGTGACGGCGAGTTCGCCTCGGCGTTCTGGGAGCGCTAGTTATCGTTGCCGCGTGCCGCGGAAGGTCATGCTGATCGGGCTCGACTGCGCCGAGCCGTCGCTCGTCCTCGAGCGCTGGCGCGACGAGCTACCGACGATCTCGGGGCTCATGGAACGCGGCTCGTACGGGCGACTCACGTCGGTCATCCCGCCGATCACCGTTCCCGCCTGGTCCTGCATGATGTCATCGAAGACGCCCGGCGACCTGGGTGTCTACGGGTTCCGCAATCGCTCCGACCACACGTATGACGGCGGCTTCATCGCGATGTCGACGGCGATCAAGGAGCCGCGGCTGTGGGACTACGTCACGCGTGCGGGCGGCTCGTCGATCGTCCTGTCGGTGCCAGGCTGCTACCCGCCCAAGCCGCTGAACGGCGTCATGGTGGGGTGCTTCCTCACGCCTTCACTCGACTCGAAGTACACGTATCCCTCAGCACTCAAGGACGAGATCGCGGAGGTCGTCGGCGAATACCTCTTCGACACGAAGGACTTCCGCACCGACGACAAGGAGTACCTCCTGCGGCAGGTCTACGAGATGACAGATCGACGGTTCGCGCTCGCTGAGCACCTCCTCGCGACGAAGCCGTGGTCGCTCTTCGCGATGGTCGAGATGGGCCCCGATCGCATGCACCACGGCTTCTGGAAGTACATGGATCCGGAGCACCGCAAGCATGAGCCTGGGAACCCGTACGAGAGCGCGATCCTCGACTACCACCGCCACCTCGACGGGCTCATCGGGAAGCTCCTCGAGCACGCCGACGACGACACCGTCGTCTTCGTTTGCTCCGACCACGGCGCCAAGCGGCTCGACGGCGGCATTCGGATCAACGAGTGGCTGCGGCGCGAGGGCCTGCTCGCCACGCTCGCCGAGCCGAACGGCGTGTCGTCGCTGCGCGACGTCGGCGTCGACTGGCCGCGAACGACCGCGTGGGGGGAGGGCGGCTACTACGCGCGCGTCTTCCTCAACGTCGCCGGGCGCGAACCGGAGGGGACGATTCCGCCTGACGAGTACGAGGTGGTGCGCGACGACCTCGCTGCGCGGATTGCGGCCATCCCCGACGACGCGGGCGACCCCATTCCGACGGCCGTCTACAAGCCGGAGGAGCTGTACGGCGAGCCGCAGGGCGTCGCGCCGGACCTCATCGTGGTGTTCGGAGACCTCCTCTGGCGCTCGGTCGGGACGATCGGCGGCGACGAGGGCATCCAGACGCTCGAGAACGACACGGGCCCCGACGACGCGAACCATGCGCAGGACGGCCTCTACGTCATGGCCGGGTCCGGAATCGGCGCAACCGGTCGCAACGACGCGCACCTCCTCGACATCGCGCCGACCGTCCTCGAGTTGCTCGACATCGAGGAGCCCGGCGGGATGCGCGGGGCGAGTCTGCTCTCTGCAGGACGTTAAGCTCCCGCGGCGGCAATCATCCTGCGGATCGAGAAGGGGCTATGGAGGAATTCAAGGAGCGGCAGCGCGCGATGTGGGCGGCAGGCGACTACGCCACCCTTTCGGAGCACATCCGCGACGTGGGCGAGCGTGTCGTCGCTCGTGCCGGGGTCGACAGCGAGATGACGGTGCTCGACGTCGCGTGCGGCACGGGGAACGCGGCGCTTCCAGCCGCCAGCGCCGGGGCACGTGTGACCGGACTCGACCTCGTGTCCGCGCTCCTCGAAGCCGGCCGGAAGAAGGCCGCCGAGGAGGGCGTCGAGATCGAATGGATCGAGGGTGACGCCGAGGCGCTGCCGTTCGCCGACGGCTCATTCGATCGCGTGTTCTCGACGTTCGGCCACATGTTCGCCCCACGCCATCGACAGACGGCCGACGAGATGACCCGTGTGAGCCGGGACGGCGGTGTCATCGCGCTCTGCTGCTGGACCCCCGAGGGGTCGGTCGGTGACGTCTTTCGCGCGAGCGCGTCGTACATGCCTCCACCGCCGGACTTCGCTTCGCCACCCGTTCTCTGGGGAACGGAGGACCACGTCCGCGAGATGTTCGGCACGGCAGCGACGGCCTTCGAGTTCGAACGCCACACGTCGGTGATCGAATGGGAGTCGATCGACGGCTTCGCCGACTACTTCATGGATCGCTTCGGACCGCTGGTCACCGCCAGGCAGATGCTCGGCGAGCGCTTCGCCGAGCTGCGTGCGGAGATCATCGAGATCTGGGCACGCTGGAACGAGTCCGGCGACGGGCGGCTGATCCTCCCTCAGGAGTACCTGCTCTCCGTGATCCGACTCTGAGGGCTCGTCAGACGCAAGCGAGGACGCCGTCCAGCGGACGGGGAACGTGGCTGAGGTCGAGGGCTTCCACGAGCAGCGGCGCGTACCGGATCTTCCGGTTCCACATGAAGCGCCAGAGCTGCTCGTCCAGGCTGAGCGCACGTTTCGCAGGTTGCCTCTGGAACGTCTGGAACGGCCCGAGCTCGCCCTGCGTCGCGATGACGCGCAGCACCGCGTCGGAGCCGAGAGCGCAGACGAGCTCGTCCTCGAGGTCGTTGACACAGACGTAGAAGCCCAGCTCCTCCCGGTCTCCCCGAGTGAGATCGGATCCCAATCCGGCGCGTTCGAGCCCGCGTCTGAAGGCGCCCTCCTCGCCCACGTCGCAGAGGCCGGCGAGCTTCAAGTCGAGCCCGCGAGGGCCGAACCGCTCGAGATAGGGCCCGACGGCGTGCGCGCCGCCGATCGGCACGATCGAGACACCCTCCGCCTCGAGATTCCGCCCATGCCGTGCCGCCAGCGTCAGGAGCGCACGCTGGTCGCTCGTTCCCTCGACGACCACGACGGCGCGCGAAGGCGAGAGTTCGCTCACGCTGCCTCCTCCGCGGATGGTTCGGCGGCGGCGACGCGATCCAGCTCTCGAAAGGCGCGGTTGAAGAACCCATAGCCGACCACCGCGCTGTAGCAGACGCCGATCGCAAGGAACGTCGCGGCGACGCCGACCGTCTCGACGAGAACGCCGCCGATCAGGATCCCCAGAGGTACCGACGCCCACGCGCCCGCGCGGACCGCGCCGAAGACTCGCCCTCGGAGCTGTGCCGGCACGATCTGCGCGGTGACCGTGAAGATGAGGGGGTTCAGCGGCCCGGCCACGAAGCCCACGATTGCGAACGCCACGAGCGCGACCGGGAGCGTGGGCAGCGTCGCCAGCACGAAGTAGATGAGCGGGAGCGCGGCGAAGCAGCCGACGAACGTGCGCCTGCGCGGCAGCCGGTGCCCGATCCAGCTGTAGGAGAGCGCTCCCGCTAGTCCTGCGGCCCCGAAGACGCCGTACATGAGCCCGAGGTCGGTTGCGCTGCCGTACTCGTCCTCGGCAAACACCGCCATGACCACGGGGAGCGGTGCATCGAGGAGGTTCGTCAGGAGCACCGTGAGCACGAGCGCTCGGAGCAGCCGCTGATCCCAGACGAAGCGCAATCCTTCGACGAGTTCCGTGAAGAAGCGTCCGCCCTGCGCTGCGTCGGGCGATCTCGCAGGGCGCGCGATGAAGACGCCGACGAGCGCTGCTGAGATGAGGAAGCTGGCCGCGTTCAGCCAGAGTGCATTCGTCGCGCCGACGGTCGCGACCAGCACTCCGCCGATAGGTGCTCCGACGAGCTGCGCGCCCTGCTGGATCCCGCTCCGGATGCCGCTCGCGCGTTCCATGCGGATCCCCGACTGCTCGACGAGATCCGGGAGGAGAGCCGCGCGAGCCGTCGCGCCGGGAGCGTCCAGCAGCGCGCCGACGAAGACGAGAGCCATGAGCGCCCACAGCTCGAGCCCGACGGTCGAGTACAGGAGTGGGATCGCGGCGACAGCTGCCGAGCTCGCGAGGTCGGCGACGATGCTCGTCGTCCGGAATCCGAGCCGGTCGACGACTACTCCGCCGAGAAACCCGGCCAGCACGATGGGTAGGAAGTTGAAAAAGACCGCGAGCGCGGTAAGCCACGCGCTGCCCGTTGTCGTGAGCACGAACCACGGGATCGCGAGCTGTGCGACGGCGTTTCCCGCGAGCGAGACCGCGTCGGCGGCGTAGAGCGCGTAGAGGGGAGCTCGCCTCGACACGGCGCCACAGTAGGCCGTCACTACAATCCGCCGCGCTGTGAACGTCGTCGTCTACGTCTCCGATGCGCTGCGCACGGACCATCTCGGCTGCTACGGCGCCCGGTACGTGAACACGAAGACGATCGACGAGCTGGCGGCGAGCGGAGTTCGGTACTCACACGCGATCTCGGCTGCCCCTTGGACGGCACCGTCGACGACCTCGATCGTCACCGGCATGTATGCGCACCACCACGGTTACCTCCATTGGGACGCCGCGCTCGACCCGGCGATCGAGACGTGGTTCCGCGCGTTCTCCGCGCACGGGTACGACGTCGCGAGCTTCGTCTTCGACACGAACTACCTTTTCAAGGACCTTCCCGAGGCGAACGTCCGCGGCACGTCGGAGTCGCTCGACGGCGCGCTCGAGTGGATCCGCACCAATCGCGATGCACCTTTCTTTCTGTACGTGCACAACTGGGCGACGCACATGCCCTACAACATCGTCCACGCCGACCGCAAGAACTGGCTCGCCGCGAAGACCGAAGTCATCGAAGGAATCCAATCCGACTCCGCCTCGGCTCTCGAGTCGATGCGCGAGGGCTACCGGACCGCGGTCGAGCGTCAGTCCGAGGTCCTCGTCGCGTCGTTCCTCGAAGACCTCGACGCCCTCGGCTTGCGCGAGAACACCGTCTTCGCGTTCCTCTCCGACCACGGCGAGTCGTGGGGCGAACGCTTCCGGGCGAAGGACGAAGTGAAGGGCGTCTACCACATGCACGGCGCGGCTCTCCACGACGAGATCGTCGAGGTGCCGCTGATTCTTTCAGCGCCAGGCCTCGAAGCCGGCGTCGTCGACGCGCAGGTGCGCTCCGTCGACCTCATGCCGACGCTTCTCGAGCTCGCCGGCCTGCCGGCGCGTGAGACCGACGGCGAGTCGCTTCTTCGCGTCGAAGGCGACCGACCGGCGATGATCGCCGGCACCGACATGGGTGCACTCACGAAGCTCGCGGTCAGGATGCCGCCGTGGAAGCTCATCCTCGACGTCGACAGCGGCGCAGAGGAGGCGTACCAGCTCGACGTCGATCCGCGCGAGCTCGTCCCTCGCACCGACGCTCCGCCCGAGCTCCGCGAGCTCGTCTTCCGCGAGCTCGAGAGCGCCGAGCGCCACGAGCTGACGGAGGAGGAAGAGGCGACCGTCGCGAAGCGTCTCTCCGACCTCGGCTACCTCTAGTGACTGCGCTTGCGACTCTCTACGAGCGGATGTTCTTCATCCGCCGCTTCGAGGAGACGCTCCTCGACCTCTTCTCGCTCGGGAAGCTCGTCGGGACGACGCACACGTACATCGGCCAGGAGGCGAACGCGGTCGGTCTCATCGACCACCTCGATCCTGACGTCGACACGATCTTCTCGAACCACCGCTGCCACGGCCACTACCTCGCGTTCACGGACGACGCGTTCGGCCTGCTCTGCGAGGTGATGGGGAAGGCGCCGGGCGTGTGCGGTGGCAAAGGAGGCAGCCAGCACCTGTGCAAGGGCAACTTCTATTCGAACGGCGTGCTCGGGAGCATCGTCCCGGTCGCAACCGGGATCGCCCTTGCGGAGAAGCGGAAGGGGACGGGCGCGGTCTCGACTGCCTTCCTCGGCGACGGCACGTTCGGGGAGGGCGTCACGTACGAGTCGCTCAACATCGCGTCGCTCTGGCAGCTGCCCGTGCTCTTCGTCGTCGAGAACAACCACTACGCGCAGTCGACGCCGGTCGAGCTCGAGCTCGCCGGCTCGATCGCGGCGAGGGGTGCGGCGTTCGGTGTCGAGGTGGACGAGCTCGACACGACGGACGTCGAGCTGATCCACGAGGCCGCGGGCCGCGCGATCGGCCGCATCCGCGAGACGGGCGCGCCGTTCTTCCTCGTCCTCAACACGTACCGCTTCAGCCCCCACTCGAAGTCGGACGACCAGCGCGATCCGGCCGAGATCGAGGAGCGACGCACGCGCGATCCTCTGGTCGTCGTGGGGGCGCGGCTGGACGACGACGAGCGCGCGGCGATCGAAGCGCGTTGCGACGAGCGTCTGGCCGAGACGGTCGAGGCGGCTGATGCCGCGCCGGCGGCGACTCCCGGAGTCGCTGCATGAGTACAACCGCGCAGAAGCGAGGCGTTCAGGTCCTCAACGAGACCCTGCACGCGATCTTCGCCGAGCGCGACGACGTCGTCCTCTTCGGCGAGGACGTGCTCGATCCGTACGGTGGCGCGTTCAAGGTCACGGCCGGCCTGAGCGACGCCTACCCCGACCGCGTCCTCACGACCCCGATCAGCGAGGCTTCGCTCTTCGGCGTCGCCGCGGGGATGGCGTTGCGCGGCCAGCGCCCGATCCTCGAGATCATGTTCGGCGATTTCATCGCCCTCGGCCTCGACCAGGTCGTGAACGGGATCTCGAAGTTTCGGGAGATGTACGACGACCAGGTGACGGTGCCGCTCGTCGTGCGTGCGCCGATGGGTGGCCGGCGCGGCTATGGGCCGACGCACTCGCAGTCGCTCGAGAAGCTTCTCCTCGGGATCCCGAACATCTGTGTCGTCGCCGCGAGCGAGTGTCACGACGTCGGCGCGCTGCTCACTGCCGCCGTGGACGACGAGCGGCCGGTGTTCTTCATCGAGAACAAGCTGCTGTACGGACGCGCGATCCGTCGGCCCGAGGACGGGCACATCGGCGAGCTGGCCGTGCGCGAGAGCGGCGATCCGTATCCGGTGCTGACGTTCTCCGCGACCGACTTCACGGAGGGCTCGGCGACGGTCGTCACCTACGGCGGCATGCTCCCCGTCGTGCTCGAGGCGGTGACGGAGCTCGTCCTCGAGCACGAGATCTTCTCTGAGGTCGTCGCCCTCTCGCAGCTCGTGCCGATGGAGCTCGACGCCGTGCTCGAGTCGGTCGCCCGCACCGGCGCGCTCGTCACCGCGGAGGAGGGGACGCTCACCGGCGGCTTCGGCGCCGAGATCGCCGCGCGCGTGCAGGAGGCGGCGTGGAGCGACCTTCGCGCTCCCGTGCGGCGGGTCGCCGCGCGCGACGGGATCATCCCGTCCGCACGCCCGCTCGAGGACGACATGCTCCCGAGCGTCGACGACGTCGTGAAGGCGATCACCGCGCTCGACGGCGTGCGAAGCTAGCCACGTGCTGGAGATCGTTCTCACGCGCGAGGACGCGAACACCGAGTACGCGCTCCTCGCGGAGTGGCTCGTCGAGGATCGCGCGGTGGTGACCGCCGGGCAGGCCGTCTGCGTCGTCGAGACGACGAAGGCGACGGTGGAGGTAGAGGCGCCCGGAGCGGGCACGATCGTGCAGCTCTACGGGGAGGACGTCGAGGTCGAGCTCGGCAAGACGATTGCGTACGTCGCGGAGTCTGCGGACGAGCTCGCGGCGATCGACGCGAAGGCCGAGGAGAAGCCTGCGCCGAAAGCTGCTGCAGGTGACCGGAAGGCGACTCGGAAGGCAGCGGAGCTCGCCGAGCTCCACGGGATCGACCTCTCGACCGTCGAGAAGCGCGGGTTCATCACGGAGAAGGACGTCGAGGAGCTGATCGTCGCGCAGAAGGCATCTGCCGCTCCCTCGCAAGGGCCAGCTCTCGCAGGCGTCTCGACCCAGGGTGTATCGCTGCCGTCGACGTTCGAGCTGGACGGAACGTCCGGCGCGCTCGAGCCTTCGTACTACGAGAAGCTTCTCCGAGAGCAGGACGAGTTCCGCGCACTGTCGCCGGCCGAGAAGGTGCGGACGCTTCGCGAGTACGGTGCGGTCGTCGGAGAAGACGTCGAGCTCGGCGAAGGCTCGCTCGTGGTCGCGCCTCGCATTGTGATCTCCGATGGGGTACGCCTCGGGCCGCGGACGACGATCGTCTGCGAGGAGGTCTTTGCGGTCGGATCGCTCTCGCAGTTCGGCGCCGATCTCGAGCTGCGCTGCCGCCGCGCATACCTCGGCGCTGGGATCTGGGGCGGTCGCTCGGTCCGCATCGGCGGAGGTGGCCACCGCGACCCCTGGGCGACGCTCACGGTCGGCGACCTCGCGTTCGTCGGTGACGAGGCCTTCGTGAACGTCTGCCGGCCGGTTCTCATCGGCCGCGAGGTCTTCCTGACGATGCGCTCTCTGATCGTCACGCACAACATCGGCCACTCGGTCCTCGAAGGCTTCGAGAACCGCTTCGCACCTGTGGTGCTCGAGGATCGTTCGCAGGTCGGCCTCGGCGCTGTGCTCTATGCGGGTGCGCGGGTCGGCGCGGAGGCGATCGTCGCGTCGAACTCGTACGTCGTCGGCGAGATTCCCGCAGGATCGTTCGCGATCGGCGTCCCCGCGAAGGCGACCGGCAGCTCCAGCCACAAGCTCTCCGACGCACGCCGAGTCGACCTCGCGCGCCGCTTCGTCGACGACCTCCACGAGCTCCTCGCCCTCCGTGGCCACGATGTCTCGGCGATCGAGGACGACGGCTTCGAGATCGAGGGCACGCGGGTCGTTTTCGTGCAGAGCTACCGCGGCGGCGTCGATGCACCGGCGGTGGTGCTCGCGCTCGACGTCCGGGGCGACGTCCCCGAGGGTGTCGCCGTCCTCGATCTGCTCGGCCGTCGCGTCCACGGCAGCGGGGGCGTGGTCGTCGACTCGGTCCGGGAGTTCTGCCGCAAGCGCGGCATCAAGCTCGAGCCGGGGCCGTGGAGCTACCCGGGCGGGCTCGTCTAGGCAGGCGCTTCGGCCGGCACGTTCGGGAGCGCTGCGAGCATCGCACGCACGGTCTCGACGTCTCCCTCGACGGAGACTGCCCCGAGATCGCGCTCGGCCATGAGGTGATAGAAGCCCGAACCGTCCCCGACAACCACGGCTTCGGGGTCGTCGATGGCTCCGCTCAGGATCTGGTGATCAACTACGGCAGCAACCTCGCCGTCGATCCGGAACTCAATTCGGCCGTTCGTGTGCTCCAGGGGAAGCGCTATGCGAAGCGCCCCCGGTAGCCAGCCGGGGTCGAGGTCGCCCCTCGCGGCCGGCGGGCCGAGCGACCGCGCGCCCCAGTGTGCGAGGACGTGGAGCACCTCACGTAGACCCTTGCCGTACTCGGTCAGCTCGTAGACCCAGGATGCCGCCGGCGGATCGAGTTGCCGGCGCCGGACGACTCCGCCCTGCTCGAGCGTCTTCAGCCGCGCGGCGAGGATGTTCGTGCCGCAGCCGTCGAGCCGGGCATGCAGATCGGAGTAGCGGAGCTGGTCGTCCTCGAGGAGCTCACGAACGATGAGCAGCGACCACCGCTCCCCCACGATGTCGAGGGCGTGCGCCATCGGGCAGTACTGCGCATAGCTCCTAGCCATGGGAGGAGTGTAGCGGGTCGGCTTGAGAAGTGAAAGTACATACTTGCGAATCGCAAGTAAACTCGTGTAGCATCCCCCGCCGTACTCCACACGCGAAATGCCTGAAGGCTGGAAACGGGGGTCTCATGGTCGGCTCGGACAACAAGAAATGGTTCGCACTCGCGCTCATCCTCGCGGTGCAGTTCATGACCATCCTCGACATCGCGATCGTCAATGTCGCGTTGCCGTCGATACAGCTCGATCTCGGGTTCTCCCAGGAGAACCTGCAATGGGTGATCAGCGCCTACGCGCTCGTCTTCGGAGGGTTTCTCCTCCTGGGTGGTCGCTCCGCAGACCTCCTCGGCCGGAGGCGCATCTTCATGGTCGGAACGCTGATCTTCACGTTCGGCTCGCTGCTGTGCGGGCTCGCCTGGAGTGAGACGTCGCTGATCGCGTTCCGCGCGCTGCAGGGTCTCGGTGCGGCAACTCTCACGCCGGCCGCGCTTTCGATCCTCGTCGCGATGTTCGCGGAAGGTCGCGAACGCAACATCGCGCTGGGTGCCTGGGGTGCCGTCGGCGGTGTGGGAGCGGCGGCCGGTGTCCTCTTCGGCGGCATCCTCGTCGACTTCCTCTCGTGGGAGTGGATCTTCTTCGTGAACGTCCCGGTGGGCGTGGCCGCGCTGATCCTCGCGCCGATCCTGCTTTCGGAGAGCCTGGACAAGCACGGCCAGAGCTTCGACGTTCCGGGTGCCGTTCTCGTCACGTCGGGTCTTTCGCTCCTCGTTCTCGGCATCACGCAGGGGTACGGGTGGGGTTGGAGCTCCGGCAAGACCGTCGGCGCGTTCGTCGCCGCCGCGGTGCTGCTGCTCGCGTTCGTCGGCTGGGAGCGGCGCGTGAAGGATCCGCTCGTGCCGTTCTCGATCTTCCGGCTCCAGACGCTGACGGCCGCGAACATCGTCGGCTTCATCCTCGGGACGGCGCTCTTCGCGATGTTCCTGATCCTCACGCTGTACATGCAGCAGGTGTTGAACTTGAGCCCGCTCGAGACGGGCGTGGGCTACCTCGCGGTCGCGGGCACCGCGATCATCTGGGCCAACGTCGCAGCGGCTGCTGTCACGCGGGTCGGGGTCAAGCCCGCGCTCGTCTTCGGCATGGCGCTGATGACGATCGGGCTCCTCTACTTCACGCAGGTCTCAGTGGATGGGTCGTACTGGATCGACCTCTTCCCGGGCTTCCTCATCATCGGGCTCGGGATGCCGTTCGCGTTCGTGCCGATCACGATCGCGGCGGTCGCGGGCACGGAGCCGCAGGAGGCCGGGCTCGCCTCCGGGCTGATCAACACGTCGCAGCAGATCGGCGGCGCGGTCGGTATCGCGATCCTCTCGACGATCGCGGTCTCGACGACGACCGACGACATTGCGGCCGGCGTTGCGCAGCCGGAGGCGCTGACCAGTGGATTCCAGGCGGCGTTCTGGGCGGGCGCGGCGATCTCGTTCGCCGGCGTGCTCGTCTCGCTCTTCCTCGTCCGCGGGCGCGACCTCGAGTACCAGGAGTCGGTGGTCGTCGACCCGGCGCTCGAGCCTGCCGTCTGATCTCGGAGCGTGATCGGAACCTGCACGTGCAGGTTCCGATCACGATGTTCGTGGGTACATACGAGGTGTGCGCTTTCGGAAAGACGCGAAGCTAGATCCCTCGCAGGTCGAGGATCACCGTGGTCGAGGCGGCGGGATGCCCGGAGGAATGGGCGGCATGCTCGGAGGTGGCGGCGGTCTCATCGGCATCGTCGTGCTGCTTGCCTTCATGTTCCTCGGCGGAGGCGGCGGTGGTCTCGGCGATCTCGGCTCGCTCGCAGGTCAGACCGTCGGACCGGGGGCGCCTCCCGGCGATCTCGCACAGGAGTGCCAGACGGGAGCGGACGCGAACGAGCGTGAGGACTGCCGGATTCTCGCCAGCATCAACAGCATTCAGGCGTACTGGACGAAGGCGTTTCGTGGCTACGAACCGACTGCGACGCGACTCTTCGACGGCTCGATCCAGACGGGGTGCGGGGGCGCGTCTTCTGCGGTCGGGCCGTTCTACTGCCCGTCGGACCGCTTCGTCTACATCGACCTCGGCTTCTTCGACCAGCTCCAGTCCCAGCTCGGGGCGGAGGGCGGACCGCTCGCCGAGGCATACATTCTCGCCCACGAATACGGCCACCACGTACAGAACCTGACCGGAGTCCTCCGAAGCGCCGATCGCGACACCGGCCCACAGGGTGGCCAGGTACGCGTCGAACTCCAGGCCGACTGCTACGCGGGGCTGTGGGTCGGCAATGCGGTCGAGACGGGCTTCATCGAGGACTTGACGCGCCAGGACGTGGCCCAGGCGCTCGACGCAGCGGCGTCGGTCGGAGACGACCGCATCCAAGAGCGAACGCAAGGTCGCGTCCAGCCCGAGTCGTGGACGCACGGCTCGGCGGAGCAACGCCAGAGCTGGTTCGTCCGCGGCATCGAGGGGTCGGGCCCGCAGAGCTGCGACACCTTCAAGGGCCGCGTCTAGCTCTAGTCTCGGTAGGCGCCTCAGGTGGCGGTGCTGCCGTTTCCTGACGATCGCCTCGCCTCGCCTTCGTCTCGGCACGGTCGCGCGACATCATCAGGTAGGCCATGAAGACGATGAGGGCTGCGGCCACGATCGCCCCGACGAGCGTGCCGCCGCGAAACGCAGGAGCCTCGACGTCGAGGATGCGGTCTCCTGCGTGAGCCGCGTTTCCACGACCGATGACGATGCTGAGCGTCATGAGATTGGGGAGCGCGAGGACGATCCCGATCGCGAGTGCAGTAGCGATCGTCTTCCAGGTACGGCGCCAGCGCAGGATCAGCATGATGGCCACGATCGGCAGGAAGGTGAAGACGAAGCCGTAAACGATCCCGAGCGTCGTCCCCTGCGTGATGCTCCCGTCGACCTGGTCCCCGACCCGGTGCGCCCACCAGCGCGGGACGGTGGCCGACGTGACGAGAACGGCCAGCGCGAGGCCGACGACGCCGGCCACTGCCCACATCGCACGGCGACCCCAGTTCCTGCTCGACGCGACTTCGGTGCTCACCTGAGAGCGAGATTAGACTCGGCGTCCACGTTCCGCTACGGCAAGGAGGAACAGATGTCGGTCGCCAAGGTCGTCGAGATCTCGGCCAGCTCGCCAACGAGCTTCGAGGATGCGGTGAAGAACGGCATCGAGAAGGCCGGAGAGTCGCTCCGCGGCATCAAGGGCGCCTGGGTCTCCGAGGAGAAGGTCGATGTCGAGAACGGCAAGATCGTCGAGTATCGCGTGTCGCTGCGCGTCTCGTTCGTGCTCGAGTAGAGGCGGGCGAGCAAACGAGGGGTCGGACCCAACCAGGGTCCGACCCCTCGTGAGTGATCAGTCGATGTCTCCGCAGGACGTGTAGGTCGTGAGATCCTCGTCCGACATGTGAAGGTTGATCGCGTACTCGCCGCTCGTCAGCGTGTCGAGGCTGACGTCGACCGTGCTGTCCGAGCTTCCGGTCGTGACGTTCGGAAGGCCGTAGAGAGGCTCGGGCGTCAGGTCGTCGCACGTGCCTTCGTGAATGTGTGCGGGCTGCGAGTCCGAGACCGGGCTGTCGACCGAGATGACAACGCGGGTCTGCTCACCGTCTGCAGTGAGTGTCGCCGTTCCCGTCTGGCCCGATCCGTCGAACTCCGCGAGCTCGACCGTGACATCGTCGCCGGCCGCCGCGTCGTCGTCGTCATTTCCGCATGCCACGAGCGCAAGTGTGGCAATCGCGATCGCGAGCAGGGTCGCGACTCGAACGATTTTGGACATTTCGCTTCCTTTCGTCGACTCGTGTTCTCCTTCGTCCGGGCGCGCGCTTCGGTTCAACCGAAGCCGTGCGGGGATTGAAAGCAAGACTCCGCGTCACGCGAACGGCAAACCTCGCAAAGCACGTTTCGACCCCGACTGCGCGGTGAATCCACTGCTCGATGGCCGAATACTCCGTGTGTGAGCGCGCCGTTACGCGCGCCCGCAGGCTCATCGAAGCGCGTCAGTACGTGCTCGAGAGCGACTGGGGCGACAGCCAGCCGAGCGCGGCGGCGGAGAATAGGTTCCTGAAGTCGCATACGTGGAACGAGTACGCCGAGTGGCATCTCGGCCTCACCGCGGGTGCCGCCGACGAGACGAAGGCCCGGTACGCCTTCGTGGTCGGAGACTTCCGTCGCGTCCATCGCTCTGGCCTGATCGCGGCGCAGTACCGCGCTGCCGAGTGGCGACACAAGGAGGTCGAGCTCGCGGCCCACGACCTCCTGCAGCTTCTCGACGAAACGGCCGCCTGACCAAACGCCTCCCTCGCTACGGTCGCGGTGTGAACGGCGGCGGGAATCGGTGGATCTGGCTGCGCGTCGCGCTCGTCGTCTTCGTGCTCGCGTGGATTCTCGGGCCGTCCGAGCTGCGCAACGCCATCCCGATCCTCGTCGTGTTCGTCATCGCGCTCGGACTCGAGATCCAGTTCCTGATCAGCGCGCTTCGACGTCCTGCTGTCCGCGCTCCCGATCGAAGCCCGCAGCAGATCGATCGTGAGCGGTACGGCTTTCCACCCGACGAGGACGAGCTCGAGGAGACGTGGGTGGAACCGCGGGCGCCGTCCCCGCTCGGCCGGTTCGCGGTCGGTGTCGCCGTGATCGGAGCCCTCGTCGGCGCCGTCTTGATTCTCGACGGCTCGACGGGCTGGAGCTCGGTGTCGGGCGAGCGACGCGCCGAGGCGGTCACTCGATTCTCGGAGGAGGCGTCGCTCGTCGCGGAGAAACTGGTCTCGATCCGTTGCGACGAGGCGCGCGACTACGTCGGCGCGGTTCAGCACTCGGACGGGGTCGCAACCCTGGGTGGCGACCTCGCGATCCTCACTCCCGAGATCTGTCACGACCTCTACCGACTCGCGTTCGACGACGAGGTGACCGGGAGCCGAACGGGCCGTGCGATCGCGGTGCTCGCCCACGAGTCCTGGCATCTCCGCGGTGTGGGTGACGAGGCCACGACGGAGTGTTATGCGCTGCAGAGCGGTGTCGAGCTCGGACGACGACTCGGCCTCGACGAGGGCAGGGCCCGTCAGCTGATGCGCCAGCAGCTCACGGAGAACGCGCTGCGTGGAGCGGAGAGCATCGAGTACCGCGTCACCTCGGACTGTCGCGACGGCGGCCGCCTCGATCTCGACCCGGTCGGTACCGGCTTCCCGTAAAACCGGCCTCAGGAGAGCGTCCACACCCTTCGCTGACCTCTCTATACGCCCGTAGAATCGATCGATGCCCAGGCACATCGGCGAGCCCCACCGCATCGCAGCGCCGGGCGACAAGCGGATCGAGGAGTTCGTGGGCAGGATGAACTCGCAAACCGAAGGCGTCAGCATCGCCCGGATGGTGAGCCCTCCTGGCTGGGAGGAGCCCGCGCAGACCCCTGCGTTCGACGAGTACACGATCGTGCTTCGCGGTCTTCTACGGGTCGAGCACGACGGCGGGGTCGTCGATGTAAGGGCCGGCGAGGCGATCGTCACGCACGCCGGCGAGCGCGTCCGCTACTCGACGCCCGGCGAGGGCGCCGAGTACATCGCGGTCTGCCTCCCGGCGTTCTCGCCGAAGGCGGTCAACCGCGAATAGATGTAGTTCCCAGACGCGTTGTGACGGTCTGAGATAGCAACGAGCCCTCCTAGGGTGCGGCTTGTCAAAGATTGGGGTCGCACGTGCCGTTTGGTGACGGGCTCATGCTGGCAGGATGCGGTCCGGGAAGGCGATCTCGCCTCGGAAGGTCGCGACGGCTTGTGCGCTCACGGTGCTCAGCTCGTTACGCCGTGAGCGCTTCCGCGATGTTCAAGTGGCGCCTTCAGGGTGCCGACTGACTAGGAATGAGCTGGCGAAGCGTGAGGCTGATCGGCGGTGCGGTGTTCGTGCTGGTCGTGCTCGGAGGGCTGGCCACTCTGACCGCCCGGGCACAACACCACAGTCGCGTGCAGCTCGAGCAACGGTTTGTGTTGAGGAACACGCTGGGGGCAAGTTTCACCGCGTCGTACGTTCGGTCGGTGGTGGCAGCTGAGCGCGTGCGCGCAAAGGATGCGCTCAGTGGACGGACGGTCACCCCGCGCCAGTTCGCACGTGCGGTCGACGCTCTGGGGTTCGAGGCCGCCCTGCTGCTGGATCGACGTGGCCGCGTCCTTCATGTCTGGCCGGGCAAGCCGTCGCTCGTAGGAACGAAGATTTCCTCCCGTTATGTGCACCTGGAACGCGCGCTCCGGGGTCGGGTGGGCGTCTCGAACGTGGTTCCTTCAGCAGCTCGCGCCGTCCCGGTGGTGGCCTTTGCGGTGCCGTTCGCCAGTCCGAGTGGGCGCCGGGTGTTCAGTGGCGCCTTCGCGGTCGGCGCGACCCCGCTGGCGGCGTACCTCGACACGGCGCTTCCGTTCTCGGGTGGCGAACTGTCACTCGTCGACGGCCGCGGCTCGCTCATCTTCGACAACCGCCCCGGAGCGCAAGCCCTCGCGCAGCTCGAAGAAGTGGATCCGGCTCTTGCGGCAGCAATCCCTCGTCGCAGCCTTGGCAGCTACGACCGGAAAGAGGGCGCCCGCTTCTTCGCCCGTGACCCGATCGTAGGCACGCCCTGGCACCTGGTCGTCTCGGTCCCGGAAGCGCAGCTCTTCGCGCCGGTCAACGGCACAAGCAGGCTGCTCCCGTGGATCCTGTTCGCGGCCCTTGCTCTCGCAGGACTCTCGACAGCGCTTCTACTCGCGCGGATCACCCAGCATCGTGCGCATCTGGCGGAGGCGAACGACTCTCTGGCAGAGCGCAACGAGGAATTACGTGAACTGGACCGGCTCAAGGACGAGTTCGTCGCACTCGTGTCGCATGAACTACGTACACCGCTCACCTCGATCCTTGGCTTCGTAAGCGTGCTGCAGCGCGGAAAGGCCGGAGTCGTAGACGCAGAGCAGCGGAACGTTCTTGGCATCGTCGAACGAAATGCCCAGCGCCTGCTACGACTCGTCGGAGACCTGCTCGTAGCGGCGAGGGCCGATGCCGGGGAGCTCGTCCTCGAACCGGAGCCGCTCGACCTCGCCGCGCTCGCTCGACAAGCTGTCGAGTCAGCCCGACCCCAGGCAGAGACACAAGACGTCGAGGTGCTGCTGGAGACGACCGGACCCACGCCGCTGTTCGCAGACCGGGCGCGGATGCTTCAAGTGCTCGACAACCTGCTCTCCAATGCGATCAAGTTCAGCTCCGAGGGAGGAGTCGTTCGCGTCTCGGTGAGCGCCGCGCAGATGTACGCCCGGATCCGAGTTCACGATGACGGGATCGGGATCCCGGCGGACGAACAGGCGCAACTCTTCAGCCGTTTCTTCCGCGCGACGACAGCCACGAGCCGCGAGATCGGCGGCACCGGCCTCGGTCTCTCGATC
>Ga0136631_10000033_pt1 | contig 35413 bp, 38 predicted proteins | sample AntDrymUQ6012206_2_FD_104655 | JGI IMG/M metagenome (GOLD analysis project Ga0136631, IMG submission 104655) | Polar desert sand microbial communities from Dry Valleys, Antarctica - metaG UQ601 (22.06) | ecosystem: Environmental > Terrestrial > Soil > Desert | place: Antarctica: Dry Valley... | reverse complement strand
TCCTTGAGCAGGTCGGCCGTGAGCAGCGACGCCGACGGGTCCTTCTCCGACGGCTTCAGGATGAACGTGTTCCCGCACGCGATCGCCGGCGCCCACATCCACATGGGAACCATCGCGGGGAAGTTGAACGGCGTGATCCCGGCGACGACGCCGAGCGGCTGGCGGATCGAGTAGACGTCGATTCCGGTCGCAGCCTGCTCGGAGTACGCGCCCTTGAGGAGCTCGGGGAGCCCGCAGACGTACTCGATGACCTCGATCCCGCGCTGCACCTCGCCGAGCGCGTCGGAGAGCACCTTCCCGTGCTCGGCCGTCAGGAGGCGCGCGAGATCTTCGCGATGCTCGTCGAAGAGTTGGTAGATGCGGAAGAAGAGCTCCGCGCGCTTCGAGAGCGACCAGTGGCGCCAGGTGACGTGGGCGGCCGTGGCCGTCGCGACGGCGCGGTCGATCTCCTCGACGGAGGCGAACGTGACCTCACCCGTCTGCTCGCCCGTCGCCGGGTTGTAGACGGATCCCTTCCGCCCGGAATCGCCCCGGACGCTCTCCCCGCCGATCCAGTGCCCGATCGTCTTCAGCTCAGTGGTCACCGCTGCGTTCATCACTGCCTCCCTCGCGCCGCCTGCTCGTCGTCGTAGCGTAGCGCTGTCGGTAGCGTCGATCCGATGCGCGTCGGGATCGTCCTCTTCACGCGAGACCTGCGCGTTCACGACAATCCGGCGCTGCACGCGGCCTGCGAGGAGTGCGAGCGCGTCGTGCCGCTGTTCGTGCTCGACGACGCCGTGCTCGCGGCGTTCGGCGCGCCGAACCGGGTGGCGTTCCTCATCGGCGCGCTGCGCGATCTGGACGCCTCGCTGCGAGGGCTCGGTGCGGGTCTCGTGGTAAGGCGTGGTGACGTCGCCGTGGAGGTCGCCCGCATGGCGACCGCGGTCGGTGCCGAGGTGCTTTTCTTCACGGAGGACGTAAGCACGTACGCGCGTCGGCGCGAACGGCGTCTCCGCGATGCCGGCGTCGAGGTTCGCAGCCTCCCCGGCGCGACGGTGATTCCGCCCGGCGAGGTGACGCCATCGGGCGGAGGTGACTCCTTTGCCGTCTTCACGCCGTACTGGAACCGGTGGCAGGCGCAGCCGCGGCGCGCGGTGCTCGAGCCGCCCACGCAGATCCACCGTCCCGAGATCGATCCCGGCCGCGTGCCCGACCTCGACGAGGTCGCGCCTCGGGCTCTCTCGCCGGGTCTCCCCGAGGGCGGCGAGACGGCCGGGCGCCGCCGCCTCGACGCGTGGCTGGACAGCGGTCTCGGAACCTACGGGAGCGGCAGGGACGACCTCGCCGACGACTCGACCTCCCGGCTCTCGCCCTACCTGCGGTTCGGGTGCCTGTCGTCGCTCGAGGTCGCCGAGCGTGCACGCGGGCGCGTCGGCGCAGACGCCTTCGTCCGCCAGCTGTGTTGGCGCGACTTCCACTATCAGCTCTTCGCCGCCCGGCCAGAGCTCGCGCGTGACGACATGCGGCCCCGCGGCGATCGCTGGCGCGACGACGACGACGCCCTCGCGGCGTGGAAGGAGGGCGTCACCGGCTATTCACTCGTGGACGCCGGCATGCGGCAGCTCCGCGAGGAGGGCTTCATGCACAACCGCGCCCGGCTCGTCACCGCGTCTTTTCTGACGAAGCACCTCTACCTCGACTGGCGTGTGGGGGCGGCTCACTTCGCCGATCTCCTCGTCGACGGCGACATCCCGAACAACTGCGGGAACTGGCAGTGGGTTGCGGGGACCGGCGCCGACACCAGGCCGAACCGGATGTTCAATCCCACGCGTCAGGCGCAGCGCTACGACCCGACCGGCGCGTACGTACGCCGCTGGGTCCTAGAGCTAGCCGGCGTGGATGGTGCGGCGGCTCACGAGCCGTGGAAGCTCGGCGTGCTCGCGCCTGCGGAATATCCAGTGCCGATCGTCGATCACGACGAGGCCGTCGCCCGCTTTCGGCAAGCGCGCGCGCTCATGGCGGGCTGAGCTCGGCACGCACCGCATCGTCGAACAACATCAGCTCGAACGGGACGAGCGTCCGAATCCGGTCGTCCTCGACCACCGTCGGGTTGCGAAGCCCGTCGATGAGCGGACGTGCAATCGATGCCTTCACCGGCGTCACGAGATGAAGCCACCAGGACGAGAGCCGAGGCGTGAGCACCGGCACCTCCATGATGAAGAGGCGCTTGCCCCGGATTGCCGCAATTTGGTCGATCATGGATCGGTAGGTCATGACCTCCGCTCCGCCGACGTCGAACCTCTGGCCGATCGCAGGCGCGAACCCGATGACCCCGGCGAGGTACGCGATAACGTCGTCGAGCGCGATCGGCTGCGTGGGCGTCGAGACCCAGCGCGGACAGATCATCGCGGGCAGCCGGTCGACGAGCGCGACGATCGTCTCGAAGGCCGCGCTCCCACGGCCGATCACCATGCCTGCCCGCAGCGTGGTCACGGGAACGGTTCCCGCGCTCAGCCGCTCCCCTGTCTCGCGCCGGCTGCGGAGGTGGTTCGACACCGCGGCCAGGTCGTCCCCCAGCCCGCTCAGGTACACGATCTGGCCGAGTCCGGCACGCTCGGCCGCACTGGCGACGTTCTCCGCGATGAGGAGGTCGCGATGCTCGTAGTCGCTCGAGCCGAGCGAGTGGATCAAGTGCACCGCGACCTCTGCCCCAGTGAGCGCACGCTCTGCATCCTCGGGCCTGGTGAGGTCTGCCTCCACCCAGCGCACCTCGGGGTCGGCGGACCACCCCGGGCGCTTGCGCGCCACTGCGACTACGTCGTGATCATCCGCGAGCTTCGACACAAGCTCGCGCCCGATGAAACCCGAGGCTCCGAGGATCGCGACCTTCATGCCCGAGGTTGCGCCATGCGCTCGACGAAGCGCCGACTGATCGCGCTGTGCGCGCGCTCCTGAAGCACCCTGTAGAGGAAGCCGCCGACTCCGCGCCGGCTGAATGCGGGATCGAGCCGTGGCACGTAGCCGTCGACCTCGACGACCAACTCGGGCGCGGGTCCCGAGTGCTGCGTGACGACGAGCGATCCGCCTTCGCGCCCGACAAGGAGACCGCCGCGAATCTCGAACCTGCACTCCGTCCGGTCGCCGTCGACGGTTGGCTGCGGCGGGCCGAACGCGAAAAGCTTCATTCGGCCTGCGAGCACCAGGTCGACGCCGTCAGCTCCGGCACGGGACTTGATGAGGCCTCGCGTCGCACGACCGATCTCTGCGAGGTACTCAGTGCCGAGCCGCAGTGCGCCGGCGTCGGAGCTGTCCACCGCGGAGCTGCCGCCTGCGATCGGTTGCTCTGCAGCCACGCCCATGCGGGTACCGTAATTGCACAGACCATGGACAGAAATCGGGAGAGTCGATGAGAGTCGTCGAGACGGTGAGGATCGATCGTCCGGCCGAGGAGGTCTGGTCGGTGATCGCCGACCTCGACACGCACACGAAGTGGCGACCGTCCGTCCGCGAGTTTCGGCAGGTCTCGGACGGTCCGCTCGGTATCGGTTCGCGCATCCGCGAGGTGCTCGACTGGAGGGGACGCGAGATTGTCATCGACGACGTCGTCACCGCGTTCGAGCCGCCACATCGTTTCGGGATCCGTGGCGGCTGGAAGGCCGCCGACTTCGAGGTCGACTTCCGCCTCGAGCCTGACGGCGACGGGACGAACGCGACGATGGACTGGCCGCTGTATCCGAAGTCGCTGCTCATGAAGATCGCGGCGCCTTTGATGGGCAGTGCGATGCGCCGCGCGACGAAGGAGGAGCTCGAGCTCCTGAAGGCCTACGTCGAGCGTGGCCCGGAGGCGGCTACGCCGGAATGACGAGACTCGCGAGGTCGCGCGAGTAGTACGTCAGGTCTCGGTGCGCAGCGCAAATCGCCTCGTGATCTGCCAGGCCTACGCGGAGACCAGCTACCGGCCGATCTTCTATCGGCCTGCCGTTGACGGTTGCCTTCGCGGCTTCACCCTTCGCAGCTAGACCCCGGCGTCCGCTCGACCAAGGGTGCTCGCAGCGGGCTTGATCCGACCGCGCGCGGGGCTACATTCACCGCATGGCAATGAAGAACTTCTTCATCGCGCTGATGCTCACCGGTCTGTTTCTCGGCATCCTGTTGCTCGCCGGCACGACGCAGAACCAGGGGTGCCTCCCCTGGAAGGAACCGATCACTGTCGGCGGCAGCGGCGGCGCGTTCTCCGAGAATCGCGGCGACACCGTGTGTCGCTGACTAGCGTGTCACGGAGCGGCGCCGGAGTCGAACCGACCGAGCCGTGGGTTACACGACCGCACGAGTTTTGAAGACCCGCTGGGCCACCGGGCCCATGCCGCTCCGCTACGCAGGCTAGTTGCGTTTCGTCCGTCGCGAGGGTCGCGGTACGCTCGCGCGCGTGAGGCGGTTCTCGCTTCGGAGGGAGGTCGCCCTCGGGCTCGGCCTGTACGCGCTCTATCTTCTCGTCGCCCGGCGCGTCCTGCGCCGGGACGGACGGGCGCGCGCGAGGCGCAACGCGGAGCGAATAGTCGCGCTCGAGCGACGCACCCGACTGGACGTCGAGCCGGCGGTTCAGCGTGCGCTGCTGCGCTATCCCCGGCTGGTTCACGGGCTGAACGTGGGATACGGCCTCTTCAATGTGACGCTCACCGTGGGGTGGCTCACGCTCCTCTACCGCCGGCGTGACGACGGCTACCACCGGTTCCGACGGACGTGCCTGCTCGCGCACGTGGGTGCGCAACCGGTGTTCTTCTTGCTGCCGACGGCGCCGCCAAGGGTTCTCGACGGGTTCGTAGACACGCTGTCCGAGGTCAGCGGAATCGATCTCGAGCACCCCCGGCTCGTTCGGTTCTACAACCCGGTCGCGGCAATGCCGAGCCTGCACGTCGCGTTCGCGGTCGTGACGGGCGCGGAGATCGCGGCGCGCTCCGACTCGGTGCTGGTGAAGTCCGTCGCGCATGCCTACGCGCCGCTCGTTGCCATCGTCGTGGCCGGAACGGCCAACCACTACGTTCTCGACGCGGTGGCCGGCGCCGCGCTGGGCGTGGCTGCGCGCCGGCTTTCGTGACCTGCCTGGCATCGGAATGTGACGAGTGAACGACGATCGCTCCCCAGGTCAGGTCGTTCCTTCGGGGTGGCGTGCCGTCGTCGGCGTGGTCGCCGCGGTCTTGCTCCTCGTCGGCGTCGGCCTGCTGCTCGTGCGCGCGGCCGGGTTCGGTGAGGTACGCGATGCGATCGAGCAGGCGGACTCGACGTGGTTCGCAGTGTGCCTCGGCGCCCAGGTCGTCGCGCTGTCTGCCTACGCCGCGGTCTTCCGGGGGGCGTTCAGCTGGAGCGGCGCGCCCGATCCCGGGTTCCGCCTGAGCGCGTACGTGATGCTCGCCAGCATCGGCGCGACGCGGGTCTTCGCCGCCGGAGGCGTGGGCGCGATCGCCGTGACCTACTGGTGCTTCCGGCGCGCGCGGTTCTCGGCCGAGGATGCGCTCGTCCGTGTGCTCGGCTTCAACGCGCTCTTCTACGTCGCGTTCTCCGTGGGAGCCTGGGCTGCGGCGCTCGTGACGGCGACGGGTCTCTGGGGCGACGTCTCGCTCGCGTTCGCCGCGCCGTGGCTGATCCTCGTGCCGGCCTGCGTCGCGGCTGCGCTCTTCGTGACACCACCGGGCCGTGTCGAGCGGCTGACGCCGACCCGTGGGTCAGTCGTGCGGCGCGCGCTCGGCTACGCGATCGGCGCCGTGGCGTGGGTGCGGACGGTGCTCCCGCACCCGGCGGGGCGCCGAATGCTGCTTGCGACCGTCCTCTACTGGACCGGCAACCTCGCGTGCCTGTGGGCGTCGCTGCGCTCGGTCGGCGAGACGGTTCCGGTCCCGGAGTTGGTTCTGGCGTTTGCTGCCGGGCACGCGGCAATGCTCCTGCCGCTCCCGCTCGGCGGTGTCGGCGGTGTGGATGCGGCCATGGCGTACGCCCTGACGGCAGTCGGCGTTCCGCTCGCGCTCGCGCTGGTCGCCGTGGGCATCTATCGGCTGTTCTCGTTCTGGCTGCCGACGGCTCCTGCGCTTGCGGCGCTCCTTCTGTTGCCGCGCGTCGGACGGCGCCTGGCGGCGCTGCCCGCCTAAGATGGCCGAGATGCGGCTCCTGGCTCTCGCGTCGCGTGGCCGGCGTCCTCGGTCGGTGTCGGGCTCACCTTCAAGGCAACCATCGTCTCCGGCACGCGCACGCTGCTCCTCGGCGCACCCGCGAAGTCGCGGGCGCTGCCCTAGGGGCGCCCCCGCCAGGACGTGAAGTCGTAGCGCTCGCCGAGGCGCTCGACGACCTTGTCCGCAATGAGATCGCCTGCAGCGCGCTCGAAGTGGACGCCGTCGTCCGCGCGCATCTTCACGAGCTTCCCGGTTTCGTCCTCGACGTACTGCGCGTAGCCGCCGTCGTCACCGGCGAACAAGAAGTACGTGTCGAGGTAGGACACGCGACCCTTCCGCTTGGCCGCCTCGGTCTGCGCGATCGCGTTGATCACATCGAAGCGCAGCGTTTGGTCGGCGTCGCGCGAGAGGGGAAGCCCAATCCAGACGAGGAACCCGCCGTTCTGCGTCACCGTGTCCATCACGGTCGCCACGCGCCGCCGGTACTCTGCGCGCCAGGTCGGGCTCCCGAACGTGCCGACCTCGCGGCCTTCGGGGATGCCTGTCATGAAGCCGTGGTCGTCGTTGCCACCGAACATGAGGACGACGGCGCGGGGCTTCTGCTTCTCCATGATCTCGCGCACGTGCGTGAACCAGTTGAAGACGTCGGGGCGCTCGAGCCCGCTCGCGATCCGGCCGTCGATCGCGTCGGCGGCGTCAACTGCGCGGTTCCCGGCGACCTCGCGGAGCACGGACTCGCCGGGAACGACGACGAGCGAGGCGCCGGCGATCCACAGGCGGAGCTTCTTCTCGGGAGTGAACGTCACTCGCTTCGGCGGCGAGGACGGCGTCGTCGGCTTCGGCTTCGGATGTGGCGCGGCGACCGCGGTGTCGACCTCGTCGTCGTCGGAGCGTCCGAGCGCAGCCTTGACAGCCGCGCGCGGTCGGTCGAGCAGGAGCGCGCCGCTGACGCTCTCGAGCGGCCCGGTCACGCCGAGCGCGACGTCTCGCTTCCACCCCTCGGGCTGGATCGTCGCCGACTTGTGGAGACCCGGCGCGTTGAGGAGCAGCCCGACGAGGAGTCCGGCCGCAGACACGACGATCGCCGCGCCGGCGGAGTGCAGGCGCCGTCCTCCCTCGGCGGTGCGCCGGCGTGGGCGTCGGGTGGGCGTCTCGGGCTTCTCCATCAGAACTGGAAGTAGATGAACGGTGCCACGCCTTCGGGTCCCAGTGCGTGGATGACGAGCAGCGCCAACGAAAGCACTACGGCCTGCGCCGGGATCGGGAGCCGGGAGAAACGAGCCATGAGCTGCAACGGAAGACGGCGCGGAAGGTACTGCGAGCCGAGGCCGACGACGATCGCGGCGACCACACCCCACGTCACGAGCGGGGAGGGCTCTCCCCAGGCGGTGAACAGGCGCACGATGAGATCCCACGCGTCGGCGAACGAGTCCGCGCGGAAGAAGATCCAGGCGAAGCAGACGACCTGGAACGTGACGAACCGATGCCACGCGCGGCGGCCGCGCGTCCACGGCCGCTCCACGAACCCAGGTCGCGCACGCCACCAGCGCTCGACGACGAGCGCGCTCCCGTGGATCCCGCCCCAGACGACGAACGTCCAGCCGGCCCCGTGCCAGAGGCCGCCGATGAGCATCGTCAACATCAGGTTGCGGTAGGTGAAGAGCGTCCCGCCGCGGTTCCCGCCGAGCGGGATGTAGAGGTAGTCGCGCAGCCAGCGCGACAGCGTCATGTGCCAGCGCCGCCAGAAGTCCGTGATCGACGTCGCCGAGTACGGGGCGTCGAAGTTCTGCGGGAAGGTGAAGCCGAGCAGGAGCGCGATCCCGATTGCGATGTTCGTGTAGCCGAAGAAGTCGGCGTAGATCTGCACCGAATAGGCGTAGACCCCGACGAGCACTTCGAGCGACGAATGCTGGTTGGGCGCGCCGAAGACCTCGTCCACGATGTTCGCGGCGAGGTGGTTCGCGATCACGACCTTCATGAAGAGCCCCATCCCGATGAGGAAGAACGCCCGCGACGTGTCCACGTAGCGCGGGTCGCGAGGCGACTGGAACTGGGGGATGAGCTCGCCCGGCCGCACGATCGGGCCGGCGACGAGGTGTGGGAAGAAGGAGAGGTACGCCGCGAACGTGCCCAGGCCAACTGGCGCGAAGTCGCCCCGGTAGACGTCGACGACGTAGCTGATCGCCATGAACGTGAAGAAGGAGATGCCGATCGGGAGGAGGATCGACCGCGCCTCGAGCGGGACGTCGATCCCGGCGAGCGCAAACAGGTTGAACGCCTCGGTGACGAAGAAGTCGTAGTACTTGAAGTAGCCGAGCAGGCCCAGGTTTACGACGAGGGCGACGACGAGCAGTTGCTTCCTCGCACGCTTCGAAGAGCGGCGGTGGATCGCGAGCGCGAACGCCTGGTTCCAGGCGATCGAGAAGGCGAGGAGGAAGCAGAATCGCCAGTCCCAGCCTGCGTAGAAGACGAAGCTCGCCGCGATGATGAAGGCGCGCCAGCGCTCCCCCGAGCGCATGAGCGCCCACGAGAGCGGCAGCACGATCATGAAGAAGATCGCGAAGGTTGCGGTGGGAAAAAGCATGGCCCTCGAGACGTCAGCCGCGCCGCGGCCGCGTTACTCCGCTGGCGGAAGCCGCGGCGGGGGACGCTTCGCGGACGAAGCGTCGAGCAGCGTGTCGTCGCCGTTCGTGTCGAACCAGGAGCGATCGTCGGGAACGCTTGCGGCGGTGGGCGTTGCGGCGCCGTAGACGTACTCGTGGTGCTCGCGGTCGGCGCGTGTGGCCAACCACTCTCCCAGCGCGACGAGCGCCCACGCCCCGACCATGACGCCCGCGATCACCGGGGCATCGAGCCCCGCGACGACGCAGAGCACCGCGACGGCGACGAGGAACAAGATCTCGACGAGGAGCCACGGGATCGCGAGACCGCGAGCTCTCGGCGAGTCGACCGATCGAACCCAGGCAGGTCCCTCGCGGACGACGACCGGGGCGCTCTCGTCCCATCCGTGGCGATCCGCCTCGCTCGCCGGCAGCGCGTGGGCTTCCGTCCGAAGCGCGTGGACGTCGTCTTTCAGGCTACCGACCTGCGCCGCGAGCGCACGCACGGCGCCGACGAGCTCCGCATCTTGCTCGGTCGGCTCGCGGGGGACCTGGGTTGCCTCGGACGGGTCCGCCACGCCGACCGGGTCAGCTCTCGTCGGTGGACTTCATCTCGTCGAGCGCCGCTCGACCTTGCTCGTGCACCTCTGCGCGACGGTCCGTGACCGACGCCGCCGGGGGCTCGTCGACCTCCTCCGGCACCACGTCGTCGCGCGACTCGGCGAGCTTTCGCCGGAGCTCGTCGGCGGGGTCTGCTGTGGGCTCCGCCGCCGGAGCGCTCGCGTGTGCCTCCTTCCGGCCCTTCCGCCAGTGCAGAAACGCGCGGATGCCGAGCGCGACCAAGGCGAGCTTGATGAGCTTGCGCACGGGGCGATGCTACCGCGGCGATCAGATCGCTACGAGTTGACGGTGCCATCGCGACCGCGGAGCCCGGCGCCTTCAGGGGTCTCGCGCAGCAGTCCGCTTGCTACCATCCCGCAGCTTCCTGCCTCGCCATGGTTCCGTCCGTTCCCGGCGGCGCCACGACCGGTGAGGCCGATTCAGACCGAGGGAAGGAGATCGGGGACGTGTCGGAATACGAGATTCTGCTGCTGCTCGACCCCGACCTGGACGACGAACGCCAGGCGGAAGTCGTCGCGCGCACGCGCGAGCAGGTCGAGTCCGGCGGCGGCAACTGGGACTTGCACGACGTGTGGGGGAAGCGGAAGCTCGCCTACGAGATCCGCCACAAGGGCGACGGCAGCTACCACTTGCTTCACTTCACGTGCGATGCGGGCACGCTCGACGAAGTGTCCCGCGTGTTGCGGATCGATGACGGGGTCATGCGCCACATGGCGACACGTCGGATCGAGGGGAGTCCCGTTCGGCCGGTAGCGGTCGGCGCGCCGGCACGCGAGGATGCAGTGGTCGCGTCCGACGTCGAGGAAGAGGAGGCATAGGAGATGGCAGGCAACATCAACCGCGTCGTTCTGGTCGGCAACCTCACGCGGGACCCCGAGCTCCGGCACACGCCGTCCGGGACACCGGTCTGCTCGCTGCGGCTCGCGGTGAACACGCGCCGGAAAGACGAGTCGGGTCAGTGGACCGACAAGCCGAACTACTTCGACATCACCGTCTGGGGCCAGCAGGGCGAGAACTGCGCGCAGTACCTCTCGAAGGGCCGTCCCGTCGCGATCGACGGTCGCCTCGAGTGGCGTGAGTGGGAGGCGCAGGACGGTGCGAAGCGCCAGGCCGTCGAGGTCATCGCCGAGAGCGTCCAGTTCCTTGGCAGCCGCCAGGACGGCGAGTCGTCCTACGTGCCGGCGGGCGCAACTGCAGGTGCAGGCGCCAGCGAAGGCGGAGGCGACGACTTCCCGTCCTCACCCACCGACGACGACATTCCGTTTTGAGTTGTGCGCAAGTCCGGAGATCCGCTAGCGCGGAGTCTCCGGTCGCGCGAAGATCCCTACAGGCGACTGCTTCGCAGTCGCGTCGCAGCTAGCTCAGGAGAACCGAATCGATGGCTCAGAAGAAGCAGCAACCCCGCCGGCGCACGGGCCCGGCGACCGGCCCCGGCAAGCGCAAGAGCTGCCACTTCTGCCGGGACAAGGTCAAGGAGATCGACTACAAGAATCTCGCGCAGCTGCGCCGCTACATCTCGGAGAAGGGGAAGATCCGCTCGCGCCGCATCACCGGCGCGTGTAGGCGCCACCAGGTCCAGGTTGCCGCGGCGGTCAAGCGGGCGCGCGAGATGGCCCTCCTCCCGTACGTCGGGTGATGGAGGAATCGTGAGTAGACAACGCAGCGGCCGCGAAGCGGACGCCTTTAGGGGTGTTCGCGCGGCTGAGATCCGCGCGAGCGGATCTCAGCGGAGGCGCACCTAATGGAGGTCATCCTGCTTCAGGACGTCGAGAAGCTCGGCCTGCGCGGCGAGGTCGTCGACGTCGCGCGCGGTTATGCACGCAACTACCTCCTCCCACGCCGGCTCGCCGAGAACGCCACGCCGGCCCGCGTCGCCGAGATGCGCAAGGTCGACGCCGAGCGTGCGAAGCACGAGGCGCGCACGGCCGAGCAGGCGCAGGAGATCGCGGAGCTCCTCGGCAAGACGGTGCTCCGCTTCGAGGTGAAGGCCGGGCCGACCGGCTCGCTCTTCGGCTCCGTGACGCCGTCCGACATTGCCGACGAGATCTGGCGCGCGCGAAGAGTGCGTGTCGACCGCCGCAAGATCGCCACCGACCCGCTCAAGCGGATCGGCCGCTATTCGGTCTCGATCGAGCTCTTCGCCGACGTGGACGTCGAGGTGAAGACGCTCGTCGTGCCGGAGGGCGGGGAGCTCCCGCCCGAGGAGGAGCTCGCCGCGCTCGAGGCTGCGGAGGCCGAGGCTGCGTCAGCCGCGGAGGCAGAGGCGGAGGTCGAGCACGTCGAGGCCGAGACGGCGATCGCGGAGGTGCTCGCGGTCGTCGAGACCGACACCGAGGGGGAATCCGACGCAGATGTCGAAGAGAGCCCCGAGGTCGATGAGCCCGAGCACGAAGAGCAGCTCCCGCCGCCGGCGGCTTAGTCATCGCACCGCGCGCCGAGCGGTCGTAGGACTCGGCGTCGCTGTCGCCCTGGCGCTCGCTGCCGCGACGCCGTCCACTGCGGACACCTCGGCGAAGAGCGGTGTCACGGTGATCGGCGACTCGATCACGGCATCCTTCGACTACGTGCCGGCTGCGCGTCGGTACCTCGGAAAAGGTCTCGACCTTCGCTCGGACGCGGTGGTCTGCCGACGCCTCGTGGCCACGAGTTGCGTCTTCCAGGGTGCGACCCCCGCGACCGCTCTCCAGGTGATCGGAGTGCAACGGCGAGCGCTTGGGCCCGTCGTCGTGATCAATGTCGGCTACAATGATTGGACGGCGGTGTACGACGTCGATCGCGTCCTGCGCGCGCTGAAAGCGTCCGGCGTGAGGACGGCGATCTGGGTGACGTTGCGCGAGACCACCTCCAACTACGCGCTGGTGAACGCGCGGATTCGGAAGGCCGCGCATCGCTGGCGGAAGAGCCTCGTCGTCGCCGACTGGAACGCGTACAGCCGCGGCAAGCCGTGGTTCCGGGAGGACGGCCTGCACCTCACGGTCTCGGGTGCGATGGGCCTCGCCCGCCTCCTGCGACCCCTGGTGGTCGCGAGTACCGCGTCGTCGTAACAGCCGCGCTCGGCTTCCCCACGATTCTCCACAGCGGTGTGGAGCGCGGGCGGAAGTTCCCGCTCGCTGCGCATGTTTCCGGGTGGACAACCTGGGCCGACCTGTCGACAGGCCGTCCGCGGGCGGGGATAACATCCGAACGTATGTTCTGTTCCCCCTGCACCGGGGAGGTCTCGTCGTCTCTCCCCTCCCGATTGGACGCGGCCGCTCCGGACGGCTTGACTCCCGACCCGTGAGGAACGCTCGCCTTTGGGTCGCGTTCGTGGGCGAGACGATGTCTTCCCCGCGGGCACCTTTCTCCTCGAGGGCGCGGCGAGCCTCGCTGGAGATCGCCGCGTGAGTCGCACCGAGCTCGACCGTGTCGGCGAGCGCCTGAGCGCTGTCGTGCCACCGCAGAACCTCGAAGCCGAGGAGTCGGTTCTCGGCGCGATGCTGCTCTCGCCGGTCGCGGTGGGCACGGTCAGCGAGATCCTCGACGCAGCCGACTTCTACCGCGAGAGCCACGCAAAGGTCTATCGCGCTGCGCTCGCACTGTGGTCCAAGGGCGAGCCGGTCGATGCGATCACGCTCGTCAACGAGCTCGAGGAGCGTGCCGAGCTCGACGCCGCCGGCGGGCAGGCGCGCGTCGCCGAGCTCGCGGCGCTCGTCCCCGCAGCGTCGAACGTCGAGCACTACGCTCGCATCGTCAAGGAGATGGCGACGCTGCGCGGGCTCATCCGCGCGGGCCAGGAGATCGTGAGACTGGGCCAGGAGCGCGAGGGCGAGGTCTCCGACCTCGTCGATCGTGCCGAGCAGATCGTCTTCGAGCTCGGACAGCAACGAACGACGAGCGACTTCGCGCACATCGCGGTGCTCCTCAAGGAGAGCTTCGAGCGCATCACGCACCTCTACGAGGCGGGCGCCGAGATCACCGGCGTGCCGGCCGGGTTCAAGGAGCTCGACCTCCTCACCTCGGGCTTCCAGCCGGGCAACCTCGTCATCCTCGCGGCGCGGCCGTCGATGGGGAAGTCGGGTCTCGGGCTGTGTATGGCGGCGAACCTCGGCGTACGACATCAGATACCAGTGGCGCTCTTCACCCTCGAGATGTCGAAGGCCGAGGTGACGCAGCGGATGATGTGCAGCGAGGCGAAGGTCGAGTCCCAGCGGCTGCGGACAGGGCGCCTCGCACCCGACGACTGGCCGCGGCTGACAGCCGCGTGCGACCGCCTGATGAAGGCGCCGATCTACGTGGACGACACGGGCTCGACGACGATCATGGAGCTCCGCTCGAAGGCGCGCCGACTCAAGTCGCGCGAGCCGAGCCTCGGGCTCATCATCGTCGACTACCTCCAGCTCATGGCCTCGGATCGCAACGTCGAGAGCCGCGTGCAGGAGGTCTCGCAGATCTCCCGCGCGCTGAAGGTGCTCGCGCGCGAGCTCGAGATTCCGATCCTCGCCATGTCGCAGCTCTCCCGCGCGGTCGAGCAGCGCCAGGACAAACGGCCGATCCTCTCCGACCTGCGCGACTCGGGCTCGATCGAGCAGGACGCGGATCTCGTCATGTTCATCTACCGCGACGAGTACTACCTCGGTGAGGAGTCCGACCAGCAGGGGATCGCCGAGGTCATCCTCGCGAAGCACCGCAACGGGCCGACGGGCGCGGTCAAGCTGTCGTGGCTCCGGCGGTATGCGAAGTTCGCCGATCTGGCAGCGGCATAGCCAGCAGCCAGAGAGACGGTTCGGCGATCTCCAACCGGCATGGCCCGGTACCGGGCGCTTAGAGGCTCGACGTGGGTTCGATGCACGCGCGGATGGGAGCCTGCGCACGGCGCATCGCCGGCGTCTGGGCCGCCATCCAGGCGTCGAGCCTGCACGTCGCCCGAGCCACCGCCGCTGCGTGCTGCATGCCCTTTCCGCACCCACGGCTAACCCACATCAAGCCTCTAGGCTTCGAGCGTGTCCGACCCCGCCGCACCGCAGGGGCCTGCGAGCCGGCGCATCCTCGCGGGCTACTTCACGCTCGCGGGGCTGTACACGCTGTCGGCGGCGCTCATCTGGGGTGTCAACACGCTCTTCCTGCTCGACGCGGGGCTCAGCTTCTTCGAGGTGTTCATCGCCAACGCGGCCTTCTCGGCCGGGATGGTCCTCTTCGAGGTTCCGACGGGCGTCGTCGCCGACACGCTCGGCCGGCGCGTGTCGTTTCTGCTCTCGGTCAGCGTGCTGGCCGCCACGACCCTCATGTACGTCGGGCTCGCGGAGCTGGACGCGGGCGTCGTTCCGTACGCGATCGTCTCCGTCGGGATGGGCCTCGGGTACACGTTCTACTCGGGTGCGATGGAGGCGTGGCTCGTCGACGCGCTCGACGTGTCCGGGTACCAGGGGCTCCTCGACCGCGTGTTCGCGCGCGGCCAGCAGGTGACGGGCGCGGCGATGCTCGTCGGCACGGTCGGCGGCGGGCTGCTCGGCCAGATCGACCTGTCGCTCCCGTACGTCCTTCGCACGGTTCTCCTCCTCGCCGTGTTCGTCGTCGCCTACGTCGTGATGCACGATCTCGGCTTCGAACCTCGCCGTGTCGCGCGCCGCGAGCTTCCGGCCGAGATGACCCGCAACGCGAAGGCGGGAGTCGAGTTCGGCTGGGGGCAGCGCAACCTCCGCCTCCTCATGCTCGCGTCGGCGGTCCAGATGGGCTTCTTCGCCTGGGCGTTCTACGCCTCGCAGCCGTACCTGCTCGAGCTCCTCGAGAGCGACGCGATCTGGATCTCCGGGCTCGTCGCTGCAGGAATCGCGATCTCGACGATGGGTGGAAACCAGATCGTCGCCTTCGCGTCGCACTACTGCGGCCGGCGCACGACCTTGCTCCTGGGGGCCGCGGCCGTGCAGACGGTCGCGGCGATCGCGCTCGGCCTCGCAGGCTCGTTCTGGGTCGCGCTCGGCGCGCTCCTCGTCGTCACGGCGTCGATGGGAGTCATGAGCCCGGTGCGCTCGGCGTATCTCCATCAGGTCGTGCCGAGCGAGCAGCGCGCGACGGTCGTCTCGTTCGACTCGATGGTCTCGAACGCCGGCGGCATCGGCGGTCAGGTCGGGTTGGGCGCGCTCGGCGAGGCGCGCTCGGTGGGCTCGGCGTTCGTGGTCGGAGGGCTGGCCACGGCCGCCGCACTCCCTCTGTTCGCCCGCCTGCGTCGTCTCGGCGGTGCGGCGGACGTCATCGTGGGCGACCGGGCCGGCGTCGACAGTCCATGCGCTGCGTCGGGCCTGCCGGCGGTCTCGGCGGTGGAGACGGCTCCGATCGAGGAGCTTGCCGCCGTAGCGTCGGGCGACTGAGCGAGTCGCGCAGCTGCAAGACTGGCGCGCGTGCCAGCCACCGTGATCGTCGGCGCGCAGTGGGGCGACGAGGGGAAGGGCAAGATCGTCGATCTGCTCGCGCAGGACTCCGACCTCGTCTGTCGCTACCAGGGCGGGCCTAACGCCGGCCACACGGTGGTCGTGGGCGAGGAGACGTACAAGATCCGGCAGATCCCGACCGGCGTCATCGCGGGCAAGCGTTGTGCGATCGGGGCCGGCTGCGTCATCGATCCCGGCGTCTTGATCTCGGAGCTCGACGAGCTCGAAGCGCGCGGGCACCAGACCCAGGGGCTGCTGTTCGTCTCCGGTAACGCACACCTCGTCATGCCGTGGCATGTCGCACTCGACGGGGCGCGCGAGCGGCGCCTGGGTCGGCTGCAGATCGGCACGACCCGCCGTGGGATCGGGCCCGCGTACGCGGACAAGGCGACCCGCATCGGGATCCGCGTCCAGGACCTTCTCGATCCGAAGATCCTGCGCCAGAAGCTCGAGCTCGCGGTTGCCGAAAAGAACGTATGGCTCCAGCGTGTATACGAGCTCGAGCCGTTCGACGTCGCGCAGGTCGTCTCGACGCAGCTCGTGTTCGCCGAGCGGCTCGCCCCATACGTCGCCGACACGTCGCTCCTCGTCGACCGCGCGCTTCGGAACGGTGAGCGCGTGCTCTTCGAGGGCGCGCAGGGGACGCTGCTCGACCTCGATCACGGGACCTACCCGTTCGTGACGTCGTCGAGCCCGATCGCCGCCGGGGCAGCGGTCAGCTTCGGGATCGGCCCGAACCGCATCGACGAGGTGCTCGGGGTCGCGAAGGCGTATGTCACGCGCGTAGGCGAGGGGCCGTTCCCGAGTGAGATCGACGGCCCTGACCACGAACGCGTGCAGTCACTCGGCCACGAGTTCGGAACCGTCACGGGCCGCGAGCGCCGGTGCGGCTGGCTCGATCTGGTCGCATTGCGGTTCGCGGTACGTGTGAACGGGATCACGTCGCTCGCGCTGACGAAGCTCGACGTCCTGTCCGAGTTCTCGGAGCTCCCGGTGTGCGTTCGCTACCGGCTGCCGGACGAGTCCGAGACCGAGGACTTCCCGGCGCACCAGAGCGACTTCCACCACTGCCGCCCTGTGTTCGAGGTGCTGCCAGGGTGGGGCGCGCACATCGACGACGAGTTGCCCGAGGCGGCGCGAGGCTACGTCTCGTTCGTCGAGCAGTCGCTGGGCGTGCCGGTCACGCTCGTCGGAACCGGCGCAGCCCGCGAGCACGTCCTGTCGCTCGATTAGCCGCCGTCAGTCGGAGCGCGGCATGTACAGCTCGATGAACTCCTTGCACCGGCCGTCGGCGTCGAACTCGAGGAGGAAGACGTTGTGGTACTCACGCTCGACGGCTTGTCGGTTGGTCCTCGGTCGTGCCGATCGCCACGACGCGGTCGCCGTCTACCGCCCCACGGGCGGTACTCCGCCATCCACGAATCGCCACGCGCCGACGTAGTCCGTGGGCCACTGCGCTACTCGCGCGTCATCCACAACAGCCTAACCGGGGGCACCGAGCGTGCTCACTAGAGGCCTGATGTGGGTTAGCCGCACGCGCGGCTGGGGGCCTGCACACGGCGCATCGCGCCCGTCTCGCGCGACATCCAGGCGTCGAGCCTGCATGCCGCGCGAGCCGACCACGCTGCTTGGTGCATGCCCTCCCCGCACGCACGTCTAACCCACATCAGACCTCTAGACTCGGGCGGTGCGGGTACTCGTCGTCGGCTCGGGCGGTCGCGAACATGCGCTTGCCTGGAAGCTCGCGCAGTCGCCGACGCTGACGGAGTTGCACGTCGCACCCGGGAACCCTGGGATCGCCGCGGTCGCCGAGTGTCATCCGATCCGGCCGGAGGATGCGGAGGGGTTGCTCGGTCTGTCGCGCTCGCTCGACGTGGACCTCGTCGTGGTGGGGCCAGAGCTGCCGCTCGTGCTCGGTCTCGCCGACGCGCTTCGCCGATTCGGCTTCCTCGTCTTCGGGCCGAGCGCCGCAGCGGCCCGGATCGAAGGCTCCAAGGCGTTTGCAAAGGAGATCATGGCGGCCGCGGGGGTGCCGACCTCGGCGCGGCTCGCGATCGCGCGACCTCCGTGCGTCATGAAGGCGGACGGCCTCGCCGCCGGAAAAGGGGTCTACGTCTGTCGCTCCGAGGCGGAAGTCGACGAGGCGATGCGCGCGCTCCAGGGCGGCGCGGCCGGCGACGTGGTCGTCGAGGAGCTCCTCGAAGGGCCGGAGGTCTCGCTGTTCGCGATCTGCGACGGCCGCTCGGCGCTGCCGCTCGTCTCGGCACAGGACTTCAAGCGCGCCTTCGCCCGCGACGAGGGGCCGAACACCGGAGGCATGGGCGCGTACGCCCCCGTCTCGGGTGTGGGTGCGTCCGAGGCGCGGGCGCTCGTCGAGGCAGTGCACATCCCCGTTCTCGCCGAGCTCGCGTCGCGAGGAGCGCCCTTCGTCGGACTGCTCTACGCCGGCCTGATGCTGACCCCTGAGGGGCCGCGCGTTCTCGAGTTCAACTGTCGGTTCGGCGACCCCGAGACGCAGGCGGTCGTCCCTCTGCTCGAGGGCGATCTTCTCGAGGTGCTCGTTGCGGCAGCGCGCGGTGACGTCTCGGGAGTCGAGCTCCGCTGGCTGCCCGACGCCGCCGTGACCGTCGTCCTCGCCGCCGAGATGTACCCGGTGGAGACCGATCGTGGCAGCGTGATCGAGGGTGTCGACTCGGCCGCGGCGATGGGTGCGCTGGTGTTCCATGCGGGTACGGCACGGCACGGAGACCGGCTCGTGACGAACGGCGGTCGCATCCTTGCCGTCACCGGCCGCGGGCCGTCGATCGCGGACGCCCGGACTGCGGCCTACGACGCAGTCGGCCGCATCTCGTTCCCGGGGATGCGCTATCGCTCCGACATCGCCGAGGCTGCGGCGGCGGGATCCGGTGTCACTGTCGCCGGCGGCCCGTAAATGCACGGATCGCCCTGGGGCCACTCCTTGCCTCCACCCACTTTCGAGTGTAGTCCCGGCGGGCGCACGGGTGGTGAACGGAATCGTGCCGAATGAGTAGAAGCTGCGTCTTCGGGGGAGCCGACTAGAATTGCCCCAGTGATCGGACGCTACGCGAGACCTGCGATGTCCGCGGTCTGGTCCGACGAGGCGAAGCTCGAGCACTGGCTTGCTGTCGAGCTCGCGGTTCTCGATGCCTGGGCAGAGGTGGGTGCCGTTCCGTCGGCGAGCGCGCGCAGTGTCCGCGAGCGAGCGCGCGTTCCGAGCCCGGCGCGTGTCGCGGAGCTCGAGCGGACGACGAATCACGACGTCGCCGCGTTCGTCGACGCCGTCTGTGCCGACCTCGGGCCCGACGGGCGCTGGTTCCACTTCGGGCTCACCTCGTCCGACGTCCTCGACACCGCGCTCTCGCTGACGATTCAGACCGGCGGCTCTCTGATCCGCGACGGCATCGATCGGGCGTCGGCCGCGGTTCTCTCGCGCGCCGAAGAGCACCGTTCGACCGTGACCATCGGACGCACGCATGGCGTGCACGCCGAGCCGACCACGTTCGGGCTCAAGCTTCTCGGCTGGGTGTTCCAGCTCGATCGCGATCGAGCACGGCTCGACCGCGCGCTCGCGGGAATGCGCGTCGGCAAGCTGTCGGGCGCGGTCGGGACGTACGCGACCACGACGCCGGAGGTCGAGCGGCTCGCGTGCGAAGCCCTCGGGTTGGAGCCGGCGCCGACCTCGACCCAGATTCTGCAGCGTGACCGGCACGCCGAGCTGCTGTCGACGCTCGCGATCGTCGCGTCGTCGCTCGATCGCTTCGCCCTGGAGATTCGGCACCTTGCACGCACCGAGGTGCGGGAGGTCGAAGAGCCGTTCGCGCAGGGGCAGAAGGGCTCGTCGGCGATGCCGCACAAGCGCAATCCGATCGTCGCCGAGCGCATCTGCGGCCTCGCGCGGCTCGTGCGCGGGTACGCACACGTCGGCCTCGAGAACGTGGCGCTCTGGCACGAGCGAGACATCTCGCACTCGTCCGCCGAGCGCGTCGTGCTCCCGGACGCGTTCCTCGCGATCGACTACATGCTCGATCGGTTTGCCTGGCTGATGGAAGGGCTGGTCGTCCGCCCCGAGCGGATGCGCGCGAACCTCGAGGCGACGGGAGGTCTCTTCTTCAGCCAACGTCTGCTGCTCGCGCTCGTCGAGTCGGGACTCGGGCGTGACGAGGCGTATCGGATGGTGCAGCGACACGCGATGCGGGCGTGGGACGAAGGGCTCGACTTCCGCGGCCTCGTGCGAGCGGATCAGCAAATCGCGTCGCGGGTCGACCTTGGCGCTGTCTTCGACCTCGGCGCCTATGTCAAGCACGTCGACGCCGTCTTCGCACGGGTGCCGGCACGGCAATCCGAGGAGGTTCGCGCGTGAGTCTCGACGCCACGCACGTCGGAAGTGGCAAGGTCCGCGAGCTCTACGCACTGGACGACGGAACGCTCGCGCTCGTCGCGAGCGATCGCATCTCGACGTTCGACGTCGTCCTGCCGACGCCCATCCCGGGCAAGGGCAAGGTGCTCACCGGACTCTCGGCGTTCTGGTTCTCGCGCTCGCGCGAGCTCGTCCCGAATCACCTTCTCTGTCTCGGCGCCGACGGTCGCGCCATGATCTGCCGCCGCCTCGAGATGCTTCCGATCGAGTGCGTCGTGCGCGGGTACCTGGCCGGCTCCGGCTGGAAGGACTACCGCGACACCGGAGTGGTGTGCGGACACACTCTTCCCGAGGGTCTCGAGGAGTCGTCGCGACTTCCCGAGCCGATCTTCACGCCCGCAACGAAGGCAGTCGAGGGTCACGACGAGAACATCGACGAGGAGCGCGCTGCCGCCCTCTGCGGCGACGCTGCGTACCAAGCGGCCAGGGAGGCGTCGATCGCGCTCTACCGCTTCGCCTCGGAGCACGCAGAGGATCGCGGAATCATCCTCGCCGACACGAAGTTCGAGTTCGGCCTCGCGGCCGACGGATCGGTTGTGCTCGGCGACGAGGCTCTGACGCCCGACTCGTCGCGCTTCTGGCCGGCGTCGGGCTATGCGCCCGGGCGCCCCCAAGTGTCGTTCGACAAGCAGTTCGTCCGCGACTGGTGCGAGCGGACCGGCTGGGACAAGACCGCGCCCGGACCGGAGCTGCCGGACGATGTCGTCGCCGAGACGCGAGCGCGGTACGTCGAGGCGTTCGAGCGGCTCACGGAGTGCCCGTTCGACGCGTACGTCTCCAACCCGGACGTGGTCCTGTGAAGGCAATGGTGGTCGTGCGTCCCAAGGACGGCATCCTCGACCCGCAGGGCGATGCCGTGCGTCACTCGCTGCGCAAGCTCGGCTTCGACGTCTCATCCGCGCGGATCGGTCGCGTCGTCGACCTCGAGCTCTCCGCAACCGACCGCGAGGAGGCGCAGGCGCAGGTACAGCGCATGTGCTCCGAGCTCCTGGCCAACCCGCTCATCGAGAGCTTCGAGATCCGATTCGAGGACGAGTGACGGCCAGGCCGCTCGTCGCCGTCGTCGTCTTTCCCGGGTCGAACGACGACCACGACGCCGCGTGGGCGCTGGGAGCGGTCGGAGCCGAGCCCGTTCTCGTCTGGCACCAGGACGCGGAGCTTCCAGCCGCGGTCGGTGCAGTGGTGCTCCCCGGAGGATTTTCGTACGGCGACTACCTCCGCACCGGCGCGATCGCGAGCGTCTCGCCGGTGATGGACGCCGTCCGAGGCTTCGCCGCAGCCGGAGGGCCGGTCCTCGGAATCTGCAACGGGTTCCAGATCCTCTGCGAGGCTCGGCTCTTGCCCGGGGTGCTCCTCGCGAACAAGCAGCTCGAGTTCGTGTGCCGAGACGCCACGCTCCGCGTCGAGAGCACGGCTTCGCCCGTCATGGGTCGCTGCTCGCTCGGGCAGGAGCTCGTGATCCCCGTGAAGCACGGCGAGGGCGCCTGGTACGCGGACGAGGGCACGTTCGTGCAGCTCGCGGCGCGCGGGCAGATCGTGCTCCGCTACGCCGAGGACGTAAACGGTGCGCTCGGCAACGTCGCCGGGGTGATCAACGAGGTAGGGAACGTCATGGGGCTCATGCCGCATCCCGAGCACGCCGTCGACCCGCTTCTGGGCTCGGGTGACGGAGGGCTCCTGCTCGCCGCTCTCGTCGACGCGGCGGCCATACACCGCGAGGCGCTTGCGCCGGCATAGGCGCAGCGCCCGCGCACGCGCCAGGCAGCACTAGAGCCCAAGCGCCTCCTGCAGAACGGGCGCGCGCTCGAGCGCCGCCCGCAGTCGCTCGAGGTCGCGCGCCCGCATGGTGACGGGACCGCGCCTCGCGGACCCGTCGGTCGTGTAGGCGAAGCGAATGAGCCGTTCGCCGTTCGTCGCTTCGAGGAGCTGGACGACGACGGCGAACCGCTTGTCGCCGACGCGTTGGGGAACCGTCGCTTCCTCGAGAAGCGTCGCCGTGCCCCACGGCGTCGCCGCGGTGGCCGTCTTGGGTGCGCCTTTCTTCGCAGTACTCATCGTCGCAGTCGCCATGCAGCGAGGCTAGGCGGTATCCCGTCACAGGTGGGACACGACTTCGTGCCGAGAGCGTCACGACCTATCCTCGGCGCGTGCACGACGTCGTGATCGTGGCGGGGGATCGGCGGGGTGCGTGCTCGCCTCGCGTCTCACGGAGAACCCGAACCTCTCGGTTCTGCTGGTCGAGGCCGGGCGGCGATCGCGCAAGCTCCACGTGAGGATCCCTGCGGCCTTCTCGAAGCTCTACCGCACGGAGGTCGACTGGGGCGACTCGACGACGCCACAGCCGGCGCTCGACGGGCGCGAGGTCGTGTTCCCGCGAGGGCGCATGCTTGGCGGATCCGCCGCGATGAACGCGATGATGGTTCTGCGAGGACAGCGAGCCGACTACGACGGCTGGGCCGCAGCCGGGTGCCCGGGTTGGTCGTGGGACGACGTCGAGCCCGCCTTCGCACGCAGGGCGGCCGGAGCGTTTCCGCTTGCCGACCTCCCCGACCGGCACGTCCTCGCCGAGGCGTTCGTCCACGCGGCGCAAGGTGTCGGAATCCCACCCGCCGCAGATCTCAACGGCGAGGACAACGAGGGGGCCGGCCTCGTCCCTGTGTCGCAGCATCGCGGCCGGCGCTTCAGCGTCCTCGACGGCTACTACGCTCCGGCGCGCCGGAGGCCGAACCTCACCGTCGTGACCGACGCGCTCGTCACCCGCGTCCTCGTCGAGGGTGGACGAGCCGTCGGCGGGGCCTTCGCCCGGACGGCGACGAGCCGGAGGACGAGGTGCGCTGCTCGCGAGAGGTCGTCATGTGCGCCGGTGCGATCGGGACGCCGCATCTGCTCCAGCTCTCGGGGATCGGCGCGTGCTCGCGCAGGAGCCCCTCGCGTCGCTCGTCGACGCCGAGATCCTCCCGGGCGCGGAGGCACGATCGGACGACGCGCTCCTCGCGCACATCCGCGCGCTGTCGCAGACCCTCGACCACCCGGCAGGAACGTGTCGCATGGGGTCAGATGTCAGTTCGGTGGTGGATCCGCAGCTGCGGTTCCGCGGGAGCGCCGGGCTGCGCATCGCCTACGCGTCCGTCATCCCAAAGCTGCCCCGCGGCCACACGAACTGGCCGACCGTGATGATCGCGGAGCGGGCTTCGGAGCTCGTCGCCGAGGCAGCCGCCGCCTAGCGCGGCGGCTGATCCACAAACCGCGCACGCACGAAGCGTCCGTCCTCGACATCGAGCACCCAGGAGCTCGCGACCGGTGCCTCGGCCGGCCCGTCGAGCGACACACCTGAGCGCGCGACGAGGTCGACGATCTCGAAGGCGACGTCTCCGTGCGTGCAGCACGCGATCGGACCGGCCTCCACAAGGGAGAGCAGGAGCTCGACGGCGGCCTCCCCGCCGGCACCCTCGGCCAGCTCGTCGGTCGTCTCGATCGGGAGCTCGAGCGCCAGCGCGAGCTGCTCGAGGGTCTGCAGGCAGCGCACGAACGGGCTCGACACGAGTCGTGCCACGGGCTCCTCGCCGAGTCGCGCCGCGATCGCCAATGCTTCGCGGCGGCCGCGCTTCGTCAGCGGTCGTAGGTGATCGGGTTCTTCCCACGTGAGGCGGTTCTTCGCCTTCGCGTGGCGGATCAGGTGGATCGTGCTCATGCCTGCGACCTCGGCTCGAGCGATTCGAGCAGCTCGCGGTCACGCGGGTACGAGAGGAGTGTGGCCGCCTCGGGGATCGTGAAAAACCGCGCCTCGTCGATCTCGTTCGCGGCCTCGAGCCGGCCTCCGACCTCGGTCATCAGCCAGTAGCGGACGGTCTTCGAGCGACCGCGCGCGTCCACGTAGTGCGCCGTCGCGAGCTCGCGCTCCAACCTGCAGCGCAGGCCGGTCTCCTCCTCGACCTCGCGTGTCGCCGCCTCCTCCTCGCTCTCCCCGGACTCGAGCTTTCCCTTCGGAAACGACCAGTCGTCGTACGCGGGCCGGTGCACGAGCAGGATCTCCGTGGCTCCGTCGGCGTCGCGGCGGCAGACGAGCCCGCCGGCGGCGCGGACCTGTGCGCTCACGTCCAGGCGCGGAGCTCGGGCGCGGCGAGCTTCTCCCAGGCGGTGCGCCAGCCTGCTCGAAGCTGGGCCGCGCTCGCTCGCTCCGACGCAGCAAGCGCCTCGGCCGCCAGGATCTCGCCTGCGCCGTGGTCTCGTTCCCGCCAGTCGTCGAGCCAGCGGGCCGCGACCACGGCGTCGTTCACGTCGCCGAGTGCCTCCTGCAACCCGGCGGCAACGCGGGCAAAGCTCCGCGCCTGCTTGCCGACGACAGGTGCGACGGCGTCCGCCGCGTACCGCACGCGCTTCGTGCGAATGCGAATCTCGTGGAGCTCGTCATCGGACGGATTCTCGTCCAGCGCCTTCACGCGCTTTGCGAGCGCGTGCCACGGGCGCCGCACGAGCCCCGGAACTACGTCGACGGCCGCAGCGTCGGCAGCACCGACGAGCGCCGGCGCATTCGCGGCGCGGACGAGGAGCTCGAGGAGCTCGACGTAGCGTGAGCTCCGAAGCGTCTCCAGGAGTCGACCGTGCGCGGCATCGCGATCCTGCTCGAGCGTCGCGAGCACGGCTACAGCACTCAGCTGCTCCTCCTCGGAGAGCTCCGCGATCCGACGATGAAAGCGCTCGAGCAGCACGTCGCCGTCGCGGACCTCGCCGAGGATCGCCGCGAGCCAGCCGAGCTCGGCGCGCACGGTGGACGCGAAGTCCGGCTCGACCAGCGCGCGAAACGTCCGCAGATCGGAGCGCAGACGCCGCGTGGCGACGCGAGCCTGGTGCACGCCTTCCGGATCGAGGTCCAGGCGAACGACGGGGTCGTGCAGGACGAGGCGGATGACGGAGAGCGCGATCGCGCGCCGCACCACCTCGCCCGCCGCCGCGTCGCCTGCGAGGTCGGGAACGGGAACCTCGGGCGTCAGCGGGGCGTGGTCGGCGAGCGCGCGGATGTACTTGGCCGTCTGATCGGGCGACCCGGCGCCGGCCTGGCGCAGGCGTTCGACGACCGCGTCGAGCAGCGTGGGAGTCATCTCGTCGCCGATCTCGACCTCGAGCTCGCGGAAGCTCGACGGTGGACGCCCGTCGTCGAGCACGGACACGGCGTCGTCGACGACGCCGCCGATGAGCCGTCCGGCGGAGTCGTGCAATCCGGTCCTGCGACGGATCGTCGTCATGCGCACTCGCACGCGAAGCTCCCGGTCACGGACGAATCCGCGCACGAGCTCGACGGCCGCCGAGGGGGGCCGACCGCCGTTTCCCTCGAACACGATCTCCGGGCGCACGAGGAACGGCGCGTCGCGCTCCGCGGGCAGCTTCACCGTCCAGCCCTCACCCGGACGGTGGCGCAGGCTCGCCCCCCAGCGCGCGAGTTGCAGATCGTCCGTGTCGTAGTACGTCGTGTCGTTCCGCTCGGGAGGGGCGCTGCGCACCGTCGCGCCGCCGAGGCCGTAGATGCTCGGCATTCGGAAGTCGGTGCCGACGGCCAGTTTCAGCTCGCGCTCGGGGCTGTGCTCCACGGTCGTCTCAGGGTAGCGTCCTCCTCGATGGCGTTCGAGGACGAGAAGCGGCTCGCCGCCGAGGCCGCCGCTGAGCTCGTCGAGGACGGGATGGTCGTCGGTCTCGGTACCGGCTCGACGGTCGCGTACCTGCTGCCGGCGCTGGCCGCCCGCGCGTTCGACCTCCGGTGCGTCGTCACGTCGCCTGCGACAGAGAGCGCGGCGCGCGAGCTGGGCCTGCACGTCGAGACGTTCGCCGGTACCGGCGCGCCGGCTCGCCTCGACATCGCGATCGACGGAGCCGATCAGGTCGACCCGCAGGGCTGGCTCGTCAAGGGTGGCGGTGCCGCGCACACCCGCGAGAAGGCCGTCGCCGCCGCGGCCGACCGCTTCGTGGTGATCGTGGGGTCGGACAAGCTCGTCGAGCGACTGGCGCCCCCGATCCCGCTCGAGCTCCTCGACTTCGGGATCGCTGCGACGCTGCGGCGGCTCGGCGCGGTCACGGTGCGTAACGTGCCGCCGAGCCCGGACGGAGGCGTCATCGCCGACTACACAGGCGCGTTCGACGATCCGCGGGAGCTCGCCGAACGGCTCGCCGCCGAGACCGGCGTGGTCGAACACGGGACCTTCCCGCCCGAGCTCGTCTCGGACGTCCTGGTTGCGAGCGGCGATGCGGTCGAGATCCGGACGGTCGGCTGAGCTACCTGGCGCGGCGGTTCCCGAGCCAGAGCAGAGCTGCCCCCGCTGCGGCAAATCCGATCGCCAGCACGACAGAGCGCCCGAGCACGCCGTCGTAGCCGATTCTCGAGACGTCGACGAACGGGTATGGGTACCAGTCGACGGCCTCCCCACGGGCGAGCGTGTACGCGAACCAGGCCAGCGGGTAGGAGAGCCACGCAAGCACCGTCCAGCGCGGCAGCCGGTGCCGGGGTGGGTCGACGAGCCAGTCCGCGACGAGGACGACGGGCATCAGCTTGTGGACGACGAAGTCGACCCACGGGATCGTCGTCTGCAGCTCCTCCTGCAAACCTCCGAGAAGGAGCGCGAACACGACCCCGGTGATCGCCATGTAAAGGACGGCGGCGTTCCGCGCTCCGTCGAAGAGCGGACTCCGGCGCGCCCGCGGCACGAGCGCGAGGGCGAAGAGCGCGGTGACGCCGATGATGTTCGACTGGATGGTGAAGAAGCTGAAGAAGTTCGACTTCTGGAACGCGGTCTCGGAAGTAGTCGCGAACTGGTAGGTCATCGCGACGATCGCGATTGTGCTGAACGCCAGCCGCACGACGTTCAGCACAAGAGCCTCACGACGGCCTCGTCGTCGGCGAAAAGCGTGAGCGTCCGGCCTTCCAACGCGTACGACGTGACCTGATCGAGCGCGGCAAGGAGGGCCGCTTCGCGCTGCATCGCATTCTCCGGACCCGCCATGCGGGTCGTCGCAAGCGGCCCGAAGCGCAGCTCGTCGCCGCTCAACGCGAACTGTCCCGTCAGCCGGTTGACACCCCCGGACCCGGTGACGCGCGCCTCCTCGAGGTCGAGCACGAGACTCGGAGCGGGCTCGTCCGCACCGAGCTCGACAGCCTCGCCGTCGAGCTCGATGAGCGTCCACTCCGTGTACGCGAGCGTGACCGGGTTCTCGGGCACGTCGTGACCCTAGCTCGGTTGCGCAGCCTCCAGGCGCGTCGCGATTCACCACAGGGAGCGCCACGAATAGACAGCGCACGCCGAGCCGCCTCACGATCAGGATCCAGGCAGCTAGCGGTGAGCCTGGAACGGCGACGAGAGAACCTCGGACGCGACCATCTCGATCATTCCCTCGACGGCCGGTGACAGGTGCGCGTTCACCCGGTGCGCGAGCTTGACGTGCCTGGTCGGCGCTGGGGAGAGCGGACGTACGACGACCCCGGTTCGACTTCTCGTTCGAAGTGCAAGGCCGGGCATGACCGTCACTCCGCGCCCGAGCGCGACGAACGCCGCGAAAGAGTCGAACTCGCCGCTGTGATAGGAGGCGTCGAAGCGCGGCTCGAATCCGAGCTCGTGACAGAGATGTTGGAGATCGGGTCCCCACGGGCCGTACCCGAGGATGAGCTCGTCTCGTAGCTCGTCGAGCTGCACCACCGTCATGCGGGCGAGTCGGTGGGTCGGCGGCATGACGAGAGAGAACGGATCGTCGAACAGCTCGACGTACGTGACCTCGCCCTCCGCGCACACCTGCACCCCGTCGTAGTTCATACCGGCCGGCCAGCGATCGAAGTCGAACACGAGCGCGAGGTCGAGCTCGCGCTGTCGCAGGCGGGCGAGGCTTTGGTAAGGCTCCCCGTCGACGTACTGGAAGTCGATCTCCGGGTACCGAGCCCGAAACGCATCCGAGAGACGCGCCCCGAAGGCGATCGTTGCGGTCGGGAAGCATCCGAAGCGGATTCGGCCACCGCGACGACCGGAGACCGCTTGCAACTCGGCCTCGGCGTCGGCCAGATGGTCGAGGACCTTCTCGGCGTGTGCGAGTAGCACCCTTCCCGCCTCGGTCAGCTCCACGCCGCGTGCGCGGCGCTCGAACAACGCCAGCCCGACCGAGCGCTCGAGAACCGCCATCTGCTGAGAGACCGCAGAGTGGCTGAGGTGGAGCGCGCCCGCCGCGGCGGCGAAGCTGCCGCGGCGGGCGACCTCATCGAAGATTCGGAGCCGCCGCGTGTCGAGCATTCAGAAAAGCTTACGCCTCACGCAGCGAACGGTCACGTTTACATGTCGATTGCGTGAGGTATCAAAATGCGCAATGGGGGCTCAGGTGCTCGAGATCGACCGCTCTATCGACACCGCTCGGGTACCGCGAGTGCTAGTTGCAGAGGATGAGGCTGACGTGCTCGATTCGGTGGTGTACGCACTCGACGCGGAAGGATTCGAGGTCGACGGGTTTCTCGATGGAATCCGCGCTCTCGACGCGGCCGAGTCGGGGGGATACGACCTCCTCATCCTCGATGTCTTCATGCCAGGCTTGACGGGGTTCGAGATCTGCCGCCGTCTGCGCGAGCGAAGCGTCGTCCCGATCATCCTGCTGACGGCGAAGGACCGAGAGATCGACCGCGTGCTCGGACTCGAGCTCGGCGCGGACGACTACGTCACGAAGCCGTTTTCGCTCGCCGAGCTCGCGAGCCGCGTGCGCTCGTTGCTCCGGCGGATCGAACTCGACCGCACGGCCGGAGCCGAGCCGGCGCTGCAGGTCGGCTCCCTTCGTGTCGACCGCGGTCGGCATCGAGTGTCCGTCGATGGTGTGGAGCTGCGGGTCACACGCACCGAGTTCAAGGTGATCTCCTTGCTCGCAGCACATCCGGGCCGGACCTTCTCTCGTGAGCGCATCATGCGTCATGTCTGGAACGGCGGTTATGACGGAGACGAGCGTGCCTGCGACGTCCATGTCTCGAACCTCCGCCGGAAGCTCGAGCTCGACCCGAAGCACCCGCGTCGAATCGTGACCGTGCGGGACATCGGCTATCGACTCGAGGTTTGCTCGAGCTTGTAGCCAGCGCCCTGCACCGTGAGCAGACGTCGAGGCTCGTGCGGGTCATCCTCGATCTTGGCGCGCAGGTTGAAGATGTGACCGTCGCATGCGCGCTCGTCGCCCACGAAGGACGTGCGCCAGACGCGTTCCAGAATCTCTCGGCGCTCGAACACACGGCCCGGGTGCTGCGCGAGCAGCAAGAGTATGCGGAACTCCGTGGGCGTCACGCGCACGTCTTCGCCGTGCAAGCGGACGCTCTGCTCGGCCGCGTCGATCGAGAGCGGCCCGACGTCGAGTCGCACCGGCGCTTCCGGTCGGTCGAACTCGCGTCGCCGCAGGATCGCCCGCAGGCGGCTGACGAGCTCTGCCGTCGAGAACGGCTTGGTCACGTAGTCGTCCGCGCCCAGCTCGAGTCCGACGATTCGCTCGACCTCGCCGTCACGCGCAGTCAGCATCACGATCGGCACCGGCGAGCGCGCACGTAGCCGACGGCAGACATCGGTGCCGGAGAGCCCGGGCATGACGACGTCCAGGATCACGACGTCATACTCGCCCTCGAGCGCGGCGTCGAGCGCTGCCTCGCCGTCGGTGACACAGTCGACCTCGAATCCCGCGGCACGCAGAGCGTACGAGATCGGATCGAGAATGTCCTGCTCATCGTCGGCGAGAAGTACGCGGCCGGTCATGCCGCCTCGGGAACGACCGGCATGGGCAGAAGCACGCGGACGGTGGTGCCCACGCCCTCTTCAGACGCGATCGTCAGCGTGCCGCCGAGCACGCGCACCGCCTGCCGGACGATCGCGAGCCCCAGCCCGAAGCCGGTCGCGTCTCTCGTTCGATCCCGGTAGAAGCGATCGAACACCCGCATCCTGTCCTCCAACGGAATGCCGGGTCCGGTGTCGCTCACGTCGATCGCCACCGTGCCGTCCAGTCGACGAGCCGACAGCCGGACGCCGCTGCCGTCCGAGTACTTCGTCGCGTTCGCAGCGAGATTGAAGACGACCTGCTCGATGAGGTCGCGGTGCGTGCGCACAAAGATGTCGTCAGGGCAGTCCACCTCCAACGGACCGTCGACCGCGGGCAGCTCGCCGGCCACCTCGAGCAGCAGCGCGCAGAGCTCGAATCGTTCGAGCGGCAACGCCTCGACGTCGTCCGCCTCGGCGCGGGCGAGCATCAGCAGCGACTGGCTGAGACGTCCGAGCCGATCTGCCTGGCGCGCAATGATCTCGAGAAAGCGGTCGCGCTCCACGGGTGACTCTTTCGCACCTCCCTGGAGGACCTCGACCGCGCTCGTGATCGCGGTGACCGGCGTGCGCAGCTCGTGCGCCGCGTTCGCGACGAAGTTGCGCTGCGCGTGCTCGCGCCGTTCGAGCTCCGAGACGTCGGTGATGACCAGCAAACCGGTCTCGAACCGGCCAGCGGGGATCCCGCACACCGTAAAGCTCGACTCTTCGGCTGGCGAGACGCGTTCCACGGTGACGGTTGCATCGGGCGCGAAGAGTTGCGCGGCGAAGTGCCTGAGCGGAAAGTGCGGTGGCCACGGGTCGGGAAGCTCATCACCCTCCGCCAATGAGTTGACTTGGAGGAGCCGAGCGGCTGCCGTGTTCGCGAGCTCGACGCGCAAGTCGGAGTCGATAGCCACCACGCCCTGATCGAGCCGTCCCAGCAGTCGCTCGAGGCGGGCACGTTCGCGGTCGAGGCGCTCGATCGAGCCCCGCAGGCGGAGGCGCATGCGTTCGATCATCAGGGCCAGGCTCCCGATCTCGTCGCCGAAGCGCGGTCGCAGCGGCGACGCGTCGAAATCGCCCCGCTCGATAGCCGACGCTGCGGCGCCGATCCGTTTGAGCCGCGCGGTGAGGAGGGATGCGACGACCAAGCCGATCGCAGCGCCGAACGCCGTCGCAAGGATGATCGCAAGCAGCACCTGATCGCTGAAGACACCCATCGACTCCGCGTAGCCCGGCTGCGGTCCGAACGCGAGCAGCACGCTCGCCTGAGACGAGCTGAGCGGCACCGCCACGACGCTGGTTCGGCCCTCGTCGTACGTACGGGCGAAACGCGCACCGCCGAGTGCCGTCCTGACCGCTCGGGTCATGTCCGGCACCGTCGTCAATTGGCGCCCGTCCGAGCTCATCGCGCCGACCGGGGCCCCGTCGGCATCGAACAAGAAGACAGAGAGACGCCGTCGTCGGGCGATTTCCTCGACTGCTTGCCCAGACCCGCCCTCTTCGAGCGCCGTGGTTACCGCATCGGCCGAGGCGCGTACGTACCAGAGTGCGCTTTGCTCCGATCGCTCGCGAAATGCCTGCTCCGCCCGCCACACGAGCAGCTCTGCGACGGCGACTGCAGTCACCGCTGTGATCGCGGCGAAGACGAGCGCGAGCCACCAGCGCATGCTGAGCTGAAGACGCGGTTCCATGGCTGGTGTCATGCCCGAAACGTTCCTCCTCGAACCGCCGAGTGGCGCCGGCCGGTCTTGAAGGTGAGACCGGCCGGCCCGAATCGAACCCGCGCGGCTACCGCGCCGCGAGCCCTGCGACGGTCCCTGGAAGACCCGGGAACGCCCCGATCGACGTCAAGGATCCGTCCTTCTCGATCTCCCACCCGTGCACCATGCGCGGTGATGTCGATCGCGTAGAGATAGCGACCGTCCTTGCTCTGGTCGGCGTCGCGGATCGACAGCTCCCCAAACGTCGTCGTTGCGGCGATCGGCTCGAGCAGCTCGATGCTCCGTCGCCAGAGATCGTGTAACTGGAGATCGTTCCGTCGCCGAAGTTCGTGACGTAGGCGTAGCGCTGATTCTTGGAGATCCCGTTCCAGCCCACTTCGCTGCGGAAGTCGGGAACCGAGCCGCTGATTGTCCGGAATCCACCTTCGAGCGTGTAACTCGAGGCGGTAGCTGCGCCGACGATCCCCTCTTGCGCGTTGGTCACGACGAACGTCCCAGCGCCGGTGAAGCCGAACCCGAACGGCGTCACGCCGTCGGACTCGTGAATCTGGCGGGCGGAGAGCAGGTCGTTTTCGCCGAGATCCCAGGTGAGGATCGTGTTCGTCGCCTTCTCGGTAACGACGAGCGAGTCGCATCGAATCCCCTTCGAAAGGTGGTGTGAACAAGGTCATCGTTCCCGTGCCGAGTGAGGGCCCGATCCAGCGGTTGTCCAGATCCCTTCACGACCGAACGACGCCAAGGTCGTCGGCGCGGCGCGGACAGCTGCGCTCTGGCTGATCCACGGGCGGCCACTGCGATCGGGACACTCGCTTCTTCGTCGGCGTCGACAAGTCCGATTCCGATGCCCCGCGCCGCCACGACCAGCTGCCGTGGCGGCGCAGTCTTCGTCGCGCTACAGCAGGCGGGCGACGATCGGGCAGTTGACGACGATGCCGGTCGAACCGAAGCGCTTACCGCCTTCGCCGGTGATGTGGCCGCCCGCGACGAAGCCCAGGAGCTGAAATTCGTCGATCATGCGCGAGCGATAGCCCTTGCTGATCGCCCTCTTCGTCCAGAACCCGAGGTTGAGATCCCACATCGGGCTGTAGTCGAGCGCCACGGTCGGCAGACCGCCGACGAGGTTGAGTGGCGGGAGCTTGTCCTTGAGAGCGCTGTTGAGGCCCTGACGCTGTGGATTCAGACGACCCGTCGGCCCATTGGCCATGACGAACAGCCGCTCGATCCCACTGAAGACGCTGTCGTCGCGGCCGACGGGCAGCTCGCCGATCGCTGGAGCGAAGGTGCCTTGATCGAGCGTTGCGACCACCGGATCGGACGCCTCCGTGCTCATGTACAGCGCCGGTTTGGCGAAGCTGAAGATCCCGGTCAGCTTGATCGTCACGGTGCCGCCTCCGTTGCCCTTCGGGCAGATCCGAGCCACGCGGTCGTGCACGAGGTTGTAGTTCGGGCGCTTGTTACACGCGCGGATCTGGGCTGCCGGCTTGTCGAAGGCGACGACCGGAGCGTTGTAGACATGCCCACCCGCGTTCTCGATCCGGACGAGCGGCGTGTAGTCGGCGTCCCCGACCGAGCCGGGAGTCGCGATCCTCGGCGGAAACGCCTTGGCGCCGCGGCCGGGGACGAGCTTCCGATCGGGAGAGAAGTCAACGGTGCCCTTCTCGAAGATCAGGCCTGCCTTCTTGTTGAGTCGTGCGGAGCGCGTCGCCCGCCCCACGTTGCTGTAGTGCAGCTTCCCTGAATGGTTGAGGCCGAGGGCGTCCGCGTTTTCCTTGTCCGAAGTGTCGGTGAGGATGTACCAGACGTTGCGACCGTCGGCCATGTGGCCGAGGTAGAGCGGAATCTCGATCGTCGCCTTCTTGATGTCCAGCGTCCCGGAGCGTAGGAGCTGCACCGGCCCGACGAGCTTCCGGTCGATCTGCGACGGGAACGGCCCGAAGTACGACGCCGGGACGTTCGTGCCGACCGAGGGCGGCGGCGGCTCGATCTCCTGCGCGATCGCGGACGATGCGAGAGCAGCCATCGAAGCCAGGGCGAGGACGAGAACGACGGGTTTCCTGCTGAATTTCCAACTCATGAACCGTCTCCTTAAGGTCGGTGAGCGCTCGTCAACGAGTCGAATGCTGCTCACGCGAGCTGAGCGGCTCGTGGGCGCGGTATCCAGGTTTGCTCATGAGCCGATGGTTGCGTGCCGCCTCGAGCGCACCTGACGTCGCCTATCCTCGGTGACTCATGCTCCTGACCGCTCACGCGAGTTGAAGGCCTCCAGCCCAGCTGCCGAGCTTGCTTCCAAGCACGAGGCGACAGCCGCTGCCTTCGTGAAGGAGAACCGGCTGCCCGGAGCCGCAGTCGGCGTCGTCCATGACGGTGAGCTCGCCTGGGCCGGAGGCGTGGGGTTCGCCGATCAGACCTCGCGGCGGCGGTCCGACCCAAAGACGCTCTACCGGTCGCCTCGATCACGAAGACCTTCACGGCGACGGCGATCATGCGGCTTCGCGACGACGGGAGGCTCGCGCTCGACGATCCCGCTGTCTCTTTTCTTCCCGGCCACCGCCGATTCCGACGTGTTCACGATCGAGCCGGGCTTCCGCGAATCCGGCGAGCTCGCGCTTTTTCGAACGCGGGAAGGACGGGCGGGTGTCTCGCTCTTCTTCCGTTGCGAGGCTCCAGGGCCTGGAGCCCGTCCAGCCGGACTAGCGCCCCCGAAACGACTGCGGATGCGCGGCGCCCGCGGCGCGCCGCTCGTCCAGTCGGGCACCCGTCACCGCACGGGCGCGCTCGACTGTTGCCTCGTACTCGGCCTGCTCGGCCGGATCCCAGACGAGCCCGGCTTGCTCGAGCATCGCCTCCGCAGCACCGAGGATCTCGGCTCCTCGCTCGCGACCACGCTCCAGCTCGACGCGAGCGATACCGAGTAAGCAGAACGCGGTGCCGTACTGGTCGTCACCGGTGCTGGACTCGAGGCTCGTATGAAGGAGCGTCTCCGCCTCGTCGAGTCGTCCGCTGCCGATCTCCACCCACGACTTGTTGGCAAGCTCGACGGCAACCATCGCCTCGTTGCCAAGCTCGCGGTTCAGGCGAATGCTGGCGTCGTACAGCTCTCGCGCCCGATCGAGATCGCCCTCCATCCGCGCCGCCTCGGCACGCATGTGCATGGGCGTGCGACGAAGCGACGAGTCGCCCGCGGCGTCAGCGATCGCGTCGCACTCGCGCGCGATCCGCTCGACCTCGCCGAACTCGCGATCACGGAGACCGAGTCGCATCAAGCCGGCGAGCGCTCGCACCGTCGCGGCAGGATCTCCGACGTCCCGTGCGAGGGCGAGACTCTCGGTGTTAAACAGGCGGGAGCGCTCGGCGTCTCCGCTCTTGAACGCTTCGTACCCCTCCAGCTCGAGCTCCACTGCCCGCTCGAGTGCACCCCGACCTGGTGATCCCATCGACAGTGTGCTACTAGCGACGCTCGATCAGCTCGACGCGGTAGTCGTCAGGATCTCTGACAAAACAGATCCTCGACCCGCCCTGCGAGACCTGGTACGGAGGCCGCTCGGGCTCGATGCCATGCGAGTCCTTCAGCGCTGCGAGCGTTCCGTCGAGGTCGTCGACGGCGATCGCGATGTGCCCGTAGGCGGTGCCGAGGTCGTACGAGCGACCGTCGTGGTTGTACGTCAGCTCGAGGACGTTCTCGGCGTCTCCGAGCGAGAAGAAGT
>Ga0136631_10000032_pt1 | contig 35713 bp, 30 predicted proteins | sample AntDrymUQ6012206_2_FD_104655 | JGI IMG/M metagenome (GOLD analysis project Ga0136631, IMG submission 104655) | Polar desert sand microbial communities from Dry Valleys, Antarctica - metaG UQ601 (22.06) | ecosystem: Environmental > Terrestrial > Soil > Desert | place: Antarctica: Dry Valley... | reverse complement strand
GTCCTCGAGCTTGATCGCGAGCGCGGCGAGGGCGAGGAACGGGCTCGTAAGCGCGAGCCCGATACCGGCGACAGCGACGTCGGCAGCCCGGTTCATCGCGTTCCCTTGGCCTTCTCCCAGGTCTGCGGCGTCCCCGACCGCAGGTAGCGCACGAGCGCCGCGACGGTCGCCTTGGTCACGACGAAGTAGTAGTACGCGAGCCGCGCGCCCGGTACCGGCAGCCGTGCCTTCCCCGCCCCGGCGAGCCCGAGACCCGCGAGCTGGAAGAGCAGGAACACGCGATAAAAGGGCCCGCGCGCGACGAGCACGAGGTTCGAGGCGAGCAGCCCGAGGTGCAGGATTCCGGTCGAGTAGCGCAGGACGCGGTGCGAGACGAGCTGCGCCAGGTACAGCGGCCGCGTCGGACCGCGGAGGGCGCGCCCCGTGAGGATGTGGCCGAGTGCCCGCGAGATCGTCCGCACCTTGCGGCCATACTCGTCCTCGGGCTCGGCAGCGGGCTTCTCGATGGCCAATGCGGCCGGCTCGTAGACCGCGCGCCGCCCCATCTGCTCCATGAGATATGGAAACCCGAAGTCGTGGCCGAACTTCGGGTCGTCTTCGACGTATGCCTCGCGCTTGACCGCATAGATCGCGCCGTTGCCGGCGGTGATCGAGCTCGCGATCGACTCCTGCTCGCGCACCCACATCTCGTACAGCCAGTACGCGCCTTCCATGTTGGCGCCGTCCGGGCTCTCGAGCCGGAGCTGCCCGCACACGTAGCCGACCTCCGAATCGGCGAGGTTCCGTGTCAGCGCGCGCAGAGCATCGGGCTTCCACGCGCTGTTCGCGTCCGTGAACGCGAGGACGTCGCTCGACGTCGCGCGCACGGCGCGGTGCTGTGCGGCAACCTTGCCCTCACGCGGGCACTGCAGAAGACGAACGCGCGGGTTCTCGGCGGCGATCTCGCCCACGATCGCGTCTGTGAGATCCGTCGAGCCGTCGGACGCGACGACGACCTCGAGCGCGTCCTCCGGGTAGTCGAGCGCGAGCGCGTTCTCGATGCGCCGCCGGATGACGGCTTCCTCGTCGTGTGCGGAGACGACGAGGGCGACGGAGGGCGTCTGGTCGACCTTCCGCACCGGACGTGGCCGAATGCGCGCGAGCGCCCCCATTGCGAGCGGGTAGCCGGCGTGCGTCCAGGCGAGAGCTCCGAGTGAGCCCCAGAACAGACCCTTCGCGCTCACGCCGCCAGCATCTCTCTGACGAGCGCGCGATAGCGCTCCATCGCGACGACCCGGTCTGCCTCCTCCTCGACGTACGCACGGCCGCGCCGGCCCATCTCGGCGAGGTCGAACGCCCCGTCGGCGGCGTCGCGAATCGTGCGGGCGAGAAGGTCAGGCAGCCCTGGCGGGATGACGATGCCGCAGCCCACCTCGTGCACGAGCCGCGCAGTCTCGCTCGCTTCGTCCGCCGCGACGAGCACGGGGCGGGCGGCCGCGAGGATCCCGTAGAGCCTGCTCGGAACGACGTAGCCGGCGAGACCCTTCGCGAGCCCAACCACGTGGATGTCCGCGCTCGACAGCGAGAGCGGAAGCCGCTCGCGCTTCTGGTACGGCAGGAAGCGCACGGTCTCCGCGACCTCGAGCCGTTCCGCGAGCGCCACCATCTGAGCATGGCGGGCGCCAAAACCGGCGATGACGATGCGGAGGTCGTCGCGGTCGCGAAGGAAGGTCGCGGAGCGGACGAGGCTGTCGAGGTCCTGCGCGTGTCCGACGTTGCCCGAATGCATGACCACGAAGCGATCGACGAGACCGTGCCGCGCGGCCCACTCGTTGTCGCGCGGCTGCGGAGTGATCGCGCGCGTGTCGACCCAGTTGGGGATGACGCGCAGCCGCTCGGGCGGAGCGCCCTTCTGCTCGAGGCGTTCCCGCATGGTCTCTCCGATCGCGACGATCCGGTCGGCGCGGCGCAAGTACGCGCCCACGAGGCCGCGGAGAACCCCGATCACCGCAGGATTGCGCAGACGATCGAGCTCCGTCGCGATCTCGGGGAAGACGTCCTGGCTGATGACCAGGACGGGCGCACCCACGCGCTTCCCGACGAGAACACCGAGGTCGCCGATGATCGGGGGGTCGGTCATGCACAGCACGAGATCGGGCGCCCGCCCGCTGAGTGCGTGCCGGAGCGCCAAGCCAAGGTACGAGAAGTAGTTGAGCGCCCGCCGGACGAGCTCCGACCGCTCGTACGACGTCGACGCGACGCGGGTGATCACGACGCCGTTGTGCTCGATCTGGCGCGGCTCGCCCTCGTGACCGTGCAGCACACCCGTGACCACCTCGACCTCGTAGTCCTCCGCGAGCGCCTCGCAGAGCTCGGTCAGGAGGTGAGCCGTCGCCTCGACGCCGGGCCAGTAGTACTGGTTGAGAACGAGAATTCGCTGGCGAGGCACCGCAGTACGCTAGCGCCGATCTCCCACGGCTTCGCGCACCGCCTCGAGGAAGCCGTCGACGCTCGGGCCGTACCCCCAGTCGGCGGCGAGCTCTCGCGATCGCGCACCCTGGGCGCGGCGCAGCTCCCGATCGGCAGCGAGCTCGCGAAGGGCACGCGCGGCCGCGGCAACGTCTCCTGGTGCGACGAGCGCGCCGTTCTCGCCGTCACGGAGCAGGTCGTGTGCCGCGCCGACCCGGTCGGAGAGGACGAGCGGGAGACCGCAGGCGCCCGCCTCGTTCACGACGACCGCCCAGGGCTCTCGCTCGGAGAGGAGCGCGAAGACGTCTGCGGCGACGTACAGCTCGACGATCCTCTCCCAGTCGAGATCGCCCGTGAGCACGAGCTTCACGCCGAGCTCACCGGCGAGCTGCTCGAGACGCGACCGTTCTCCACCCTCCCCGGCGACGACGAGCAGGAGGCGCTCGTCCGCCGCTTCGTCGACCGCTCGCACGAGGTGGTCGAGCCCCTTCTCCGGCGCGAGACGCGCGACGGACAGAACGACGACATCATCCGGATCTGCACCCAGCGCGCTCCGAAGCTCCGGTCGACGATCCGCGAGACGAGACGCATTGGCACCGAACTCCTCGACGTCCACGGTGTTCGCGAACACGCGCACGCTATCCGCTGGCGCCCCGCGGACGATCATCGAGTTGCGGGCGAGCGTCCCGGTGACGAGAACGCCCGCCGCATTCGCCACGATCGGCGGGACGACGGTGTCCTTCACTGTTCGACGCCAGCTCGGGCGAGGCCCCTCGTCGTGGCTCTCCACGACCAGGACGTACGGGACGCCGCGCACCCGGCACCAGGCGATCGCCGCCTGGGCGGCGAACGTGCTCCACCCGGAGACGACGACGACGACGGGTCGGATGTCCTCGAGAGCCGACACGACGCCCGGCGTCAGCGGATAGTCGTGATGGAGCACGCGGGCGGCGCCCGGGATGCGTAGGCCGCGGAGAAAGACAGCTCGGTGCTTCTGCTCGACGCGCCAGGTGCGTCCGGCGACGGTTCCCGCCGCGTAGACGACGGTCAGGTCGATCTCCGGGAGCGCAGCGACGCGGTCGAGGAGCGGAGCACGATACGGCGTGGGCTCCGGGAAGACGGCCGCGACCCGGATCGGCGGCGCAGCCGGCGCCGCGGCGAGTGCGCGGAGCAGGTCGGCGGCGTCGCGCTCGGCGCGCTTCGTGAGCGCGCGCCGCCGAGCGCGGCGGGCGGCGACATGAGCCGGGAGCAGCGGGTCAAGCCGCACGGCCTCGCTCAGAACGACAGCGCCGGCTGTTCCGCGCGCGCGAGACGCGAGCCCGGCGAGCGCCCGCGCGGCCGCAGCGCGCACGGCTGCGAGCTCGCCCTCGGGGTATGCGTGCTCGGCTTCGAAGCTCCGCTCGAGCTCGACGAAAGCCGCCGCGGCGTCCTCCACGTCGGCGTCGACCTCGGCGCCGAGCCAGACCTGACGCGCGAGCCCCGCGAGCCGGGCGGAGAGCTCGGGCGCGACGGCTTCGATCTGCCGCAGCGAGACCTCCTCTGCGAGCGTGCGCTGAAGTTCGCCGCGACGTTGCGAGGCCTGCTGCGCATGAAGCCGGTGCAGCACGAGCGGCGCCTCGATGCAGTCGCCCTCGGCGACGGCGAGAACGCGGGTCCAGAGGTCGTAGTCCTCGGACTCGCCGAACGACGTGTCGTAGCGCAATCCATGGGTCTCGAGCAACTCGCGCTCAAGCACCGCCGTGTTGTGGAACACCGGAGCGCTGAAGAGAGCGCGCCAGCGCATCGAGGCGCGACCGGCGTCGTGGAGGTGCAGGTCGCGCGGCTCGCCATCCTCCTCGATGTCGAGGACGCCCGAGCCGACGAGCCCGAGGTCCGGCCGCGAGTCGAGGAGCTCGAGGCTCCGCTCGAGCCAGTCAGCGAAGGCCGCGTCGTCGGCGTCCATGCGCGCGATGTAGCGGCCGCGAGCCTCGTCGAGAGCGCGATTGAGCGACCCGGCGAGCCCGAGCTGCGCCTCGTTCCGGAGTACGCGCACGCGTGGGTGTGCGAGTGAGGCGAGAGTGCTGCCCGTGCCGTCGGAGGAGCAGTCGTCGACAACGACGAGCTCGAGGTCGGTGACGGTCTGGCGCAGGACGCTGAGGAGCGCCGTCCGAACGAACGGCTCGCCGTCGTGCACGGCGACGAGGACGGAGACGAGCGGCGCGGTCGACACGGGTGTGTCGTAGCCTACGGCCCGTGTCGCGGGAGCTTCCGTCGTTCGACCTCGTCGTCGCGACGGTCGGAAGAGCGGACGAGCTCGGCCGCCTGCTCGACTCGCTGGAGGCTCAGGACTACCCGGCCCTGCGGGTTCTCGTCGCCGACCAGAACGACGACCTACGAGCAGCAGATCTCCTCGTAGGAAGACCGCTGGAGCTCGTTCACCTGCAGTCGGAGGCAGGGCTGTCGCGCGCGCGGAACGTCGCCCTCGAGCACGTGAGCGCGGACGTCGTGGCGTTTCCCGACGACGACTGCGTCTACCCGCCTGGACTGCTTTTGCGCGTCGCCGAGCGGTTCGCGCACGACGACATGCTCGACGGTCTCACGGGCCGAGCTGCCGACTCGTCCGGGCTCTCGGCTCCCTCCTGGAAGAGCAGCGCGGCGACATTGAGCGACGACAACCTCTGGAACCGCGCGATCTCGTTCACGATCTTCCTCCGTCGCAGCATCGTCGAACGGGTGGGCACCTTCGACGAGCGGCTCGGCCTAGGCTCTACGGAGCCGTGGGGATCGGGCGAGGAGATCGACTTCCTCGTACGCGCGATCCGCACGGGAGCACGGATCGAATATGACCCGAGCCTCGTCGTGCAGCACGACGTGCGCGAGAACGACGCGCGCATCGGCTTCCGCGACGGCGCGAGCGTCGGGTACCTGCTTCGCAAGCACGCGTACCCGGCCCGGACCGTCGGCCGGATGCTCGTCAGGCCCGCGGGCGGTGCTCTCGTGTCGCTCGCCCGTCAGAACGGATCGGGCGCGCGCTACCAGCTCGAGACCCTACGCGGCCGCCTGCGCGGCTACTTCGGAGCGAGGCGCTCGAAGATGTCCGCATGACGCTCGAGCCACGGCTCGAGCGAGAAGCGCTCGACTGCCCGAGCACGTGCCGCGGCGGAGTACCGCGGGAGATCGTCGAGGACGCGCGTCACGGCGTCCGCGAGCGCGTCGGGTGACGGCGGCTCGTCGCGCTCCCACGAGACCGGGTGCGCGACGCCGATGCCCGCGACGTCGCCGACGAGCTCGCTCGTCCCACCGCTCGCCGGATGGACGACCGGCAAGCCGCAGGCCATCGCCTCGACGACGAGCGTCGGACACGGGTCCTGCACCTTCGTATGGAGCAGCAGATGTGCTCTTCGGAACACGCTCGGCGCGTCGCGCTGTGCATACCCGCCGACGAGGTCCACACTTCCGCGAAGGCCGAGCTCGTCGAGCAGCGGGTCGATCGGGCTGACGAGCCGCCCGGTTATCAGAAGCCGCGCGTCGGGCCGATCCGCGCGGAGCGCTGCCAGCGTCCGCAGCGCGAGCTCGAGCCGGTACGCCTGGGTCTGGTCGCCGCCGAGGAGAAGGACGCGCCCGCCCCCAGGTGGCGTCGTCGCCGGCGTGAAGTGCGTCGTGTCCGCGGCGTTGTGGAGGATCTCCCAGGTTCCGCGAGGTGCGCCCAGGAACTCGTTCGCCGACTGTTTCGAGAACTCGCTCTGGTACACGACGTGGTCGGCCGCGAGGACAGCGCGCCGCAGCGGGTCGTTCAGGTCGTCGGAGCGCTCCCCCGCCCAGCCGGGGTAGGCGACTCCGTCCTGATTGACGACGATCGCCGCCCCGCGTCGCTTCGCGATCCGCAGGAGCGGACCGACGTCGCGCGGGAGCCACGTCGTTCCGAGGTAGAGAACCGAGAAGTTTGTCGGCGAGTTCGGGAAGAGCGCGTTCAGCTTCTGCGCCTTCGCCGTCCCCCCGGCGGCGCGCTCGCCCGGAGCCGGGACGCAATCGTGCCCGTAGAACACGCGAACGCCGGGCCTCGCGCGACCCGACGCGAGCAGCCTCGCCCACCGGCTCGCTGCGCGGCCGTACCTCCCCCCTCGGGCAGCGCTCAGATCCACGGGCTCATACGTCGTCGCCCATGACGACGAAGCCGTCGAGGAGAGCCCGCCAGCGAGGGCGAAGCGCTGGGTACGAGTTCTCGTCGGCCGTCACCCGGCCCGCCTCGCGCATGCGCGCAACCTCGTTCGGCGACGCACCCGCGACGTGCACGACAGCACCGGCCAGTGCCTCGACGTCCTCGACGTCGACCATCCACCCGTTCACGCCATGCTGGACGAGGTCGGCGGCCTGCCCGACTCGTGTCGTGACGAGCGGGACGCCCGTCGCCATCGACTCGAGCACCGCGCGCGGCCCTCCCTCGTCGCGCGACGCGACAACGCAGACGTCGATCGCCTCGTATGCCTTCGCGACCGCGTCGACGTCGTCCAGCAGCGCGTGCCGATAGGGAACCCCGAGTCGCTCGAGCCCCGCCCGCACGAAGTTACGCGACGGCCCGGTCAGGAGGAAGCACAGCTCGGGAACCAGATCGCGAAGCCGCTCGGCGACGGAGAGGAGCACGTCGGGCCCCTTGATCAGCTTCGGCTCGAGACCCTCTCCCCAGCCGACGCCGTCCTTCTGAAACGAGCCGACGACGAACGCGGACGCAGGAAGGCCGAAGCGCCGGCGCGCATCGCCGACGCTCTCGAGCGAACGGAGCGGAAACGCGTCGACATCGATACCGATCGGGATGCGGTGCACCTTCTCCCGTGCCATGCCGGTCTCGAGGACGAGCTTCTCCATCTCCCGATTGGTGACCTGGACGCGATCGATCTCCCGATGACGCCTATGCATCGTGTCGAAGCAGGCGTCGAACTCGGGCATCCCGGGCGTGCCCGGGCGACCGTGGAAGTACGCGAAGCCGAGGTTGTTCCCGCGCCGCTCGAAGTCGTGGAGCAGCAGCGTGAACTGGCTCTGGTGGAAGATCGACTGGCTCTCCACCGCGTTGATCCACTCCGGCGGGCCGAGCTGGATCCCGAGCGCGTGAGCGGTGCGCACGAGCTGACGCGCCTCGTACGAGAGCACCCATTCGGCGGCCTCCTGGCCGATGAAGAGACGCGAGTGCCGGCCCCAGCCACGGGTGCGACGACCGACGACGGCGCGCCGCATAGGCCGCCCGACCGGCGCCGCGAGGCGCCGTGCGCGCTCGCGCACCGACACGTCAGCGGTCGGCGAGCGTTTCGGTGACCTCGTGTCCCGCCCGGAGCCGCTCGAGATCCGAGTCGACCAGCAGATGCACGAGACCTTCGAAGTCGAGGGTCGGCGACCAGCCCAGCTGCTCGCGGGCCCTCGACGCGTCACCGACGAGATCGTGCAGCTCGGCCTTCCCGCGGACGAGCGAGTCGTCGACCCGAACGTGCTCCTCCCAGTCGAGCCCGACCCGGGCGAACGCGCACTCCACGAGCTCACGGACGCTGTGGGTCACGCCCGTCGCAACGACGTAGTCCGCGGGCGTGTCGCGCTGGATCATCAGCCACATCGCGCGGACGTAGTCGCCTGCAAAGCCCCAGTCGCGCCGTGCGTCGAGATCGCCGAGGGAGACCTCTTGCTCCTGACCGAGGCTGATCGCGGCCGCCGCCTTCGAGATCTTCCGCGTCACGAAGTCGAGCGGCCTCCGGGGGGACTCGTGGTTGTAGAGGATCCCGGACGTCGCGTGGAGGCCGTATCGGCTCCGGTAGCTCCGCGTGATGAAGTGGGCGTAGGCCTTCGCGACGCCGTACGGTGTCACGGGCGCCAGTGGGGTCTCCTCGGTCTGGGGGACTTCACGCGGCTCACCGAAGATCTCGCTGGACGACGCCTGGTAGAAGCGGATCTCGTCATCGACCCGGCGGATCGCCTCGAGCAGTGCCGTGCACCCTACTGCGGCGAACTCCGCCGTCAGGACCGGCTGACGCCACGACATCGGGACGAACGACGGCGACGCGAGGTTGTAGACCTCGTGTGGCCTGCAGCCAGAGAGCACGTCGACGAGGGCGAGCTCGTCGAGGACGTCGGCCTGACGAAGCTCGATGCGATCGCGGATCGGTTCCAGATTGTCGAAACGGCTCTCGACGGGCTGGCGTACGACACCGAAGACGTCATACCCCTCCGCGAGTAGAAGCTCGGCGAGGAACGATCCGTCCTGACCGGCAATCCCGATGATGAGCGCGCGCCTGCGATACATGGCGCCCAGCACCTTAGCGCCGCCGCCTCACGACCCATCCTTGCGCGCCTCTACCATCCCCGCGCGTGGACGCCGAGAATCCGAGTCGCCGGCCAATCGTCGCGCTGGCGGGCATCGTCGTCGGCGCGTTCCTGATCTACGCCTTCCTTTCCACCCTCGTGAGCGTGCCGCGCGTCCATCCCGACGAGGTGCGCTACATGATCGGTGCGTCGTCGCTCGTCGAGGGCGACGGTCTGGGCTTGCGCGGCGACGAGTACGGCTTCGGGCCGCTGCACGCCGCAGTGCTGTCGCTCGTCCTCTGGCTGTCGTCCGATCTCGAGGCCGCGTATCCGTGGTTCAAGGTCGTGAACGCGCTCTTCTGGGGGCTCACCGCCGTCCCGGTGTACCTGCTGGCCCGCAGGCTCGTCTCGCAGTGGTGGGCCGTCCTAGCGGCGGGGCTCACCGTGGCGATCCCGTCGTCGATCTCCGTCGCGACCGTGATGACGGAGAGCATCGCGTTCCTCGCCGCAGCGTGGGCGCTCTACGCCACGATGCTCGCGCTCGAGCGGCCAACCGCCTTCCGCCAGCTCGTGTTGCTCGCCGCGATCGGGGTGGCGTTCCTGACGCGATCGCAGCTCGGCGTGCTGTACGTCGGCTGGCTCGTTGCGCTCGGGCTCCACTGGTGGATCAGCCCCGCCGCGAGACCGCGCGGGCCAGCTGGCTGGAGACGTCTGTGGCCGAGCGCGCTCCCACTGCTCGCGGCCGTCGCGTTCCTCGCGGCACGGCTCGTCGGCGGCTCCTCACCGCGCGACTCGCTCGGCGCCTACTGGGAGCTGTGGCGCGGCTACGACCCGTTCGGCGTGGCGAAGTGGATCGTGTACCACCTCGCCGACATCGAGATCTACCTCGCCGTGATCCCGCTCACGGTCGCGCCGATCGTCCTGACGCAGCTCGCACGGCGGGGGCGCGCAGGCGCCGCGATCGACTCCGCCTTCGCGTCGCTCTTCCTCGCCGCGAACGCGACCGGTCTCCTCGTCGTCGCGGCCTTCACGAGCACGCCGTGGGGCTACGACCGCCTGCACGACCGCTACGCGTTCTACCTCCTCCCGCTGTGGTTGATCGTCTTCGTCGTCTGGCTCGCAGACGGGCTCCCCCGTCCACTCGTAGCGACCGCGACCGGAGTCGTGTTCGCGCTCGTCCTGCCCGCGGTTCTCCCGTTCCGCCAGCTCGCGAACGAGGCCGGCATCGACACCGTTCCGGGTGCGCTCTGGGTCTGGGTCGAGGCTCAGGTAGCCGGTCCGGGGCCGCTGTCGGGCTCGCGTCTCCTGGCGGTGTTCGTCATCGGGCTGCTGCTGGCGATGATGTTCGTGCCCAGGCGTGCGGCAGCCGCGCTCGTGGTAGGCGTGCTCGCAGTGCTGCTCGTCACGAGCGTCCTCGCGTGGGAGCGCGTAATCGACGCTCCCGAGGACGCGGTCTTCGCCGGCGGCCTCGAGCGCACCTGGGTCGACGACGCCGTCGGCCCCGATGCGCGAGTGACGAAGCTCTACATCGATACCGCGTGCGGCTCGGCGCTGATCGGCCATGCGCTCTTCCTGACCGAGGCGTTCAACGAGAGCGTCGACCGAGCCGCCTACATCGGCGACTCCACTCCCGACGGCCTGCCCATCGAGCGCGTGGAGGTCGGGCCGGGTGGAGCGCTCCTCGTCTCTCCGGGCAACCCGCTCGTGGCCGACTACGTCTTCACGCAACGCGGCCTCGAGCTCGCCGGCGAGACCGTCGCCACGGGAACGAACGCCGGGCTCGTCCTGTGGCGCGTCGACGGCCCCGTGAGCGTCGTCGGCGCAGAGACCAACACGAAGCTCGCGGCCGCAGCCTGCTCCTAGCGCACGCGCCTGAGGTAGCCGCTCGGGTTGAACGTGATGAGGAACTTCTCGCGCTCGCGATCGATCTCAAACTCGTCGGTCGTCGCGAGGAAGGACCCGATCGCCTCCAGCGGGCCCGGCATAAGGTCCTTCCGGATCCGCCCGATGTTCGAGTCCTCGACGATCACGTAGCAGCCGACGGGCACCATCGGCGCGTACGCCGCGAGTTCGGCCTCGACGTGAGCCTGCGAGTGATCCGAGTCCAGGATGACGAGGACCGGCCGGCCGGCCGCACGCTCGCGGACCTCCTCGAGCACGGCTTGGTCGGTGGACGATCGCCCTCCGAGATACGTGATCCGTGTGTGCGAGGGGTAGTCGTCGCGGACAGGCTCGATGTCGACGGAGATCACCTCGCCGCGGCCGACGAGGTCGCACATGGACGCGAGGTAGAGCGCGCTTCCACCGCGGTACGTCCCCGTCTCGACGACGAGCTCGGGCCGAGTCTCGAACACGATCTCCTGGTAGATCCAGAGGTCGAGCGGGTTCTTGAGCGCCTGGGCCCCGAGCCAGCGGGCGTAAGTCCACGCATCGGATTCGTACAGGACGTCGTGCGCGCGTGCGACGGCAGCGCGGTCGAGGCTGCGGTCGGTACGAAAGCGGACGGAGGTGTAGGCGCGGCGGACGTAGTTCGGCACGGGCCGCCGATTCTACGGCGGCGTCCCGGCACGCCACCCGAACACCCCGAGGTAGGCGTCCGCGACGTCGGAGAGGGACGGAACGGCGATGTGTGCGCGAAACGCGTCCAGGTCGGTGGCCAGCCGCTCGAGCACGTCTGGGAGCTCCTCGGGAGCGCGGAAGGGCAGGCCCGCCGCGCCGACGAGCTCCGGGTGACCTCCGCTGTCGCGGTACGCCGCGGGCAGCCCGCAGGCGAGCGCTTCGAGGAGTGCGTTCGAGCACGGATCGTCACGGCTAGCCGCGAGGTACACGTCGTACGTGCGGAGGAGGCGCGCGACGCCGTGCGAGTCGAGGGCCGACACGTGCTCGATCCGGGAGAACCGCCGCCGTGACTGGCCGACGAAGGTGACGGCGACGCGCTGCGGGTCGACGTTGTCGTCGAGCCACGCGAGCACGTCCGCGCCTTTGCGCTCGTTCTGCGACCAGCTCGACGCGATAACGCGCAGGGGCCGGCCGTCGAAGGGCTTGCGTGTCGCGGGCGGGTGAAAGATCGCAGGATCGACCGTGTTCGAGATCACCACGGGTGCGCGAAGCTCGATCCCCAGCTCGACGTGCTTTTCGAGGCTGTACCGCGACTGCAGGACGGTCGCGTCGGCAAGCTCGGCGTTCACCTCTGCGATACGTGCATCCGTCCCGTCGTCGAAGCCGCGATAGACGCCGATCGGCCCGTCGACGCGATGCACTATCCGGCAGTCGTCCCGCGCGAACCGGCGCAGGCGCGCGAAGTCGAAGTTGAACGAGTTGAACAGGCACGCTTGCGTGCCGCCCGACACACGGTTGTGCTCGACGGAGAGCCCGCGCCGCTCGAGCTCCCTCACCAGCGCGCGCAGGAACTGGTGCCCACCGCCCGCCGGCGCCGGCTCGAACTCGTGGAAGAGCGCAACGTCGGCGCGCCCGTGCCGAGTCGTCGACCGAGCGAGCTCGGTGCGAACCCGACGTACCGCATGGCGACCTACGCTGCGAACACTGTAACGCACCGCCGCCAGCTGTCTCACTCCGATCGGAGCTTCCATACCTGGACTCCGGGATACTCCTCCTCGACGAGCTCGTACCGCCGATCGAGCAGGAGCCTCGCGCGCATCACGAACGCATTCCACGTGGGGTAGTCACCGTACGGCTCGAAGAACCCGAGAGTCACGAGAACGAATGCGGGCCGCTGTCGTTCCGCGCAGCTCGACGTCTCGTCGAACTGAGCCTGAACGCTGAAGAGGTACAGGTGGAAGTATCGGCACTCGAGATCGAACGAGTCGTCGATGAACGCAGCGTGGCCCCCTTCGCTGTTGGAGCCGAAGACCATGTATCCGACACGGCGTTCATCCGGTAGGAACCGGCCGCGTGCGCGCTCCAGGGCGATGGCGCCGGGGCTGATGACGGGTGAGGTCCACAGGGACGAGACGTCCCTCCCCTCAGCGACCTTCAGCGACGTCCAAAGCGCGAAGAGGGCGACGCCCCCGGCCGCCACGAGACTCCAGCGCCTGCCGAGCATCGCGCCTGCCCGCCAGACCAGCGCACACGAGACAAGCGTGACGGGATACGCCAGGAGCTGCAGGTGAATGTCCCCGTACGCTGTCAGCGCGACGATCACGAGCGCTGCGACGAGCGTGATCGCAGCCATCCCGACGAGCGCCCGCTCGGCGCGCACCCCGCGCGCCGACGCGACGCAGCCGACCACGGCGAAGACTGCGAGAAAGAGGATCGCAGCGGGAAGCTGCCAACGACCGGCGGTATAGAAGAAGTCGGTGCCGACACGAAGGTGCTCCCAGGCCCTGCCGGCGAGCCCGTCGGATCGGGTGCGGGCGGACGCGTAGTAGACGTTGTACGAGAAGATCTCCACGTACGAGCGCAGCTCTCCCCGCACGCCGAGCACCGCAGCGGCGGCCAGGAGGGCAATCCCGGCTCCGAGCGCTCCACGCCCCACCGAGCGTCGGCGCGAATCCTCCGGCACGTGAAATGCGAGCAAGGCAACGAGGGGCGCCACGAGAAGTGGGGCGAGATTGAGCTTCATCAGCATCGCGGCGACCACCACCGCGCCCGAGGCCGCATACCAGCCACGGATCCATAGCCACGGCACGAGGGGAGCGACGGAAAGAGCGCCCAACATCGACAGTCCGACGAGGTACCACTCGGCGGTGAGCGCCAGCGGGTACACGAGGAAACCCACGATCGCCACCGCGCGCGGCGCGCGCAGCTCGCGCAGGAGAAGTGCCATGGAGACAGCTGCGACCGCAAGCCACAGCCCGTCGAGCAAGAACGGACCGCGCCAGCCAGCGGCCCAGAGCGCGCCCGCCCAGCTGTAGAAGAAGAGAGGATCCTTGTTGTCGAAGACCTCGGCGTAGAGCCGGTCGCCGTCGAGGAGCCTCCCCGCGACGCTCAGGAACACGCCCTGATCGCCCGCCACGAAAGGCTCCCCGCGAAGGAGCAAGAGCGCGAATCCGAGGAGGAGCGCGAACACGCCGACCCCGATGTGCCGACGCGCGGACACGGTCACCGACGCTTCCACACCTCGACGTCGTGCGCAGTCAGCGCGCGCTCGTAGTCGGTGGCGAGAATGCGCCGCGCGCCCGCCACATACTCCTCCCAGCGCGGTATGGCGATCGGGTCGTAGAAGCCCGGCGTGACGATCACCAGCGTGGGACGCTCCTCCCGCACGCAGTCGAGGGTCTCGACGAGCTGGGACTTGTGGAACGGGTATTGGTGGAACCACCGGCAGGCGAGCTCGAGGCCGTCGCCGGCGAACGCCGCGTGGCCGTTCTCGCTGTTTCGCCCGAAGACGGAGTACGTGACGGACGACGACGGAAGATCGGCCCTGACGGTCTTTAGCGAGGTTCCCGGGAAGCTGATCGGATCCCTCGACCACGGCTGCACCTCGAGGCCGTCGCGCTCGAGAGACGCCGACAGCCCGAGAGCCACGAGCAGCACGGCGGCAGCGGCGGCTAGCACACGACCGAGCGCTCGATCTACGACGGCGACGATTGTCGCCGCGCCGAGCACGACCGGGAACGCGAGCATCTGAAGGTGTGAGTGGAAGAGTGCGGTCATCGCGACGGTCACGAGCGCGGCCAGGGCGGCCGTCGCCGTGACGGCTGCGAGCGAGCCGAGCTCGCGACGGGCTCGCAGCCAGGCGACGACGAGCGCCGCGAGGCCGATGGTCACGAGACCTGCCGCCGCGACCGGTTGCCATCTCCCGGCGGCCCACAGGAAGTCGGGAATGAGCGAGACGTGCTCGACCACGCTGCCCGAGCCGCCCTGCGTCACCAGGCCTTCGTCCGCGTAGTCGACGTTGTAGAGGACGATGTCGAAGTACGGCCCGAGCTCACCGCGCGCCGCGAGTACGAAGGCCGCCGTCCCCACCACGCCGAGCAAGCCCGCGACGCCTCGCGCGAAACGCTGCCCCCGACTACCGTCGGGCACGCCGAGCAGGAGCAGGGCGACCACGGGGGCGGCGACCACGAGCGCGAGGTTGACCTTGAACAGGATGGCAACACCGAGAGCAACCCCGGCCAGGAGCGATCGCTCGCGGAGCCACAGCCAGGCCGCTGCCGGAGCGAGCGCAAGCGCGGCGAGCATCGACGTCGCGGGCTCGTACCACGAGGCGGTGAGCGCGAGCGGATAGAGCACCGCCGCCGCGAGCATCGCGACCTTCCCAGCACGCAGCTCCCGCACGAGCAGCCCCATGGCCAGGCCGCCGAGCGCGAGCCAGAGACCGTCGAGAAGCGCGGGCGTACGCCAGTCGCCCACCCACAGGGCCGCCGCGTAGCCGTAGTAGAAGAGCGGGTCCTTGTTGTCCGCGACATCCGCGTAGAGCCGGTCTCCCTCGAGCAACCGAGCGCCAACGCTGAGGAAGATCCCGTTGTCGCCCCACTCGCGCGGATGAACCCGAACCACGAGAAGCAGAGCCGTCAGCAGGAGCACGGACGCCGCCATGACCCCTGCGCCGGACGACGACGTGCTCGGCCGCCGCATGCGCGTAGCTTTGTTCATGCGACGGACACCTCGCGCAGGACCGCCTCGATCCGGTCGACGTACCGCTCCCACGTCAGGCCCTGCTCCACGGTCTGTCGCGCCCTGGCGCCGAGCGCACGTGCGCGCCACTCGTCGCGCAGGACATCTGCCACGGCACGTCGAAACGCCGGTGCGTCGCCAGGCTCCACCAGCCGGCAGTTCTCCCCGTCCACGAGGCCGTAGCCGCTCTGGATCGCCTTCGTCCCCGACACCACGACCGGCTTTCCGAGCGCCATCGCCTGCAGCAGCACCGTCGTCGCCCCCGAGTAGCTGTTGTCGAGAACCGGAAGCGCCACGACACGCGCCTCCTCGAGTCGCCGGCGCATGGCCTCGAACGGCACGTCGGCCTCGACCTCGACGTTCGCAGGGATCGCTGCGAGCGTGCGGGCACGATCGCCGGTCGTCACGACCCGGAACGCACGGTTGGGTAGCTCGGCGGCCACCGCCAGCAGCAGCTCGATGTCGCGGTGCGGGTCGGCCCCGACCGACAGGACGTCGACGGACACCCGTGGGCTCGACGGCGCGAATCTCCGCTCGTCGACCCCGAACGGCACGAATTCGACACGCGTTGACTCGCCGTATGCAGCGAGCCAGCGACGCAGCTCCTCGACCTCGAACTCGCTGTACGCGAGCACGGCAGCGGACGACGCGAGCGCGCGCGCGTACAGCCGGCGCATGCGCTGCGAGCGGAGCCGGGCGAGCCGCTCCGGAAGGCCGACCGCGACGTAGACGAGCGGGGGCCGCACTCGTCCCGCCCGGTTCAGGAGCATCAGGGGAATCCCGACCGTGTCGACGGTCGAAAGGACGACGTCGGCGCGGTTCGCGCGGCGGAGCGACCCGAGCACGGTGGCGAAGTCGCCGCCGTACCCGCCCGCCCGCTCGAGGCCCGCCTTCGGCACGGCGCCCATGCTCTTCGCCCAGGCCGGCGGAGGCGAGCCGCTCTCGAGGTTGTGCGCCGTTGTCCAGCCCCGCTCGGCTAGCTGGTCCAGGCCGAAGAGCAGGTAGCGCTCGGCCAATCCGAGAGGGGACGACAGCGCAGCCCGTCGCTGGAGGGAGTCGCGGTAGACATAGAAGACGGAGGGCACGGTCGCGGAGGTAAGGTAGGCGACCGGTCGCCAGGAAGCAGCCGCCGAACGATGCACAGACAGACGACTACGTTCTCACGCCGCGTGAACCGCGTCTTCACGCACCGGGCGGATCGCGTCGCCAAGGCTGTCGAGCGGCGCGGAATCCGCGCGACGTACGAGCTCCACGACCACCTGCTGTCGAACCGCAAGAGCCGCGCGTCGTTCGAGGCAGATCGCCCCGAGCTGGACGACGTTCAGCGGCGCATCCTCGCCGACGTCGGAGAGAGCGGCTTCTCGACCGTCACGTTCGACGACCTCTTCGCCGATCCGCAGCACTGGGGCGAGCTCGAGGCGATGCGCGACCTCTTCGTCTCGGAGACCGAGGCCGACCTCGCCAAGGGCGGGGAGCACGTCCGCGTACGCGCAGGCAAGGAGTTCGTCGTGCGCCTGCACAGCTACGGGGTAGCGCTCGGCCTCGACGACCCGTGGTTCCGCGCCGTCGCCTCGCGCCGCCTCCTCGACATCGCCAACACATACCTGGAGATGTGGTCGAAGCTCGAATACGTCGACGTCTGGTACTCCGTGCCGCAACCGGCCGACGCCGAGCGCGTCTCCTCGCAGCGCTGGCACCGCGACTACAACGACAAGCACCTACTGAAGGTGTTCTGCTACCTCGCCGACGTCGACGAGAAGATGGGCCCGTTCCAGTACGTGCCCGGAAGCCAGCCGAGCGGCCCGTACGCCGACGCGTGGCCGTGGCAGCCGCTCGGGCAGAACTACCCGACGGAGGAGGAGCTCGAGACGCTCGTCCCCGCGTCGGCGATCAAGACCTTCACGGCGCCGAAGGGGACGCTCATCTTCTGCAACACGGCCGGCTTCCACCGCGGCGGCTTCTCGACGACCGACCCGCGCGTGCTCGCAACGGCGACGTACTCCTCGCCGGCCTCGCTCGCGTCACTGACGGTGCGGAGCTACTCCTTCGCGGACGCACCGGCTGCGCTGGACGCTCCGACGCGCTACGCGATTACCTGAAGTCGGAGCCTCGCGAACGCGCGCTGGCAGAGCGCCGCCGGTCGTCGGACCCGATAGGCATCATGTGTCACTCGCAGGGGGTCGTCAAGAATCGTGAATCGCCTAGCCGAAAAGTCCGTCGCGAACGTTCAGCAGTACTGGGATGCGCGCCCGTGCAACGTCCGACACTCGCCGAAACCGATCGGCTCGCCCGAGTACTTCGACGAGGTGGAGGCTCGCAAGTACCGGGTCGAGCCCCATATCCCGGCGTTCGCCGACTTTGCGAGCTGGCGTGGGAAGCGCGTTCTCGAAGTCGGATGCGGCATCGGTACCGACACGATGAACTTCGCACGGGCGGGCGCAGCCGTCACGGCTGTCGATCTCTCCGGCGAGTCGCTTCGCATCGCCCGGGAACGCGCGCAGGTCTTCGGGTTGAGCAAGCACATCGACTTCGTTCACGCGAATGCAGAGGAGCTCACGTCCGCACTTCCTGACGGGCAGTACGACCTCGTCTATTCGTTCGGAGTCGTGCACCACACCCCGCATCCCGAGCGCGCGCTGGCGCAGATGCGCCAGCTGGCTGCGCCGGGCGGAACCCTCAGGCTCATGGTCTATTACCGGCGCTCGTGGAAGGTCCTCTCGATCGTGGCCCGCGGCAGCGGACGAGTCTGGAAGACGGATGAGCTCGTTGCGATGAACTCCGAGGCACAGACAGGGTGCCCGGTGACCTACACGTACACGCGGCGGCAGGCACGCGAGCTCGTGGAGACGGCGGGCTTCCGCGTCAACCGAGTGTGGGTCGACCACATCTTCCCGTACCGGATCGCCGACTACCTCGAGTACCGCTACGTGAAGCAACCCCATTTCCGCTGGATGCCGGATTCGATCTTCCGCGCGCTCGAGCGGCACGCGGGCTGGCATCTCATGGTGGATGCGGACCGCCCCGCATGACGCGCGTCGCGATCGTCGGTCTCGGAAAGCTCGGTGCTCCGCTCGCCGCCGTGCTCGCGAGCAAGGGTCACGACGTCACCGGAATCGACATCCGCGAGTCGACCGCGCAGCTGGTGAACGAGAGAATCGCGCCCGTCGCGGAGCCCGGGCTGCAGGAGCTCATCTCGGCCCACGGCGACCGGCTCCGCGCCACGACGAACCTGGAAGAAGCTGCTGAAGCGGACATCTCGATCCTTCTCGTTCCCACGCCTTCATCCGACTGCGGCGCGTTCTTGAACGACCACGTCCTGGCGGCGACCGAGACGATCGCAGCGGCACTCGCTGGACGGTCTGCCTATCACGTCCTCGTCGTGGGGAGCACCGTGATGCCCGGCTCGTGCGAGTTGCAAGTTCGTCCTCTCCTGGAGCACGTTTCGGGCCGCCGAGTCGGTGAGACGCTCGGCCTCTGCTACAGCCCAGAGTTCATCGCGCTCGGAAGCGTCATACGCGACATGGTTACCCCGGACATGGTGCTGATCGGCGAGTCGGATGATGAGGCGGGAGACGCGCTCGAAGCCCTGTATAGGGGTGTCTGCGAGAACGATCCCCCGGTTCGTCGCATGAATCTCGTCAATGCGGAGCTAACGAAGATCGCCGTGAACACATACGTGACGATGAAGATCTCGTACGCCAATACCGTCGCGGACATCTGCGAGCGACTCGGAGGCGCCGACTCCGATACCGTCGCCGACGCTCTCGGGCTCGACTCCCGAATCGGACCGAAGTATCTACGCGGCGCCACGGCCTACGGTGGACCGTGCTTCCCGCGAGACAACAAGGCATTCGCGGCTCTCGCTCGACAGGTTCACACTGAACCACTCCTTGCCGAGGCGACCGACGCCGTGAATCGCATCCGTATCGACCGCCTTGCCCAGATGACGCAGTCGTACCTCACCGACGGAGACGCAGTCGGAATCCTCGGTCTCGCGTACAAACCGGGAACCAATGTGGCCGAGGAGAGCGCGGGCGTCGCCCTCGCCGCCGTGCTCGCGGACGCAGGTTACGACGTCCACGTCTACGACCCGGTCGTCGACGGAGCGGCGATTCCGGAGCTTGCGAATAGAGTTCAGTGCTCGCCGTCCTTTTCCGCGATCGTCCGAGAGTGCGATGTCATCGTCATGACGACGGCATGGCCGGAGTTCGACGAGCTTCCCGAGGACGCCGTTACCTCGTCGGCACCACGCCGCAAGGTCGTCATCGATTGCTGGCGCCGGCTACCCGAGTCCGAGCGCTCGAGTGAAGTCGACATCGTGCGGCTCGGTCAGAATCGTGATCCTTCACTTCAACTTCACGCTCTGAAGGAGTCCCCATGACGACACCGTCATCGAGAGCAGAGCCGATTCTCGTAGCCGGAGCGGGAGGCTTCATCGGCGGGTGGCTCGTGCGGCGCCTCCAGGAGGAGGGCTTCACGACACTCCGCGCCGTCGACAATAAGCCCATGAGCGACTGGTACCAGGTGTTGCCGGGGGTGGAGAGCCTGGTCGCCGACCTGCGCTCGCTCGACGAGTGCCGCGCTGCCTTGCAAGGAGTCAGGCACGTCTACAACCTGGCGTGCGACATGGGCGGAATGGGTTTCATCGAGGCGAACCGCGCCGCGTGCATGATGTCCGTCCTCATCAACACGCACCTGCTGATGGCTGGCCAGGAGGCGGGTGTGGAAAGACACTTCTACGCCTCCTCCGCCTGCATCTACAACGTCGAGCTGCAGCGAGCGCCGGAGGTCACCGCCCTCCGCGAGGGCGACGCGTACCCGGCTATGCCCGAGGACGGCTACGGCTGGGAGAAGCTCTTTTCCGAACGCATGTGCCGACACTTCTACGAGGACTTCGGAGTCGAGACGCGCGTTGCTCGGTACCACAACGTCTACGGCCCGCACGGAACGTACGACGGCGGCCGCGAGAAGGCCCCGGCGGCAATCTGCCGCAAGGTGGCGCGAGCGAGACTCGAGGGACTCGACGAGATCGAGGTCTGGGGCGACGGGGAGCAGACTCGGAGCTTCATGTACATCGACGATTGCCTGTACGGCACGCTTCGGATCATGGACAGCGACATTCGGGAGCCGATCAATCTCGGTTCGTCGGAACTGGTGTCGATCAACCAGCTCGTCGACATCGTCGAGGAGATTGCGGGCGTGCGGCTGAGGCGGCGCCACAACGTCGACGCGCCGAAGGGCGTTCGCGGCCGCAACTCAAACAATGCGCTCATCAAAGAGTGCCTCGATTGGGAGCCGAGCACGACGCTCGCGGTTGGGCTCGAGAGAACCTACGCCTGGATCTACGACGAGCTGAAGGCTTCGAATAGAGCAGCTCAGCGAGCCGTCGCTTCGGTCTGATGCCCGCGCGCGCGAAAGGCGCGTGGCCTGGCCTGTGATCTCGGTCATCGTCTTCGGACGGAATGACACGCACGGATACAACAACCACCGTCGTGTCGCCCTAAGCCTGAACTGCGTCGCGGAGATCCTCGACGACGAGGCTGACGAGATCGTGTTCGTCGACTACAACACGCCCGACGAGCTCCCGACCCTGATCGAGGCGCTCGCGGACACGCTGACGAACCGCTGTCTTTCCTCTCTCCGCGTCCTTCGAGTGAGAGCAAGCGCTCACCTGCGCATCTACGACGGGCGCACACATCTCCCGGTCATCGAGCCGCTCGCGCGCAACGTCGCGGTGCGACGCACGAACCCTGTGAACCGCTGGCTTCTCTCAACGACGACTGACATGATCCTCATCCCGAGAGACGGACGGAGTCTGAGCGAAATCTGCAGTCAGCTCGACGACGGCTTCTACGGCATTCCTCGCTTCGAGCTGCCCGAGTGGCTGTGGGAGCAACTGCCTCGAAGTGACGCGCGGCACGCCCTCACCGAGATCAAGCGGCTCGGTCCGGCCCTACGACTCGACGAGACCATGACGAGCCATCCGGAGATGGGTTTTGACGCGCCCGGAGACTTCCAGCTCGTGCTGCGAGAGGACTTCTTCGCAATCGACGGCTTCGACGAAGCAATGTTCCTGGGATGGCACGTTGACACGAATCTCAGCAAGCGCCTCGTCCTCCGGCGCGGCTCGATTGAAACTCTCGAGGGGAGCCTCGCCGGGTATCACTGCAACCACCGTCGAACGCCGACTGTGTACCACGACACAAACCTCGCGAACGACCTGGATCGTTTCTTTCACCGGCTCAGCCAGGCTGACATCCCCGAGCAGCGCGAGACGTGGGGCATGGCCGATGAGGCCCTCGAGCTCGTGTCGATTGGAGAGCCCGCAGACCGCGAGTTCACGTCCGCTGTGCTGGCCGCCGCGAGTGAGACGAGGGAGATAGCTCCACCAATGCGCTTCGACGCAACGGAGGCGAGGTTCTCGCTTGAGTACGACTCCCGGCACGTACTCCCCTTCGTCGCCGACGCATTGAGGATTGCGCCTCGGTGCGCTGCGATCGCATACATCGGAGTCAACCCGGAGCTCGAGCAGCTACTGGCAGCGGTTGTCGCCGACTGGAACGACGGCACGCTTCTCGTTCCGGCGCTCGACGACCCGAGCGAGGTCGCAGCGGCCGACGAGGCGGCAGATGTACTGGTTGTGGATCTGGGCGTCGACGCTAAGGGCTTCGGCGTACCGATCGCACAAGGGTCAGGTGCCGAGTTCACCGGGGCGCGTAGGGCGCTCGTGCAGACCTACGAGATCTTCCGCCGCATCGTCGATCTCGAACGTGCTCGGCTCGGGGGAGTGTGGACATCGCGACGGTTCGTCCTCGTCAACAGCAGTACGGAGTTCTGGGATGCCTTCGTGCTCGCGAATCTTCACTGCGGCGCGACAACTCCGCACTCGCGAGTTCGAAACGCAGTCGTCAGGCCGGAGCCGGACGCTTCCGAGGACGCGCTGGGTGGCGAGAAGCACGCGAACCGACTCGTCCGCTGGATCGCTCGCGACGACTCCGCCGGCGGACGCCTCGTCGTCGGGCAGGACGAGATGATTCGCGTTCGTGGCCTGATGGACTACTCGGGGTTCGGAGATGGGTGGTCGTATCCGGACTGGGATGGGATCTGGACCAAGGGAGCCCGGTCTGAGCTGGCGGTCGATCCCGGACACGACCCGCGAGGAGAGTGTTCGCTGACGTTTGGCTTCGACGCCGTCGCTCTTCCGCCACCCGCCGCTCTCGTCGTGAGGCTGGTTGTCAACGACACGGACGTCGAGACGCGCACATTCACAAGGGCCGTACCTGCGGCTCCGCCGCACGCTTCAAGAGGTGTGGCTGGAACGCGCCACCGTCTGCGCGGCGTCCTCGCTGCAGCAGCGCGACACGCTCGGGCTGCTGGAGTGCCGGGGGTCGACGCGACGATCTCAGCTGTACGCCGCGCATGCGGCCGCCAGCCGGAGGATCCGTTCCACTGGAGTGTTGGACTCCCCGAGCATGTCCACCTCGATCGGACGCTGAACATCGTCCTCGTCGTGGAAGAGCCCGTTGCATGGGCCGACGAACGACATCTCGGGCTGCACCTGCGCTCGCTGAGGGTCGAGCGCGGTCGAGGGTCGTAGGTGTACGATCGAATCAGCTGGCGGTGCTCAGTGCGCGTGCGAGCTCGCGAAGACCTTCGACCGCGACGACACGGTCGCTCTGCTCGGTCTCCTGCAGGAGGTGCCAGTTTGCTCGATTGTCGGGAATGTCCGACTCGTGCGCGAGATGGATCAGCGTGGCATCGGGTCCAGCGTGGCCGCAACGTAGTCCGATTCGTCGAAGTCTCGTCGCGATGTCGACGTCCTCTTCGCCCCACCCCTCGTAGCGCATGTCGTAACCGTTCACGCGCTCGAAGTCCGAGCGGGCGACACCGAGGAGATAGCCGTAGGTCCGATCGTGCGGCACGAACTCGGACAGACGGCGAGCGCCGACCTTCCGGCGGTCGCGTCGCGTGAGGCTGATCAGCGGCGCAGCGTGACTCCTGGCGCGAAGCCAGTCGAGCATTCCCCAGCGCTGAATGTCGAGCTCGCTCTCGAGAACACGCGCAGTGAGCGCCGACGAGAGGTCCATGCGGCGGCCTGCGACGAACCACCGTGGCTCGATGCATGAGCGCAGCGCACGCACGAAGTGCTGGCGCGGCACCGACTCGCCATGCATGAACACGAGGTAGTCCGCCTCGAGAGCAAGCGCGCCGAGATTCAAGGCTCGGGCGAGACGAAATCCCTCGTCAGGCTGCCACGCATGTGCGAGGCGCTCTCCGAAAGCAGAACGCCAGCTGTCGACGACGGTGGCGGTATCTGCGCCCGAGCCGTCGTCGGCGACTACGAGTACGAAGTCGCGATCAGACTGATCAGCGAGAGCGCGCAGCACCGCATGAAGCGCTTCGGGCCACTCATATGTGCTCACCACGACCCCGAGACGATTGCGGCGTGGCATCGAGGGAGAATGCCGGAACGCTTCAGCCGGTGACGGCGTCGGCGTGGAGAGGTTGTTCGACTATCGTCGCCCCCGTGAGATTCGAACGGTGAAGACGCCGCGAATGATCGAAAGCCCGGAGCTTACTCGGCTCCTCGTTGGGGAACGAGCATTCGGCGAGGATCCAATGTTCGTCGTGGACGTGGGAGCGAGTGGCGGCATCGACGGCTGCTGGTTCGAGTTCGGGGATCAGCTGAAGGCGATCGGGTTCGACCCGCTCACCACGGAGATCGAACGGCTCTCCGCGAACGCGCCTCGAGAGGTCGCATACGTCGCAGCCTGGGTCACGTCCCGATCTCCACATGTCGCCTCCGATGGTCCGGACACGCACTTCTTCTCACGAACGAGCGCGGTGCGAGCCGCCGAGATCGGCGCCCTCGACTACGCACGCGAGTACTTCAACGCAGGCGCGGAGATGGCTCTGGCCAGCGAGCGGATCGTGCTGGATGGCTACTTCGACGCGGACGACTCACAACAGATCGACTTCGTCAAGATCGACACCGATGGACACGACTTCGAAGTGCTTCGCGGCTGCGACAGAATCCTACATGGTCGGAGCAGGCCTACTCGAGAACCTCGAATCCGGCAGCCCGATGGGCTTGACAGAACACCGATTTTGGCTCGATCGCGATCGCGCGCCAGCCCAACCTGCGGTAGAGAGCGCTCATCGAGAGGAAGTCGGGCCGGGCGGCGCCGACATCGACGAACACACCAGCAGAGACCCCAGCAAAGAAGCAGTCGCGAACGATCTGGTCGAGATCGCCTTCAGCTGTGCCCACGGTGCAATTCCGGACCGCCGAGCACCCGCCGATATCCGCTCGTAGCCATACAGCACGAATGGTTATCGGGTCTCATTACTCGGCGTGCTCGCACGTCCAGTCGAGCAACGGGCGTACGACTCCGCGCCACTGGCCGCTGAACGTCCCGCGCGCCGAGTCGCCCTCGCCCGGATCGAGGACTTCGAAGGAGAGGGCCTCGTAGACGGCGGCGTGATGCTCGAGCTTAGGGAAGTCGATGCTGCAGATCGCGGCTTCGACGATGACGGATCCCTCGTTGAGGAGGTTGCCTGGGATCCACGCCGTGGCGACGTAGTCGCCGGGTGGCACGGGGTCGCTCCAGCGCTCGTGCGTGTCGATGGCGTTGAAGGCGACGGCGCCTTCCTGGTCGAGGATTTTGATCTTCGGAACCACGGGCTTTCCTTCACGCAGCACCCGGAACAGGATCTCGATCCCAATCTCCCGCCGAACGTCCATCACTCCTGGCGGGAGCCCGTCGTGCGGAACCGCCCTGAGCGCCAGGATCCGGGCGAGATCGTTCCCCGGAGCGTGGTCAGGCTCCCAGACACGTTCCGTGCCCGCGCTATGGGTCTGGTGGAGGTAGTTCGCGATCACCTGTGCAGGCTTGCCGTCCTCGACCAGCGTCCCGCTGTCTATCCAGAGGGCGCGGTCGCAGAGCTGCGCGATCGAAGGAAGCGCGTGAGAGACGAAGATCACCGTCCGACCGGTGTTCCCGAACTCCTCCATGCGTCCGAGGCATCGTCGCTGGAACTCAGCATCGCCGACCGAGAGCACCTCGTCCACGAGGATGACTTCCGGCTCGAAGTGGGCGGCGACGGCGAAGGCGAGGCGCACGTACATCCCGCTCGAATACCGCTTCACCGGCGTGTCGATGAACTTCTCGACTCCGGAGAACTCCACGATCTCGTCGAAGCGCCGCTCGACCTCCTGCCGCTTCATGCCCAGGATGGCGCCATTCAGGTAGACGTTTTCCCGCCCGGTGAGTTCCTGGTTGAAGCCGGTTCCGACCTCGAGCAAGCTGCCGACACGGCCGCGGATCTCGGCCCGCCCGAGCGTCGGCGACACTATGCGGGTGAGGATCTTCAGCAGCGTCGACTTGCCTGCGCCGTTTCGTCCGACGATCCCGAGCACTTGACCCTCGGGAACCTCGAAGGAGACGTCGCGGAGTGCCCAGATCTCCTGTTTCGGGCTGTCGTGCTCGCGACCCGTCAGACGCCTCGACGTGTGCACGAGTGTCTCGCGCAGCGTCCCGTACGCGGCCCGATACTCGCCTAGGCGGTATCGCTTCGAGAGCCCTTCGACCGTAATTGCGGTTGCCATCAGATCGTGTCGGCAAAGCTCGATTCGGAAGATCGGAAGACGGCGAGGCCGGCAATGAAGAGCGCGGCAGCTACTCCGACGCTCACCGCGACCTGAGCCGGGTTGGGGGTGCTCGCATCGAGGATCGCCCACCGCCAGCCCGCGATCACCGACGTCAGCGGGTTCAGCGAGAGGATCCACTGCCACTTCTCGGGAATCTGATCGACCGCGAACATGACGCCCGAGAGCAGCGGAAGAACCTGGAGGAAGACGGGGATCATGTACCGAACGTCGCGGAAGCGTACGTTGATCGCCGAGAGCAGCAAGCCGATTCCGAGCACGGTCACGACGGCGAGCACGATAAACAGCGGCGCGAGCATGACCTCCCAGCCACCCGGCCACGTGTGGTAGTACCACATGAGTGCGAGGAGCACGGGCAGGCCGACGACGAAGTCGACGAGGGGGACGCTCACGCCCGCGAGCGGCAGCAGGGTGCGCGGGAAGTAGACCTTCGTCACGAGAGGGAGATTGGCGAGCAGGCTAAGGCTCGAGAGCGTGAGCGCAGACGCGAAGTACTGCATCGGGAGCACACCGGCGATGACGAGGCTGGGGTACGGCGTGTCCCCGGACGGGAAGTTCGCGAACTTCCCGAAGATGATCACGTAGATCAGCGCGGTAAAGGCGGGCACGAGGATCGCCCAGGCGATCCCGAGGAACGTCTGCTTGTAGCGAACGGCGACGTCTCGCCAGACGAGCGTCCAGATGAGCTCGCGGTAGTGCCAGAGCTCGCCCACGTCGAGTCGAGGGATGCGGCTGGCCGGCTTGATGACGGTGATTCGCGAAGCGGCAGCTGTTGCGCTCGGATCGACGGGGGTCTCGTCATCGACCCTGGTGCGCTCACCGGTACGCTGGTCGAGCGTGCTCGGAGCCCGGCTCATCGCGTTCGATGCTAGCTGCGTCCTCGGCCCCCGCGGACACCGGCAAGAGCGGCTAGCGCCGTCACGATGAAGATGGGATAGACGGGAAGCGCGAACTCCGGAGCGACGCCCTGGGACGCTGCATGGATCACGAGTACGAAAAACGCTGCGGCCCAGAGCAGCAGGATCGTCGGCCAGCCGCGCGGACGGCGTATGACGAGCGCGAGAACGCCCACGGCGAGCCAGAGCAGCGGGGTCGGGAAGCGAGGCGTGATCCGGTTGAGGATCTCGGGCGCGAGGCTCACGCCCTCGCGCGCCGGGAGTTGCGCATCCCAGGCCCGAACGCGGGCGACGATCTCGCGGTAGCGCTCCTTCATCGCCGTATCGGCCCAGACCTGCGACGGATCCTCGACCGTGCACGAGTCGATGTAGTCGGATGCGCACCACACGAACCCGTACGGAACCCCGGCGAGAAGAACGGTGGCCTGCGGGTTCGGGAGCGTCTGCCCGCCTGACTCGAACGAGGAGGCAGGAGCCTCGGGTGCCGTCTGCTCGCGCGGGGCGACGCCCTCGCGAAGAGGCTTCTGCACGAGGAACTCGCGGAACGTCTCCCAGACGCCGCGCGCGTACGTCTCCGGATTCTCACGGATCGCCTCGAGGGCCGAGTCGAAGAGCACGTCGTAGTTCTCGTCGCGGCCGAGAACCTGATCGGAGAGCGCGATGAGGCGGACGGTCTCGTAGTTCGTGCCGTTGCGCAGGTAGGCGTCGAGCGGGACGTCGAGCGACGCGTGCGGGTCGCGGGAAAGCACCTCACTCTCGATCAGCCGGCCAAGCCGCTCGGACGCGGGGCCGTTCTCGGGGGAGATCGTCGTGTTGCCCGTGAACACGATCAGGAAAGGCACCCAGGCGCGGCCGCCGCGCGCGACAGTCGGCTCCTCGTAGCGGATCCCGTTGTGGAGAGACCAGCCGACCAGCGGAACGATTGCCGCGACGACGCAGACGGCGGTGAGAGTGAAGCGGCGCCGCCACGCGAGACCGGCGACGAGGGGCGTTAGCGCGAGCGGCAGCAGAACCTGGTTTGCCGGCCGGATGAGGACGAGGACGCCGATTCCCGCACCGACAGCGGCGAAGCGCCAGGCCGTGGACGTGTGCAGAGCGCGAGCGAGCAGCCACGCCCAGACGGCGAGCCCGGTGGCGAACACGGCGTCGCTCGAGGCCTGGTGATAGAGCGTCGCGTAGGCGGGATAGACGAGGAGCAGCCCGGCTGCGAAGAGCGCGGGGATTCGTCCGAAGACGAGCGCGGTGGCGCTCCACGCGAGAATCGACGCCGCGTACAGGAGCGCGAACACGAGCTCGAGCAGCCAGATGCCGCCGACGTCGAGGGGCAGGCCGACGACGATCGGCGTGATCGGCGTCCGGAATACCTGGAGCATGTCGATCGGCGGCTGCGAGTCGAGGAGCTGGAGGTAGTAGACGAGGTAGTCCCAGGTGTCTCGCCCCTTGGCCATGGGCCAGCCCGAAGACTCGATCCAGAAGACTGCGAACGCGACGGCGAACAGCAGGATCCCCGCTCGCCGGGTTGGGATGAACGCCTGCAGTCGCTCCCAGGCCTGCGTCATCTCCCGAGCCTCCCGAGCTTCCGGCGGAGTCGCGCAGGCGCGCTGCGCTCGAGCGTCGCGATCCCACGCTCGAGGGCGGCGGCACGCTCCTCGAGCCACAGCGCCGCGTCCGACTCCGGAATGGCGCTCACCTCGGAGGCGAAGAGCGCGTCCTCGGTCAAGGCGGGTCGCTCGAACGCGAGCTTGGAGCCATCACCGGCTTCGCGTTCCATGGTGCGCAGCGCGTCGCGAAGCCGCGTGTCTACCGCCAGCTCCCCTCGAGCCAGGCCGACCTCGAGTGCCTCGTCCGTCAGAACGAGGGGCTCGTAGAAGGAGTCGAAGCAGCCAGCCATGTCCGCCTGGTATGCCTCCACGATCTGGCCGGGCGTGCCTTTGTCCGGGTTCCGCGCGAGCGCGAGGTACTGCGTGACGTACTTTCGGCGGCCCTGCTCCTTCGAGCGCACCGGGAAGTGGAAGATCTCGATCGGATACCAGCCGCGCAGTGGCACGAGGCCGTCGCCGAATGCCTCGTGGTTGCCGCGCCCGACGCGAACGTCGGCCCGCGCACGATGGATCGCCTTGAAGACCGTGGCCAGCGGATCGTCGAGGTAGGTCGGGAGGCAGTAGCGCACCGTCATCCGCTCGGCGAAAAAGGGCTCGTCCTCAGGTCTCGGCACGAAGTTCCGCCAGGCACCGCGCACGGCGCCGAACCGATCCGGGATCGACCCGAGGATCTCCTCGAAGGTTCCCGCCCGGGGCCACCAGAACTCGTCTGCGTCCGCGTTCAGCACCCAGTCCGCGCCCAGGTCGGTCGCCGCGATCCGTGCCATCCGCGTGACCCACTCGCTCTGGCGCAGGTCGTCGGCCTCCTCGCGGATGAGGTGGAGAACGCCTTCGCGCTCGTAGCGCTCGAGTATCTCCGTCGTCCCGTCCTCCGAGCGGTTGTCGGTGGCGACGACCACGTCGACGCCCGCGTGCAGGTGGAACGCGATCTGCGCGTCGACGACGTCGGCCTCGTCGCGCGCGAGGAGCGTCATGGCCAGCTTCATCGCGACAGGCGATGCACCCAGTCGACGCTACCGGGCGGAAGGGATGCCAGCTCCGCGTCGGCCAAATGCGAAACCAGGTCGGCCAGCGTGCACGGAGCCCACGAGTGCACCTCCATGAGAACGACGTCCGCGCGACGCCAGCTCGCAGCCGGCGTACCGAGGACGATGTCGCACTCGGCACCCTCGGCGTTGACCTTGACGAGGAGCCGACCCGTGCCGGCGAGCCCGCTTGCCTCGGCGAGGACTTCGGCCATCGCGACAGTCGGAACGCGCTCGACCGCGATCTCGTCCTCGGCAGAGCGCTCCGACGGCGCGAGCGCGTGTCCCCACGACGAGCTCATGACGTGGAGGTCCGCGGTGCCCGCCTCCGCGGCGACCGCGGCCCGGTGCGTGCGCCAGTTCTGCCCGGAACGCCGCACGCCAGCCGCGCAGGCCTCGAGGTAGCCGTAGTTCGTCTCCTCCGGCTCGTACGAGACGACGGCTCGCGCGCCGTGCGCGAGCGCGTACGCCCCGTAGCAGCCCTTGTGCGCGCCGACGTCCACGACGACCGCACCGCGGTAGTCGAACTCGTATGCGCGGTCGACGATGATCGTCTGCATCGTCTTCCAGTCGACCCCGTAGTCGGCATGTGAGACGGGCACGTCGGCCGCACCCACCCGCAGGGAGTAGGCCTGGGCGGGACGCAGCCGTCGTCGTGCGGCGAGCGCGAGCAAGCCGAACCGCGTCCGCAGCGGAACGCCGCGCCGCACGAGGGCGCGCGGCAGCTCTCGGGAGGCGGGCACAAGCGGAGTCTATGGTCGCCCGGTCGGGGCCCCCGCGGGGAGCCAGGCGAAGGCCTCCCCACCCGCCCGCGCCTCGGAGTAGAGGTGCCGCTCGAGGTTCAGAAGCCCGCTGCCGCCGAGCGCGAGCAGTGGCAGCTGGGAGCGGTAGCAGCGCAGCGCGCGACGCTTCGCTAGGAGATCGCGCATGGAAGCGGACGCTTGCTCGAGCTCCAGCGGCGCACCGAGCCAGTGGGCGACATCGTGTGAGACGGTCGACCGCGCGGAGTACGGCTGCTCCGCGTAGAAGCCGACTCGGCGATACGAGAAGCCGCGCGCGAGCAGGGCGCGCACGAGCCAGTCGTGATCCGGGTGCGAGAGCGGCGTGCCCGGCAGCATGACCGCCTCGGCGTCGGCGATCGCCTGCACAACCGCGGCAGCGACGTCGGTCTCGTCGCCGTGGCGCTCGTAGTCGACCGATCCGAACGGCAGCCACACGGGCGTCGCACCCAGAACGGCGCAGGCAGCGGCGTCCTCCTCCCGCCTCGCGCGTGCAGCCTCCCCCTCGGTCGCGAAGCCCGCGCGCGCGTCCCATCCCTTCGTCTCCGCCGCCGACTCGGGGTCGCACGCCAGTGCCGTTGCGACAACAACCGGGACACCGGCGCGGGCCGCCCGCGCGATGGTCGCGCCTAGCGAGAGCACCGCGTCGTCCAGGTGCGGCGAGACGACCGCGAGCCGTGTGCCCGGCGAGAGCCCGAGAACGTCCGGCCGCACGGGATTCAGGCGCTCTTGACCGCGCGAACGCCGACGATGACCTCGAAGGCGGGGTCGTGGACGGCAAGCTCCTCGCGGCTCACGTCCCACTCCCCCAGCCCGTAGAGGAAGCCGGCAGCCGCGAGCACGTTGCCGTACGCGCGGACCTCGACGTTCCCGGCGCCGAAGGCGTCTTCCGCGAGGCTCCTGGCCGACATCGACGTGAGGTGCCACCACTGGCCGAGCGTCTGGGACTCGATCGGAGCGAGCCGTGTGATCCCGGGCGTCGTGGCAAGGAGCACGCCTCCGGGCTTCAGGATCCGGTGGCATTCGCGAAGCGCCGCGGCGATGTCCTGCACGAGCAGCAGAACCTGCGTGACGACGAGACAGTCGAACGTGTCGTCCGAGATCGCGTCGGCTCGGGCGAGGTCGGCGACGATCGTCGCCTTCGGGTTGTCGTCGAACACGTCGAGGACGTCCGCTTGCGTGACTCCGCGCCCGAAGCGCGTGATGTACTCGTCGCCGGCGATCTCGAGCACGCGGCCGTGCATGTCGGCCGCGTGCTCCTCGATGAACCAGCCGACGTAGACGCGGTCGAGCGGCCCGCCGCGACTCGATCCCCAGGTCGTGAACGGCGTCGTGCGGCGAAGCTCGCCGAGCTTGCGTGGCCGCCGCCACGAGGCCTCGCGACGGGAGGCCCTGCGGGCGTTGACGGAGTCGCGGATCGCGGGCGGGACGGCGGTCCGCCAGAGCCCGCGCGCACGCTCGAGGGCACTCATGCGCTCCCTCGCCCGACCACGCGCTTCAGCGGGCCCGAGAGCTTGCGGTACATGCGGTTGGGGAGGCTCAGCTCGATCGACGCGAGCCGGTGCTCGAGCTCGTCGAGCCGTCGCTGCAGCCGGACCACGTCGGCCTCGCCGAGCACGGCCGCCTCGACCGCGTACGTCGCCTCGTCCACCAGCGTCGGCGTCTCGAACTCGAGTGGGCCGCTGCCAGCTTCGAGCCGCCTGAGCGCGTCGCGCAACCGCGTGTCGACGACGAGACGCCCCGCTGCGGCGCCGTGCTCGACCTCCTCGTCGGAGACGACCTGCGTTGCGTAGTAGTCGGCGATTGCCCCCGTCTCGAGCGCCTCGAACATCTGCGCGTGGTACGCCGTCGGCGCTCGATCGATGTTTCGCCACGCATTCCCCTGAAGCTGCGCCTTGTGCGCGCACTGTGAGAGCGAGCGGAGCGGGAAGTGGAGCACCTCGACGGGGAACCACCCGCGCAGGGGATCGAACGGGCAGTCGATCACGGCATGGTTTCCGCGCGTCAGCTGGATCTGCGGATGCCCGCGATGGATCACCTTGCGGATCGGCTTGAAGAGCGACGCAGGATCGTTGATCGGCGCAAGCGCCGAGAAGCGCACGGTGAGCCGCTCTGCGAACGACCCCTCGCCGTCGGGACGCGGAGCGAATGTGCGGAGAAACGCGCCGACAGTTCCGTAGCGCGGCGGGATCGTCTCGAGGACGCGAGTGAGCGACGGGCCACGCGGCCACCAGAACTCGTCTGCGTCCGAGTTGATCACCCAGTCCGCGCCGAAGTCCGTTGCAGCAAGCCGGGCCATGCGTGTGACCCACTCGTCCTGCCTCAGATCCTCGCCGTCCTCCCGAATGAGGTGGACGTGGCCATCACGTGCGTAGCGCTCGAGAACGTCCGTCGTCCCGTCCTGAGAGCGGTTGTCGGTCGCGACGACGAAATCGGCGCCCGCGTTCAGGTGGAACGAGAGCCAGGAGTCGATGACATCCGCCTCGTCGCGCGCGAGGAGTGTCATGACGAGCGTCATCGCCGCGGCAGTGTACGCAGGCGTGCGAGACGGGTCTCGAGCGCATCCACCCGCTCCTCGGCCCGGACGATGCCGTCGATGCCGACGAGAACCGAGGCCTCCGCCGCGTAGGCCGCCGTATCGGCGAGATCCGGCGCCGCGAACGCGACCGGCATGCCCGCCTCGGGCACGCGGTACCGCCCATCCGGCTCTCGAAGCGTGCGCAGGACGTCCCGAAGTCGCGTGTCGACCGCGAGCGAGCCGTCCACGAGGCCGCAGTCGAGTGCCGCATCCGAAACCGCGTGGTCCGCGTAGAACGCGCCCAACGTGCCCTCGCGATAGGCGTGGTCGAGAAGGAGCTGATGCTGGGTCGGCTCGAAGCCCGGTGTACGCACCCAACCGCCGCCGGCCTTTCTCGCGAGCTGCTCCGCCGACCGAAAGGAGAAGTGCAGCACCTCGACCGGGTGCCAGCCCCGCAGCGGCTCCAGCGCAGACCCCGCGGCATTGTGGTTGCCGGGCTCGATCTCGACGTCCGGATCGGCTCGATGTGCAACTTTCTGGTGCGCGTGGTAGATCGTGCTCTTGTCGCCCGAAAAGGCCGGAGTGCAGAGTCGCACGATCATCCGCTCGGCGAAGTTCCCGGGGCCGTCGGATCGAGGCAGGAAGTGCCGCCAACATCCGCGGACGACGCCGTAGCGCTCCGGGATCAGTCCGAGAACATCCTTGAGCGTGCCGCCGCGGGGCCACCAGAACTCGTCGGCGTCGGAGTTGATCACCCAGTCCGCGCCGAAGTCGGTGGCGGCCATGCGGGCCATGCGCGTCACCCACTCGTCCTGGCGCATGTCCTCGCCCGCCTCCCTCAGCAGGACGAGGCGACCGGTCCTCGCGTACCGCCCGAGGATCTCCAGCGTCCCGTCGTCGGAGCCGTTGTCGGTGGCGATCACGAAGTCAACGCCGGCGTGCAGATGGAATGCGATCTGGGCGTCCACGATGTCCGCCTCGTTGCGGGCGAGCAGCGTCATGACGAGTTTCATGCGAGCCGTCCCGTCCGTTGCCGCCACCGCGCTCGGAGCAGTCCGGTGGCGGCCAGCAGGATGAACGCCGGGGCGACAGGTGTCGAGTACTCGGCCGCAGCCGGCACGGCGAGCGAGGTTCCGACGACGACCAGGAGAGCGGCTGCGGCAAGGACGAGCGGGGTGGCGAGCCCGCGTGGGCGCCGGACGGCGATCGCGACGAGCGCGAAGACCAGCCAGACGGCGGGCCGCGGGAACCAGCGCGAAGCACGGTTCAGCCAGGTTGCCAGCTCGGTGTTCTGCTCTCGGTCGGCGAACCGCCCGAGGAGGTCGTCCACACGCCGGTTCATCCGGTCGAGATGGGCGGCGTCCGACGGGTCGTCGGCGTAGATCTCGTGCTCCGTCGGCGACGTCCAGACCTCGCGGAAGCGGCCGTCCGGCGTCGAGATGAATCCCGAGACGCTCGCCGACGGGATCGGCTGGCCCTCGCTCGGCTCCGGTAGTTGCGCTGAGCGCGCGAGTCGCCTGCTCGCGTCTGCCTCGCCCTCTGCCTCGGGCAGGAAGACGGGCCACCAGAGCAGCCGCCAGGAGTCCCGCGCGACGCCTCGCACGTACGAGCCAGGGTGCGCCCCGACGGCTTCGCGCCCGACTCGCGCGAGGTGCGCGTAGTCGTCGTCCCAGCCCCACGTGCGGTCGGAGAGCCCGATGAGGTCCTCGTGCATGCGCGCGCTGCCCGAGGTGAAGACCGTGTCGAGGTCGATGCGGTACGCGCGGTACGGCTCGCGCGGTAAGAGACCCTCCTGCACGGCACGCGCGAGCTCTCGGGACGCCTCGCCGTTGTCGGGCGAGACGATCTGGTCGACGACGAACGCGCGGTACAGCGGAAGACCGTGCCCGGCACCGCGGACGACGGTGAAGTCGTCTGCGCGTACGGCGTTGTGGCCGGCCCACAGAAGCAGCGGCGCCACCGCGGCGGCGGCGAAGGCTGCGAGCGTCCCGAGCCGCGGGCGCCACGCGCCACGACCCACCAGGAGCAGCGGCGCGAGCACGATCAGGATCTGGCTCACCGGCCGAACGAGCACGAGGACCGCCAGAGCCAGCCCGACCGCGGCCGCTCTCCCGGGCGTACGCGACTCGACGAGCCGAGCGGTGACAAGCGCAGCGAGCGCGAACGCCGCGGCGTACAGCGCATCGCTCGCGAGGCGATGGAACAGGAGCACGTAGCCCGGATAGGCAAGGAGGAGCGCCGCGAGCGCGAGGCCCGGAGCAGCGCCGACCTTTCGTGCGACACGCCACCAGCACAGCACCGAGAGCGCGTAGAGCAGGCCCATCGCGGCCTCGGCCGCGAGCGGGCCCGCGGCGAGGAGCCCTTCCGAGACGACGCCCGTGACCGGCGCACGTGAGAGCAGCGCCTGGGGGAGCACGACCTCGTCGGCGCGGAGCTCGAATGATGCCCGCAGGTACGTGCCGAGGTCGCGGCCGGCCGCGAGCGGGAACGCGAGCGACACGATCGCGTACTCGGCGAGCGCGATCCCGACGAGCACGACAGCGGCAGCCGGTCGCTCGGAGAAGGCCTCCAGCCGACGCCAGACACGTGGGAGTCGGTTCGGCACCGAACCAGGCTAGACCGTAGGCCCAACGACCTCGACGATCGCCTCGACCGCGCGCTCCGCGGCGCGCCCGTCGACCTCGCCCACAACGTCGCGCACCACGCGCCGACGCGCATCGGCGAGCTCAGCCGAGTGGGCCAGCGCACGGTCGAGGCCCGCAACCACCTCGTCGAAGCTCTCGGCGCGATAGAAAGCCCCGGACGCGGCAAGCTCCTCGTAGTGCTTCCCGACGACGTTCTTCGCCGCCCACGACTCGCCAGCAGGAGCGCCTTCGTCGTACAGGACGCAGACGGCCGGCCGGTCGTTGACGAGCGCATCGAGCAGGATCGTCCCGG